>ODAJ011739965.1_pt1 | contig 13468 bp, 12 predicted proteins | sample 1539241 | NCBI WGS metagenome assembly ODAJ01 (sample SAMN02144231, study PRJEB22623) | gut metagenome | biome: sheep rumen | host: Ovis aries | place: New Zealand | reverse complement strand
ACTAGATTATTTGACGTTAAGACACGGCTATCCCATAGAGGCGAAAAACTGCGGCTGGTATTTGTTGATTTGCACATATCTGAATATGTTGTATACGAGACAGGTGAGAGCCGTGGCTGCCTTGGCACGGACGATGCCGATGCTTCTGACAAAGTAGCCGTTCATGGCACCCTCGATGAAGTCGAAGATTGCTTACGCTACCTTTTTGTACAAAGTTACAATTATTCTACGAAAGTCAGCACAAGACCTTGTCAAAATAAACAAAAAGACTTCAAAATGACAATTTGTTAGAAAATAGCAGCAATGCGGCGAATTTGCTTTAGCTTCTCCATAAACGAGGCATCGCGCTCGGCCATCAGCATGTCATATTCGTTCTGCATAGCCAGCAGGGGAGCGGCATCCACACCGAGAGCGGCCTCCATCATCATGGCCAGCTGGGGGTTGAGCGACCGCTTGCCGTTCAACATCTCGTTGAAGGCAGAATAGGATACGCCTATCTCCTTCGCCAGTCCACGTTGCGAGATGCCACGGTATATCAGTTCGTCCTTCAATACCTCACCGGGATGCGTGGGCTGATAGGGCTTCAGGTTGTTTGCTATCATCTGCGGATTAACTCCTTCAAGTGTGGTCATAATTCGTCCTCCTTTTACTTATAATGGTTAGACAATTCTGTTATTTAAACATCACGCAAGCTTTCTTCCATGTCTGGGACAGCATCTACCAATTCGCGAAGGAACTCGGTGGAAGCGAGTTTGTCCAGTATCTCTTGCTTGGTTCCCACCATAACAAGGCGACTGCTTATATACGGCGACTGGCTGTTGCCAACCTGGAACACTATGTCGCGCAACTCATCGCTACCACTGAACTGACATGGTGGAGGAATAACCTTTATCCTCAGAAAAGATGTTCCTTTTGCAGTTGCATACTCCGTTGTCATCTCTATGGGCGGAAACTCGTCAAGTTCGGGCACGCCTTCAACCACCCTCCGACGGATTGCCTTCAGCATCTTCCGTATCCTTTCTTCAATATCCAACTCATCTATGCTGTCGGCATTTCCAATACAGGACAAAGGCACCAGTGCCAGCGACAGCACCCAGAGCCATAAGGCCGACACATGGAATGCTTGCTTCTGAGCAGCATAGAAAAAGCATATCACCATCGACGCGCCAGCGAACATCAGAACCCACTTATTGCTCAGCATATTCTTCAGCAACCGATAGGCTCGCCTACGCCATGTGAGCCACAAGCCGCACGACAGCGGCACGAGCAACAGCCACACATACCAGACTGATGCCACCAACATACCTGAAGTCTTATTGTGCGAGAACCAGTAGTCGTGGAAGAACGTATCTGGCTGGCCCGTGAACAGCTGGCACACGGCATCTGTCATCCTAACCAACGGCACCACGACCCAGGTTGAGCTGAACAGCGAGGGAGCAGCATAGTCGTATGCCACAAGGAAAGTATATATCAGTGCGAACCACAGCAGCCACCTGCTCCTCATCCACATGGCAACCGACAGACCGATGCGACCGAGAGCCAGCACCATCGGAACAAGCAGAGAGCCACCCTGACACCATTCAGCCACGACAAACCAGGCAAACACCAGGCTCAGCAGCATATCAACATACTTCATATCTAACCCTCCTTTTATATACGTTTAATATCCGAAAAAAGACGCAGCAACAGCATCACTGACTACACCCACATATACAGAGCCGCCACAATAAGATAATCTATCACTGCTCTTTTGCAAAATTAAACATTATGAGCGGATAATTTCAGAACTCTTAGATATAAATGCGGAGTATTATATGTACTTTTGTATGAATAAACAAGTAAAAGCGAAAGAACCGCTCTGGAATATACCTGTTGATTATAAAGTGAAACAGACAATTCAGAATTAATAGCAAATGATTAAAGATATCGTTATTGTTGGTATTGGTAGTGGTATTGGCGGCATCTGCCGTTACCTGATATCACTTTTCCTATGCCAGGCACGTAATGGATTTCCATGGGGAACATTTACAGTCAATATTGCTGGCTGCCTTTTAATTGGAATACTATGGGGACTGACGAGCCGTTTCCATCATTTATCTCCATCTTTCTCTCTTTTCCTTATGGTTGGCTTTTGTGGGGGATTCACTACATTTTCAACGTTCTCAAAAGAAGGACTGACTCTGCTACAAGCCAATAATTACATTTTGTTCTCGCTCTATGTGATTGGCAGTTTGGGATTAGGAATTATGGCAGTAGCATTAGGATATTTTATAACCAAGTAAGCTACCATAATAGAATTGCTATCATATAGATAAAATTATGAGCCATATCGTTTTGTGGATATGGCTCATGCTTGTTTGGTAGTGCTGCCGATAGGATAGATAGGCAGCGGTGTGAAAGAGGTTTGGAACTACTCCCACTCTATTGTCGATGGTGGTTTTGAAGAGATGTCGTAGCAAACGCGGTTGACACCCTTCACCTTGTTTATTATCTCATTAGATACTTTGGCAAGGAAATCGTAAGGCAGGTGAGCCCAGTCGGCTGTCATGGCATCGGTGCTGGTTACGGCACGCAGGGCTACCGGGTTCTCGTAGGTGCGCTCGTCGCCCATCACTCCCACGCTGCGAACTGTGGCGAGAAGCACAGCTCCGGCCTGCCATACCTTATTATATAGTATGTCGCCATCGTCGCACTTGTACTCTCGGAGTGAGCGGATGTAGATGTCGTCGGCATCCTGTAGCACTCGCACTCTCTCGGGTGTGATGTCGCCCAGTATGCGCACGGCCAGTCCCGGTCCCGGGAAGGGATGGCGGCTTATTAGATGCTCGGGCATCTGGAGCTGGCGGCCCACACGACGCACCTCGTCCTTGAACAGCCACTTGAGCGGCTCGCACAGCTTGAGGTGCATCTCTTCGGGCAGTCCGCCTACGTTGTGGTGGCTCTTGATGACCTTGCCTGTTATGTTGAGCGACTCTATGCGGTCGGGGTATATAGTACCCTGTGCGAGCCAACGCGCATCTGTAATCTTCTTAGCCTCGGCATTGAACACCTCAACGAAGTCGCGACCGATAATCTTTCGCTTCGTCTCGGGATCTGTGACACCGGCGAGATCGGTAAAGAACTTCTCGCTCGCGTCAACGCCTATAACATTGAGGCCGAGTCCGCGATAGTCGTCCATGACCTGCTGAAACTCATTCTTGCGCAACATTCCGTGGTCAACGAATATGCAGGTGAGGTTGCTGCCTATGGCTTTGTTGAGCAGAACGGCAGCCACCGAAGAGTCGACTCCACCGGAAAGTCCGAGGATTACCCTGTCGGTACCAATCTGCTGCTTCAGCTCTGCCACCGTGGTATCGATGAACGAGGCTGCACTCCACTGCTGCCGTGAACCGCAGATGTCTACAACAAAGTTCTTCAAGAGCAGCGACCCCTGCAACGTGTGGAACACCTCGGGATGGAACTGCACAGCCCACACTCCCTTGCTGCCGTCGGCTGGACTTTTCTTTGCAAAGGCTGCATACTTCACGTCGGCTGTAGATGCTATGCACTCGTAGCCCTCAGGAATGGCGGTGATGGTGTCGCCGTGGCTCATCCACACCTGTGAGTGCTGTTCGAAGCCCTTGAACAGGGGATTGGCAGTGTCGACGGTCTGCAAGTGGGCACGCCCATACTCGCGTGAGTCTGTCTTCTCGACCTTTCCGCCATTAGCATAAGAGATGTATTGGGAACCATAGCAGATGCCCAGAACGGGCTTTTTGCCCACAAAGCGGCTCAGGTCTACCTTGAACGCTTCGGGGTCGTGAACGCTGTATGGCGATCCGCTCAGGATTACTCCTATCACCTCGCTGTCGTCTTCAGGATATTTGTTGTAAGGCAGAATCTCGCAGAACGTGTCAAGCTCTCGCACACGGCGGCCTATGAGCTGAGTGGTCTGCGAACCGAAATCAAGGATTATTATCTTCTGTTGCATGAGTTATGATATTATTCTTATAATATGTTCGGCAAAGTTACTATTAACCGAGCGATTTACAAAGAAAAAGCCCCTCTTTGTTTTATATTGTGAGGGGTGAAGGGGGATTGTGGATAGACCATAGTTGGGTATCATCCCTCCACGAGGAACTTCTCAGCCCTGTCGAGCGAGTCGAGCTTTCCTACATCAATCATCTTCAGGTCGTTTTTTACGCAACCAACGATTTTAGCTCGGTGGCACGTTTGCAAGTAGAAGTCGATGATTGAGAAGCGGTCAGGGAACTGCTGCATGAGTGGGAACAGGCGCGGCGAGAAGCTGTGTATTCCCGAGAACGCAAACAGGTAGAACGTGCGCGAAGCGTTTGGCGAGTGCCGCTGCGACAACGAGGAGGGCCGATTGCCTGTACGAAGCCGACAGCTCATGGTGTTGCTGTCTATCTCAAGGCCGTCAGCAGTGCGCATCCACTCGTATGGGCTCTTTATCTCGCCTGTGGTCGTGTTAGTCCAACCCATCAGCCGCATAGCGTTGTCGAAGATAAGGTAACGTGACGTAGCTCGGCGGCTCACAAGCAACACCGCATCTTCGTCGCTCAGGTGCTGGCGTGCAAACCAGTTGTAATCTACATTGTCGAGGATGTCTACGTTGTGGATCAGCACCGGTTCGTCGTCGGCAAACAGCGGAATAGCCTTGCGCACTCCCCCACCCGTCTCGAGTAACTGCTCGCTTTCGTCGCTTATCCTTATATCCACCCCGAAATTATCGTTAGCCTCAAGGAAATCAACTATCTGACTGGCAAAATGATGCACATTGACCACTATTCTCACATATCCAGCCGCTTTCAGACGGGTTATGACGTGTTCGAGCAACGTCACCCCGCCTACTGGCACCAGTGCCTTCGGCATCTTGTCGGTAAGCGGTTTGAGACGCGTTCCCAGCCCAGCCGCAAATATCATTGCTTGTTTCATGCTTTTATATTTTAAGTTTCGCTTGTGGCAAAGCCTGAATTACTCTCCTAACGTTTGCGTGATACCCTGTTCGCGGTGGCACAGCAACACTTTCACTCCATATTTCCTATGTATATGCTCGGCCAGGTGCTGCGCACTGTAAACCGAACGATGCTGTCCGCCGGTGCATCCAAAGCAGAACATCAGCGACGTGAAGCCACGTTCTATATACCTCTCGACGTGTTTGTCGGCCAATCGGTACACGCTCTGCAAGAATTCCAGTATCTCGCCATCGTCCTCGAGGAAGCGTATCACTGGCTCGTCCAGGCCCGTCAGCTTCTTGTAAGGCTCATAACGGCCTGGGTTGTGTGTGCTTCGACAGTCAAAAACATATCCTCCACCGTTGCCTGTAGGGTCTTGGGGAATACCTTTCTTATATGAGAAACTGAATATACGCACTACAAGCGAGGGCACGTTGTCAGCTTTCTCACCAGCGAGTTCTTTCTTCTCTGCCGGGAAAGCCTCTGTCAACCGACGCAGCACATCCATCAGGTATGGATATGGAAACGGCACACGCCTGCTATGCTGAGCTCTGTTGTCGTTGAAAGCAATCAGCTGGCGCAGATTGTCGATTGCCGGAGGTATGCTGTCAAGGAAATGCTTCTTTCGCTCAAAATATCCGCGGAAGCCGTAAGCCCCCAGCACTTGCAGTGTGCGGAAGAGCACAAAGAGCGACAGGCGTTCGACGAAGTGATGCACCGAGGGTACTTCCACATATCTGCTCAGCTCATCATAGTAGACGCGGAGCAACCTTCGACGCAGGTTGGCAGGATATTTTGCAGAAGCCTGCCACAGAAACGAAGCCAAATCATAGTAGAACGGTCCCTTGCGACCACCCTGAAAATCTATGAAATGGGGATTGCCTTCATCGTCAATCATCACGTTGCGCGCCTGAAAATCACGATAAAGGAAGCCCTCTGTTTGCTCATTGAGCAAGTCTTTGGCCAACAGGCGGAAGCTGGCTTCGAGCTTCAGCTCGTTGAAATCAATCTGAGTGGCTTTCAGAAAGCAATATTTAAAATAGTTCAGGTCGAACATCACACCGTCGCGATCGAACTCTGGCTGCGGATAGCAGTTGCTCCAGTCGATTGCCTCAACACCTTGGAACTGCATGGCAGGCAGTTTCTTTATCGTCCTAAGCAGCAAGGCTGTTTCTTCCCGATCATAGCAGCCTCCTTTGCCGCGTCCTCGGCTTATGGCATCGAACAGCGACTGGCCGCCAAGATCTTCCTGGATGTAGCGCATTTCGTCATCATCTACAGCCAACACTCGTGGCACTGGCAGCTGTTGCTCGGCAAAATGCTTGGCAAGATAAATGAATGCGTGGTTCTCCTCTCTGCTTGTTCCTACGGTTCCAATAACGCTTCGGCCATCGCCACCTACCATTCTGAAATACAAGCGGTTACTACCGGCACCTTCAAGCTTTGTTACCGACAATGGCAGTTCTCCGCTCCATGAGCGATATAATTCTTTTAGCTTATGCATACCTGACGATTATTGGTTCTTTCCGTTATGTTTCCCGGCCTGTTTCTTGTCGTATTCCTGAAGGAAATGGTCAACGACAAACAGCAGCAAAACAATTCCTAATGTCATCCAAAACGACTCGGTAATCAACAGCAAGCCGCCAATGACAACAAAAAACAGAAGGAACTTCTTCCAATTGATGTTTATTTTCATGCTACAAAGTTAAGCAAAACGAGTGCAATGCGTGCAAAAGAGCTTGCTTTTTTGCGGACATTGCCGAGTGAAAGTAACTTCGACAAAGTCAGAGTTACGAAAAACGAGTGCAATGCGTGCAAAAGAGCTTGCTTTTTTGCGGACATTGCCGAGTGAAAGTAACTTCGACAAAGTCAGAGTTAAGCAAAACGAGTGCAATGCGTGCAAAAGAGCTTGCTTTTTTGCATGAATGGGCAAGTGACAGGAAAGCTCTATAACACACCAACAAGCTAAAAGCCATACTCAGACAGGGCTTTCGATGCTATATGTTCGTACTCGGGACCAAGCTGGCAGAAGCGGTTAACGCTGTTCATTGCAGCATGACTCACTGCGGTATCGGTGCCCGCAAGCGTGACATTAACCTGATCAATGTACTCATTCACTCCTCTCGTATCAGGTATCAGCCCTTTGCCGAACAGGCAAGCAAGCAGCTGATAGCCCGACAGCTGGCGGATGCTGTCGTCGGAAGCAATCCATCGGAAAGCCATCTGCGGCGCATAGTCGAGATGCTGATACAGGTTGAAGACAGCCATCTCAGCTATTTCCTGGCTCTTGGTCTGCTCCATCCACAGCTCAACAAGCTGTTCCGGCATCTCAGCCGGCGGCATAAGCATAGTTGCCAAAATCTTACACTCGCGAATGTTTTCCTTCCACAGCTCCACAGCGAGCGAGTAGCTGGGCTGATACTCGGCTGCCATCTCACGCAGATGCGGCAGCGCCACACCCCAGTTCACCTTATAGTCGAGTCCTTTCTGGCGCATCGACTGCGAAGCAACACCGTTCATCCGCGTGTGGAACGACCGCTTAATCTGCTTCAACGTATCCTGTATGTCTGTTTCCATTTGCATATTATCCATTTAAAAACGTCCTAAAACTCAGCCCGACGCATCAGAGAGTGCTGTATTCCTTGCTGTAGCGCAACATCTGCTCAGTGTAGCTCTCGTCATAGCTCACTGCGACATCTACCACTTCGCCTCTTTCATCTTTCACGAGCGAAAATCTCGGGTTGATAAATCCCTTATAAGGTGCAAGGTTGAGCTTTTTGTAGCGCGAAAGGACCTCTTCGTGGAGTTTGGCATCAATCGCAACGCCATAGCTCTCAACCAGTTCCCGTGCGGCATCAAAATCTCCCTCGCTCTTTATGCGCTGAACTTCGGCAAGAAGCTCTGCGAAAAGCTGCCGCAGGCGGGCATAATCCGATATGGCAACAAAGGTCTTCCCGTCACGTTCAACCAGCTGAACGGCATCGCCGCCATGAGCCAGCACCCAACGCGCTATCAGGGCACGGTTGCGCATGTGGGCTTCTTCTATCACATGACCGGGCTTTATCCTTACCATCTGCGTCAGCAGACCGTTCATCATATACGTGTAATACTGCGACTTATGGGCTTCCATATCCGGCAGCAATCCCAGTTCAACCATCTTCGGGTCGGCAATATAATATAGTCCGAACAAGTCGGCACGTGCCTCCTCAATGGTATTGCCATAGGCTTTCAGTGCGTCAGGCGACACACCGGCCAGCAACTGTCCGCTTCCATGCCCGAGACATTCGTGCAGGTCGGTATGCAGGTCGTCGCAGAGATGCCCCCATCGGTTTATTAGGTCTATCGTCGGCTGGTCGATGACGAACTCCTCGCGGAAGCCGTTGCCCTTGGCAGCATCGGCATAAGCTTTCGTGAGGTTGCTTATAGTGACACTCTTGCTGCCATGACGGGCTCTTATCCAGTCGGCATTAGGCAGGTTGATGCCTATCGCACTCGACGGATATTCCTCTCCTCCGAGCATAACGGCCTCGACAACGGTTGCCGAGATGCCCTTCACTTCGGCCTTCTTGAAGCGTGGGTCAACGGGACTGTTCTGCTCAAACCACTGTGCGTTGCTGCTGATGGTAGCCGTGCGCTGTGTTGCCACTTGGTCTTTCAGTTCCACAATGCCCTCCCACGCGGCCTTGAGCCCCAGCGGATCGTTGTAGACTTCTATAAATCCATTCACAAAATCTATATCGCCATCGAGTTCCTTCACCCACTCTATGCAATAGCGGTCGAATGTGCGCAAGTTGCCAGTGGTGTAATAGTCGACAAGCAGGCTGATAATGCGCTTCTGTCGGTCGTTCTCTGCATATTGAGAAGCCTTTTCGAGCCAGTAGACGATGGGCTTCAGAGCCTTACCATAGCGACCTCCGAGGTGCCATACCTGCTCGGTCAGCTTTCCGTCAGTGGTCTTCACGAGCGTGGTGTTCAGTCCCCACGATGGCGGTTCAGCCTCATCGGTGCGCAGGGAGTTGTAGAAGTCCTCTGCTTCTTGTTGTGTCACCCCATCGTAGAAGTTGCAGGCCGAAGTCATAACGATGTCCTCGCCATGCGCCTTGTTCACTTTCTTCGGCAGCAGAGTCGGGTCGAACATCACAGGCAGCAACTCGTCCTCGATGCTCGCAATGCTCTCACCTTCAGGCAGTGGCTTTCCGCTTTCCACGAGCGTGGCAATGCGCTTGCTGACAAACTGCCGACCGCAGTCGGGCATAATCTTTTCGCTGCCATAGTGATGGTAGATGCCGTTAGAGAACCACACCCGCTTCATGTAAACAACCAGCTTCTGCCACTCCTCGGTGTTTTCCGCAGGCTGGCCAACGACATAAATCCATTCCACCAAACGGCGGATACGCAGGTTGTAACGGCCAAACTGGTCGAACGTTATGTCGCGTCCGAAGAGCGTTGCCTTGGCAAGACAATACACGTAACATTTCTGTTGGAGCGACAGTTTGCCAAATCCCTCCACTTTGTAGCGCAGCATCTGTATGTCGGCAAATTCCTCATCGCTAACTGCGAATGGCACTTCTGTAAGTATTTGTTTCATATTCATTTCTATAAAATTGAAAATCAGCGACATTGAAGCATCTTCAACGTCGCTGAAAGTTTATTTCTTGGTTTTCTTTTTCTTCTTTTTCTTCACCTCGTCAGCAGGGTGCTGCTTGAAGTGTTGTAACTTATATTCTCTTGGAGTGATGCCGTTGATCCTATAGAACGACGCATAGAACGACTGCCGGTTGGCAAACCCCACCATATCGCTTATCTCCTCCATGTTGAGGTCTTGGTAACGCTTGTCTGTCAGCAGCGTCATGGCCTCCTCAATCCTGAATTTGTTGACAAAGGAAGTGTAGTTTGCATGAAACCGTACATTGACTACAGCCGAAATATACCTCGTGTTTGTGTTCAGGTCTTCGGCAAGTTTCTTTGCAGAATACCCTTTCTCCTTGTATTTCTGTTGGAAGAGAATGATGTCAAGTATCTTATCCTTCAGCTCGTCCATCAGCCGTGGACTTACGAGGCTTCGATAAGTGGCTTTCTTCTCTTTGGTCTCTGTAAGGTTATACTTTGCCATAGGTTGTATGGTATATTAGGTTTAAAATAATGTATAGTGCAAAAATAAGATATTTAACGCAATAAACACAAGAATTTTTAATATTTTTTTAATTTCTTATTTATTTTATGCAAATACGTGATTTTACTTTTACAATTTATTGAAATACTGACAGTTAATGACTCTTGCTTGGCTCGCGGAGAAACTTCCAGCGGCAAAAATCACGGTACGAGGTGCAACAGGGCCGTGTCGAAGCAGAATCAGTGCAGCAAGCTCAGAATTTTTTCAGCTCTTCATAGATGCGCTGCACGGGCAGCCCCATCACGTTGTAGTAGCTTCCGTTGAGCCCTCTCACACCGATATAGCCTATCCATTCCTGTATGCCGTAGGCTCCGGCCTTGTCCAAAGGATGATAGTGCGACACATAATAATCTATCTCTGCGTCAGCAAGAACCTTGAAGCTCACATCGGAAGTCACTGAGAAATGGTGCTGACGGCTGTCAGTAGTGAGGCAGACACCCGTAACCACCTGATGGGTCTTGCCGCTCAGCTTTGCCAACATAAGCTTGGCATCGGCTTCATCGGATGGTTTGCCCAGCACCTCGCCGTCTACCACTACCACGGTATCAGCCGTTATGACAAGTTCGTCACTGCCTATCACGGCCTTGTAAGCCTCGGCTTTCTTCACCGCAATGTACTCCGCCGTGTCGTGGGCAGGCAAGTCAGCAGGATAACTCTCGTCGATACCATCAATTATCTTTACTTGAAACTCTATGTCGAGGCCACGGAGAAGTTCCTTCCGCCGTGGCGAATTGCTTGCTAAGATTATTTTATACATATTTATAATACATATATTTATGTTTCGCTTGTTGCAAAAAGGGCAGTGACAAGGTGTATCATGCAGCCTATTACCACCCGAAAGCCTTGGCATTGCTGAGCCACTTGCCTTGCGCCCGCAGCACCTGCTCTATGATGTCGCGCCCACAGCCCTGTCCGCCATCCATGTTGCTGACATATACTGAGATTGCCTTGATGTCCGAACAGGCATCGCGCGGACAGCAGGGACAGCCTGCGGCAAGCATCACCTCATAGTCAGGAATGTCATCGCCCACGTATATCACCTCTTCGGCAGACAGTCCGTGAGCCTCGAGAAAGCCGTTCCACGTCTCGATTTTCACCGCACAGCCCATGAATATGTCGTCGACACCAAGCCTGCGGTAGCGGTTCTCGATAGCCGCCGACCTGCCGCCGGTGATTATTCCGATGTGCATCCCCATCTTGCGGGCCAGCTGTATGGCATAGCCGTCCTTGATGTTGACGGTGCGCAGGGGCTCGCCTTCGCCATCGGTAGGTACTGTTGACGAGGAGAGAACTCCGTCAACATCGAACACTATGGCTCGTATCTTGCTCAGATCGTAGTTTATCATTGTTTTCTGTCGTTGCTGAAACGGTTGTGAATACTTTCCGAAAGGGCTTTGTAGAGCTGTTGCAGCTGCGGCTCTCCTGCCATGAGAGCTATATGCCGGGCCATGACATTGGTATCGTAGCGCACTGCCGGGCCTGTCTGAGCTTGCTTCGGCGCGAGTTCATGCACCTTGCGGGCTGTTTCGTCGATAAGCGGCAGCATTACGTCGAAGGGTATGCCGTGGCTGCTGAGCACCTCGGAGGTGATGTCGTAGCAGTGGTTCACGAAGTTGCAGGCCCACACAGCAGCAAGATGCAGGTAGCGACGGTCTTCTGTCGACATCTCCACCACCCTGTCGCAAAGCGACGAGGCCAAGGCGCACAGCACGTCATGGCTGAACGCATCGCTGCTTTCAATGAAGGCGGGGATTTGTCTGAAATCCACGTCACGCTGCTTAGAGAAGGTCTGCATGGGATAGAACACGCCGTAGTGCTCGCTCCGCGAGGCAAACAAATCCATCGGCATACTGCCTGCAGTGTGAACAAGCACACTGTCGTCACCACACTGCGGCAGCGCAGCAACGAGCTGCGAGAGCACGCTGTCCTTCACCGCAAAAACATAAACATCGGCATCGGGCCTTACTGCCGCAAGCTCCGTAACGGCCTCGCAGCCCATCCTGCCGGCAAGCAGCTGCGCCGATTCGCGGCTGCGGCTATACACCTGCACCACCTCATGGCCTGCGGAAGGCAGCGAACGCGCCAGTTGAGTAGCCAGATTGCCGGCTCCTATCATCACTATCCTCATCGTTTGGAAAATGGTTTACACCCACAAAAGTAGCAATAAATAAGGAAATAGCGAAGTGCAGACTTGCATTTTAGAAAACATTTACTATTTTTGCCCTGTGGAAATCTATTCAACTCGCCTAATCTCCCGCAGCTGCGAACTGCCTGAGCTGAGCGAAAGCAATTTCTTTCACAGCTCGCGGCTCTTTGCCATGATTGAGCACACCGACGGTCTTCAGCCATATATGGTCGTCGTGGAGGACTCGCAGGGCAACGTCGTAGCCCATCTGCTGACCATGCTTCGCCGCCGTGGAGCATGGATACCGCCCTACGTGTTCACGCAAGGACGTGCCTACAGCGAGGGATGGTATGCCGAAGGAGCAGACAGAGAGCAGCTCTTCGGGCTCATGCTCGATGCTGTCACTAAAGAGTTCCACCGCCATCTGTGCTTCTATATCGAGTTCAGCAACCTCAGCAAGAAGATGTTTGGCTACCGACATTTCCGCCGCAACGGCTTCTTTCCAGTCACATGGATGCAGATACACAATTCCCTGCACAGCCGAAAACCCGAGGAACGACTCACCGAAAAGGCCCGGCAGATAATCTTCGGCCCACATCACGAACAACTGATTACCCGTCAGGCTCACACTCAGGACGAGGTTCATGCCTTCTACAAGATACTGAAATCCTATTACCGGTTCCGCTTCCAGCGCTTCATACCAAAGGAAACGTTCTTCCAAGAACTGTTCGAGAGCAGCGATGCCGACATTTTCGTGACTCTCAACAGAGAGCACATAGTAGGCGGAAGTGCCGTAGTGTACTCGCAGCACAATGCTTACATCTGGTTCGAGGCCACCCGCAACAAGCGCTACCGGCAGCTACGACCTAACTGGATGACCACATGGAACGTGATAAAGGACTGCTATTCCAACCACTACCAGCACGTCTTCTTCTTGAACGTGGGGTTGCCGTACAAGCACAACCGCCTGCGCGAGTTCATACTGAACTTCGGCGGCAAACCCGTGAGCACGTTCCGTTGGTTCAGATTCACATTCTCGTGGCTCAACAAGCTGCTGTCCTGGTTCTTCAGGGAATAGCTATCAGGCGCCCACCCCCAACCTCTCCCCAAGGGAGGGGGGCTGAAAGGAAAGCCCACCCCCAGCCCCTCCCCAAGGGAGGGGGGCTGAAAGGCTCTCCCATAAGGCTTATAAGACCTATAAGTCCTATATGACCT
>ODAJ014747367.1_pt1 | contig 13469 bp, 16 predicted proteins | sample 1539241 | NCBI WGS metagenome assembly ODAJ01 (sample SAMN02144231, study PRJEB22623) | gut metagenome | biome: sheep rumen | host: Ovis aries | place: New Zealand | reverse complement strand
TTTGGTGAAGGAGATGGTGTACTCATTTTTACGACCAAAATACGTCTTCGACATCATTGATGCCGCTTTCATTAAATCTGTTACTGTGTAATCCATTAATTGTTTATTATGTTAAACCTCACATTATATATTGCCAGAAACTCAGAAAAGGTAAACAACCGGGATGTTAAAATTCTAGGCGGAAGCCTTTTTCTTTCATCTCGTTGTAGCTCTCCGGGTTGAACTTATAGAGGAATGCCACTTTCTTGTTGGGCATTGGGAGCGTTTCTTCAAGTTGGGTCAGAATGCCCAGTTTCAGCATCTTGTTACAGAAGTTGCGCCTGTCGAACTTCACACTGAGGATAGCCTCATAGAGGTGCTGCAACTGGGTCATAGTGAACTTCTCGGGCAACAACTCGAAGCCGATTGGCTCGAAGTGAATCTGGCGACGCAGTTCATTGGTGGCCTCTCGCAGAATCAAGTCGTGGTCGAATGCCAGCGAGGGCACCTTGTCGAGCGGGAACCACTGGGCTTTGGCTGCATCGTCGCCAGCCTTTACCTCGCTGAGACGCACCAAGGCGAAGTAGGCGATGGTGATGACTCGCTCACGAGGGTCACGATCCACACCTGAGAATGCATGGAACTGATGGATGTAGGCATCTTTCAGGCCAGTCTCTTCGTATAGCTCACGCTTTGCGCCTTGCAGGGCAGTCTCGTCCATCTTAAGAAACCCACCGGGGAATGCCCAACGTCCCTTAAAGGGTTCAATGCCACGCTCTATCAACAGGACATTGAGCTTAGTCCCGTCGAATCCGAAAATCACGCAATCCGTGGTGACACACGGATGCGGATATTTGTAATGATACTTTAGTTCTTCCATTGTATAATATTGCTTACTTATTTTCACACTCAACTATCAGGACAGGAAATGTCTTCATTGTAAAGCCCTATCTTCTAGCTCTTTTACATTGTTAGATAATTCTTCGATTGTATTGTCCTTATTGTAAACTTCATATAAAAGGTCTAACTCCAGCTGACTCGCACACTTTTGCGCACGAATGAAGTATTTCCATATTTTAGCTATTATTGTTTCGCTTCTATCTACTGCAACATGTATGTTACTTATCTTTATACCATTGGGAGCAGCAATTGAGCACATTCTGTGATTGTAAGTCCTATAGTCCTTGGTCTTTGGTGTATCAAAAGAAATGGTCCACCCATTTTGCTCATAACTATTACTATACCAACCTTTTTCGTCATAGAAAAACACCAAGAAACTGCTATCTGTGCAAGAAACCACTAAATAATCATATTTATAAATGCAAATTACCATAGCTAACTTGGTAAAATCCTCGCTATCGATAGTATTGGTACATTTAATAACTTCATCATGAGATATTAATATGTATCTTTTCAACCATATGGGCAGACGCTCTCTATGGAGATATTCTTGGTGCTGTATGATGCTATTATAGTCTATCATTCTTTATTTCCAAAAATCTAAAAATTGTATTTTATCCAAATCGCTTATTCTAAAGAGGGCTTTCATCCCAAACTTATAGAACCTGACATATTCAAATTTACGAGTTGCACTCTTATTGATGTCATCTTCAGAAACAATCGTATATCCTGGGGCTTCTCTCCAAAAGCCTTCACCCCATTTAATATCATCAAAAATACATGGGACGACAGTCTCTTTGGTCCTTACATTTATGATTCCCCATCTTTCTTTATCCTCACTACTTACAATTCTGTAGTCTTCATAGAAATATCGCGGATCATAATCAGGCAAGAATACTGGGTTTTTATCGACAAATTCAAATACAGGCACTTTATGAATAACTATTTTTCCATTTTCACGTAGTGATAAAAAATCGTCTCTATTTTGTCGATAGACTCCTCTTACAGTTTCTACAATATCAACAACTCTTAAGCATTTGCCTTTTATTGCTTCCCATATCTCCTTCTCATTACGACATTGATGTATTGAATCATATACATCATGATGTTCTGACGTTTTTGCACATATAATATTCCCTGTCTTTTTTGTCGTCAAAGAACTGTAGCCAATCGAAGTATCAAACTCGGGTTGAGTGAAGTCCAAATAGTCAAAAAGCAGGGTCTTTGCAGTATTACCGACTTTGGGGTTATAGCAGGCGACTACGACACCAGCAGAAGATGCTTTACTAATATCAATATCTCTTTTGAATAAATTACTAATATCATCATATATATATAATTCATCCCCCAATTTGAAACTAGCAAAAGGTACTCTGCCAAAATTGTTTTCGCGTTTTCCTAATCTTTTGTATGCGAGTTGTCCAAAGTCAACCCCCGAACTACAACCAAAACCTGGAAAAGGACGATCACTATAAAGTTCAGATGGGAAATGTCCTACACTCCTCTTCATAATAGACTTCAGTTCTGAAACATTGTCTTCAAAACTAAAATTAAGCATTGATGTTTTACCTATATCCATTCTATGTCTAAAAATCTAAATTAAACCCAGTAAGCATATAACCATTCGTATCAACTTTCCAATGCTGTTTCTTTAGGAACACGTCAAAGGCTCTAACTCCAGATGGACGAAAAGAATCAAAAATAGGTGGAATCACATATCTTTTTAAATCCAAATTATATAATCCCCACTTATTGTTGTTTTCCAGCCACAACTTATTGTGAGTAGTGTCTTGTAAGCCTTTAAAATTTGTAAACTCCACATCATTTATTGGAAACAATGTATCTTTATCAACAAATAGGTATTTATTACCTATTCTTGCAATAAAAAAAATGTCAAATAAACTAATGTTTATGTCATCATAAAAGTATAGATTCTTGCCATATAATGAATCAGAGAAAGGCACAAAAACTTGAGATAAAACGGGGGTTAACGATTCTATTGGGAAACGACCATTCTCTAATGCATAGTTAACCAGCTCCATTTCATATGATAGTTCTTCTTTTGAACTGTCGTCAACAGGTTTATCTTCGATGCTCATTTCAACCTGTGGATATTTCTTGGAAAACCCCACAAACTTATCAACATAGAATTGCGTAGTAGAATCCTCTCCCTTAGCTATTGCTACAGATTCTTCGTTGTATTCCGCCTTGTTAGTCCAATTATAAGAACCATAGATAACGACATTGTCATCTATAATACAGAACTTATCATGTAACAGCTGGTTGGTATCGTTCCATCTCAACACCCCTCCTGCTTTTACAAACTCATCAAAGTCTACTTCATTGTCATCAGAACAATTAATGTCATCTTTGTTCAGGATAAGTTCAACACTAACACCAGCACCCAGTTTGAGCAACAAGGGCTGGAATAGTAAGACATTAGTAAACCATGCGACGGCTATCTTTATAGAACTATTGGCCTTAAATAGTTCTTTCTGTATTGCATTCTGTATTTTATGTGAATAATGTTCAATCATGTTTTATCTGTTTTTATATCCGAGAACCCATCATCCTTTATTTTATCCCTATATTTTCTCATCGAGATACTTTAGTTTTTTCATTGTATTTACTTGTTATTATTGATTACAAACCTCGTTGAACCGCTCAATCACATCAGCTAATGGCGGATCAAGCCTGTCAAGACATTCGTTAAGAATATCGTCGGGAACTTCACAGACAGCTGCTGCGATACCACCTGCGATAGCCCCTTGGGTATCGGCATCGCCACCCAGTGAAACGGCTTCCCTAATTGTGTTTTCGTATCCCATAGGGGAGGAGATATTCTTCATTGCACAATAAATCGCCTCTGGAACCGAACCTTGACACGTTACGTCAAAATCGTAGTCTCGTTGTATGGTTTCCCAATTCTCGCTTATTTTGTCAAGGTCATAGAAACAGTGATTCTTAAGAAATGCTTTCCCCTTTTCAGAATACTCACCACTGCGCACCAGATAAATCATGGCTGCAACAGCTTGCGCTCCGATGATTCCTTCAGGGTGATTGTGGGTTACCTCTGCTGAGATTTGTGCCAACTGCAGGGCCTCTTCAAACGATTTGGCATAATAACCACAGGGACTCACACGCATGGCTGAACCATTACCAAAAGAATTGTATGGCTCCGTCCATTTGTTCTCCAACCACCTTCTGAACATGCCTCCATATCCGGCGTGAGGATATTCCTCTCCATAGCGGTGCATGATTTTGACCAACTGCTCATGAGAGTGTTCAGGATCGTCCACCAACCACTCTGCTACGGCACAGGTCATCACAGTGTCGTCGGTAAATTTAGACCGTGGGGTGAACAACTTGAAGTTCATGTCCTTTGTCTTGTGAAACTCATAGGCAGAACCAATGATGTCACCACAAACAGCTCCGATAATTCCTTTGTTTTGCATTTTGTTCTCTTTAGTAGTTTATAACCAGTTATCTATTCTCAGTATAACAGCAAAAACTGCCATTTGCAAGAGTTTTGTACCTTTTTAACTATATTTTAACATATTTCTATGCAGCAACGGGCAGATCTTTAAAATCCGCCCTCTCTTTCATCTCCATAATTTTCATCAACACTTTCTTTTTCTTACTCTTCACATTATTACCATTCTTATAACCAATCCTCTTCGCAATCTCCTCCATTCTACATCCATCCACATAATAACTCTCCAATATCATCCTATCCACCTCCTTCAATTTACTCCAGATTCTTTCCAACTTCTCATATCTCTCATCCTCATTCCCTCTCTCATCCATCACATCAAAGATCTCCTCAATTCCTCTTCCATCATCCTCCCTCACTTCATAACCTCTTTCCATTATCCTATCCAAACTCTCAATCTCCTCATTCACCTTTCTCAAATAATGCATCCCAATATTTCTACAAATCCTAACCAGATAACCAACCATACTCTTTTCCTTCAACATAAACTCCTTATCCATCATCTTTTCCCACAACACCAAACATCCATCATTATAAATCTCCTCCAAATCCTCATACCTCAAACTCTTAAACTTTCCCATCAATCTCATCAACACATTCTCTCTTTCTCCATCCACCACCTTATTAAATATAAGGCTACTAACACCCAGGAGTCCACTCTTTTCTTCCATCAGAGTCAACTTCTTAACATCCTCATTCTCAAAACCACTTACCTTAATAATTTTAATCATACCCCCTTATTTTAAATTATTGCGTAATATTTACGCTGCAAAAGTACAACAAATATTTTATTCCCGCAAGTTTTTCTGCGTATTATTTACGCAACTGTTTACTTTTTTCTGTTTTTGGGCAATATTATATGCCTGATGTTGGGTAAATTATTGTTTTAATTGTTGTTTTATGATGAAAATTAATGTTTATTCGGAGAAAAGTGGTAACTTTGGGGCAAATTCAGAAAAGAAGCCCATGATTATTATCGAGTCAAGGAAGAGACCGCTTGAACCAGGTCAGAAAGACAAAAATGGTAAGCCTATCCTGTCGCTGAAGGAGAAGTATCCTGATGCGATGATCATCGACGTGACGAGCAAGGCACAGGATGAGTTCGTCAAGTTCAGTCCCTTCTATCCCAATGGTGGTATTCCTGTTCCTTTCACAGAAGGCTTGGTGGCCGTCTCCGTTGAAGGCATCTGGCAAGGTCTGAAGGTTTTCGAGGATGCCGATGTGGATACGACTTTCTTCTCGAAGCGTGACATGAAGAACCTGAAGCGCACCACACGCAAGTATGGCCCATGTCTCGGGCACCGTAAGGGCGTTCATGGTGAGGAACTGCTTGGCTACCTCACTGCCCGCAAGCAGATTTATCTGCCCTGTTATAAGTGGGTGTTGGAAAACAAGCTACAGAAACTGGTAACAGCGATTCGTATCATCTCTAAGAACAAGCCTGTTGTTCTGCTTGACTACAACACGAATCCGGATGTCAACAATCCTAAGAGCCCTCTCTCGCATGCTTCGCTGATTAAGGCCTACATCGAAGGCAACTACCCAGAATAGACCTCTGGTTTTCTCTGATACATTATTTTTTATTATAAAGGATGTTAGTTTTGGGCATCCTTGCTTTCTTGTTCAATAAAATAGCTATGGGGGAAATTTTCAATTGCACAAAGGACAAACCGCTACACTTACTGATGAGTGGATTGAATCAATTTGAAATTGAGGAACTTAAAGTTTCTGGTTTCATTGGTGAAAAAGACTTTTCTTTGCTTACAGAAATGAGTCAGGAAAGAGGCAAACTGCATATTCTTGATCTGAGTGATGTGACCGAAACCGACTGTGAGATATATAGTCCGGCAGCTGATGATTATTATTATCCAAAAGTTGGTATAAGAGATGATGCTTTTGTTAACAGTGTCAGATTGGAAAAGGTTATTTTACCAAAGGGAATTGAAGCAAAGGAAACCGTGCTTTCTCTGGCTGTACTCATTTGAAGGATGTGAAAATACCTGAGAAGGTCGTCGTTTGGCATATGGCTTTTCAGAACTGTCCGCTATTGGAGGATTTCTATATAGGTGGTAGAGAAACCTTGGACTATATCTGTGAGGACTCATTCTCAGGGTCTATTAAACACTATGAATGTGACTTTGACAGATGGCCGCTTGATGAATCTGGAGAGCCTGTTTGCGAAACCGACTTTTATGATGTTTTCTCTTATGAGGGTGCGGTATTCTTATATGCTACTTGTTGGGATATGATCTGATTTAGATGACTACAGCCGTTCCGCTGGTGGCTACCATGAGCATTGAGCCATTGGCACCGACTGTTTCATAGTCGATATCAATGCCTACGATAGCGTTGGCTCCCATAGCCTGAGCACGCTGCATCATCTCCTGCATGGAAGTGTCCTTGGCTTCGGAAAGCACCTTCTCGTATGCGCCAGCACGGCCTCCTACGATGTCACGGATGCCAGCAAAGAGGTCTTTGAACATGTTGGCGCCAATAATGGTCTCACCTGTCACAATACCCTTGTATTCGCGGATGGTGTGACCTTCAATCTGTGGGGTTGTTGATAGTATCATAATCGTTATCTTTTAAAAGTTTCTATCTGTTAGACGTTAGAGTGTGGCAAAAAGTTGCACTCAGATTTCTATAAATTCTCCTTCTCTATTGTTTACCCAGAAGGGTATGTCCTTTGTATCAGTAAATTCCTTAATGCGCCAAGAGGATTCATAGCCTGTAGTGAAGTGCATTTGGACGAACAGCCCGACTTTGAATCGTTCGATGAACTAACGGCCACTAAGGGCATAGCCGTTGCCTACACGCCTATCTAGGGGGAACATCACAACAACGAAACTATCGGTAACTTTGCGGATATCCTTCAACTCGCCAAAGACTTCTCCTCGTGAGCGATCGGATTGAACGTCTCTTCCATCTCAAAGCCGTATCACTCCTGATCAGAATTGTTGTTTTGGATTTGGAACTCCAATGTCTAGATAAATCTTTTGTAGTCGAGTTCTCTGATAATATATTTTTGCAGGCAGGGATTATTGGCGATTATATCATGCTAAGGAGCACATAACCCTTCATTCTTGTTCTTTTTATGAGGATGTCCCAGGGACCTGTTGCAAAGTGAAAGGGTTCAGTTCGAATACGCAAATGTGAACAAATCAAAAATAGTGCATCAACTTTGACAGATTGTGCCAAATATGATGTACTTTTGTGCTAAGGAAAGAACTGGGGCTTGATAATTACATTCTTTACAAGTTGCTGTATGAAATAGATCTTATAGCCTCTATGCCCATATTGATATTAAGAACCGCACTTACAAACTAATTTTATAAACATAATATGGAGTTAACTTATTATATCTCAAATATAGAGTATATTAACTCAAATGAGTACAGAGAAGCCGTAGTCCATGCGGTTAATCGTTTACTGAGCCTTTACGATGACAATAATATGTTTAATCTACCTAAATTGGATTATAAAATCATACCTCCTCATATAATTTTCAATTGTGCCTTAACTATATATTTCCGATTGAAAGAAAAACCTTGGAATGATCTTTTTGAGGATCTATGGAAAGAACTATTAGCTGATGCAGAAAATGTTGGTGGTTATAGTGTAAAAGATGAACGAGTGATTGCCACAATTTGGGGGCTGGTATATGAGATTTTTCAAAACCAGAGGAATCTTAATATTGATTTACTAAATAACATCGAAAAAAAGGTACATGTGCTAGGACAGCCTTATTATTTCGAGGCTGTAGTCGGATTCTTCAAGTTAAAAGGACTTGAGTGGACTCTGTCTGAAGATGAACAGCAGGAGATGGATATTGATTGGTGGAAAGAAGATTGTTGGGACAAAGATTCCCATGGGAATTATGTAAAGCGTCCTGATACACCTTCTTTTAAAGACTGGCGAACTAAAAAAGAAGAAGAACGTCACGCGGAAATCATGAAAAAATCTTTTGATGATATAAGCGCTTACACAAAAGAGATTTTAGCATTAAACCGTCTGGAAGAATCTTTATCATCTTCAATAGTAATCGGTAAAACAAAAATGTCGGCTGTAAAATCTTTTATTGAAGAATGTCTAATTTTTGAGTCACAGTGGCGAGTGAAGGAACCTTGGTGTAGTTGGTTCAGCTATATTGATTATAATTCTGTTGAAGTAAAAAAGAATACACCTAGAAATAGCTTGATAACTATTAGTGATAAGAACAAGAGGACCATAATTATAATACCAGAAGAATCTGGCATAGATGCAATAGTAGATGTATTAGATCTATTAGATGACAAACCGTCGGAATTTCTGGTGGTAATAATTAAATCAGGTAAGAGTGAAAAAGTCAAATATGTGCCACCCAAAGAATTAGAAAAATGGCACAATAAACATTTTCCAGGAAAAACTCTATTTTTGCCCTTACACCATTGGGCTGTAAGTTGTCCTGTATATAAAAAAATCAGCGAAACAAGATTAAACGAATGGGCAAGATGTACTTTTAATCTAATAGATTCTAATTTTGTTACACCACTTATAGATAAAAATGGGGAATGGAAGTTGAGATGGAATTTTAAACTGCAAAATCTTGTATATTGGTGTTACAAAGTTTTGAATGAATGCGGTGTGTGGGTAGATGGAAGTTTAAAAGTTAATTTTGATCTTTTTGATAATATGTTTGTTTCAGAGGATGATGTTTATAGCAGCGACGATTTAAAGAAAGAATTCGACCGAATAACAGAAAAGGATAAAAGGAATTCTGGGGAGGAAGACATCTGGAAAATAAATACTAACTCTTGGAAAACAAAAAAAGAGGAAATAGATAAACTGATTTCTAAATAAAAGTTAAATTCCAGGGACTTTGCATTTATTTTAGGATGATATTTGGATAATCTCCATAAGAGCCTAGAATTTATGGTAATTTTGTCGGCACCAAGCCTCACGAACTTGATGATGCTTAATGATTTATGGGGTATCCCCTCTTGGAACCAAAAGGCAATTCGTGAGGCGCTGGTCGAAGAGGTGGATACCTCATTTGTTAATTAAAACCCCGATTTAAGGGAATCGGTTTTTTTTAATTATGGAAGAAGATATGATTGAGTGCCCAAGATGCCATGCGGATGCATTTAGAGTTGAACTAGGAGGTCCGTACCAATTCGAATGCCCCGTTTGCGGATGGTGTGGCTCCGATGAGGATGACCTAGGCGACGATTAAAACTGTCGAAGCAGGTCTGAAAGATGCCCAGAATAGATAGAAGATACTATTTGCAGACCCCTCATTATTGCCAGTCATAAATTGGCTGGCAATTAAACCCCAAATTTTATAATATTATTTTTTATAAGAAAAAATTTTATGAAGAATCTATCAATAAAAACAAAGGCTAAGATCACAGCCTTTAGAACTTACAATGGCAAAAGATATGCTATATTTCAGCTTGAGAAAAATAATAAGCAGATCCAGATTCCCGAGGAGTATCTCAAGCATTACCAACATCCGAGCACTACACTACAGGTGAATGATGAATTTTACTTAGTGGGATTTTTTAACCCTGAGCGTGGTGAGCATGGTGCCTGCTTTTTCACCCCGGACTTGCGACATCATCCGAAGAAGTGTGATGGGAACAGCTCGACACAGCGAGGTATACCTCAGAATGATTTATATCGAGTTTGTAAGCAATATTCTCCACCCAGTCCGGAACAAGTCATGAGAGACTTTTCAATCTATTCTCAAACCATATCCCCCGAACAACGCATGCTTGGATTGCAAATTGTCGCCACCTCAAAATCCAACGACGATTTGGTCCGAAATCTAAGTGTTTTCATGGGCATGGAGGGCCTAAATATGATTCCTGAGTCCGAATCCGACACCATTGAATTTAAGTCTAGTATTTTTCACTCAGCCAATCCAAAGGACCAATCGTCAAACCACCTAGTCATCATCTCGTCCATGATAGGTCTCGCTAACAACCGAGGAGGCAAGATCTTCGTTGGAATAAATAATCGCGGTGAAATTGTAGGCATCGAAGATGAACTTCAGCGGGAATCACCTTTCAACACAGTCGCCGACCTAGTCAATGACTTTCAGAACCGTATTTATCAGCTAACAAACAGTCATGTTTTCATGCGTTCAGTTTCGTTCGAGTTCCTCCAGAGAGACCAAAAGGTTTTCCTACAAATCAGCGTACCCAAGAGCCCGGAAATAATTCTACTACGCGGCTCTATTCTTCTCGTCAGAGATGCTGCCGGTACAAGACAACTGAAGAACCATGATTTAATTAATTTCATCAAATCTAAAATTGAAACAATATGACAATACATTTATATAAGCCTACAGTAGAGATCAGTATAGAGGGAAGCGTGACAAGCCAAGAAAAGGCCAATGCCCTAGAAAGCCTGATGGCCATTATCACTAATAAAGGAATAGTTCCTCTAAATGTGCAGGATATAGCAACGGTGACAGCAGTGCCTTGCAGATTGTGTATCAAATACAACAAAAGCATTGACCAGATACTGGATTCTTTCTCCAGTAAACATGAACTTTGTTCTCTTAAAAGAATACTAGTTTATGCCTGGGCATCAGAAAATGTTCTTAGACAAGCCCATGCTCTCAATGGCTTTGCAAAACAGTGCGCGTCAGAGGGGTGTCTCGTCAAATGGGGATTTGGTATTGACAAGACTCTAGATCAAACAAAGCTTTTTGTACTCTATTCAAACTCAACAAAAGAATTCGTTTATGATAAAAAATTCTACGTCGAGGAATACCTAGACTACCGTCAGGTAACTCTCCCCTTAGGCATTAAGGCAAAATTAAAAAAAGGATCAGGTGAAGGTGATCTGAGTATCTTACACGTAAATTCATGAAGCATAATGATTAATAATGTTTTAGTTAATAAATAAAAATTATGGATAAAGATTTGACATTTCTGCAGTATTATTCAAATGATGAGGACTTACTTGCGCTTGACTATATAATAAGAGGTAATAAGCATGAAAGATTAAGAAGGACGGAGTCTTTACTCTATAAGCTAACCTACAAGTCAAACGATCTTGACAACCTGGCCATTATGTGGAAAGACATTGAAGAACTCATGTTATATGGCGGTAATACCATTATGAACATGTTCAGAAGAGGGCACGGCGTCCCGTACAGAGTTGTGCTGATGGATGTCTGCAATTTGATTCAGGTGAAATATAACAAGTACGACTCCGTAGATAAGATTGAGGCGACTCTCCTACAAAATATCCTCATTATGTCTCTGAATAATTTGCCCCATAAACTACTTCAAGACATGCTTACAGAAATAAAGATATCTCATCAGATATTCACCATGCACGAGATGACATCAGTACTCAAGATGGCAATTGAGAAAGGCTATTTTCCTGTTCATCGTATTGCGGAAATCGTTGATAAGGAAATTTTCATGACACTAGTTGAACGAAGGGTGGCTTATGCAACCATTGCACCCCTGAATTGCTGGAAATATGCTCTGACAGGACCTTTAGGGTGGATAATATCTGCGGTGTTGGCTGCCATCGCCATTACTGGGCCAGCGTTTCACATAACATTGCCAGCTGTTGTAAAAATTTCAACGCTACGCTCAAAAGTAAATTATGAATTAGGGAATCTGACAGCTATGAAGGAGAGGTAAATCAACTATTTGGAGAAAGTAATGTATAATGCTCATGGCATCCTGCATGATATCGGTATGGTCAAAAGTCAATTGAGGTAGAGCAGACAGACTAAACCATTCTGCCTTTGCTATCTTTTTGTAGAAGCAAATTCTCTTCTTCAAGTCCTTTGGTGTATTTTTCTAACTGCTCCAAACGTTTAAAGTCACGTCGCTCCACAAATCATTTGATTCAACTTCTTGTTATTGCCTTTACATATGGTGGTAAAGATGGTACTAATCGGATGCAGAAAGTTTGCTTTTTGCTGAGATGCAGCCCATTTTCGCAATTTTTATTGCAAAATTTCCAATTATCATCATAAAATAGCTATCTTTGTGCCAATATTTGAGAATAATATAGGATTTAGAGATGGGTAACATCAAAATAGTGAGAGGTGTGTTCGACACCAAACTGGAGTTGGAACATGCTGGTATCAAGGCCGGATTTCCCAGTCCAGCTGACGATTATAGGCATGAGACGCTGGACTTTAATCGTGACTATATTCGTCACCCTGAAGCCTCGTTCTATGGCGACGTGGAGGGGGATTCAATGAGGGATGCAGGACTGTTGGACGGTGACCGTGTGATTATCGATAGGGCGGTGGAGCCTCATGATGGTTCCATCGTCGTGGCATGGTGGGATGGTGGATTCACGATGAAGTTCCTCGATCTGACGCATCGGAAAGACGGCTATATTGAACTGCGCCCTGCCAACCCTGATTACCCTGTGTTCAAAGTCAATGATCCTGAGAACTTCCAGATTTGGGGAACGGTGATTCACCTGATTCGTACTTTTGAAAAGCTGTAGCATGGATATAGGAAAAGCTTTTGAGGTTGCCTTCAAACGGAAGAAGGAGAAGAACTGGGATAAGATTTATGTTGTGGTGGATATTCATGACACGATTCTGCGAGCCTGCTATGAGAATGAGGAAACCTACGACTATTATCCTTATGCTCGAGAGGCATTGCAGCTGATGACCAACCGTGATGACATCTGCATGATTCTTTGGAGTGGTTGCTATGATGAGCAGATGGCCATGTACAGGAGTCGATTTGCCGAGGAGGGCATTCGTTTTGACTATGCCAACGAGAACCCGGAAGTTGGAAAGACGAGTTTCCAGAACTTCGAGGTGAAGCTCTATTTCAATGTGGGTATTGATGACAAGTTCGGCTTCGAGGCAGAGACGGACTGGGTGAAGGTAATAGAAGTTTTAGGGAGGTTCTGATATGTACGGTATCGTTGACTGCGATAATGCCTACGTCTCATGCGAGCGTGTTTTCCGTCCTGATCTGAACGGAAAGCCGGTAGTGGTATTGAGCAACTTATTCGGAATTCTGAATAAATTGCTTTATTCCTAAATTTTGATTATTCCGAATATTCTTTGTAAGTTATTGATTTACTGTTGTTTCTTTAGAATATTCGGAATAATGAT
>ODAJ014767782.1_pt1 | contig 13470 bp, 8 predicted proteins | sample 1539241 | NCBI WGS metagenome assembly ODAJ01 (sample SAMN02144231, study PRJEB22623) | gut metagenome | biome: sheep rumen | host: Ovis aries | place: New Zealand | reverse complement strand
GAGTTAAAACGAACACGGATAAAACGGATGAAACGGATAATAAAACATCCGTTCAATCTGAGAAATCCGTGGTCAAATTAAAAACTAATTTGTGTTCAGACCTCCCCTTCGAGATTGGCATCTTTTTCTCGGGGTTGACTCGTTCGTTGATGAACTCGGACTATAACCTGCGGGTGTATGAGTGTAAGACGGCGGCATGGAATATGCTGGCCTATATGGACCAGCCGCTGAAGACGTTCGACAAGACTTTCTTGCGGGATATACCCAAGGCGACCTTTGAGAAGACTCGCATCGCAATGCCGGCAAGGTTTGCGCGGCGTGCGGAGCATTTCTATAGTGAGTATCGACGTGTGCGTCAGGGCGTAACGGCCTGGGAAACAGGAAATCTGAAGCTTTTCGGAAAGTTAAGCTTTGACTCCTGCGAGAGTAGTATCCACAACTATGAGTGTGGCTCGCCCGAGCTGATTGCCATCTATGAGATCATGCGACAGTTGCCGGGAGTCTATGGCGGACGGTTCTCTGGGGCGGGCTTCAAGGGGGCGTGCATCGCGCTTGTGGATCCTGCTTATAAGGAGGAGATTCAGAGGGTACTTACGGAGAAATATCTGGAGCAGTTCCCTGAGTATGAGAAGACGTTCCAAGTGTTCTGGGTGAAACCGGATGACGGGGCTCGCTTTATTTAACGAACACGGATTTAACTGATTTAACGGATATGTTGCTATATAGTGATTTGAGTTATGCTATTAATGGAGCAGCCTTCCATGTTTACAACAAACTGGGCCATGGCTTTCTTGAAGCAGTATATCAGGAAGCTCTGGAAATAGAGTTCCAAAGACGCAATATTCCGTATGAGCGAGAGAAAGAATTGAAGATAACATACGCAGGTGTAGAGTTAAAACAAACTTACAAAGCAGATTTCGTCTGCTATGGGAAGATAATAGTGGAATTGAAGGCTGTAAGTGCACTGGATGATGCTCACAGATCTCAGGTTTACAACTATCTTCATGCTACAGGATATAAGCTTGGTTTACTCTACAACTTCGGGTGTTCAGATGGGCTGGAGAAAGAAAGAATAGTAGTATAACGAACACGAATCTGACGGATGCACACGGATGGGGATTATCCGTTCAATCCGAGTCATCTGTGTTCAAAATATAAAATATGAAGTGTGTTGAAAGAAAAAATATGATTAACGTAGTTTTAGCAGCTGGCTATGCAACGAGGCTTGGTGAACTCACCAAGGATTTTCCCAAGCCGTTACTCAAAATAGGTAACAGTACGATTTTAGGTCGTATGCTTGATGACATCGATACCATTGATGACATCACTATGCATGTCATAGTGACAAATCACAAGTTTGCGCCAATCTTTAAGGAGTGGGTAGAGACCCCCTCTGGCTCTCGCTGCTTAGGAGGAAAACTGGAGGGCGCGGCTGGTAAATATAAAAAGCCAATTAAAATCATAGATGATGGCAGTACGACTAACGATAATCGCTTAGGAGCCGTCTGCGATTTGTTGATGGCGTTGGAAAGTCTTGACTCTTCTAAATCCTCCCTGCGTGGGGAGGACTTTGGCACTCCCCCTAAACAGGGGGAGATGGAGGGGGTCTTGGTGGTGGCAGCAGACAACCTGCTGTTCTTCTCGTTCCAGGAGTTTGTGGACTTTGCCAAAGAGAAGCAGACCAGTTGCATCATGTGCCATGAGCAGCCGTCGATAGAGAAGTTGCAGCGTACGGGCGTGGTGGTGCTGGATGAGAATCATCGCGTGCTGGGTATGGAGGAGAAACCGCAGGTGCCCAAGAGCCATTGGGCCGTGCCGCCGTTCTACATCTATCTGAAGAAAGACCTCGAACTGGTGCGCCGTTCAGTAGAGAATGGTTGCGGCAAGGATGCCCCTGGTAACCTTGCCCACTACATGGTGGAACATACCACGATGCACGCCTGGCCGATGAGTGCCGGGAGGTTTGATATCGGTAGCCTCGATACCTATTATGAGGCCGTAGAAAAATATGGAAAATAGAATCTAAAAAACATATAAAATAATGAAAATTGCAGTAGCAGGAACCGGCTATGTCGGTTTGAGTATCGCCACGTTGTTGGCGCAGCATAATCACGTAACGGCTGTTGACGTGATACCTGAAAAGGTGGAGAAGATCAATAACAGGATTTCGCCTATTCAGGACGAGTACATTGAGAAGTATCTCGCAGAGAAGGAACTTGACCTGACCGCAACGCTGGATGGTGCGGCAGCCTATAAGGATGCAGACTTCGTGGTGATAGCGGCCCCCACGAACTATGACCCCCAGAAGAACTTCTTCGATACGCATCATATCGAGGACGTGATAAACCTGGTGATTAGCGTGAATCCCGATGCCGTAATGGTGATAAAGAGTACCATACCGGTGGGCTATTGCCGTTCGCTGTATGTGAAGTATGCGCTGAAGTTCCTGACAGACCCGGACTTGAAGGGAAAGAAGTTTAACCTGCTGTTCTCGCCAGAGTTCCTGCGCGAGAGCAAGGCACTGTATGACAACCTCTATCCCAGTCGCATCATCGTAGGTTGTCCCAAGATTATGCCTGCCGACAGGAGCCAGAAGTGGGATGAGGAGAATGCTGCCATCACAGCGATAGGTAATCCGGAGGCAGAGGAGAAAGCCAAGGTATTTGCCGGTCTGTTGCAGGAAGGAGCCCTCAAGGAGAATATCGACACCCTGTTTATGGGCATGACGGAGGCAGAAGCCGTGAAGTTGTTTGCCAATACCTATCTGGCCCTGCGTGTTTCGTACTTCAACGAACTGGATACCTATGCCGAAGTGAAGGGCCTGGATTCGAAGGCCATCATATCAGGCGTGGGATTGGACCCGCGAATCGGTTCGCACTACAATAATCCTTCGTTTGGCTATGGCGGCTACTGTCTGCCCAAGGATACCAAGCAGTTGCTGGCCAACTATGCCGATGTGCCCCAGACCATGATGACGGCCATTGTGGAGAGTAACCGTACGCGCAAGGACTTCATCGCTGACGAGGTGCTGCGCAAGGCCGGTTACTATACGGCCAACAGCGACTGGAGTGAGAGTGCGGAGAAGGACGTGACCATCGGTGTATTCCGCCTCACCATGAAATCAAATTCCGATAACTTCCGCCAGAGTGCCATACAAGGCATCATGAAGCGTGTCAAGGCCAAGGGTGCGAACATCATCATCTATGAGCCCACGCTGAAGGATGGCGAGACGTTCTTCGGTTCGAAGATTGTGAACAATCTCGAGGAATTTAAGAAGCTGAGCGATTCGATTATTGCCAATCGCTACGACGATGCACTGGATGATGTGAAGGAGAAAGTATATACGAGGGATATCTTTAAGAGAGACTAATCAAACATTTGGGAATGAAGACGATATTAGTTACGGGAAGTGCCGGATTCATCGGGAGCAATCTGGTGCTGCGCTTGTTCAAGGAAATGAGCGAGGGAACCATCGTGGGACTGGATAATCTGAACGATTACTACGACCCGGCACTGAAGGATTATCGCCTCAGTGTGATAGAGAAGGCTAAACCCTCCACGTTGAACTATGAGTTTGTGAAGGGCGACTTGGCGGACAAGGCATTGATTGACAGTCTGTTCGAGAAGTACCAATTTGACGTGGTGGTGAATCTGGCAGCTCAGGCAGGCGTGAGGTATTCCATCGAGAATCCCGATGCCTACATCATGAGCAACATGATTGGGTTCTACAATATTCTGGAGGCCTGCCGACACCATCCTGTCGAGCATCTGGTTTACGCCAGCAGTTCCAGTGTGTATGGCGGTAACAAGAAGGTGCCCTTCTCAACCGATGACAGGGTGGATAATCCGGTGTCGCTGTATGCTGCCACGAAGAAGAGCAATGAACTGTTTGCCCACTGCTATTCGAAGCTGTACAACATACCCACCACGGGCCTGCGATTCTTCACAGTGTATGGTCCTGCCGGGCGTCCGGATATGGCATACTTCGGCTTCACCAATAAGTTGCTGAAGGGTGAGACCATCCAGATCTTCAACTATGGCAACTGCCGTCGTGACTTCACCTATGTCGACGACATCGTGGAGGGCGTGTATCGCGTGATGCAGAAAGCCCCGGAGAAGAAGAACGGTGAGGACGGACTGCCGATTCCCCCGTACGCTGTATATAACATTGGCGGTGGGCAGCCAGAGAGCCTGCTGGACTTCGTGCAGATACTGCAGGAGGAGCTGGTGCGTGCCGGAGTGCTGCCCGCAGACTTCAACTTCGAGGCACACAAGAAGTTGGTGCCCATGCAGCCCGGCGATGTCCCCACCACATACGCCGATGCCACAGCCTTGGAGCGTGACTACGGCTTTACCCCGAAGATTCCGCTGAGGGAGGGCCTGAGGCATTTCGCCCAATGGTACAAAGCGTTTTATATGTCAAAGGACTGAGGCAGAAAGTTAAAGGCTATTGATTTTATTTTCGGCGTTCCCGTTGGAAATCTCAAATTGTTTTCGTATCTTTGTGCGAAATTTGAGAAAATAACCTAATAAACAATCGTTTCAAATAAAATGAGCAAACAACAGGAGAAAATCGGAGAACTCGTTGATCTCCGTGCCAAAGCCCGTGTGGGCGGCGGCGAGAAAGCCATCGAGAAGCAGCACCAGAAGGGCAAGTACACTGCCCGTGAGCGTATTGCCATGCTGCTGGATGAAGGTAGTTTCGAGGAAATGGACATGTTCGTGCAGCACCGTTGCACCAACTTCGGCATGGACAAGAAGCACTATCTGGGCGACGGTGTGGTTACCGGCAGCGGTACCATCGGCGGTCGTCTGGTCTACGTCTTTGCCCAGGACTTCACGGTCAGCGCAGGTTCGCTGTCCGAGATGCTGGCCTCGAAGATCTGCAAAATCATGGACATCGCCATGAAGGTGGGTGCCCCCGTCATCGGATTGAACGACTCGGGTGGTGCACGTCTGCAGGAGGGCATCAACGCCCTGGCCGGTTACTCTGAGATTTTCCAGCGCAACATCATGGCTTCGGGCGTCATTCCCCAGATCTCGGCCATCATGGGTCCCTGCGCCGGTGGTGCCGTATACAGTCCCGCACTGACCGACTTCACCCTGATGATGGAGAACACCTCGTACATGTTCCTCACCGGTCCTGCCGTTGTGAAGACCGTGCTGGGCGAGGATGTCACCCAGGAGCAACTGGGCGGCGCCAGCGTACACGGCACGAAGTCGGGCGTCTGCCACTTCACCGCCAGCACCGAGGAGGAGGCCATGGCCATGATTAAGCAGCTCATCAGCTATATCCCCCAGAACAACCTGGAGAAGACTCCCCGTGTGGAGTGCACCGACCCCGTCGACCGCAAGGAAGACTTCCTGAACGAGATTATCCCCGAGGACCCCAACCAGGCCTACGATATGTACGAGGTGATTGCCGGTATCGTGGACAACGGCGAGTTCTTCGAGGTTCAGCCTAACTTTGCCAAGAACCTGATTATAGGTTTCGCCCGCTTCAACGGCGAGAGCGTAGGTATCGTGGCCAACCAGCCCAAGCAGATGGCCGGTGTGCTCGACAGCAACTCCAGCCGCAAGGGTGCCCGCTTCGTGCGCTTCTGCGATGCCTTCAACATCCCCATCGTCACACTCGTTGACGTTCCCGGATTCCTGCCCGGAACGCAGCAGGAGTACAACGCCGTCATCCTGCACGGCGCCAAGTTGCTCTACGCCTATGGCGAGGCCACTGTGCCCAAGGTTACCGTGACGCTGCGTAAGTCGTACGGCGGCAGCCACATCGTGATGAGCTGTAAGCAACTGCGTGGCGACATGAACTATGCTTGGCCCTCAGCCGAAATCGCTGTCATGGGTGCCGCCGGTGCTGCAGCTGTGCTGTATGCCAAGGAGGCCAAGGCCCTGAAGGAAGAAGGCAAGGTGGAAGAGGCAAAGGCCTTCATCAAGGAGAAGGAGGACGAGTACAACAAGCTCTTCGCCAACCCCTACAATGCAGCCCGCTATGGCTACATCGACGACGTCATCGAGCCTCGCAACACGCGCTTCCGCATCATTCGTGCACTGACTCAGCTGGAGAACAAGAAGTTGCACAATCCTGCCAAGAAGCATGGTAATATACCTTTGTAAGAAAAAAAGAGAAAAACTGAAAGGATATGATACTATTAGCAACTGATTGGGGACAGGCCTGGATGATGGCTGGCATCAGCGTCGCCGTGGTATTCCTGATACTGATATTGCTCGTTTGCGTGCTTTCCGTCTTCAGCATGGTGGCACAGGGCAAGAAGGTGAAGCCCGCCGTAGCCGTGGCTCCGGCCCCCAAGTCTGTAAAGAGCTCCGGTGCGTCGAAGGCCGACGAGGCTGCCGTGGCCATGGCCGTGTACTTGTACATGAACGGACGCCACGACGAGGAGAGCGGTAGGCTCACCATCCACGTCAACGAGCATTCGCTCTGGCACGAGGAACTGAACGACAGACTGTGATTAAAGAATAAGTATTAAAGATTTAGAATTAAGAATTGAAAGTTATGCAAGACTTCAAGTTTAAGATAGACGGTGCAGAATACACGGCCAACGTAGAAGAGAAAGAAGATGGCAAGTTGCAGGTGACCGTCAATGGCAAGGCCTACGAGGTGGAAGTTCCCGGACACGTAGCCGCCGCTCCCAAGGTTCAACACATCAAGCCCGCCGCTCCTGCCGCTGTCGCTGCTGCTCCCGTGGCTGCTGCCCCGAAGAAGGCTGCTGCCGGTGCAGGTGCCATCCAGGCTCCGCTGCCCGGTACCATCACCAGCATCGAGGTGAAGGAAGGCGACCAGGTGAAGGCCGGACAGACCGTCATTGTCATGGAGGCCATGAAGATGGCCAACAACATCACCGCCGAGAGCGATGGTACAGTGAAGGCTATCTTCGTTCAGCAGGGTGCCCAGGTACAGTCGGGCGATGCACTGATAGAGATTGGCTAAGCAGACCCTCCCTGACCCTCCCTGTGAGGGAGGGGATGGTTTCCTTCATTAATTGAAAAAAGACAATACAATGAATAAAGTATTTAATACTCTTCGAAAGTATTTACTCCCCTCGCTGCAAGGATGCGGAAAGGGGTTGGGCCTTATGCTCCTCCTGCTGATGGTGTCTGTGCCTATGTTCGCATCCGGCATCGATGCAGAGGAGGGCGTTGCCAAGTTCTTTGAGGAGATGGGCATCGTATCCTTCTTCGTAGGCGAGGGTTGGAAGAATGCCGTTATGCTTGTAATCGGTTGTTTCCTGCTCTATCTGGCCATCAAGAAGGGCTATGAACCCCTCTTGCTGTTGCCCATCGCCTTTGGTATGATTCTGACCAACCTGCCCGGTGCCGGTATGTTCGACTCCGAGATGTGGAACAACGAGTTCCTCAATCCCAACAGTCCCAACTACCACAGCTATGGCTACGTCATGGCCCACGGCGGTTTGCTCGACATCCTCTACATCGGTGTCAAGGCAGGTGTATATCCCTGTCTCATCTTCCTCGGTGTGGGAGCCATGACCGACTTTGGTCCCCTGATTGCCAACCCCAAGAGCCTGCTCCTGGGTGCTGCAGCTCAGATTGGTATCTTTGCCACCTTCCTGGTGACTCAGATTGACCTGCCCATCTTCGGTTTCACTCCCGAGCAGGCAGCCTCCATCGGTATCATCGGTGGTGCTGATGGTCCCACGGCCATCTTCCTGACCTCGAAGCTGGCCCCCGAGTTGCTCGGTCCCATTGCCGTGGCTGCATACTCGTACATGGCCCTGGTGCCCGTCATCCAGCCCCCCATCATGCGTGCCCTGACAACGAAGAACGAGCGCATGATACGCATGGAACAGCTGCGCACCGTGTCGAAGAAGGAGAAAATCCTGTTCCCCATCATCGTGGCCATCATCGTCAGCCTCATTGTTCCCTCTGCCGGCACCCTCATCGGCTGTCTGATGCTGGGTAACCTGATGAAGGAGAGTGGGGTGGTGGAGCGCCTGAGCAAGGCAGCCCAGAACGAACTGAACAACATCGTGGTCATTTGTCTGGGTCTGACCGTAGGTGCTACGGCTACCGCTTCATCGTTCATGAACTGGCAGACGCTGGGTATCCTGGCCGTAGGTATCGTTGCCTTTGGCATCGGTTCTGCCTCGGGTGTCCTCATGGCCAAGATCATGAACCTGTTCCTGAAGAAGAAGATCAACCCGCTGATTGGCAGCGCCGGTGTCAGTGCCGTGCCTATGGCAGCCCGCGTGAGCCAGACCGAGGGTCAGAAGGCCGACCCGCGCAACTTCCTGCTGATGCACGCCATGGGTCCCAATGTGGCCGGTGTCATTGGTTCGGCTGTTGCCGCTGGCATCCTGCTGAGCTTCTTAGGTTGATAGCGATAAAGGCCTTAGGGGCTTTAAGGTCTCTAAGGCCCCTAAGGTCCCTAAGGTTTTTAAGGTCCCTAAGGTCTTTAAGGTCTTTAAGGCCCTTAGATTCTAAAAGCGTGGAGATATCCACGCTTTTTTGTTGCTTTTTATCTCTGAACGGCGTTCTTAGATACTTCCGCTCGGTAATCGGCTTGCCGCTTGCGTAGCCTGCGGAGCAAGAAAACCGCAAATATATTTGCGTTTTCGCTCGCTTATTCGTATCTTTGTCAGCAAATACCAAAAAATTAACTAACATGAAAAAACATTTTGCCGCTTTGCTTGCAATTGTTATGCTGATGGTTTCGTGTACGGAGAGTATCGATATGTCGAACCGATACACCTTCACCGAGGAGACCATCACCAGCTATCTGCAGAAGCATGAGCAGTTTAGTGAGTATGTACGTTTGCTGGGGGCAGTCAACGTGAGCAAGTACTCCGAGAGTACCATGTTGCAGTTGCTGTCGGCACGTGGCAACTACACCGTGTTTGCCCCGAACAACCAGGCCATACAACTCTATCTCGACACACTGGCCCTGAAGGGTATCATCACCGAACCGTCGTGGGAAGGATTCACCGATGAGAAGAAACTCGACTCCATTCAGCGCGTCATCGTCTTCAACAGCATCCTGGATGCCGGTAACGACAACGACTATACCTTCCAGACTTCATCGTTCCCCAACCAGAACGAAGAGTTCCTGATCAGTAACATGAACGAACGTAAGTTGTCGGTGCATTACGGCAACAACCCGGACAGCATCTTCATCAACGGCATATATCCCATGTCGCAGACCAATCGCGACATCCAGGCCATCAATGGTTTCATCCATGAGATGCAGGGCGTCATTGCCCCCAGCAACCAGACGTTGGGCGATGTGGTCAACAGCCTCATCGACGAGGGGACGGGCGGTTTCGTCGTCATGGCCAAGCTGATACGTGCCTGCGGCCTTACCGACACGCTGACCCGCGTGAAGGATGAGAAGTACGAGGAGATGTACATGACGGGCGAACTGAACCCCGAGCTGCCTTACCACGATACGGAGCAGTCGGTGGGTTACCTGCCCGAGCACCGCAAGTACGGCTTCACGCTGTTTGCCGAGACCGATGAGTTCTGGAGCCAGACCTTAGGTAAGGACGTGGCCGACATCACGGTAGATGATATACGCGCCTATATCCGCGACAACAACCTCTGTCCCGGAGCCATCGACGATACCAACTATAAGAACATCGACAATGCCCTGAACCAGTTCGTGACCTACCACCTGCTGCCCATGCGCATTCCGAAGAACAAACTCACCATCCACTATACCGAGAAGGGCTACAACTTCCAGAGCTCTACATCGTACACCATTCCCGTATGGGAGCTCTACACTACTATGGGCAAGCGCCGCCTCATTAAGATCTACGAGGCCGGTCCCAGTGGTCCTGCAGGATTCTATCTTAACCGTTTCCCCAACCTCGACAACCGTCGTCGAGGTACCTATAAGGAGACCGGTTGCGACCCAGACAAGGAAGGTGTGCACATCGATATCCCTGAGGACATGGGCTCGCTGTCGTTCGTCAACGCCATCATCTATCCCATCAACAAGGTCCTGGCCTACGACAACGACACGCGCGACAACTTCCAGAAGATGCGCCTGCGCTACGACGTAGCAGCACTCTTCCCCGAGTTCATGAACAACGACATCCGTATCGACCGCATAGGTAACACCTATACCCGTCACGTCGGCATTCCCGAGACCAGCAAGTACAACTATCTGGAGGATTGCGAAATAGCCGATGGCAGCCTCTTCTACTATCTCTCGGGTTATAAGTGCGGATGGGCTAACTACCAAGGCGATGAACTGAATGTAGTGGGTAAGTACGAGATGACCTTCCGTCTGCCTCCTGTTCCGCGCAAGGGAACGTACGAGATTCGCTACCTTATCGGTTGCGGCTCCAGCTGGCGCAGCATGTGTCAGGTATACTTCGGTACCGATCCCGATAACCTGCCTGCCATGGGTATTCCCCTTGACGTGCGCCAGGGTGCCCATTATCGCTACCTGCTCAGCGGAAGTGTAGCGAGCGAGTTCGTGGGATGGCAGGACGATACTGACGACGATGACTTCAATGCCGAGACGGACAAGAAGATGCGTGCCAACGGCTACATGAAGGGACCGGAATATTATTGGCCCGAGATCTCCGGTAGCCCCACCTCTACGGCCCGCAAGCGTGACCGCATCCTTCGTCGTATCATTGTGACCAGCACGATGGAACCTGACCAGACCTATTATCTGCGCTTCAAGAACGTTCTCGATAACGAGAAACTGCAGTTCTATATGGACTTCATCGAGTTCTGCCCGAAGGAAATCTACGACAATCCCATGAGCCCGGAGGACATCTGGTGATAACCTTGGAACCTGAACCTTGGAACCTTGGAACCTGAAACCTGGAACCTTGAAACCTGAAACTTGGAACTTGAAACTTGGAACCTAGGAACCTTGGAACCTGAAGGGTATAATTAATCCTTTGCGAGGATAATATTTACAAGAGCCGTGACGTCAGCGATGGATATGCTGCCGTCACGGTTTACGTCTGCGGCCATGTGGTCGTAGAGGTAGGGTTCTTCGTGGTCTTTGCCCAGGATGATATTGACGAGGGCGGTGACATCGGCTATCGATACGCTGCCATCGCCGTTGACATCACCGACGAGGGACGGGCCGTAGTAGTATAGGACGACGTTATCCCAAGCTATCCAGTTTGCATCGGTATGGCTGATTTTCAGGCCCAGTTCGTGCTCGCCTGCCGGGAGGGTGGCCGTGGCACGATATAGCTCTGGCTTGCCGTTGGCCGTATGGCAGGGGGTGGCCTGGTCGGCGAGGCAAAGCGTGACGCCAGTGACGTTGAGACCGGCGTTGTTCTGACGTGTGGCATTGACGGCCGCCTGCAAGGTGAACTTACCGGCAGGGAGACTGAGCACCTGCAGGGCAGCCTTGTTGCCCAAAGATTGCGTCGATGAGGTCCACGATTCCATAAAGTTGGCCGTGAAGAGGTTATAGGCTGTGGTATTGGAAGCCCATAGGCCATTGCCCTCGGAGGTTAGTGTCCATCCCGGGAAGTTGTTATCCTTGCCGTCCTCCATGCGCGGGTTCATGAGGGGTATGCGTACGGGCGTGTCGGCCGAAGCCTTAGAGAGATACTCCTGCATGGTGCCCTCGTAGACGAGGAAGAGGTTATCCATGGCCACCCAGTTGGCATTAGTATCCTTGGTCCGGAATCCATAGGTCAGTGTGCCGTCGGTGACAGTGACGCGCAGCGAGTAACGCTGGGGCACATGGTTGGCCGTGGCCACACTGACGGACTGGTCGGCAGCATAGAAGGTGACCCCCTGAACACTGACGTTGGCGTCCGGTTGCCACGAGGCTATGAAGGAACCGCCGATGAGGTACGTCCCGTTGGGCAGTTCGCTTATGGTCTGTTCGATGCTGCTGTTGGGCAGCGCCGTTGCATTCTGCCACCGTTCGAAGAAGGGCCATGTCGTGCGTGCGTCCTCGTTCGTGTCCTCCTTTCCTGCGTTCGTATTCACGGTGAATCCCGTGTTCTTCCACTCCGAGAGGCTCGCCGTTGACAGATAGGGCGCCATGGCCCCGGTGATGTCATATCCGTAGGCTGTGGCGGCAGGGTCCTGCGGGTTCGGCTTCACCTCCGTATCGCTGGCCAAGGCAGATACGGCCTCTGCCTGCTCGCGCGTCAGTATCATCCACCGCGCCGTCGTGAGGTTCTCGGCAGGCGAATAGGCGGCCGTGGCGACGTTGCCCGAGGCCGATGCCGTCAGGCAAGTAGGCGTGGCCGTCGAAGCCGGGTGCATCAGGTAGTATGTGTCCATATTGATGGCCTCGGAACCCGAGGCAAATGACGCATCCCACCATCCCAAGTGCAGGTGTATCTGGGTGTTGGCGTTCTTGCCTGTCCCCCCGGCGTTGAACGCTGAACTGCCGAAGGACAGGTAGCGCCCCGTGCCAGCGTTCCTGAAGTAATAGTATTGCGTAGCCGGGTCGAAGTCGATATACCAGGCCGCATTGTCGTCGTTGGCTACGTCCGCTTCGCTGGCGTACTTCGTCCACCGAAGTGCCGTGCCCGACGCCGTAAGGTAGGCAGGAGAGTGGAGCCCATAATGCTCGCCCGTGTTGCGGATGTAGTATTTTGTGTCATCCTTATGCTGTAAGCAATAGCCCGGAAGGAAACCGCCATTGGCCGGCACCATGCCGTCCTCGCACATGGCCTGGGCCAGGAGTCCGCAGCCGTAGTATTGCAGGTCTGAGTGCGCATCCTCGTGAGCTCCGTTGACGGTGAAGCTGGTCATGCTGTTGCCATTCGTAGCCCAGTTGTGGGTGCCTCCGCCCGTGATGTATTCCCCTTCGTCGTTATCCCAGAACCGGGCAAGCCGTGCGGCCCGCTTGCCATACCAGGTACCATAGGAACCTCTGGACTCGTGGGCCGTCCACGAACTGTGTGTGCCTACGCCGATGCCGTGCAGAGCCTCGTGCATGGCCGTGCCGGTGCTTTGGTAGTCCTCCTTAGGACCAAAGCGAATCCAGCCCCCGTAGGAGCAGTCGGCAGTCTGCACGCCTGCGTTGTAGTTGGCCGTGGGTCGGAAGCCCGTCAGGCTGGTCGTCTGGTTCCAATAGCCTATGAGTGCGTCCATCGAGCCCTGGATGCGCGCGTCGATTTCCGCATCGCCCGAGGCATTGAAGTTGTAGCCGAAGCTGCCCGCCGGCAGGGTGTGTATGCGCAGGACCTCGCCGTAGCCCACCCTGAAGTTCGTATTGACGGCATAGGCACGGATGTAATATGTGGTGCCCGGGGTTAGGTTGTCGAGTACGTGTATGTAGCCCACATGGTCCAGGTATCGCGACGAGCGTTCGTCAGCCACGGTGGGCATCTTATTGGTGGAGCTGAAGCAGAATCCCTGCTCAAGGATGTTGCCTCCCGACACGGTGCTGCGGCCGAAGGCGATGTTGCGTCCCACGGCATACCGCGGGTCTGTAGTAACCTTGGGCGCTGAGCCGCCGGTGCTCGTGCGGGTGAAGAATATGCTGTT
>ODAJ012180833.1_pt1 | contig 13471 bp, 15 predicted proteins | sample 1539241 | NCBI WGS metagenome assembly ODAJ01 (sample SAMN02144231, study PRJEB22623) | gut metagenome | biome: sheep rumen | host: Ovis aries | place: New Zealand | reverse complement strand
TTGATTTTTTATGGGACACAACAAATAAAAATTATATTATTTCAACCCCAGGCGGCCGGTCACAGGCTGAAAAGTTTTTAAAGGCACAAATTGAAAAAATCACCGATGTTGATTTTCGCCGCGAAATAGAAAATGAATATGATTCCCGTAAATTTAATCAGTGGCATAAATGGCGCAAGACCAAGGACAACGCCCCACAAATAGATTTGCCACCGGTTGATGAAATAACTAAAAAAACACTTATTTATATTGTTAATACATATCCGGAACTTGTGGAAAGATACGGCGAATTTTTATCAAGTTTAAATATAGATTTTGATTCAAATGACACAACTGGTGCAAAACTTGATTTAAAATCATCTGAAAAATATATTGTTTCATTAAAACTTAACAGATATAAAGACAAACTTAATAACGATAAAAAGAATTTAATACAAATGGGTTTTGCAGGCGACACATCTGTCAAAGACCAAATTGCAAAAATAGATTTTGAAATCGCCGCAACAAATGAAAAACTTGAAAGTTTGATGAATATGGAATAAAAAAAACACCGGCTTTTACCGGTGTTTTTTTAATTATTAAACAAGAAATGACAAATGTCGCCGTCTTGCATTACATAGTCGCGGCCAACGGTGTGCATTTTACCAGCCTCTTTGACCGCCAATTCACCCCCCAGTTCCAACCAGTCAGATGGCGATATAATTTCAGCACGTATAAAACCTTTTTCAAAATCAGTATGAATTTTACCAGCCGCTTGGGGTGCGGTCATTCCCCGTGTGATTGTCCAAGCATGTGCTTCTTTGGGACCAACAGTATAGAAAGTTTGTAATCCCAATGTTTCATATCCTGTTTTTATAACCTGATCCAAACCAGATTCGTTTAACCCAAGTTCCGTTAAAAACATTTTTCGTTCATCAATATCTACTATCTGGGCAATTTCCATTTCAATCTTAGATGAAATGATTAAAACAGGTGCATCCCCGCCAAACTTGTTTTTTACCATATCGGAATATTTATTACCGGTGGCGGCAGAATCTTCATCAACATTACAAACGTAAATCACGGGTTTAGCGGTAAGTAGATTAAACGGCGCGGCATCCACACCACTTTTACGCGCAGGAACGCCCGATTCCAAACCACTTTTAATAACATTAGCATCAGCCAATAATTTTATCGCCGCTTTGTCCAGACCATGCGCTTTCTTTTCAAGATTTTTAATCTGTTTTTCCAAACTTTCTAAATCAGCCAACGCAAGTTCTGTTTCGATTGTATCAATATCGCTTAATGGGTCAATTTTTCCATTTACATGAACAATATCATCATTTTCAAAACAACGAACAACATGAATAATCGCATCAGTCGATAATATATTACCAAGGAATTTATTCCCCAAACCTTCGCCTGTGGATGCACCTTTGACAAGACCAGCAATATCAACAATTTCAAGTTGTGTTGGTATAATTTTCGCTGCATTTACCGTTGCCGCCAATTCTAATAATGTGGCATCTGGCACAACAACACGGCCAGTATTTGGTTCGATGGTGCAAAACGGATAATTTTGTGCATCCGCCGCAGCACTTTGTGTTAATGCATTAAAAAGTGTAGATTTACCAACATTTGGCAACCCAACAATTCCACAATTGAATCCCATTTAAAAATCCTTTATAATTGTGCTTAATATGTCATACATGTGGGAAAATTTCAATATAAAACCTGTTCCTGCGGAAACTATTGTTTATCGCGATGGTGTTTTTTGTCCAGAATTATCAACAATAGAATCTGGGCAAATTGATAAACATTATGATTTACCGGTTCATATTATTTATGTCGGTGAAATAGATGGCGAAAACCAATTAGATATCGATTTAAATATTCCAAATCAAGTGGTGTTTTTATCGGTAAATGTAAAAAATAAAAAGCCGGCTTTTTTAAACATTTTTATCAAAAACACCGGTAAAAATTCTGAAATTCGCGGACACATTATGTTAAATAATTATGACAAATTGACATATAATTGTGTTGCAAAACACGCATCGGCAAATACCGGCATTTTATTGCAAAATAAACTGATGGCGTCCAAGAATACGATTTCAAAATTATCTGGAACCGCGATTATTGAAAAAGATTGCAATGATTGTGATTCAGATATCGCTTTTTCAGCCATTGCATCCCCAGATGCCAAAATAGAATTTATACCAGCGCAACGAATATCATCTGTTCCAGAATCAGCCGGCCACAGTGCATCAATCTATACCCCAAAAACAATTCAAATTCAATATTTGCAAATGGCGGGACTGGGGTCAATCGAGGCCCAAGATACCCTGCGCGAAGCATTTATGAACGATTTTAATCTGTTTTAAGAAAATAAAAAATATTCCGCGGAATAATCACCCCACGGAATACCAAAAATACCCACGGCGCAAACGCGCAATATGGACTTATTTTTTCTTAAAGCCCTGTTTTGCCTTTAACTTTGGATTATCTGGATCAATCAAGATAACCTGTTTGCCACGGCGAATTTGTTTAATGTTGCCGCGTTTTTTCCAAGCCTTTAATGAACTTAAAAATTTCATATCTAAATCCTTTTTGCCAAGCGATTATAACTGCTTTTTCTAAAAAATCAAATATTTATTATATATTTTTGTTGTTTTTATTAGGGCTGTTTAAATTGTTGAAAACTTTTCTTAACTTTTTATTAACAGGTTTTTAACAATTTTTTGGCGAAAAACCGGTGTTTTTTATAAAAATGTTGAAAAATCGGCATCTTTATCAACATGTTGAAAAATATAGAATTTTTAACAAAATAAACAATTTTTAGATTTTGCTTTTTATGCTTGTTGAAAATTGTTGAAATTGTTATAATTAATTCACCGGAGAGAAAATGAAACAGCAAGTATTAAAAGCATTGGCAAATCCAGCGCGCATATTCTATGTGCCGTATAACCTTGCCGTGATTAATTTTGCGGTTCAATTCCTTGTATTTATGGTGTTTTTTATAGCTGGACTTATAGTATCCGGTGGAAAAATGGCTGTAAATCCACTGTATTTTTTGCTTTCGGTGATATTGGTGCATTCGATTATGGCGATTTATGCTAAACGTGACCCACAACTGGGGCAGATTGTTGCCGCAAAAATACAGTTATTTAAACAAAAAATACCGGGGAAATTGGTGGCGTAAATGGATGGATTTTTTGAATATTTTGCCGGTGGTGGTTATTCTATAACTATGACAATACTGGTTATGGCGGTATTGTTTGTGTTTATTGTTTTAATGATGTATTTACCGGCATTAACGCGGCGCATTTTCCCAAGTTTTGGATATTCTCATTATTCTGATTATTTGCCATTTCGTCGGGTTTTTACTGATAATTCATTGGAATTAACAACTGGGGCGTTGGTGCGTGTATATCGTGTTTCCGGTGTGCAAACAAGTATGCAAGATGATGAAACCCGTGAAAAGTTCCTTGATTTGCGAACACAATTGTTTAATCAGATTCGTGATCCAAATGTGACTTTGCGTTTCTTTATGGTGCGTGATGCCGCATTGGATAACCAGAACTATGAATTTGATGGACCTGTATTACAGGGGATATACAACAAATGGCGGTCCCAAGGATTACGTATATTTTTGAACAATTATTATATTGTGCTGTCTGTATCTGGAAATGGTGCGCGGGAAAAGTTAAATCAATATGGAAATTATATAGAATCTATTTTATCGGCATATCACCCAAAGGTATTACAAAATAACACAACCGATAATATGGCACGATTCTTTGGCCGGATTTTGTCACCATTGTCTAAACCATCGCCTGCGGTTGCGGACAATAAAATATCAGAAAATGTCGCTGTTGATAATGTTGATTTTGGTAATGATGGTATTGTCCAATACAGCAGTGGTAATACCCAAACATTTGCGACGATGATTTCTTTCCGTGTATCACCGGACTATTTGGACGAAGATTTCTTTAATTCAATATCGACAATCCAAACAGAAATGATTTGTATGAACGGTTTTCATATTATGGGAACCGCGGATGTAGAATCTACTTTGCGGCAACGCACATCAACAGCCGACGAAGACGAAACATCCACATTGACTCAGGTGTCCGAAGCAAAATCTGCGATGGATGAAAATATATCTGGAAATCAGAGTTTGGTTAATTATTATCCGTTGTTCGTATTGTTTGGTGCAACGCGTGATGAATTGGTAAAATATATAGATGAATTCAAGAAAATATCTGCATCGTTCGGTGTGTCGCCCATTGTTGAATCTTTTGCATCCAAGGTATCGTGGTTTGCACAAATACCTGGGTTTGATGTATTTCCACGCAGTTTTAAATTGTTATCAAAAACAGCCGCTGTTTGTATCCCGATGTCCAGCACCCCGCGCGGTGTTGAAAATTCTGATTGGGGTTCGGGGCCATTGGTTGTTTTCCCAACTGCGCAGGGAACGCCATATATGTTCCAATTCCATGTGTCCGATAAGCCAGCGGCGGTGGGGCATACACTTACCATTGGGCCAACTGGTGGTGGTAAAACAACATTATTCAGTTTCTTGATTGCACAATCACTGCGTCATCCGAAATTAAAGGCGTTTTTCTTTGACCGGAACAAAGGGGCGGAAATATTCACACTGGCCATTGGTGGAAAATATATCACTATGCGCGGCAAGGAAAAAAATACAAATACCGTCGAACAATCTTTTGAAACAAGATTAAATCCGCTTAAAATGCCGGATACGGCGGAAAATCGTGCTTTCTTGCGCCGGTGGTTTGCAATTATATCTGGGCAAAACGATGCGGGCAGTGCGGATGAAATAGCGCGTGCTGTGTCGGTCAATTTTGATTATTTGTCAGACAAGGACAGATTATTAAAGAATTTATGGGAAAGTTGTTTTTCTTCATCAGGCCCGATGCGCGCTGCATTGAAAAAATGGGTTGATCCATTACAGTATGGCGATATGTTTAACGAAGATTCTGATACGCTTGATCTAGGGGCGCGGCTTACTACATTTGATTTTACCGATATTTTACAGGACGAAGTTTTGTCCCCTGCGGTCATTTCATATATATTGCATCGTATTAATACAACGACTGTATCTGGGGGAAATCCATCACTTATTATGATTGATGAAACCGCGCCTATGTTGGAAAACAAAATGTTCCGTGATAATTTTATAGCAGGATTGCAAGAAGGTCGTAAAAATCGTCAGGCGTATATGGTTGCGTTTCAACGTGCCAATGTGTTGGATAAATTGGGTATTGGCGATGTTGTTCGTGGTCAGGCGCAGACAGTATTATTCTTCCGTAATCCAGCCGCAGACGCGGGTGATTATGCACATTGGAATCTTAATCCACTTGAAATGGCATTTATTCAGGGCAAAGCATATCCAAACCTTAAACGCGCGGTATTATTGTCACGACCGGTTAATGGTGAATCGGTTATATTAAATACAGAATTGGGTGGTTTGGGTAATTTATTACGCTTGTTTGAATCTGGGCGTCCGTCGGTATTATTGGCCGAAGAATTATATAAAATGTACGGGACGAATTTTGTCGCTGAATACCTTAAAAAGCAATCTGGCGGAAATGTATAGGTCGTTTAAATTTTTAGCAATATTTTTGTGTTTATCTGGTATTCATAATATTGTGTGTGCCAATGAATGTAGCGCATACAAAATAAAACCTAAAATTGTGATAGATATTCCAAAATGGAATAAAGATGTTATTCAGCCACATGAATCTATGGAATTATTACACGGAAATGTTGTTGCAACCTTGGTTGATAATTATGATATTAACACCGATATTACATATGTCGAAGACGGAATCTGTGTGTCATTGAAATCAGTATATGCAACGATTGGGTATAATGATTTTTTGGTGAAAATTGATAAAAGACATAAAAAAAATAGTTGTTCGTATAATGCAATTCTTAACCATGAAAATGAACACATAGATGCTTATTTATCTGTTATTGATGATAACAAGGTTGCATTACACGAAGCACTTTACGCCGCTGCGGATTCTGTTATGCCGTTGTTTATCCATGATGCTGGGGAAATAGATTGGGCCATAGAAAAATTAAACAAAGAATTACAATCGCATCCTGATATTATTTTAATAAAACAAAAAATTCACGCAGACGAAGAAATTAAAAATAAAAATATTGATATTGTTGAAGATTATTCCGAATTGAAAAAATGCCTTAAATAAATAGGTTGTTTTTATTTGTTTGTTATACTAAGATTGTTTTTGTATAAATGTCAATTATATGCGGACTAGCTAAAAGGTGTTATGATGTATTTAATAACGGGCGGTAATGGGCAACTGGGGACTGAATTATCAAAATTATTACCAAATGCGATACGCACAGATGTTAATGATTTAGATATAACAGATGATTATGCAGTAAGACGTTTTTGTATCAAAAACAGAATAGATACAATTATAAATTGTGCAGCATATACCGCCGTTGATAAAGCCGAAGATAATAAAGATTTGGCCGCGGCAATAAATGTTATTGGACCATATAATCTGGCAAAAACCGGTAAAAAAATTGTGCATATTTCGACAGATTACGTTTTTGATGGCACTGGATATAAACCATATACACCGGCGGATAAACCGAATCCTGTTTCTATTTACGGCAAAACAAAGTTGTGGGGCGAAAATGCAGTGTTGGAAAATGCGGATAACGCAATAATTATTCGCACGGCGTGGTTGTATTCACCGTATGGTAATAATTTTGTAAAAACTATGCGTCGATTGGGTGCAGACAAGAAATCAATAAATGTTGTTGCAGACCAGATTGGAACACCAACATATGCCGGTGATTTAGCGGCGGCTATTGTAAAGATATTACCACAAATGAACAAACAAAATCGTGGTGTATATCATTTTACAAATATGGGGGTTTGTTCATGGTATGATTTTGCAACTGAAATTATGGCACAAAGTGGCCTAAACTGTGTTGTGAATCCGATTAATTCAAGTGAATATCCAACACGCGCAACGCGCCCGTTTTACAGTGTTTTGGATAAAAATAAAATAATAAAAACATTTGGTGTGGAAATAGAACACTGGAAAAAATCATTACAAAAATGTATTTCTGAAATGGAAAAACAAAAATAATAAAACCGCCGAAACGGCGGTTTTATGTATATAGCGAGTTTTTACATTTGATTATTTGAATTTTTGTTTTGATTATCATCGTGAATATATTTAACGAAATCATCTATTGATTGTCCGGTTGATGACAGTATTTTTGCAATACTTGCGGTCGAAGGCCATCGTGGTTGTCCGAATTTTGACCAACGTTTGCTGCGGTTAAATGTTGTTGGATCAAGGCCACTGCTGCGCGCCAGACCGGAACAAGACATACCGTGTTCGGTTGCGAATTTTTCTATTGCTGTCCATATTTGGTCATGTGTCATTCATCCCCCCCTTTAACATGATTTAATTCTGGGGGCGGGAAAGAATATTTTCAATAGGGGGCATATCCTAGGGAAAAAATATTATTTACATGTATAACCTGTTTTTTTTGCACAATCGTTAGACACTTCTTGTGAAATTTCATTCATTCTATCAGAAGCGGTAAGTCTGTTTATTTGAGAAAAAAAGTTATCATATCCAAACATATTGACTGTTTTAGAATATATTTCTTCTTCTTTTTGAATTTCTTGTGAATATTTTGCATTATAACATTCACAAAATTTAATAATAATTTTTTGCTTTTTGGTACAGTTATTATCTGAGTAATAAATATGATTAAAACATTTTTGTATGTTTTCTGGGTATTTTGTAATATCAATATCTGAATCACATCCTGTTAAAAAAAATAAAAGAAAAAATGGTAAAAATTTTTTCATATTTCATCCTTTTTGTCGAAAATATTATATCACAAAATAGGGTAAAAATCTCGGGATTTTTTGGCGGGGGATGGATTTAGCGACCTTGGCTCGTTCGCGTTGCTCACCGCCATACTTCCGTCTGGCTCTCGCCAGCGGTTGAACCACTTTATTCGTGGTTCAAATCCAACACAACACACATATTTAACAAAAAACACCCGCAAAGGGGTGTATTTTTTATTTTAACTGGTTGCGGGAAGTGGATTTGAACCACTGACCTTCAGGTTATGAGCCTGACGAGCTACCGGACTGCTCTATCCCGCGATAAGTGGTGTTTATTATATATCAAATTCTGCGTGTGTCAAACAAAATGTGTGTTGTGGTGTCTGATTCTTGCATATTTTGCTTTTTATTGCTAGAATTGAACCATGGCACAAAAGAAGAGTTTTTTTCGTCGCGCGTGGAAATGGTTCTTTGGTTTAGGAATCATCCAGTGGTTAATTGCAATTCTTATTGCGATGCCTATTTGGTTTGTTTATTTTACCAGTATCAAGAAAATCACCAATTATAAGACTTTTAAAAAATATCGCCGCAAACCCGCTATTTTTGTGTTTTGGCACGGACGCAGCATGATGCTGTCACCAATTATCGCAATGGGCGGAATGCGCGCTTATGCCGTTGCAAGTCAGCATCGTGATGGGCGTATAATGGCGCATTTACAACGGTTATTTGGGTTGCGACCGCTTTATGGTTCAACATCGCACGGTGGGTTGTCGGTGTTGCGTGGGGGGCTGCGTGTGTTAATGGATGGGCGGTATTCAATGTGTATTTCGCCCGATGGCCCAGGGGGACCGTCATTGCGTGTCCAAGATGGTGCGCTGTATTTTTCCAAGATGACGGGTGCGCCAATTATACCGGTTTGTTTTTCGGCGTCAAAGGCAATGTTTATAAACAGATGGGACAGATATTTAATTGCTAAACCATTTTCAAAAATAACATGTGTTGTTGGGGAACCGGTGTTTGTTCCGCGTCGTGCAACAGATGCTGAATTTGAATCCGTGCGTGAAGCGTTGGAAAAATATATGGTTGATACTGTTCATAAAATGGATGCAGAATTCGGTCATCAAATGGTGGAACAAGATTTAACAGCGTCTGAATTTAAACGGAAATTACGCGAACAGCGTGCTGCAAAGCGTTTGGAAAAGTAGGGGGATTATATGAAAACACCGTGGTGGTTTATGCACAAGACACCGATTTCAATAATATTATTGCCGGTATCTTTTATTTATTATTTTATTTCACGGATTGTTTATTGGGGGCGCAGTTTGCGTGCGTATAAATCACGTCGTGGCGTAATTTGCGTCGGAAACATTTTGGCGGGCGGGGTTGGAAAAACACCGGTCGTGCGTGCTATTGCGACATATCTTGATTCACCGGTTGTTATGCGTGGATATAAAAAAAGCGCGAAAACTGGCAACATAGGGGACGAAGCATCAATGTTATCGCGTACCGGTTTGATTGTTCATACCGGCGACAGAAAAAGTAATGTTATATTGCTTGATAAACAAAAACGCGAAAACACGCCGATTGTGATGGATGACGGTTTTCAAAACCCAACAATTAAAAAAGATGTTTCAATTTTAGTTTTTGACGAAGGTATTGGGTATGGCAATGGGTTTATGTTGCCTTCTGGGCCGTTGCGCGAACCACGGGGACATGCCGCACGCGCCGATGCGATAATAGTTATTCGTTCAAAAAATCCACGCAAAAAGTTTGCATTACCAGCGGGCGTTCCTGTGTTTTATGCTAAAAATCAGACCGTGTCGCCATATGACGAAGATGTGCCGCTTGTTGCGTTTGCTGGGATTGGGTATCCAAAAAAATTCTTTAAATCGTTGCCAAATGTGGTTGCAACACGTGCTTTTGCTGATCATTATCAATATACAAGCGAAGATTTGGAAAAATTATTTGAATTGGCAAAACGTAAAAAAGCCAAACTGGTCACAACGGAAAAAGACTGGGTTCGATTGCCGGCGGCGGTGCGCGATGAAATTAAGTATGCACGCCTTGATACGAATATAGACAATTTGTTTTGGAATTGGTTGCAGGGGAAAATCAAATGACAACATTATTAAAAACAATAAAATTACAGGGCAAAGGTATTCATTCCGGTTTGCCGGTTGATATTATTCTGCGTCCGTCAAAAAAGCATGGGATTTTTTTCCGTCGTGTTGATCTTGATAAAACAAAACAAATACCGGCGACATATGATAATGTTGGCGAAACCAAGATGCGTAATACAACGATTGGTAATACAAATGGCGCACATATTCAGACAATAGAACATCTTATGGCGGCGTTGTTTATTGCGGGGGTGGATAGTGTTATTGTCGATATAAATGGGGTTGAAACACCAATTATGGATGGCAGTGCAGATTTGTTCTTGCGTGAAATAATAAAGGTCGGAACAACAGGTGGCAAAATGAAAAAAATCATAGTGAAAAAGCCTGTTGTTGCATACACGCGCGAGGTTCGTCGTCAATTACCATTAATTGTTCGTGTAAAACTGTGGGTTATGGATAAAATTGCGCATCGTAAAAGCAATGGTTATGTAAAATTGTCACCAAATGACGGGAAAAGTTTGGACATAACCGCAACACTTATATATCCAGAAAAAATTATTGGTGCCCAGACATTTGAATATATATTTGATGCATCAAAACGGGCGCAAAACACATTTATCAAGCAAATTGCCCGCGCACGAACATTTGGAAAATATTCAGAATGGGAATATTTAAAGGCGCACGGTATGGGGCGTGGGGCGGACGAGACAAATGTGATTGCACTTAATAACGATGGGGACGGAACGCTTAATAAATTAATATGGCCGGATGAGTTTGTGCGCCATAAAATCATAGATGCTATTGGTGATATGGCGACAAGTGGCGGTATGATTTGTGGAAAACTTGAATCATACAAGGGCAGTCATGCACTTAATAACATTGTTTTGAAAAAGTTGTTCAGTGACGCGTCAAATTATGATATAATTGAACAATAAAAAGGAAATGGGGAATAAAATGAAAAAATTAATTGCACTTTGTGCGCTGGGGATGTTGGCGGCCTGTGGCGGTATGATAAAAAACGAACACGGCAGTGAATATATCACACAACTGGACGGGGAACCAATCGGTTGCACATTTTTGTATAAACTTGAATCAGAAGTTTCGGTCTATGATTCCGAAGATGCGCGTCGCTATCTTGAAAATCGTATTGCCGATCAGGCGCGTCCGGGTAATGCATATTGGATTGTTGCGGAACGCACGCGTCCAAACAAATGGGTTATATTCGGGCCAGAACGTGCATTTGTTTTGACGGCAAATGTTTATGATTGCCCGCATCCAAACACTGTGCGGACGGCACGCAATGGCGGACCAGCAACGGTGTCAATGCCGGTTGAATATAAGGCACCAGAATATGTAATGGAACCAATGCCGACATATGAATATGGTTATGAAACCGTGGAATGCACGACGACATATGGTCCATGTAATAACTAGAAATTACCCCATCAAAAAATGATGGGGTTTTTGTTAATCTGTATTTGCCAAGGTTGGTCTTTTTGTGCTATAATTAACCCAAGGTAGAGAGAAAAATTGGCAAATCAAACAATATCGGTTCATAGAAAGAAATATGCCGTTGGGCTTTTTTGGCAACCCGTTGCCACGGGGGCGCGGGGTGGGCGTGCGTATGCGCGACATCTTGCGCGGTCAATAGACGGCCATTATAGTTTATATATCGAATATAATTTTATGATTGGTTTGTCGGCGCGTCGTGTCGGACACAAAGGCGGAATGCCATCTGCCGCCGCCGAAGTTGCCGAAGCGTTATCTGAATATTCATCTTTTATGGCGGTATTCGCGGTTGAAACTGGATTTTATATGGTTGCTGTGCGCAACGGAATCATTTTAATAGACAAGGTTTTTGACCAAGAATCTGATGCACGTGCAGAATATACCAAAATGGCGGAAATGCCTGATTGGGGGGCATTTATCGCGCCGGCATCATGGGGAATGCCACGTGCCGTTGAACACACTTTGGACGATGTTATAACAGGTCGTTCGCGGGTGGTGTTGCGCTCGATAAGTATGTTGCGGTCAATCATTGTGTCAATACTGTTATTGTTATTGTTTTGTGGTGCAATGGTGTATGTGTATCGTGATTCTGTGGTTAAATCTGTGACGGGGCATCATGATATAAAACAAATAGACCCAGAAAAAGTTGAAGAGTTTCGTCGTCAAATCGATGAAAAAAACAAAGAATTGGATGAACAGTTTCAGATAGAAAAGAAATTACCACCCGAACCAATTATTCCGCCATATGAATTGTTGCCTGATGTGGCGGCACGTGCGGATATTTGCTATCGCGCGATTGGCTTTTTGATGCAGCCTATATCGGGGTGGCAACAAACAACGGTTAATTGTGATGAAAAATACGCAACTGTTAAAATGCGTCGCACATATGGAACGATTGGTGATTTTTATAAAATTGCAACAGATTTAATGCCTGGGGCGTTTGTGACCGAAAATTCAGAAGATTTATTAACTGTTCGTGCAACATTACCAAAATTGAATGCCGTGCCCAGCAGGGATAATCGTGACACTGATACGATTGTTCGTGATGTTATGACGGCGTTTCAATCTATTGATTCAGATGTTGATATTCAAACGGTTGTCGATACTGTGACAAATGGCGTTGAAACAGAAAATTTTGATGTCGTAGAAGTTGCGGCATCATCAAAACTGACACCGATGCAGTTTATGCAGATATTCGATGATTTCGGCGGTGTTTATATGACGGGCTGTGATTGGAATGCATCCAATCGAACTTGGAACTATGAGGTGATAATCTATGCTAGATAAAATAAAGAAAATAGTGTTTTTTGCATTTGCAACCTGTTTTTTAATGGGTGGTGCATCATTTGCTGCGATGGCAACGGATGACGTGGCTGATTCTGAATATGATGAAATTTCAGCCGAAGCAATCACAGATTATGAAATAGATGGCAGTCTTTTTCAACAAATCACAGATTTGGAACAAGAAAAGGTTTTGATGCAGTTGGAAAAAGAACGCGCACAACTGGATTTAGATTTGGACAGATTGGCGGCTGAAAAAATCAAATTGCATATGGAAATTGATGCTCTTTCCGGTCGAGCCGAAGCGCAACAGCAAGAACTTGAAACAGAAATGGCTAAATTGGAAGCCGAAGCGGCACGTTTGGCGCGTGAAAAAGAATCGTTGGAAAATGCTGCTGCTGAAGCCGCAACAACAAAAACAACTGCGGCTGCTGCAAAAGTTGTAGAAGAAGAGCCAGAATCAAAAATCGGCGAAAGATTTAAATTGGTCAATGTTATTGGTGCCGGTTCTCAATTACAGGCAACTGTGGCTGATTTAACAACTGGACAAAATAAACGCGTTTCTGTTGGTCGCGTATTGGATGGTTGGACAGTAAAGTCTATTTCGTTGGATGATGGTGTTGTATTTGTCAAAGACGGAAAAACACAAACACTTAACGTCACAAACAGTAAATAATAAATTGGCAATCTGTTATGGAAATGGAAA
>ODAJ014765877.1_pt1 | contig 13479 bp, 13 predicted proteins | sample 1539241 | NCBI WGS metagenome assembly ODAJ01 (sample SAMN02144231, study PRJEB22623) | gut metagenome | biome: sheep rumen | host: Ovis aries | place: New Zealand | reverse complement strand
CCGTGTGGATAATCCCGTCTCCCTCTACGCCGCCACGAAAAAAAGCAATGAACTGTTTGCCCACTGCTATTCAAAGCTGTATGACATCCCCACAACGGGTTTGCGTTTCTTCACGGTCTATGGCCCTGCCGGTCGTCCAGATATGGCTTACTTCGGATTCACCAACAAATTGTTGAAGGGCGAGACCATCGAGATCTTCAACTACGGCAACTGCCGCCGCGACTTCACCTTTGTCGATGACATCGTGGAAGGTATTGTGCGCGTGATGCAGGGTGCGCCAGAACGTAAGAAGGGTGAGGACGGTCTGCCCATCCCACCATACGCAGTCTATAACATCGGTGGAGGTCAGCCAGAGAACCTGCTCGACTTCGTGCAGATTCTGCAAGAAGAACTGGTAAGTGCCGGTGTACTGCCTAAGGACTTTGACTTCGAGACGCACAAGGAACTCGTTCCCATGCAGCCCGGTGATGTCCCCACCACCTATGCCGATGCCACTGCGCTTGAAAAAGACTTTGGCTTCACCCCCAGGATCACCCTCCGGGAAGGTCTGCGCAAGTTTGCTCAGTGGTATAAAGAATATTACGGATAGGCGCTGTATATCTATGTAATAATCAAAACGCCCTGCGAATCATTATCGCAGGGCGTTTTTTTAGAGTCTTAAGCCTTTCCCAGCCTTAAGGCTGCAGATCACGATACTCCTGTATGGCATCGAAGCACGGGCACTTCTTGGTGGGATTGAGATCCCGATGCCCGACAATCAGTGCTTTCGGGAACAGTCGGTGCAACTCCTCCAACTTCTTGCGAAGGGCAAGGATCTGTTCCGGCGTTCTGGTATCGACCTTACGTCCCGCCGCGTCCAGACCACCCTCATAGCAGATGCCGATGGAGTGACTGTTGTGCCCGTCACAGTGCGTACTAACCTCCTCGATAGGCCGTCCGGGTTCGATGCTGCCGTCGCGCCTGACGACGAAGTGATACCCGATGCCCTTCCTGTGGTTGCCGTGCCGGTCCTTCCGTTGCTTGTGCCATTTGTTGATGTCGGCGGCAGAGCTCTGCTGTCCAGGACGGACAGCAGAGCAATGAACAATGATAAACGAGATATGGCGCATACTATAGCATATAGGAAGCACAACTCGTTGATGCGGCCCCTCCGAGAATCAGCCCAATCACGTAGGCTACCACCTTCAGTACGATTATCCACCAGGGGTCTTTCGTCTTCACACCGGCCTCCATGGCCTTCTCCGGATCCTCCACGATCCGCTCAATCTCCTCTTGTGATAGTTTAATCTTCATAATTCTTCACTATTCCCTTAATTAATCACCCTCTCCCGGTGTTGTCGATGGGTTACTACCGCCACCCTGCGTGTTGTCACCACCGCCGCCAGTAGTGTCCGTTGGATCCGTGCCCTCAGGAGTCGTCTCACCGCTCTCTACAACACCATCCTTGGTAATGCGCTTAAACGTAGCCTTCGACTTGAAACGGTCGTCCCATTTCTTGGGCATCTCGATAGCGATGCTCGCCGTGAGGTCACTGATGGCGAGGTCAGACACTGCTAAGGGGCGGTTGACATCGATCAGCGCAGCCTTCTCGGGAACGGTCTCGGCAGCCTTCTTCGCCTCCAGCTTCGCCTTCAACTCACTCTGCGTGATCGAACCAGACACCTTCGGACGGAAGGTCAGACCCTCAGGCGAGCACACCACCTTCGCGTTCAGACCCAGTACCAGTGGCAGACGCATCTCGATCTGCTTCATCACCGCACTCACATCCGCTGGCGTCACGGTTGAACCGTCTGCCAGATACTCACAGAACTCGTTGAAGTTGAGCGACTGCTGATTCACAAGACGAGGGACGACAATGTCCTCATTTGTCATTGCGTTGTGATACTTGTACATCTGTACATTTAAAGCCATAATGTTGCCCCTTGCCGGTAGGGGACTTCGTATTTCCTGCGGCCTTACCCGCAGCCCCGGCCATGTTAAACATTTTCGGTCCCTGCCTCCGCTCCCTTTGCGGTCAGGTCAGGATTCCGTTGCAAAGGTACCGCTTGCCGGAACACCCTTTTGGCGTTCCTTGGCGATACCGCCGTTTCCCCACAATACTATCCATTAAAGTTCAATGCAGAGTTTCTCCGCAATGAATTTTACCACATGCGGTGGCAGCATCTTCGCCTTCGGCCCAATGCCCATCCCTTCCAGTTCCCCCTGAAACGGCTTACACCAGTTCATCAGTGTATTCCGGCTCACCCCCGCCATCCTCGCCAACTCTGATTTCAACATTGCTTTCATAAGGTTACTGTTTGTATTCAAGCTCACCCTCGTTTTCATCGTTCTTGTCCCAGATGGCCTCGAACATTTCCTTGCCGATCTCCACAAACTCACTCCTGCTCGTCCAGTTCGCCGTAGAGTAGAGCAGCCTGATCAGCCTATGGAACCTCAGCAGTCTGAAGTTTCGGCGGTTCAGATACTTACGGTTGATGCCGCTTTCGTCACTGATGTAGGTCTCGCGACCCTTCACTCTCACTTGGCTCAGGATGATCCTTGTGCACAAGCTTGTCAATTCATCTTTCAATGTCATGATCTTTGTTTTTTTGTTATGAAAAATACTTATATGCACCGCCCACACGGCAAATGCGCGGCAAAAGTATTAAATCCACGGAATCGCCCGTGACCGTAGTGGTCACGCGATTGTAAACAAATCAGAAACATTTTCCCGTTCTTAAGATAGATTAACGATTTCCCCTCGAAATAAGGCCCCAAATCAGTTGACACGAGTCAAAAGTACTTCCGACCCGAGTCAAAACCCCTTTTGACCCGAGTCCCCCGTCCCCAGGTGTTTTAGCATGGTATTAGACAATATCGCGTGTCCCGCGATAAAAACCATCCCGCCCCTATCTTAAGACTCGCTCCGCTCATATAAGCGATCAAAGATCGAGCGGATGGCCTTCGAAAATATAAACCATCCCGACCCTTTGATGGGTCGAGGATACCTTAATGTAAGAGCGACAGGCGGAGCGGTTAAGCCTCTCCCCATGTGGGGATGAGGTTTGGAGAGGGGTAGGTACCCTCCTTAGGCAAGGGGAGGGGCGGGTAGTTGTGAAAAAAATCCCTTTTTCTTTGGAACTTTCAGTTTTAAATCGTATCTTTGCCCCGCAAAAGGGAGAATAGCTATGAATACGATAGAAATTAATAATACAGGAATCAAAGTTGATGTGTCAGTTTTCTTATTCAAGGAAGACGATGTGTTTCATGCTTATTGCCCAGAATTAGACCTTGTCGGCTATGATTATACCGAAGAAGGCGCCAAGAAGAGCTTTGAATTCGTTCTCAAGGACTATTTTGACTATACAGTAGAAAACGGCACATTGGAACAAGATCTATTGAATCATGGCTGGAATTAAGGATTGTTGCGCCCCATAACATTGCAGACTCATATAGATCCTGTTCCAGAACTGGTCATTCGCAATTGTTTGTCCAATCTTGGTAAAACAAAGCAAGATTTTTTCAATTGGTATTTTAAGAAATAGCCCCGCTCTCTGGCGTTCGCTCCCAACCCGCCCTCGCTCTTAGGTGGCTTCTCGCCCCCCGCCGCGCGGCATCCCCCTAGGTGTTTTAGCATGGTATTAGCTTAAGCAGCGCATAGCGCTACATAAAAATAAACATCCCGACCCTTTGATGGGTCGAGGATACCTTAATGTAAGAGCGACAGGCGGAGCGGTTGCATCCTCCCCATATAGGGAAAGGCTACGGGTAGGCGACGGAACGTCGGGAATGAGGCCTTGGAGGGAGTGGATGTCTCTTTGCTTCTTTCTCTGCGCCAGAGAAAGTAAGGATGGTGTTGGGGATGTTGGTACTCTCCTTAGGCAATGAGGGGCGGGTAGTTGTGAAAAAAATCCTTTTTTCTTTGTCAATATCAATTATTAATTGTATATTTGCAAACGATATTAAAAATCGGAGAGTAGTGCGTTATCATCAAAGTTACTGGACACAGTGCTTGGAGACCGATCTCTTCAACATGGTGGAATCCCCTTGTTATCCCTGCAAAAAAGCGGGGTGTCCCCCCGTTTTATAACCGCTCTGCCCGTGAGTAGAGCAGAGCGGCTTAGACAGATTAGAGGATTTGTGCGGCACAACTCGTTGACGCAGCACCTCCGAGGAGCAGCCCAATCACGTAGGCTATCACTTTTAAGACAATCACCCACCAGGGGTCTTTCGTTTTAATACCAGCCTTTACAGCCTTCTCGGGATCTTCCACGATCCGCTCAATCTCTTCTTGTGATAATTTGATCTTCATAATTATTCATTATTACATATTCACTTAAATCAGTCTCCTTCTCCCGGTGTTGTCGATGGGCTACTACCGCCACCCTGCGTGTTGTCACCGCCAGTCTCTGAGCCCTGCGAAGAGTCACTAGAACTGCCCGACCCTGTAGGAGTACCAGTAGTCACCGTACCATCCGCATTGATAGTGGTCTGCACCCCATGCTCATTCACGATGATGATTACCGTACTGTCGCCGCTCAGTGCATTCAGCACAATCTGCTCTGGCCAAGGGCCTGTGAGATACACTTCGCTGTAGCCGCTCTTCGAGGCAATCTTAATACTTGTAGGATGTTCCGTAGCATAGTCGCTGATAGCCTGTTCCACATCTGTGATGGTCACGTCCTGACCAGCCACGTAGAGTTCTGCCAGAGCGTCGAGTGCAGCCGCCAGACCGTTCTTGTTCAGGCTGTAGTAGCGGTTACTCGGACTACCGTTCCCCTTTGGGGTAAATGTCTGCTTGATAGTACGAAGGTGATATTTCAGGTGCATTTGCACCATCTTAAAGATAGCCTGACGTTTCTTCGCTTCCGGCGAGCTATACACGCTAGCAGGCATATTTGGAGTACTGCGGGCGTAGGTAACGCCACCACGAACATAGTAGGTAATACCGTCAATGGTACCTGTTGATTTGCGGCCAATGCCGACTTGTTTAATTTGTGCCATAAAGCAATAAAATTTAAATTGTTAATAAAAAGGGTTACTGAATTTTGAGTGCATTCTGCAGTGAGCACTTGCCATAGCCCAGTTTGCCGTCGCGGCGACCAAGCAAGATAGTATGGCGGTTAGCCTCGTGCGAGACATAGCTCACGTGGATGAACTTAGGATAGAGAATGAGCTGATCATAGTCAATCTGCTCGCTGGTCAGAATCAGGCGAAAGGCCTTGATAAGGAGTTCCCTATGGTTCTCTCCCTGAATCCAAAAATCCGCAGCCTGTCCAGTCATATGCTGACTGCGTTCCGAAGAGTGAGCCAGAAGGTCGTTCAGTTCCTTGGTACGATAGCCACTGGTGATGATCACCGGCACGCCTAGATTCTCGCGAAGCGGTTCAAGGGTACCCTCGCATAGGCGCTTCAGGTTCTCTACTGCCTCTGGAGGAGGAATGTTGGCAATTCCACGCTTGCGTGCCGTGTCACTCTCCGTAAGCTCCTTCAGCGTGAAATGCTGCGATAGAAAAATGTCTTTACACATACATAATTAATTTTAAAAGTTCAACATTATTTTCTTTCGAAACCAGCCATCACCAACTTACCCGGGATGCAGTTCAGAACTGATTCCGATGGCAAAGTTACAATGGCAAGAAGGGGTGAAACAAGGAAGAAACTTATCTGTAACTTTCTTCCTGTTTATCGATTGAACGTTAATAACTTACAAGCTAAAGAAAACAGAGAAAACGATGGAGAAAGGGGATGGAAAGATCATAATCAACATAGAAAAAGCCTACAATGTGAATCCCGCTGCAACGGTTGTGAACAACACCTTCAATATAAATTCGGGACATGAGGCCGCGGATGCTGTGAAGGAGGCTTTGGGAACAAAAGCGGCCCACCGTCTCCGCGAACCCGAGGAGAACGTTGACATTACCCCTATTCGCACTGAGATTCTGAACTACGTTAGCCGTGTGCGCCCACTCCTTACGGATGAAGCCAAGAGTACTTTTATGAAGATGTGGGAAGACATCCTCAACCTCCCTGAGGTAGAGACCATGGTCTATAATCCTGGCAAGCAGTGGGGTACTAATTTCCACCGCGACCTCGTAGCCAACATCCTCTACTATCTTCGCCACCGCAAGATATATAAGGTGGTTTATAAAGACAACTACAATGGTGCTGCGATGGCTGAAGCCCTGGAGGGCGACCGCGATCACTCTGTTAAGCACGCCCTGCGTGAAGAACCTCCCGTGGATGTCCGAAAAGCCATCGACCGTATGTTGAAAGAGGAATACTGATTATGACTGCATCTGAATTGCAACGAATGCTTCTCTATCGCGGACACGACGATATGGCTGACTATCTTCGCAATAGCCCTTTCAACCGTTGTATCTATAACGTGATACTTCGTTATGGCCCTAAACCGCTGCCGTTGGATATGCTCACCCTCTTTAATGAGGCTTATTACCAGTGTGTCCGTATTAACTACGACCCAACACCAGGTACTGACTTGTCTAGTCGTTATGTTCGGGAGGAGACCTTATGGCTTACCTCAAATCAGTCTGCTATTCTGGTTTTCAACATCGTTTGGGGTATGCTCAGATGCAAAAAGGAAACAACCTTCAGCGAAGAATGTTTCGTTAACCAGTTTTTTCCTGTCATGGACTCTAATGATGGCCACGAATTAGCCTACATCCTTATCAAGTATATGGCTGGTGACCGGATTTTTCCGCCTGAGCACTTCCACCCCCTGCCAACCCCAGTCGATGAACTTCCCCTAATCACAGGCAATAATAATGGTATTATCTGGCGCGAGGTAACAAACCACTTCTCTCAGAAGACTATTGAGCGTTATCTGGGGTTGTATCAAACCCCTGAGGAGCAGACCACCCTTTTGTCCATGATAGAAGGGGCATTTACCGAGGCGGGAGATAAGAGTTGCCGTGTCAATTTCACAAAGTTGCATAAGGGCATCGTGGCCAATATCTATCATCAGGTTGCAGAACAGGAGGCCTCTTACGAAGAAGGAATGGACCTGACCTACAAGGAGCAATTAGAGCGACTCAAACTTGAATATCAGGGCCTGGAGGAATCTCTGGAATACCGTATCAAGGAACTCGAAGGCAAGCACCAGTCAGAACTCTGGGAAATGCGCGTGAAGTTGGAGGAGATGGAACTTGCCGAGAAACAGAGGGGCAAATCCAAGGCCCTTCTCTTCACCTTTACTGAAATGGCTGATATTGTCAAGTCACGTTTCAGCAAGGCTGGTGCGGAGGAGTTCACTAACATGCTCTACAACTTAGCCATTAGGCACGGCTATCTGGATGAGGAAATCAGCCAAGCTATCGACAACATAGTTGCTGCAGTCATTGAACGTGAGAAAGGTGTGGCAACCGTACACATACCCATTGCTCATCAGGTAAACATTAGTCCCAAACAGGTAACAAATAGCTACAACGATGACAAGAAAGAATAAACGGAAAAACAGAAAAGTGCATCACGAGCGTCAGGCCTACTTGCACATATTTTTCCAAAATACCAAGCGATCCTTGGCTGTTAGCAGCCTGAAATCTATTGAGGACTTGAATCTTTTGCGTGATATGCAAAGGAGTGTTTCTGTGTATTCCAGAGGTGTGGTAGATGAGATAGAAGGTTGCTTATTTCCCGAGGACTACAAACAGCTTTGCTCCACTAAGCCAATGTTTGTCCGTCCCGTGTCGCTCAACTCCGAATTGGTCTGGTTTTGTAGCTACGCTATCAAATATTTTGGAGAGATTAAGTGGTTCCTTGGTCGCAAGAAGGAGTTTGAACAATTTTTTATGATCGGTAGGTTCGCAGACTGCTACGATCTGCTTCAGGATGTGAAGAAACGGCTGGGTGTATCCTTGTGGTATTATGAGGCCATGTTTCTGCTCTATGAGTATTGGGACCGCCGAAAGGAAGGCATCATGCTGATGTCCGATTGTCTTAAGTCAACGCAGGAAGCCTATAGCAACTACTTGCAGTCCATGGTGTATAAACTGCACCAGCGCACCACAATTAATTTGTCGCCGTTTAAGTTCGACGAGGATTTGGATGCGCTCTTCAAACGGAACAAGACACTATTCCATGAGGACTGCTATCGCTATTTCCTATTCCGGCTCAACTTCTTCAACAACATCAGTCAGGAAGAAATGTCCTTCAATATGTTGTTTGAGTCTGTATCGTCATTGATTGACAGATACCTGATGGCTGTAAACCTGCTTAAGGCAGAAACCATCAAGGACGAATTGAATCAGGAATTGAAAAGTCGTGCCATTTATCTCTACTCCAAAACCGGGGACGAAGAACTTACGCCCATCATGGTCCAACTGGGTAAGGCTAAGAACAAAGCGTATTACGACGAACGTCTGATAGCAATTCTCGATAGTTACTATAGTGGCCATTATGAGGAAACGCTCAAAAAGTGCAAAGCCTGCATACCTGCAGATGCTAGCCATTTTGATGTTTATGTCATTTACAGCCGCTGCCTGGTTTACTTGGGCATGGGGTATCAAAATATTCTCCCAGGAGGCTCAAACATTCCGGCCAACAAACTCTGCCATTTGGTTTATGACACCTTGGTCAATCTGGGAGAGACCGATGCCGTGTATTCGTTGTGCCAGATGAACAAGAACCTCTATGGTTTCCATCTTGCAGCGGCCATGCATGTGTTTGTGAAACATGAGTTGAATGAAATGGTGGATGATAAGATTAGAGCCTTGTGGTGCAATCATTTTGACCCTGAGTTCGCCCTGACTATCTTTGATAATAAGGATGATGCGTTGGATTACCTGCATAGCTACAGCAATTATCATGATTCCCTCATCTGCAAGGTCTATGCAGCCCGTCTGTTGGAAGAAGAATTGGCAGAAGGCACGGCCAGCTACAATATCATGTTGCCCCACAATGCAACCATTGTAATGCAGCGAACTGAGTATAATGCTGCTTCCAAGATGTGGAAGAGCTATTACGAGGCATCAGGAGCATGGCTTCCAAACCGACAGAAGGCCGTCCGCAATATGGTGAAGTGTCTGTTTCTCGATAAGAAGGTCGAACAGGCCATCTCCCTGTATGTGGACTTCCTGCTTAACGACCAGCCTGCCACTCAAAAAGTTGATACTGAAGAGATTATCGCATACCTTCAGAACAACCTGTACGAGGGCGTTCGTCGCAATATTGACCTCGCAATCTTTATGGGGCTCAATTGCAAGGACGGTGTCGATAAAAGCTTTATCCTGCTGGAATACTGCGAAACGCAGGGCGTGGAGCGGCCTGCTGATTTGATAGGTAATATAGAAGAAGCGGAAGATCGTCAGGAAGCGTTCTTCGCCATCATGAATGATGATGAAACCCTACGCCACTATTTCAACATTCCCAGCCTGAAAGACAGACTTAATGAACGTTTGAAGATTATCAACTACCTCATCTCGCTCGATACCCAGAATAAGGATGCCTACCTCCAGATGCAGAAGGAAGTAGAGGATGCTTTGCTGGTGTATAAGGTATCATCTAACCTGAACGAAGGTAAGATTTTCGCAAATGACCAAGCTATTCTGAAATATAAGTTGAGTGAAATCGATGGTCTATACAATCGTTTTATGCAACTCCTCGATATCATCATCAAGGACAAGAAGACTTTCTTTGTGCTTGACCTCTCCAGCTCTACTATTTTTTATGGTGAGAAAGATGTGGAAGGCGAGGAGGTGAAATCCAAGACCAGTGTCCGTGAGAATGGTATTTACGAGGTGTTCTATTCGCTCTATGATTACATTCGTGACAAGTTCCTTTGGAGTGAGTTTGGCCTTGTGGCCTACCTAAGCACTCGTGTACGTCACGGTGAGTTGGAAAGTAAACTCCGTCCTGAACTGACGCAGCGCAATCTTATTCTCCAGACCAATGGTAGCACCTATCAGGCAACCGCTTATTGGGCACTCCTGTATAACTTGAGTCCCAGTGAAAATACTATTGTCAACGATGCATTGACCAAGTTCTCAAAGGGCTTCGATGAGGAAGTAGTGAACCTCATCAAGGAACGGTTGCAGATATACGATAAGGAAAAAAAGCCCAATGGTCTGTTTGATTATGAGACCGACACCAACGAATTGCCTTCCAAGGCTATGGAGATTGGATTGTATTCTAGAAAAGCGGGCGAGAAAGGCAAGGAAGAGTTCTGCCGACTGATGATTAGTTGGCTGTGGGAGAAAACCGAGAGCAGTTTGGCCAAGATTAGACACTACATTTCCGGCGATTTCACCGACCATATCAACAAACTATTCGACACCCTGCAGTACGACCTCCGTCCCGAAGTCCTTCCTGCCGGTCACGTACAGAAATATCTCCAGTCTGCCATCACCGAGGCCTCTACGGTCATCGCAAGCCGCATCAAGAATATCGAGTGCTGGTTCAATATTTCGGGTATGAAGCTAGAGGACGTCGACTTGATACAACTTACCAATCAGGTGTACAACAACATTGAGGCAGCATATCCCCAGTATCCTGTGGATGGCAACCCGGAGATAGAGGGTGAGACCTTCAAGGTGAAGTCTATCTACGTGCTACACTACAAAGATTTGTTGACCAACCTGATAACCAATATGCTTAAACACGGCGAACCTGACGACGAGACAGGACTGAAGCCTGTAGTACTGCAATTCAGGATTGGCGAGGATACTCTCTTCCTTCACTTCGAGAACAGGGTGAAGCCTGGCGAGGAAGAGGCTCTGAACAAAAAGTTTGAGGAGAAACTGTCCGCCAAGGCATCTTATTATAACTCCGAAGGCGGAAGCGGCATAGCAAAATCCAAGAAAATCCTGAAATTAGACCTCCAGTCCGATGCCAATACCATAAGCATTGAGGCTAAGGGTGGCCGTTGCATGACGGATGTTGTCATCTATACAAAGAATTTGAAAGCCAATGAACAAGCGCTTACTGATAATTGAGGACAATGAACCGAAACTGAACCGGCTGCGCCAGTTCTGCCAGGAGAACTTGCAGGATTACGACGTAGAAGATCGCCGTTCGTATAATACGGCGTTGGCAGAAGTAGTGCATCATGGCAAGAACTACGACCTCATCCTGTTGGATGTCAGCATGAATACCTATGATGTTAATGGCGATGCATCCGACGGAGAACAAGAACCGTTGGCAGGTTCCAACATTCTTCGTTTTATGAAACTCCGCAAGATAAAAGTTCCCGTTATCGTGGTCACTATGTATGAGAGTTTTGTGGATGGCATCAAGATAGACAAACTCGATGAAGGCTTTCGCGAGAAATATTCAGATTTTTACAGAGGATTTGTGTATTATAGCCTACGAAACGAAGATTGGATTAAACGCTTAAAGGAATTAACACAGGCAATATGATACGAGTACTGATTATGGATGATACTCCCGAAAAGACCGCCAAGATAAAGTCGGTCTTGATGGAGCGATGCTTACTGAAGGACGAAGAGATCCACTGGGCTGGATCTATCAATAGCGGGCGCAAGAAACTGGCGGCAACGGTCTATGACCTGCTCATCCTCGATCTTGTCATGCCCATCAACGATGGAGAGGATGTAGGTGCGCAGGGCAATAGCGAGACGTTTGTTGAAGAGCTCTCGCGTGTAGGTCGTCTGCACAAGCCGGTCTATATCATAGCGCTTACCCAATATGAAGAGAAGGTTGAGAAACATAAGCAGTCGTACGCCAAGAAATTGTGGAAACTTATTCACTATGATCTCAAGGAAACCGACTGGGAAGATGTTCTTCAGGAAGCGGTGGATACCATCGTAGCAACCAAAGAGCAACTGAAAAAGTCTATAGAAGATGAGCGCCGTTTTGATGTGGGTATTCTCTGTGCTTTGTCCGAAGAGTTTGAACAGATGAAACTGGCGTTCGGAAATCAATGGAGCATCGTACCGCTTGTGGGGATGCCTTATCAGCTTTATGCAACCCAGATGAGGACGGAGTATGGTCACACCGTCAAGGTTATTGCCTGCTGCAACAATGTGCCGGGGATGCAAGCCGCCTCCATTACTGCCTCATTCTTGTTGAGCCGGTTCGATCTGGATATGCTGTTCATGACAGGCTTTTGTGCCGGCTTTAAGAAAAAAAATAAAAGTGATGTTAATTATGGTGACATATTCATTGCTGATTCGGAGTACGATTACGGCAGTGGTAAACTCATCAAGAAAGATAATGAACAGATGGTTATGCCCGAACCTAAGCAAATGCCGTGCAGTTATGATGTTTTGGGTAAGTTGAATGACTTTATCACAGAGCAGGTGGCAGCTTCAAAGGTGTTTTCAGAACTTAAACGTATTGGGCTCTTGGTTGAAGGTATGGAGGTGCCTAATATTCATATTGGGCCAGGAGCCTGTGGCTCGTATGTGGTGAGCGATGAGACTTTTATGGAACAGTTGGTGAAAGATGATAACCGAAACTTGAAAGGCCTGGATATGGAAGGCTACGGTCTCTATCTGGCAGGCCACATGTTGAATAAAACCTGTGTGCTGGTAAAAGGTATTGCTGATTATGGTGGCGAAGACAAGGATGATAAATATCATAAGGTTTGCTCATACGCCAGTGCTTGGTTTGTACATCATTTCATCAAAAAGATGCTCTGAAACGGCCTTTAGCCATACTCTAGCCAGCAATCACCTTGCTTCTAGCCATACTCTAAGCATACTCACGAGTATGGGTGAAGGCTAGGTAAAACGATAGTGAAGCGAAAGTGAAGATTGTATTGACAATAATAACTAACCCCCAAACTCCGTTGCCCCCCTGTTTTGGCTTTTTAGTGGCAGGTCCTTCGGATATAACAAACATTTAATAACCCCAAAAAATATGCGATTAATTATTGAACCCGATTACGATCGGATGTCGAAGTGGGTTGCAAACTATGTGGCCTAGTGCATTGTTCCAGAATGTGATCACAAAGAGTGAAGAAATGCTGGGACTCGCTCGGTTCTGCCGCCCATTCGAGTTTACGAGTCTTGAGAAGGCTTATGGCTAAAAATGGGACGGATGCATACTGAAGGATTCGGAAACGGCTCTGCGATAGTTCGCAGGGCCGTTTTCGTTTAGAGAAAATATTGCAAGAAAAACGGATTTTTGAAAGATAAATCCCTTTTTCTTTGTCAATATCAATTAATAATTGTACCTTTGCAAACGATTTTAGACTGGAGAGTAGTGCGTTATCATCAGAGTTACTGGACTCAGTGCTTGGAGACCGACCTCTTCAACATTGTGGTATCCCCTTGTCATCCCTGCAAAAAAGCAGGGTGTCCCCTTGTTTTGTAACTCGCCAATCCCCAGTTTGAAGCATTGATTCCGGACATTCTTGGAACGGTGATAGCAGAAGCGAATTAATTCTCATTATGCGAGTTGTGACAAAAGTGTATGATAAACAAAGTTTAATGGCTCAGCGGATTTACCCGGTTGGTAAAGCTTGAGCTAATCAAGAATAAAGTGTCGCCAGCCTGTACATAAAGAACTTGATGTCTCCGA
>ODAJ012162289.1_pt1 | contig 13487 bp, 10 predicted proteins | sample 1539241 | NCBI WGS metagenome assembly ODAJ01 (sample SAMN02144231, study PRJEB22623) | gut metagenome | biome: sheep rumen | host: Ovis aries | place: New Zealand | reverse complement strand
CCCTGACTTTTGGACAGAAGATTTCCCGCGGAATCAAATCCCGATTCGGGAAAAAATAAAAAAGGAAGGCTCTGATGTGATTGTTCTTCCTATCATTCGGGCCGGTCTCCGGAAAAACCGGGCCGGAAAACCGCGCCGGGAAAATCAGGCCGGAAAACCGGGCCGGTCTCCGGAAAAACCGCGCCGGGAGAACCGCGCCGGGAAAAGCATGCCGGAAAAACCGGGCCGGTCTGGTGCGGAAATCAGGGGGATCTGCACACATTACCGATTCATTGATATACCGGCTCATTCCCCATAGGTTATTACTGATCATTTGAGAAAGGAAATAAAAATATGCACATCGTTTGTTTGGATCTGGAAGGCGTTTTAGTACCGGAAATCTGGATTGCTTTTTCGGAGGTGACAGGGATTCCCGAACTCAGGAGAACGACAAGGGACGAACCTGATTATGAAAAGCTGATGGCTTTCCGGCGCGGGATTCTGCATGAACACGGACTGGGGCTGCCTCAGATCCAGGAGACCATTGCCAAGATCGACCCGCTTCCCGGAGCTTTGGAATTTCTCAATGAACTGAGGGAGATGACCCAGGCTGTCATTATCAGTGACACTTTTACAGAGTTTGCCAAGCCTCTTATGAAAAAACTCGGATGGCCGACTCTCTTCTGTAATTCACTGATCGTGGCACCCGATGGTGAGATCATCGGCCATAAGATGCGTGTCGCCAATTCCAAATTGTCGACGGTCCGCGCTTTTCAGTCGATCGGATTTGAGACCATCGGCATCGGGGACAGTTACAATGACCTGGCAATGATCAGGGCCGGAAAAGACGGTTTCCTGTTCAGAAGCACAGAACAAATCCGCAAAGACAATCCGGATCTTCCCTCATTTGAAGAGTTTGATGATCTTCTTGCAGCGATCAAAAAAGCCATCGGCGAATCATGATGATTTGAGATGAATCATGATGATTTTAGATAATGAACAGGAGGTTATATGCCCGGTCTTATCACCACTGCCGCGGAGAGTACACCGCTCGATCAGCTCGAGCAGTTAGAGCCGATTGAGCCTTCGGATCTGACTATATCAAATTTGAAGCAGTTTTTTCTGGATCTTCTTCCCGGGATCAGGTCTCTGGCTTTCAATCTCATAGTCTGTCTGATCATTATCCTGGTCGGCAGAAAGCTGATCCAGCTGCTTCGCCACATGTTCCAGAAAACCCTGGAGAAGACACAGTCGGATGTTGGTCTGATCAGATTTCTGGTCTCAGGACTGGAAATCTTCCTCAATATCCTGCTCATCTTCATGGTGCTGGGACAGCTGGGGATCAACACAGCGTCCATTGTGACCGTGCTCGGAACACTCATGCTGGCAATCGGCATGTCCCTGCAGGGGAGCCTGGCCAACGTGGCAGGCGGTATTCTGATCCTGCTCATGCATCCTTTCCGGGTAGGCCACTACATTGTCTGTGATTATGGCGAGGGTACCGTATCCGTGATCGGACTGGTCTATACGAAGATCACCACTAAGGATAACCGTGTCCTCACGATTCCCAACAGTATGATTTCCAACTGCGCGGTTACAGACTGCGGAGAAAATCCGATCCGCCGTCTGGATCTGGTGATCGGAATCAGCTATGACTCTGATATTCTTCTGGCAAAAAATATATTGCTGGAGATCAGCAGGAACACACCGGAGATCCTGGCGGACCCTCCGGCGGATGTATTTGTGGACAGTCTGGGAGACAGCGCTGTCAATATAGGGATGAACTGTTATGTCCCCTCAGCTTCCTTCCTCTCTGTCAAATGGGCTGTAACAGAGGCTGTGAAGCTGAAGTTCGACGAGGCAGGGATCAGTATCCCCTTCCCCCAGGTACATGTTCATATGGAGAAATGACTTTTGGCTGCCTGCCGCCGCCTTTCAACGTCTTCCTCCATTTCAGGAAATACGCCTTCCGCCATTTTCAGGGTATACACCTTCCGCCATTTTCAGGGCATACGCCTTCCGCCATTTCAGGAATTACGCCTTCCACCCCTTCAGGAAAAACGGATTGCGTACATTTATATGTTCATGTTATAATTTCTGAGTTCCGACCGATCAGGGATTGTGTATGACAGTACGATATTTTATAGACAGCGAAAATGTCGGTGATTTCTGGATCTCGCTTTTAGATCTTCCCGCTGAACAGACTGAACTGATTGTTTTTTATACAAGAAACAGTCCGCATATGAGTTATGACAGTCTGATCAGACTGAAAGAATCCGACAGAAAAGTGACCTTCATCAAGTGCTATGAAGGCACCAACGCTCTTGATTTCCAGCTTGTCACCGAGCTCGGTTATCAAATCAGCCAGAACGAGGGCGACAGCTTTGTGATCGTGACAAATGACACAGGCTTTGACGCAGCCGTCAAATACTGGAAACGCAACAGGAAATCGGTCAAACGTATTACAGGCAAAGAGTGCAAGAATCTTGAGAGACGCAGGAAAGAGGATCTGGAGCAGAGAAATTCTCCCGATCGCTTCAGACCTTCCATCAGCTCTTCCGCAAAATCAGATGCAAGGCCGGATACCGATATAGAAACAGCTGCATCATCTGTCTCTGCCGGTTCATCCGAAAGTCAGGATGTAAGGCCTTCCCGGCCGGTGCTCAGAGACGCTGAAACCGCAGCAGAGCCGGAATCCGATGATTTTAACGATGGGCCGTTTGATGGAGCTGAAGAAGCGGAAGATTCCGTTTACGATCCGGAATTCGATCCGGTTGATTCCGACATGGAGGAAGAAGCCGGTTCATCTGTCGCCTATGATGATATGGATGACACCGGAGACGGCCGTGAATATGTCCGGGATGAATGGAACCCGGAAGATGAACTTTCAGTATCCGAGAATCCCGAAACGGAGGATTCTGAATATGAGGATTCTGAATATGAGGATTCTGAATACAAAGATTCGGAATACGGGGATTCGGAATACGGGGAACGGGAATATGAAATCCCCGATTCTTCTGTAAAGGACACAGCTGATTCCACGGGTATAGAAGATACCGATGTTCTGCCTGAAGGCAATGTCTTTGGAGCAGGATCGCAGCTTGTGGAGCACGCGGCAGTGGAAGACGGGGCTCCGCTCTCCGATGAGGAAGCAGAGTCTGACGAAATCCCTTCAGATGAAGATTTTGCAGGATCTCCCGATGAAATGACCGCCGCAAAGACCGTCATGACAGGGGAAACGAATGAGTCTTCTGCCGAAAGCGGTGATTCCCCGGTCACGGACCTGGCTGAGACATCCGCCGGCCGGAAGGTTCTGTCTCCCGCACATGAAGAGACCGCATCCATTTCGGATTTGAACCCGACAGCTGAGGTCTCTGAACTTGAGACGGAGGCAGCTGCAGACGTTCCGGACGAGTCCGGAAATGCAGCAGGAGCAGAGGCGGAAGAGGCCGAAACAGGTGAACCTGACGGTACCAGGGAAGATTCCTCTTCGGACAGCTCTAAACGCTCCAAATCCCGCAGGTCAAGATCCCGCAGATCAAAGTCCGGCTCCAAAAAGCAGGAACAGGCTGAGGACACTGAAGGTACTGAAGAGAAAAAGAATTCAGGAAAGACCAGGAAAACCGCTGCGGCGGACGAAAGCGAAACCGCTGAGACCGACGGAAGCGCTCCTGAGGTCCTGCCGGTTCCCGGTGATGAAGAAATCTCCAGAATTGTCGCCTGTATAGGCGCTGACAATCTGGCGGAACTCCACAATCAGCTGGCAACTTTCTACGGCGATCAGGGAAAAGATATCTACCTTTCCATCAAGAACAACACACGCTCCCTGCCTGTGCTGAAACCCGATCTCAAACAAAAATTCGCGTATTACTGCGAAATCATTTTTGCCCGCAGTGATTACTCGGGCGAGTACCCTTCGGACATATCTGAATATCTTCTGAATGTCAGAGAAAAGCTCAACAATCTGAATTCCCTTCGCTATGCGCTCCAGAAGCACTACGGCAAGGAAAAGGGCCGCAGATTCTATTTTATTCTCAAGCCCTTCGCAAAGACAATGTATCAAATGTAAAGGATAAGTCGGTCGGAACAAGACTGGAAAGCCGGACACCGCACCTGCGGTGTCCGGTTGTTTATTCTTCTTTATTACAGTAGGAATAAGAGGAGGAAAAATGTTTATCAGAAAAGCAAAAGAAAGTGATCTTGATCAGATAACTTCTATGGAAGCTGTCTGTTTTCCGCCTACAGAGGCAGCCGACAGAGACAGGCTTGCCGGGAGATTGAATACCTTTCCGGATTGCATCTGGCTCGGTTTTGACGACTATGGGGATTTTGTCTGTTTTGTGGCCGGTCTCATTACCATGGAACCGGATCTGATTGACGAAATGTACGCGGATACTTCCTTCCATAAGCCGGACGGGGACTGGTTGATGATCACCACCGTTTGCACACTGCCCGAATACCGGAGAAAGGGATTTGCTGCCTGGCTGCTTCGACGTGTGATCGATGAAGCCGACAGCAGGGGATGCAAGGGCGTTGTCCTCGCCTGTAAGGACAACATGATCGAGTATTACTCCAGATTTGGATTTGATAACGAAGGTGTCTCCTCTTCAGTACACGGCGGCGCGAAATGGTATCAGATGCGTCTGACTTTTGATGATGAGTACCATTATTCACGTTTATTTGTTGTCTCCGACGATCCCAAAGAAAACCAGAGGATGCTCAGCGAAACCCTCTTCGGAAGCCCCATGTAAATCATGTCCGGCCATCCGCTTTCATCCCCGGATGATACCCGGATGATTAAATCAAAACCTTTTAATTCAATCCGGCCCCTATACAATTATGTGTAGAGCCATTAAAAATAGTGATTTACAAAAAAACCGCTGAAGTACAGCCAATCCCCTTCCGGGTTGAGCACTGTACTTCAGCGTTTATTATTTCTGGTCAGTTTTTTTCCTCAGCGTTTTTCCTGTATTTCCCGAAGCGGGGTTTTTGCTGTATTTCCCGAAGCGGGTTTTTTCTGTAATTCCCGAAACGGGTTTTTTCTGTAATTCCCGAAGCGGGTTTTCTTTCTGTGATTCGCGAAGCGGGTTTTCACAGGAAGCGCCTGATCAGAGGCACCGTCTTATGACTTCAGGATGCCGAGAGTGCGCAGCACTTCAACGGCTTCCTCCACAGGAGTGATTTCGAGATTCTCCTTGACTTCCTGAGGGACATCCCTGAGGTCGTCTACGTTGTCGGCAGGGATAAAGACGCGTTTCACGCCTGCCCGCTGGGCTGCCAGGAGTTTCTCCGGAAGTCCGCCGATCGGGTTCACGCCTCCCTGAAGGGATACTTCGCCTGTCATACCGATATTGGGAGGCACCGGAATACCTGTGACAAGAGAGGAGAGGGCGGTGGTCAGGGTAATACCCGCCGAAGGACCGTCCTTGGGAGTTGCGCCGTCCGGAACATGGATGTGGAGGTCATTCTCCTCGAAAATCTCAGCCTTTTCAGGGAAAAGGGACTTGACCAGTGTGACCGCAATGCGGGCGGATTCCTTCATGACGTCTCCGAGCTGGCCGGTGATCAGGATCTCACCCTTGCCCTTGGTGAGCAGAGTCTCGATATAGAGAATTTCACCGCCGGCCGCTGTCCAGGCCAGTCCGGTGACGATACCGGGATTGGCTTTTTCCTTGACCATCTTGTGATAGACAGGGTGCATGTCGAGATAGTCGCGGAGATTCTCTTTGGTCACGATGACCTTTTCCCCCTTGCCGCGTACGATCCTCACTGCGGAGGCCCGGCAGAGGGTCTCCAGACGTTTGCGCAGGCCGCGGACGCCTCCCTCCTGGGTGTAATCGGAGATGATCAGTCTGATCATGTCATCCGAGAGTTCGATCTGGTCCGCGCTGATGCCGACTGCCTGGAGTGCCTTGGGCAGCAGATGCCTCTTGGCGATCTGCAGTTTATCTGTTGCTGTATAGCCCTGGAACTGAATGACCTCCATCCTGTTGAGCAGGGGCTCGGGAATGGTCTCCAGCGTATTTGCTGTGCAGATGAAGAGGACGTTGGACAGGTCGTAGGGCGCGTTCATGTAGTGATCGGTGAAAGTACTGTTCTGTTCGGGATCGAGTACTTCCAGAAGAGCACTTGCAGGATCCCCGTTGTATGAGACGGAGAGCTTGTCGATCTCATCGAGCACCATGACAGGATTGGAGACGCCGCTCTTCTGAATGCCGTCCATGATCCTGCCGGGCATGGCTCCGATGTAAGTGCGTCTGTGCCCGCGGATATCCGCTTCGTCGCGCACACCGCCAAGGCTTACACGGGTATACTTGCGGTGGAGTGCCCTGGCGATACTCTGTCCGATACTGGTCTTGCCGGTGCCGGGTGCTCCGACAAAGCAGAGAATCGAACCTGACTGCTGTTTTTTCAGATTCATCACAGCGATCTGCTGAATGATGCGCTCCTTGACCTTTTTCAGTCCGAAATGATCCTCCTCCAGCACGGCCTCAGCCTCGTCGAGATCGATTTCCTGGGCATCCTCGTTTTTCCAGGACAGACCGGTGATAAAGTCCAGATAATCGTAGAGCATGCCGGATTCGGGGCTGTTCTGGCCCTCCTGTTTGTAGCGGTTGAGGACTTTGTCTGCCTCTTTGCGGGCAGTCTCGTTCATGCCGGATTCCTCGATCTTGACCTGGAAGCGGCGGACATCCGTGATATTTTCAGGGTGCATCTCATCGAGTTCTTTCTGGAGATACTCGATCTGTTTTTTGATCGCCTGTTCACGGTAGACTTTCTGGTAACCCTCTTCCTGGGCATTCCTGGCCTCATTGTTGACATGGAACTGTTCCAGGTTCTCATAGAGGATCTTTTCCATCGCTTCACTTCTGGCCTTGCGGGAGTCCTCGGCAAGGAGGGCATATCTATCCTCATTGCTGATGCCCAGCCAGGGAGACATGAGCGAAGCGATCTCACCGATGTTGGTCCACTGTTCCGCATAGGCTCTTGTCAGCGTGCCCCACTGAAACTGTGAGGTGTATTCGATGACGACCTTTTTGAGCTTTTCGAGACGGTCCGCCTCATAAGCGGGGTCCAGATCATCCTCATCGGGCTTACGGGAAACAGAAAGCTCAATCGTGTGGTCACTGTAAACGGTGATTTCATCAAAATGCACACGCCCGTGGGTCCGGATGACCAGATAGCCGCCTGCGTTGACCTCGGTGATCACACCCGAGACTCCGATGGGGTAGAAGCTGTCTTTCTCCAGATCCTCTCTGCTGTCATTGGCGCGGAGCATCATCAGAATGACCTTCTCGCCTTCAAAAGGCGCGCGCCCTGTCATTTTTTTATAAGCATCGATCGCAAAAAAGATATTCGAATCGGGAACGATGATGACATTATAAACGGGAACAACTGTCATTTAGTTTTTCTCCTTCTTAATTACTTTTAAAAACTTTTAAATAGACTTTTTTAAATAGAATTTTTCTAAATAATAAAATAGAATTTTTTAAACTATTTTTAAACTATAAATATAACTACAATACAACTCCTATATTCAGAAATGAATGAACTCAATATTCCTTTTCCTGACAGCGCGGAGCACGTGAGTTTACCCCGCGGATGAACAGAACTCCGGATTTGGTAGCACTCAACCGCATTGAGTGCTAATAATTTTTTTGTGATAATAGCACCGGCAGTCCTCCTTGTCAATAGGCATGAAGATTGGACACAATTAAAAATTGATAAATTAATAAACAATGATTAAAGAGATGCGGGAGAGGGGTGTGCGCGAAGCAGCGTGTGGATTGAATCCGCAGGGGTTGACTTGAAGCGGATGGCCTGAAAAAAGGACTATTCGTCCATACGATTCAGCTTATATTATTGTTGCGTCCTTTCCCACGCAATGCTATACTGCAGTTTTGAGAAAATGAATTGTACGAAACATGTCAGGGACTTATCAGGAGTGTTTAATACATGAAGAAAAGAAGAGAAGATATTAGAAACGTAGCGATCATTGCCCATGTCGATCACGGCAAGACCACCCTGGTGGACGGCCTGCTGAAGCAGAGCGGTGTCTTCCGTGAAAATCAGGCAGTGCAGGAGAGAGTCATGGATTCCAACGATCTCGAGAGAGAGAGGGGTATCACCATCCTGAGCAAAAACACTGCTGTCTATTATAAAGGTACAAAGATCAATATCGTGGATACACCCGGACACGCTGACTTCGGCGGCGAGGTCGAACGTGTTCTTAAGATGGTCAACGGTGTCGTCCTGGTCGTGGACGCCTTCGAAGGTCCTATGCCTCAGACCCGTTTTGTCCTCTCCAAGGCCATGGCTCTGGATCTGCCCGTTATTGTCTGCATCAACAAGATCGACCGTCCCGGCGCGAGACCTACTCAGGTGATCGATGAAGTGCTCGAGCTGCTGATGGACCTGGGCGCCAGCGATGAACAGATCGACTGTCCCTTCGTTTTCGCGTCCGCTAAGTCCGGCATCGCGACTCTGGATCTGGGAAGTCCCGGAGCCAGCATGAAGCCTCTGTTTGAGACAATAGTAGACTATATTCCCGCTCCTGAAGGAGATCCCGAAGCGGGCACACAGATGCTGATCAGCACCATTGATTACAATGAATATATCGGCAGAATCGGCGTCGGCAAAGTGGACAACGGAACGATCCGCACCGGGCAGGAGTGCGTCATTGTCAACCATCACAATCCCGAGATGAAGCGTAAGGTCAAGGTCAGCAAGCTCTATGAGTTTGAGGGGCTCAAGCGCGTGGAAGTCCAGGAGGCAGGGATCGGTTCTATTGTCGCGATCTCAGGAATCGACGATCTGCATATCGGCGACACCATCTGCGCTCCTGAAAGCCCGGTGGCGATTCCGTTCCAGAAGATCTCGGAGCCCACGATCGCCATGACGTTCAATGTCAATGATTCCCCCCTCGCCGGCAAAGACGGCAAGTATGTGACCAGCCGTCACATCCGCGACCGTCTTTACAGAGAACTCAATACAGATGTCTCCCTGCGCGTAGAGGATACTGATACGACCGAGTCCTTCAAGGTTTCCGGCCGCGGAGAACTGCATCTGTCGGTTCTTATCGAGACCATGCGCCGCGAGGGCTATGAATTCTCCGTCAGTAAGGCCGAGGTCATCTATCATTACGATGAAAAAGGAAAGCGCCTTGAGCCCATCGAAGAGTGCATCATCGATGTTCCCGAAGAGTTTGCGGGCAATGTCATCCAGAAGCTGGGCGAGCGCAAGGGCGAGCTGGTCAATATGACTTCCATCCAGGGCGACTACACCCGTCTGACCTTTATGATTCCCTCCCGCGGCCTCATCGGTTACAGAGGTGATTTTATGACAGACACCAAGGGCAACGGGATCATGAACACGATTTTCCACAGTTACGCCCCCTATAAGGGAGATATTTCCTACCGCAAGACCGGCTCCCTGATTGCTTTTGAGGCGGGCACGGCTGTCGCCTACGGCATTTTCGGGGCTCAGGACCGCGGTCAGATGTTCATCGGACCCGGCGAGCAGGTCTACGCCGGCATGATCGTGGGACAAAGCAGCAAGGCGGTCGACATCGATGTCAATGTCTGCAAGACCAAACACCTGACCAACACCCGTTCCTCCAGCGCCGACGAAGCTCTGCGCCTGGTACCGCCCAAGATCATGAGTCTGGAACAGGCTATTGAATATGTAGATACTGACGAGCTTCTGGAAGTGACTCCCCATCATCTGCGTCTGCGCAAAAAGATTCTGGACTCCAAACTCAGAAAAAGGGCTTCCCAGAAATGATCAGGAAATAATCAAGGAATAATCAGGGAATAATCAGGAATGTCCGGCAGTCTGTCAGCAGCCTTCCCGGCAGCTTCCCGGCGGCAAGGTTTTCTTGCACGGCGGAGTTCAAAATGATATACTGTTTTCTACAGGGTCTGTGATAGTCGATTACAATAACGAGGGAATTACATTATGAGCAGAATAGTCCTGAAACTTTCCGGCGAGGCGCTTGCCGGCGAAAACGATGGTGTCATGCGCAACGCCAAAGGCGCTGTCAAACTGTATGATGAGCAGGTGATCGCGGGTATCGCACAGCAGGTCAAGACGCTTTGCGACGCCGGCCACCAGATCGCAGTCGTCACAGGAGGCGGCAATATCTGGCGCGGCAGGACCGGCAATGAGATCGACAGAGTCAAATCCGATCAGATCGGCATGCTGGCCACAGTCATGAACTGCATCTATGTGTCGGAGATCTTCCGCGGAGCGGGTCTTCAGACTCAGGTCATGACTCCCTTTGTGTGCGGAGCCTTCACGGAGCTTTTTTCCAAGGACCGCGCTGTCAAGTGTCTGGAAGAAGGGACCGTTGTCTTCTTTGCCGGAGGTACCGGGCATCCTTATTTTTCCACAGATACGGGCATCGTACTCCGCGCGGTGGAAGTCGACGCCGATATGATCCTCATGGCCAAAAATGTCGACGGGGTCTACGATTCAGATCCCAACAAGAACCCTGACGCCAGGCGCTTTGATCATCTGACCTATGAGGAAGTTGTCGAGCGCAATCTCCAGGCAGTCGACATGACCTCCTCCGTCCTCGCCAAAGAGAACAAGATGGAGATGCGGATCTTCGCTCTTCAGGCTGAGCAGAGTATCGTGCGGGCGGCCGGCGGAGATTTTGTCGGGACTACTATCACTGCCTGACGCGGAAGCGGTCATCCTCTGACCTTGCTCAGCAGATACCGTATATATCTCTCAGCAGGTATTTTTCAGCCGGGTACACCTTTTTTACACGGATACTCCGGGCTGTCATCTGATACACAGACAATCCAGAAGAACAATTCCTGATTATTTTATCCAGAAAGGGGAAACAACCATGAGCAGCGAGAGAGTCACGCCTTACGAACAAAAGATGGAAAAGACACTGTCTCATCTTGAGACTGACCTTCAGGCCGTCCGCGCAGGACGCGCGAATCCGCATGTCCTCGACAAGATCCGTGTCGACTATTACGGATCGCCGACGCCGATCCAGCAGCTCGCGAATGTCTCCGTCCCTGAAGCCAGAATCATTCAGATCGCCCCCTGGGAGAAGAAGATGGTCAAGGAAATCAGCCGCGCCATCGCAGCTTCCGATATCGGCATCAATCCTTCCACTGACGGAACCAGTATCAGGCTGATCTTCCCTGAGCTGACCGGTGAGCGCCGTAAACAGCTCTCCAAAGATGTCAAGAAAATGGGCGAGGAAGCCAAGGTTGCTCTCCGCAATATCCGCCGCGACGGAAATGAAGCCTTCAAGAAGCTCAAAAAGGCAGAAGATGTATCTGAAGATGTCGTTGCGGAGCTTCAGGATGAGCTGACCAAAGTGACAGATAAATTTGTCAAAAAGATTGACAAGGCGATCGAAGAGAAGACCAAAGAGATTATGACAGTCTGATCTTCCCTTCTGACATTGAAATGTCTGCCGGTTTTTCAGACAGGAGTCTAAGCCGGCGGCAGATGGCAAGAGAATAACCGGCCCGCAGGAGGTGTCTGCCGATGAATTGATCCGGCGCGGCATCTGCTGCGGGTATTATTCTATATGGATTTTTCGCTGCCGTGCAGTGACGGCGGTGACGAATGTTTTCTTGCATCGACATATCCGCGTTCTTTTTTCAGGAGGACAGTTTATGAGTTTTTTTACAGGTAAAGCTGCAAACAACGGGGAGAGCGTCCCTGAGCGGATCATCCCCGCTCATGTGGCGATCATCATGGACGGAAACGGTCGATGGGCCAAAAAGCGCGGTATGCCGCGCACTTTCGGCCACACGCAGGGAGCAAGAGTCGCGGAGACCATTCTGGAGGACGCGGCGGATCTCGGCATCCGTTATCTCACCCTTTATGCTTTTTCCACAGAGAACTGGTCCCGCCCGGAAGCGGAAGTCAGTGCCCTGATGAATCTTCTCAGAAAATATATGAAGACAAGTCTGGAGCGGTGCAACAGAAACAATGTCCGTGTCCGTGTGATCGGGGACAAATCCATGCTGTCGAAGGATCTGCAGGAGTCCATCGAGGAGCTTGAACAGGCGACAGCGTCAAATACCCGGATCGGTTTTCAGATAGCCATCAACTACGGCGGGCGCGATGAAATCGTGCGGGCCATAAAGCGGGCGTCGCAAGAAGGACTGCTGTCGGATCCCTCGAAAATTGATGACACTGTCATCAATGACCATCTGGACACTGCCGGAATCCCGGATCCCGATCTGCTGATCCGCACCTGCGGGGAACAGCGCATTTCCAATTTCCTGCTGTGGCAGCTGGCTTATTCGGAATTTTATTTTACCGACAAGGCCTGGCCGGATTTTAACAAGGCAGAGCTTGAAAAGGCGATCGACGCGTTCAATCATCGTGAGCGCAGATACGGCGGACTGACAGTCTGAAGCTGCTGCAGTTCCGCACAGCCGCCCCAAACAGACACCGGCTGCGTGAGAGGGTCCGGTCCCCAAGAGGACTCAGTGATCTGCCGCAGCCCTGCAACGGAGGTTAATCATGAAGGAGAGAATCATCAGCGGTGTAATCCTCGCCGCTGCAATTATCGGTCTTGGCCTGATCGGATCCTATCCCCTGAGCATGGCTCTCATGCTCTGCAGCGTCATCGGGTACTATGAGCTGACGTCCATCCTTTGTTCGTCCGCTTCTTCTAAAAAGAAAAAGGCTGTCGAGGAAAAGAAAAAGGGATTTGATCTGATTGCCTGGCCGGGACTGGTCCTCAGTGTGGTCTATTACGGAGGACTCATGTTTATTGAGTGGCGGTACGGTCTGGTCAACACACCGGGTATGGTCAGCGCCTCCGATTTCTGGACCCTGCTGATCCTCTCCCTGGATTTTCTCCTGACAATGGGAATTTATGTGTTTACCTTCCCCCGAAGGAAATCTTCCAATGCCACCGGCGCTGTCGCCGCGTTTCTGTATGTGCCGGTCATGATGTCCTTCCTGCTCAGGACCAGAAGCCTCTCCCACGGAATCTGGCTTTATCTGCTGATCTTCATCTGCTCATCGGTGAGCGATGTCTGCGCCCTGGCAGTCGGAATGGCCATCGGCAGGCACAAGCTGGCGCCTGTGCTCAGCCCCAAGAAGACGATCGAGGGGGCACTCGGCGGAATCGCCGGGTCCGCGCTGGTCAGCTGCCTGATCGCGGTCCTGATCAGGCGTTTTGAGCCGGGCATCAACGCCGTCCCTGTCTTCCTGATCATAGGAATCTGCGGCAGTATCATCGGCCAGACCGGTGACCTGGCCGCGTCCGCCATTAAGAGGAATCACGGCATCAAGGATTACGGCCACCTCATTCCCGGCCACGGAGGAATCATGGACCGCTTTGACAGTGTGATTTTCACAGCGCCCGTCATCTATTATCTGTCCTTCCTTTTGATGGCAAGGATCTGACAGCCGGGCTTTATTTTCTTTATAGATGCCGAAAAGGTTTGATTTATGTTAGTCAGTATACTTATTTTTTTACTTATATTCAGTGTGATCGTCATTTCGCATGAATTCGG
>ODAJ014754381.1_pt1 | contig 13488 bp, 9 predicted proteins | sample 1539241 | NCBI WGS metagenome assembly ODAJ01 (sample SAMN02144231, study PRJEB22623) | gut metagenome | biome: sheep rumen | host: Ovis aries | place: New Zealand | reverse complement strand
ACCTTTAGCAACAGCCTGCTTCAGGGCAGCGTCCAGACCTACCTTGTTAATCATACGCAGACCAGCAGCGCTGATCTTCAACTGAATCCAGCAAGCCTCCTCTACATAGTAGAACTTCTTGCTGAACAGGTTTACGTCAAAGCTGCGCTTTGTGCGATGCTTTGAGTGAGACACGTTATTACCAATTTGTGCCTTCTTTCCTGTAATTTGACAAATTTTCGACATTTCTATCTACTTTTACTTGTTCCTTAATTATAACTTACTCCAAACAGGGTGCAAAGGTAGTTATTTTAAATGAGAAATGAGAAATGAGAAATGAGAAATAATCCCTATTTAAGTTTTTTTAACTCTCTTTCTCTATTTACTCATTAGATTGTATTTCAGATTTTAAAAAATCCAAGAACAATTGAATGGCTTTATTGGTAGCAATAGCCAGATTAATATCCCGTCCATGGTCTTCCTGGACCATCATCGTAATCTGCTTTTCTTTTGTTCCGCAGGCCAGCCAAATGGTGCCTACAGGAATCTCCTTTGTACCCCCACCAGGGCCCGCATATCCTGTAGCCGATATGGCGTAATTTGTATTCAAAGCCTTGCAAGCACCGACAACCATCTGACGTGCTACATCCTCACAGACAGCCGTTTTCTCTTCCAGCAGACTGGCATCCACTCCCAACAACGACATTTTTATTTCGTCAACATAGGAAATGATACCCCCCTTAAAGTATTTTGAGGCTCCTGGTACAGAAATGATAGCTTCTGCTATACGTCCACCAGTACAGCTTTCAGCGGTACCTACTGTTTTATCCATTTCCCACAACAGCTGACTTATTTCCCTGCTAAAAATCTTACTTTCGAAATCCATATATTTAATCTTTAAATCTTCTGAGCGAAGCGAATTTAATCTTTAATTTTTAATCTTACTTAAACGTTACCTTGCTAAATGCTGGCGCATCAATGGGACAAGTCTCTCCATCCAAAAATTTGTAGTAGCCCACAATGCCAATCATAGCGGCATTATCAGTGGTATAACTAAACTTGGGGATATAGATGGTCCAACCATAACGTTTCGCATAGTCATGGAAGGCGTTCCGCAATCCATTATTTGCACTCACGCCACCGGCTACAGCCACATGCTTGATGCCGGTCTGCTTGACAGCCAGCTTCAACTTCTTCATCAAGATGTCAACAATAGTCCATTCCAACGAAGCGGCAATATCTTCTTTATGATGTTCGATAAAATCAGGATCTTCTTCTACCCATTTTCGCATATTGTAAAGGAAAGAGGTCTTTAAGCCTGAGAAGCTATAGTCTAATCCAGGAATATGAGGCTCCGAGAACTGATAGGCCTTCGGATTTCCCTGACGTGCTAACTTATCGATAATAGGTCCTCCTGGATAGCCTAGTCCCATCACCTTCGAGCATTTATCAATGGCTTCACCAGCAGCATCGTCAATGGTCTGCCCTAACACCTCCATGTCATTATAGGCTTTCACCAAGACTATTTGCGAATTACCTCCAGAAACCAACAGACAGATAAATGGTAGTGGCGGCTGATTGTTATCGTCCTCACTCTCTTTGATAAAATGCGCCATCACATGCCCTTGTAGATGGTTTACATCTATCAACGGGATACCCAAAGAGCGTGCAAAGCCTTTGGCAAAATTCACACCCACTAGCAAAGAACCCATCAGTCCGGGACCACGTGTGAAAGCCACAGCAGACAGCTGTTCCTTTGCAATACCAGCACGTTTAATGGCCTCATGAACCACAGGTACGACATTCTGCTGATGTGCTCTTGAAGCGAGTTCCGGTACCACACCACCATAGGATTCGTGTACTGCCTGCGACGCTGTCACGTTCGACAATAGCACACCATTTCTTAATACCGCTGCTGATGTATCGTCGCAACTCGACTCTATACCTAATATATATATATCGTTCATCGCTTTCTATCTTTTCCTGTATAACCAGTCAGACAAGTTTTCTTAGTAACTCAGTATCTCCACGCCGTGCTCAGTCATCAGCAAGGTGTGTTCCCATTGTGCTGAAGGCAGTTCGTCTTCCGAAATAACCTCCCATCCATAAGGATCGTCAGCATCAATAAACACTTTCCACGTTCCCATATTAATCATGGGCTCAATGGTAAACACCATACCTGGAACCAAAATCATGCCATCGCCACGTTGGGCAAAATGACAGACTTCCGGCTCTTCGTGAAACTGCACCCCTACCCCATGTCCACAGAGGTCGCGAACCACTCCATAATGATACTTCTTAGCATGTTTCTCAATAGCACGTCCTATCTCGTTCACCCCATGCCAAGGTTTGGCTGCCTCCATTCCGATTTCGAGGCATTCTTTCGTCACCTTGACCAGCTGTTCTTTCTCGGGAGTTGTTTCCCCTATGATAAACATTCGCGAGGCATCTGCATAATAGCCATCCAATATCGTGGTGAAATCGACATTTATGATATCGCCTTCCTCTAGGACATCCTCTGCTTTGGGAATTCCATGACACACCACCTCATTAATACTGGTGCAAACGCTCATCGGGAATCCTTCATAGTTCAGACATGCAGGTGTTGCTCCATGTTTCTCGCAGTAGTCACGACAGATTTTATCAATCTCCAGCGTGGACATACCAGCATGAATGGCTTCACCTACTGCATCCAGAACACCTGTGTTCACCGCGCTTGCCCTGCGAATGCCTTCAATCTGTCCGGGTGTTTTTATCAAGTCGCGTGTTGGCACCAAGGCACCTTTATTCTCAAGATACATAATACGCTTGTCCAACTCAGTGGGCTGCTCCCCTGGTTTGCAATGCCATCTTCTCTTCATTGTCTTATTTTGTTTTTCGGATGCAAAGGTACGAATAAGCGAGAAGAATGCAAAATAAATTAATGTTTATTTTCATTCTCGAGTGATACTATCTTTGACGATAGTCAGAGCACTATTCATCTAACTTGGCACGATATTTGCATGTACCACGATAAAGTATTAATATAAATAATATAATAAGGTATATGCAAAAAGGTAATATTGGGGTTACAACCGAGAACATCTTCCCCGTCATCAAAAAGTTTCTCTATTCAGATCATGAGATTTTCCTGCGTGAGATGGTATCAAATGCCGTTGATGCTACGCAGAAGTTGAAGACACTTGCTCAGCAGGGTGAGTTTAAGGGTGAACAAGGCGATTTGACCGTACACATCTCTGTTGATAAAGAAAAAGGCACCATCACCATCTCTGACCGAGGCATCGGAATGACAGAGGAAGAGATTGACAAGTACATCAATCAGATTGCTTTCTCTGGTGTCAACGACTTCTTGGAAAAATATAAAGACAACGCCAACAGCATTATCGGACACTTCGGTCTTGGCTTCTATTCCAGTTTTATGGTTTCAAAGAAAGTTGAAATCGTCACCAAGAGCTATAAAGAAGGTGCTAAAGCTGTAAAATGGAGTTGTGACGGAAGTCCTGCATACGAAATTGATGACGCAGAGAAGGAGGACCGCGGTTCGGACATCATCCTCTATATCGACGACGACTGCAAGGAATTCTTGGAAAAGGAAAAGATCCAGCAGTTGCTGAACAAATACTGCAAGTTCATGGCTGTTCCCGTTGCCTTCGGCAAGAAACAGGAATGGTCGAGCGAGAAGAAGGAGATGGTTGACACCGACAAGGATAACGTCATCAACGATGTGGAGCCGTTATGGACTAAAGCCCCGTCAACGTTAAAGGATGAGGATTACAAGTCGTTCTACCGCACGCTCTACCCCATGCACGACGAACCGATGTTCTGGATTCATCTGAATGTGGACTATCCGTTCAATCTTACGGGTATTCTCTACTTCCCCCGCATCAAGTCGAATATCGACTTGCAGCGCAACAAAATCCAGCTGTACTGCAACCAGGTGTTCGTCACCGATCAGGTGGAGGGCATCGTACCTGAATTCCTGACGCTGCTGCATGGTGTCATCGACTCACCTGACATTCCACTGAACGTAAGCCGTAGCTATCTACAGAGCGACCGTGAGGTAAAGAAGATTTCCACCTATATTACCAAGAAAGTGGCCGACCGTCTGCAGGCCATCTTCAAGGAAGACCGTAAGCAGTATGAGGAGAAGTGGGACGACCTGAAGCTCTTTATCAACTATGGCATGCTCAGCGAGGAGTCGTTCTACGACAAGGCAAAAGAGTTTGCCCTGATGAAAGACGTTGACGGCAAATATTTCACCTTTGACGAATACAAGACTCTCATCGAGGGTGCACAGAAGGACAAGGACGGCAATCTCATCTACCTCTATGCAACAGACAAGGAGGAGCAGTTCAGCTACATACAAGGAGCCAAGGACAAGGGTTACTCTGTGCTGTTGCTTGACGGACAACTTGATGTGCCAGCCATTCAGATGTTGGAGCAAAAGTTCGAAAAGAGCCGCTTTACTCGTGTTGACAGCGATATCATTGACCGACTGATCGTGAAGGACGATGCACCCAAATCCAATCTGACAGAAGACGAGTCTGCCAATCTGTCACAGGTATTCAAATCACAGATGCCTAAGATGGAGAAGACAGAATTCATGGTGGAAGTCCAGAGCCTGGGCGAAAACCAGCGTCCTGTGGTTATTACACAGAACGAATGGATGCGCCGTATGAAGGAGATGAGCCGTTTCCAGCAAGGCATGAACTTCTACGCACAGATGCCCGATTCTTTAAACCTCGTCTTGAACAGCGACCACCCATTGGTAAAGCGTGTCCTTGATGATTGCAAGCAGAACACCGACGAAGCCTTGAAGCCTATTGAAGCCGAGCTTAAGGGTCAGGAGGCACGCTTGGCAGCCATCCGTCAGCAACAGGAGAAGAAGAAAGCCGACGAACTGACTCAGGACGATAAGGACATGAAGGCAGAAACCGAGAAAGCCGTTGAGGAACAGAAGCAAAAGAAACAGGATGTGCTGAATGGCTTTGCTGAAAAGAACGACATTGTCCACCAGTTGATTGACTTGGCCCTTCTGCAGAACGGTATGCTCAAAGGTGAAGCACTCGACAAGTTCCTGAAGCGCTCCATTGATCTTATTAAATAGTTCGCTATTATTTCTACATAAAATCACGTAAGTTGCATCCTTTAGCAATTTACGTGATTTTTTTCTTCGGAGTGGGTTCGGAGTGGGTTCGAAGTGGGTTCGAAGGTGAGACGTCGTAGGACGGTGCTTTCATGAACCTATGTTCATGGGACGTTTCAGACAACAAATACCGTAGTGATGTAGCAACCAAGCTGTTCCATCGAAGCAGGCAGGCTACAGGCATACTCAAACAGTAAGCCTAGAAGCAGCCTAGAGTAAGCCTAGAAGCAGCCTAGAGTAAGCCTAGAAGCAGCCTAGAGTAAGCCTAGAAGCAGCCTAGAGTAAGCCTAGAAGTAGCCTAGAAGTAGCCTAGAAGCAGCCTAGAAGCAGCCTAGAAGTAGCCTAGAAGTAGCCTAGAAGCAGCCTAGAAGTAGCCTAGAGTATGGATAGAACATACAAAAAGAGTCCTCCTTTGGTCTTCCTTTTGTGCTCCTTTATAGAGATATCGTAGCGTAGGCGTAGCATAGGCCGAGCTTATGCCCTCGGAGATGGTTCGAACTTTCTGATTAAGCGAGAACAAAGTGAAGCTTGCTTCGACTTTGCCGAGCGTGAAGAAAGTCAACGTAGTTAAGTGGGTTCGAAGATGAGACGTCGAAGAACGGTGCTATTGAAAGTAGTTTTCAGATTTTCCCTGAAAAGCTTTTCTTTTTCAAATATTTTAATTACCTTTGCGGTTGCATTCTGCCCAATAAGGCTGTGAAGCACATTGCGATGTGCGGAGCCCCAGGGCGGAGCACTACATATTAGAAGGCGTTACTGACGCTTTGTTTTTGGTTATTCGAAACTTAGGAACTTCCGAATATGCAATCAAGAACAATGCAGGGGTAACTCCACGGGGTGTAGCATATACTCTCCGTAGTGTGCTGAGAGGCCTTTTGGTCTCATAAGCACACTTTACGGTGTATATTATACTCCAACGTGGATGTTTCTCTGTCTGTTTATTGCATAGGTTTCCTAAGACCTCGAATAACGAACAGGCAGATGCAAGCACCACGTTTTTTATTTGTAGTAACCAGAGAGAGTTAACCGTTCGTTATGGTGCTTGCGGACTTAAATATTAGCAGTAGAACTAAAACAATAGATAAGGAAACATAAGCGTCTTTGACATCCTTGGTTGACTGATTAACCAGAATTACGACCTCAGGGAAACACATCAGTCGGACAAGCAATTGGATGTTTACGCTCATAAAGGGCGTGGACAGTATGATTGTTGTCTGATGTGGGCCGTCGTAAGCCTTGGTTAAACACTTCACAATTCCACGCCCCCTTTTCAAAAACGAAAAGAGGGCTTTTTTGATGGCAAAGGATAAATTAAGAATAGGAACACTTTTTAGTGGTATAGGGGCTTTTGAACATGCTCTAAATCAGTTAGGTATAAATCATGAAATAAAATTTGCATGTGATAATGGGGAACGCGAGCTTCCTTTAAAGTATGGAGATCTTGCTGTTCTTACGAAGGGTATGACAGATGAGGAGATTCATAATTATTGCAAAGATTACATAAATAGAATTGGAGTAAAAGTTGAATTCCGTGAAATAGAAACTGGATTGTTGAATTCTTTGGTTCATGAATTGAATAATTATTCCCAAGAATCTCCAGTTGTACTAAAATATATGAAATCTGGCAGGAAAAGCCCTGTTGAGCATAAATTAACTTTAACACAAGACCAGATTATTGCACTTACTCCTAATATGACAATGAAGCAAAGGGAAGATTATGTGAACACTCTTTATATAAATATGGGGGAACATAATTATGTAAAAGATGCATACTTTGCTAACTATGATATAAAAGAGAATCAATGGCATGAAGATATTCGGTTTTTGGATGCAAATGAATTCAAAAATGAAATTGATATAATGGTAGGAGGAAGTCCATGTCAAAGTTTTTCAAATTATGGAAAGAAACTAGGACTTGAAGATGTTAGAGGTACTTTATTCTATGATTATGCAAGAATTATAAAGGAAACTCAGCCAAAGGTATTCATTTATGAAAATGTTCAAAATCTTAAGAACCATGATAAGGGAAAAACATGGAAAGTTATGCTTGAGGTTTGGAAATCTTTAGGCTATGTGTTGAATTTTGATATTCTTGATGCCCAAGACTACAATCATCCTCAATTAAGAACAAGATTATTCTTAATAGGCATTAGGAAAGATGTATATAATCATGAATATTCTTTTCCTCCTAAAATGAAACTAACTCATGTGAGTACTGAATATTTGGAGCCAGCACCTATTGATTTGAAATATTATTTAGGGAAAAAGGGATTTGAATGGATTACAACTCCAAGTAAGAATTTAAGACGTTCAAGAGTAAATCAAGATGTGATTGGTTGTGAGACTGCAAATCAACAAGATAACTGGATAGGTGATTTTAGGGTAGAACGTCCTGATTTAAGACATTACGCTGACGAGCGTATATATGTTGGCAAGTTTGACTTTAATGATGGTTATGGTATGGAAGATGCTGTAGGTCGTAAAATGACTCCACGTGAATGTATGAATTTAATGGGATTTGATGATAGTTTTAAAATAGTTGTGAATGACAGCATTGCCTATCGACATGCAGGAAACTCTATAGTTGTGCCAGTTTTAAAAGAAATTATAAAATCCATAATATCATATCTTTAATACAATTTGCTATGAATTTACAAATAGGAACTGTAGATGGTTTGGTAAATATAACCCCCAAGGCTATTTATTGTTTTGTAAATGCAATAAATGCTTTCTCTAAAGGCGGTGTAGAGTATGCAAGGAAAGCAAATGTTTCATTAGGTATAGCGTTTCAGCGCTTTGTGGAACCTGTATATACAGGAATCAAAGAGAACTTTGATTTAAAAGATATTTATAAACCTGTATACACAACAAATAATAAAGAACAAAGTCCTGCTAGAGTGACTTTTTGTAAGAAGATGGGACTTCTTAAGATTGATGATTCAAATGATGTCTTTGAACTTACACCGTTAGCAGAAGAAATTCGACTTAAGAAAATAACAATAGAAGAGTATGCATTTATTCTTCTAACGAAACAAGGTGTTTTTCTTGATGGCAAATATGTTTGCAATTTGTTTTCTTTGATTGCACAAAGATTTGAAGAAAACACTACCATATCAGATATAGAAATCTTGGATTATATAAAAGAACAATTTGAAGACGCAGATATAGAAAAAACAAGAGCAGACATAATTATTAATGCGCTTTGCACTACAGGTCTAATAGCAAAAATAACCAAAGGTGTATATGTTTTGTCAAATACTCTGTATGCTGAAATATTCAAAGATTTCCAGGATAAATCTTATTTGCTTTCGCCTGCTTATATAGACAAAGATGATGCCTATATAGAGTACATGGGAGAAATGAAATATGGGATTTTTGATGTTATTAACAATGATAACAAAGACATATACCTAAGAAAATTCCCTAACTTAATAAAGTATGTAAATCTTAATAAAGATATTATGAATAAAGAAAATATATCGCAAATGCCTATCAATGCTCCTCTCCAGCAAATTTTCTATGGTGCTCCAGGAACAGGCAAGAGTGACGAGGTGGATGATGTGTGCAGCAAATATTTACATTATCGCATAACATTCCATCCTGATACGGACTATTCCGCTTTCGTGGGTTGTTACAAGCCAAAGACTCATAAGAAGAATATGCTGGCAGGAAATGGTATCAACGAAACACAATTGTTGAGCAGTTTCTTCGACAGCAATAGCTCTAAATATAGTGGCAAGAACAAGGCAAGGTATTTGTATGAGTCCTTAGTACATACAAAAGATATTAGAGACTTAGGGCTGGATTCACGGATTGTTGGTGATAAGTTGAAAACACAAGGATTCTCAGGGTGCACATACGAAGGAGAGTCCGCATGTATGTTTAATATTTACGATTGGCTAAAGAATGACGGATATATTGTGGAGAACAAGATATCTTATGAGTTCACTCCGCAATGTTTCATAAAGGCTTATGTTGATGCGTGGAAGAACCAGAAGGAGGGCAAACCTGTATTCTTAGTGATTGAAGAGATAAACCGAGGGAATTGTGCCCAGATATTTGGCGACCTCTTCCAACTTCTTGATAGAGATAAGAATGGCTTCTCTCGTTATGAGATTTCTCCTGATACTGACCTTCAGGAATATATTGCGGAAATAGGTTTGAATATCTCAGGCGTAACAGATCATGAAGGTAAGGACATCTCAGCCTTGATAGCAAGTGGAGAACTGATGAAACTGCCTAACAATCTCTACATTTGGGCAACTATGAACACTTCTGACCAGAGTCTGTTCCCTATAGATTCTGCATTCAAGCGTCGTTGGGATTGGAAGTACATTAAGATAAAGAAGGGTATAGACAAGAATACTGGTGCAGAACTTGATTGGAAGATTAAGGTTGGCGAAGAGAGATATGACTGGTGGGAGTTCTTGAATCATATCAATAATAAGATAGCCAGGATGACTTCGTCTGCTGACAAACAGTTAGGGTATTTCTTCTGTCTCGCTGACGGAAAAGGTGAAATAAATGTTGATACCTTTGTAAACAAAGTAGCCTTCTATCTTTGGAATGATGTGTTCAAAGACTATGCTGAGGATGGTTCTCCATTGTTGAAGTATAAGAAGAAAGAAGACGATAAAGGTGAATCAGACTTGACTTTTCCAGACTTCTTTGACGAGAGCGGTGAGATAGATACGAATGTTGTAAAGCAGTTCGTTGAGAAGGTCATGAAGGATGACGAGATGGATAAGCCTGTTGAGTAATGCACATAATCTTTGAAGAACACCAATATAAGGCGGCTGACGTGCTTGACGTGCTGAAGGAGATTTCGTCTCTGGAGGATGTTGAAAAGAAGATTAGCGTCAGTTATGTGGGGTATTTTTACAATCCCGCAATAAAGGATTGTGTGTTCATTCTGCCAAAGGTATTGCTTACTGATAAAAAGATAATAGATGAGAATGGCAAAGAAAGGTTGATAGAGATATTGGCCAACGTGCCCAGCAAGGATGGCAGGGATTACATATTACCTGAGGACATTATCACTCCAGCAGGTCAGGAGACTTGTTTGCCAAAGGAATATAGAAAGTTTCTATATGAATTTTCAGTATGGGTGTATAGAGCTCTGAATGTGTACAGACAGCAGAACCCTACGAGCAAGGCTATATACTACAAGAAACTGCCACAAGAAGGCAGAGGTCGCAAGAGACATGCTGAAACATATCTGGATATTGTATTGTCATTGATAAGGTTTAATCGTGAGAACCAGAATTTCTTCCTTACGATAGTGAAGAATATTCACAAGGGCTACAATAAGATAAATTGGTCAAAAACAATTAGCAAGACTCCGTCAATCATACAAGATGATGATGTGATGTATCTGCATCCTATAAACAAGAAGAGAATGCAGAACTTTGATGAGGAGTTGTTTGTGATATTTTTCTCCATCCTGAACTATCTTAATGAAACCTATGGCTTCAGGAGTCCTATAAACTTGCAGTATGACCTGATAAAGAGTAAGCAATTTAAAACCTATCTGCAAGGAAGAGGAAAGCAAAGGTTAAAGCAGATAAAATACAAGTATTTCTCGGACAAAGCTATGCAGTTGTGGGATATTTGCTATGCTTTTTTTGATACTGCTTACAAGTTGAATATCAATGCCGAGCAGAAGGAATACTTACTGGCTAAGAAGTTCAATATTGTCTTTGAGGCTATGATTGACGAGTTGATTGGCGAAAAGGATATTCCTAAGGGCCTGAAAGAACAGGATGACGGAAAAAGGGTTGACCATATGTACACCTATTATGGCCTTACGAATAGTAATGACCAGAAAGATGAGATATACTATATTGGCGACTCAAAATATTATAAGGCTAATCATTCTCTTGGCAAAGAGTCCATTTATAAACAGTACACTTATGCTAGGAATGTGATACAATGGAATATAGACCTCTTTGTGAACCAAGACCAAAGCGGATGGACAGACGAAGAGAAGAGAGAATATGAGGAAGATAAAGACATGTATAAGAGCATAAGGCTGAGGGATGATGTGAAGGATGCTTTAACTGAGGGATATAACATTATTCCGAATTTCTTCATTTCTGCTTTTGTGGATGAAAAACGAAACTATATCAAGGAAGAGAATATAGTGCCACATGAGCAGAACCAAACACATATTGCATTCCAATTCAAGGATAGGTTGTTTGACAGAGATACCTTAATATTGTCGCACTATGATGTAAATTTCCTGTATGTTCTCTACCTCTATGCAAGGAATAAATCGAGCGAGAAAGATGCTTGGAAAAAGGAGGTTAGAAAGATTTTCCGTGATGAGATAAGGAAGGTGCTGCAAAACAAGTTTGATTTCTTTGCCATGAAGAGCAAGGGCAATGTAGTAGCAGGCGAGCAGTTTATTAAGGATAACTTTAAGGAACTGCAAGGTAAATTGCTGAGACCTTATGCTGATAAGGCTATATACACTTTGGCTTTGGAAAAGCATGAGGGTATGAGTCCTAAAGATTCAAAGACTTATAATCTGTTAAAGGATTTCTTTGAATTTGAAGAATTGGATAATCTTGGCGATAATCCAAAGAAAATACTTGACGAGAAAGTTGAGCAATTCCAAGCCCAGCAGATGGATTTTGCTGTTGTAAAGGATTGGTTGCCAATATATCATTTGGAGAGGTATCGTAATTCAAAGGTTCTTGTTGGCGCTTATCATGGGGATGATCAGCTGAAGTGGATATTGAAAAATCATCTCTATAATATCAGACTTGACAAAGACAGAGCAGGAGCACAGAAAGAGAGTGAGTTAAGAGCAATAGATGCCAAGTTCTTGATATTGTATGAAGCTAATAATGAATTCAATAATGACTATACAATTTACAAGATAAATGGAAAAGGTGGTAGGAAATTTAATAGCACCATGAAGGAGTTAAATTATCCAAGAGAGCCCAAGGGTGATTATTATTGTTACGACCTTGATGAAGAAGTGAATATTGGACAATATAACCTAAATACGATTATCTCAAGAGCGAGGATAGATAGGAGAATCTCAGAAGAAGGTGAACTTCTGATAATGTCCTGTGAAGAGCTGATGAAATACAAATTGTAAAGAAGCCTATCGTGATATTTATGCCAAGGTAGCCACAACAGCTTGGCAACTGACATAAAAATCCTTCAATAGTTTTGCGTTATTCCTTAATTATTCGTATCTTTGCCTCAGATATGAAACGGAAGATATATGTTGCCAGCAGCTGGCGGAATGAGTATTACCCTGAGGTGGTGGAGAAACTGAGGGAGGCAGGGCATGATGTCTATGACTTCCGCAATCCGCCATCGGGTGATCCTGGATTTAAATGGAGCAGCGTGAGCGAAGACTACATGGAGTGGTCGCCTGCGCAGTATCGAGATATGCTTCAGCATCCGAAGGCTGAGCGGCAGTTCCACAACGACATCGAGGCGATGGAGGCTTGCGACACATGTGTGTTGGTGTTGCCGTGTGGCAGGAGTGCTCATACGGAAGCAGGTTGGTTTGCAGGTCGAGGAAAACTGACGGTGGCATACATCCCCGAGAAGCAGGAGCCTGAACTGATGTACAAACTGTTCAGCTGCGTGTGTTGCTCGATAGAAGAACTGGTGAGATGTCTGAAGCAAGAGGTTTGATGTAAGATGTATTGTTATGGATAAGCTCACGACGCAACAAAGACACGCGAATATGGCGGCTATACGGTCGAAGGATACGAAGCCGGAGATGATTGTGCGGCGTGGGTTGTGGAGCAGAGGATTCAGATACCGGCTGAACCACAAACGGTTGCCTGGGCATCCGGACTTGGTGCTGAGGAAATACAGGACGTGCATCTTCGTGAATGGGTGCTTCTGGCATGGACATAAGGTGATGTCTGATGTAAGATGTAAGAAGGATGATGTCATTGAGAGTTCGGAGTGCTGTAAGATACCGAAGACGAACCGTGAGTTCTGGGTGGCGAAGATTCGCAGGAACAAGGAACGGGACAAGGAGGAGCAACGCAGGTTGGCAGAGATGGGCTGGCACTGTATCACGGTATGGGAGTGCGAGTTGAAACCCAGTAAGCGCGCGGATACGTTGGATTCGATAGCGTTTACGCTGAACCATCTTTGGTTGCAGGATCATGGTGCAAAGTCTGTTCCTTATCCAGAAATAGAAGAAGAGGTTCAGATGCCAATGGCTGCAGAGGATTGACACCCGATAATCACGAGACGGTTCTTTGATCCGCTGAAGATGGCTGAAAGTATTATGAATTTGCGGACTCACGAATATAAGGATTCACGGAAATTAGAACAGAATAAAAACGTTATAGGAAAGTAAGACGAGATATGACAAAAGAGAA
>ODAJ011789239.1_pt1 | contig 13494 bp, 9 predicted proteins | sample 1539241 | NCBI WGS metagenome assembly ODAJ01 (sample SAMN02144231, study PRJEB22623) | gut metagenome | biome: sheep rumen | host: Ovis aries | place: New Zealand | reverse complement strand
AATTTTCATTATTTGTTCGCCAAAAATTTCGTTCATACACAAATCAAAAAATTTAATAAACACACTATAATAATCACTATCTAATCGCATGCCATAATGCTCCTTCCTAAAACTATATCCATTTTTAACTAAATAATTTATTCCTCTATAATTTTTTTTTAAAGCATATGCATTGTAATATTCTTCCAAGTATTTATCCGGCAATCTTAAACGACAATATTCATCAATTTTATCCAGGCTTTTTTTATAGATTTTGCATCATGATTTAAAGAACGTTTCTCCCTAAAGAAATCAAAAAAATCCCTTTTATCTCTAACATCAATTCCAGCGCTAAACTTAACTCCTATATTTCTATACTAAAGCCTGTAAATAATTTTCAAATTAAATAATTATACAACAACAGAGGCAAACCTATTTGTATGCCTCTGTTGTTTATATTACTTAAATACTATCAATAATAATATCATCAAATGTATGCTTTTGAGCAACCTTAATTTTACCACTCTTTATAAGTTCTAAAACAGCGAGAAAAGTAACGATAATCTCCTGCTTGCTTTCACTCTTTTCAAGAAGCTGTCTAAAACTAAATTTCTTTTTAGTACCTGCATACTTTCTTACATAAGAAATCTTATCTGGAAGAGAAATTTCTTCTTTTTCAATCTTACCAAACTTACTTCTAACTGGGTCAATCTTATCTTCTCTTCTCTTGATTACACTATCAAATACTTCCTGAAGCTTTTGCATATCAATACCAGAAAGTAATTTATCCAAATCTACTGGTGCTTCGTACTTAGCAACTTCTTTTGGAATATGTGCTTCTCGATATATTGATTTACCAGCATAAAGCTGCATATCTTTAAGTTCTAAAGACATATATTTATAAGTCTTATATTCAATAAGTTTTTCAACAAGTTCGGCTCTTGGGTCAATTTCTTCATCATTCTCATCAACTTCTTTAGGAAGTAGCATCTTACATTTAATATCTAAAAGTGTTGCTGCCATAACAAGGAACTCACTTACTACATTTAAATCCTCATTCTGCATAGCATTTACATATTCTAGATATTGATCTGTAATTGTAACAATAGGAATATCATAAATATCCACTTTATTTTTTTCTATCAAATGAAGCAAGAGGTCTAACGGACCTTCAAATGCTTCAAGCTTAACTTCAATCGCCATTTTATAATCCTTATCTAATAAAATTTCTTTTTATAATAATCATTCTTTAAAACTACTATTAATTGTAAATACGACAATCTCTGGTCTGTTATTAAACCTGAAATTTATAGTATGACTACCAAGTCCTGCCGATAGTATCATTTTAGTACTATCCTTAGCAAATACTCCTCTATCATATCTATCAAATATCTTATACTGTGGACTTATAACTCCGCCTATAAACGGTAATCTAACTATTCCACCATGATTATGTCCAGATAAAACCAAGTCAGCGCCCCAGTTTTTATATGTTTCAAAATACTCTGGGCTATGCGCAATTAAAATATTATACTTGCTTCTATCTCTTTTCTTTATTCTTTTAATAATATACCTTCTTTTCATTTCAGGTAATTTAAACTTTGAAAAGAATCTATTATGAGCAACGAATCCTGTTACTCTAACTTTATCATTTATATCATAAGAATAATTATTTAAAATATGAATACTCTTATCAAAACTTCTTATAAATTTTCGATACTTAGTACCATATATATGTCTATTTTCGCGCATACGCTGTTCATGATTACCATTTGCATAGAATACTTCATATTTCTTTGCAATCGTATTTATAAAATGCAAAGCGATGTCTGTATCATATTTTGTACTTCCAACCACTAGATCACCAGCGACCATAATATAATCTGGATTAACTTCATCTATAGCCTTAAAAAGTTTTTCATTATTCTTACCATATTCGCAATTATGAAGATCAGAAATAAGCATAATCTTCTTTCCATCCAAATCGCCTATATCTTTATTAGTATCAATTTGATACTTAGTGATTTTAAAATTTCTTACTTCCCACATTCCTTTACCAATAACAATAAAAGGAAGGGCAGCCATTGCGCAAAACAATCTTTCCATATTTATTTTCCTATGTACAAATAAGCTTTTGTAGTAAATAAAACATGAGTATTGGAGTTTTGTTGTGAAACATAGAATTTATCAAGCATCTCAACATCTGGATCATATACCCTAAGTGTACTACTATCCACAAACTCTGTTTTCATAACTTCATCTTCTTTATAAACCTTACTATACTTAGTAAAGTTATGTCCATTAACTTCTAAATAACCATCTTCTATCTTATGTACACCGGTGATGTAAATATCCCTTATACCCATCTTCATATCGGTTCTTTCATAAGGATTCACACCATCATAACATAATTTATCACCATATAATATGTCATACTCAAGTGTTTTAAGACCATCAAGATAATCTTCATTATTTTTACATGTCTGATGATACTCATTAATGGCTCCATCAGAAATATGTAACTGTTCTAAAATTTTTGAAGACATCTGATATAACTCTAAATCTTCAGATTTATAATTTATATTTTTACTAAGAGCATTAAAATTTGTCCAAATAACATATTCTGTCTGCATCTTATTGCAGCCTTCAAAATCATCATCATCAAAACCTAATGATGGTAAATGATCTCCATACATAACAAGTATAACATCTTCATCAAATGCTGATAATGCTTCTATAAGTTCACCAACAAATTCGTCATCCTCATGTATTTGCTGACTATAATATGCAAGTTCATTTGCATGTTCTTCACTTATTTCATGATCCTCATCTGCACCTGTAACTGTATAATCTGTTGGATATTCACCCGATGTAGGATATTTACCATGTGCCTGAACAGATATTGTATAAATGTAATCAGGATTATCAGGAGTAACCTTAAGTGTATTAATTATTTCTTCAGTTAAGAACTTATCCTTTGGCCAATCTATAGGTGTCCATTCATCAACATCCATAAATTCTACAGATGTAAATGTATCAAATCCCAAGTTAGGTAATACTTCATTACGACCATAGAATGTACCTGTATTATTATGAATAGTATGTGTCTTATACCCATAATCTTTTAATGAATAACATATACTATCACATGTAGTTTCTGTAAGTATAGTTTTATATGGATATTCACCTGGACCAAAATCATCAAGATTCATACCTGTGATAGATTCAAATTCAGTATTAACTGTACCAGCTCCGACTACTGGAACTGTAACATATCCAGATGTATATCTCTTTCTTAACGAATTATAAATAGGAATTGGATCCTTATTTAACTTTATATTTTTAGCCCTTGAAATATCAAAGAATGATTCAAGTTGAACAAATACAATATTAGGAGTAAATGCAGCTTTCTTAACATCTACTTTTTCATCCATGTTCTTTTTAATCTCAAGAACCTTTTTTTCTGAATAACCGCTTGGTTTTCTAATACCTCTGTTAACTACACTATTAGAAAAACAATATACAAAACCATAATCCTTATAAGCATCAGCTAAATTACCAAAGTTAAGTGCTAAAACCTTAGCATCTATAGCCAGCTTAAGCGATGTTGATGTTACAAGAACTATTAATGCAACTAATAAACCGTTTCTAATATAATTAATTCTATGATTTAACTTTGGCATTTTAAACCAGCATATAATCAAGAATACAATTGCCACAATTACCAAAACAACAAGCAATACTTCACCTGCGAAATTCATATACTTGTTCATAATATCCATGGCACTATCAATTAATAATAAATCTGTATATGAAAACGGTGTTACTCTAAAATTAAGTAAAATACAATTAGATATACCAAATCCAAGCCATGCAACAAGCATCACCGCAATCAAAAAATATCTTCTTCTAAACATCAATGTAATCGAGAAAACCATAAGTAAAATCAACGTATTAACAAGGAATACATATGGCTGTCTAACCATGTGATATATTCCCTTAATAGGTGACTTTCTACCAAGCATCTCTATTATCAAATTTAAAACAATAGATAATGTAACATATGTAATCATAGTTTGCTTGTTATATCCGTTTTCAAGAAACATTGCAAATCTATCTATTTTGTTTTTCCCTTTTATAAATAATTCTTTTATTACTCTCACGTAGTACCTCTCAAATGTCTATATATAACTTACCTATGCGCCTACCATTTCTGATAAGCGCATAAATTTATCAATCTGAATTTTCATGTTCAACAAGATTAAGTACTCCATACATCTCTCTAAGTTTAGGTTTTTCAATCTTTCCAGTAGGATTTCTTGGAACATCTGCAAAAATAATCTTTTTAGGTCTCTTATATCTAGGAAGTCCAAGACAAAATTCATTAATCTCATCCTCTGTACATTCATAACCATCTTTAATTGAAATAATTGCTCCTGCAATTTCTCCAAGTCTTTTATCTGGAAGGCCAATTACAGCAACATCCTTAATCTTATCATGTCTTCTAAGAAAATCTTCAATCTGTACAGGATAAAGGTTTTCACCACCTGATACAATAACATCCTTAATTCTATCTACGAGGAAGTAGAAACCATCCTCATCTCTTTTCGCTACATCACCAGTATAAAGCCATCCATCCTTTAATACCGCTTCTGTTGCCTTTTTATCTTTGTAATAACACTCCATAACACCAGGACCTTTAACACATAATTCACCTGGTCTATCATCTGTTATTAATTCATCATTTTCATCAACAATCTTACATTCCCAACCATAACCCGGAATACCAATTGCACCAACTTTATGAACGTTTTCAACACCAAGATGTACACAACCTGGTCCAATTGACTCACTTAGTCCATAGTTAGTATCATAATCGTGATTAGGGAAGTATTCTTTCCATCTCTTGATTAATGATGGTGGTACAGGCTGTGCACCTATATGCATGAGTCTCCACTGTGATAGTTCATAGTCCTCAAGCTTTATTGCACCACTTTCAATACTATCAAGAATATCCTGTGCCCAAGGAACAAGAAGCCATACAATAGTACAATGTTCCTTTGAAACTGCATCAAATATATACTGTGATTTTGTTCCAGTTAAAAGCACTGCTTTTGAGCCAGAAATAAGACTTCCAAACCAATGCATCTTAGCACCTGTATGATAAAGAGGTGGGATACAAAGGAATGTATCCTCTCTGCTTGTACTATGATGATTCTGTTCAACTCTAGCTGAATGAATCAAACTTCTATGTTTATGCAAAATAGCCTTAGGAAATCCTGTTGTTCCAGACGAAAAATAAATAGCAGCATAATCATCTTCCGTAAGTTCAATATTTGGATTCTTACTCGAATAATTACTTGCTAAATCTCTATAACTTTCAGCAAATTCTGGACAATTATCACCAACATACATTAACGCTGTACTCTTTTCAAGCTGATCAACAATATCATCAATTCTAGTAATAAATGTTGGACCAAATAATAAAAGGTCAATATCAGCAAGTTGAGAACAATATAAAATTTCATCAGAAGAATATCTAAAATTAAGAGGAACTGCAATACAACCAGCCTTTAAAATACCAAAATAAATTGGTAACCACTCAAGACAGTTCATAAGAAGGATACCTACTTTATCCCCCTTCTTAGCTCCCTTACTTAAAAGCATATTTGCCATTCTGTTAGCTTTTTCATTAAAAACGTCCCATGTAAGACTTCTTCTGTATCCTATACTTTCAGTATTTTCAATTAATTCTGATTCTTTCCATGTAAATTTCTTACCATCTTCCTTTTCAGGATTGATTTCTACTAAAGCTTCTTCACTTCCGTATAAATCACTGTTCTTTTCCAATAAATCAATTATAGTCATCATGTTACTCCAATACTTATATTTTTTCCTATTCATGGGGCTTATAAAAAGCCCCACGTAAATATCTTATACTAACTCATCATCTGAGAAATATTTAAGATTAAGTGGTTCTAAAGCCTTAATTGTAGCATCAATATCAGATGTCTTAATGGCGATTGTTGCACCTTCATCTGTAATTGATAAACCATATAAATATGATACATTAATGTTATTCTTATCAATTGCATTAAGCACTTCTGCAAGACTACCTACAGCATTAGGTACAACAATTGCAATAACATCTGTAACCTTTGCAATGATATTATGAGCTTTTAATACTTCAATTGCTTTATCTGTATCACTAACAAGTAATCTTAAAATACCAAAATCACTTGAGTCAGCAAGTGAAGCTGATACTACATTAATACCATTGTCTTTTAAAATGTTAAGACATTCAAATAAACGTCCCGATCTATTCTCTAAAAAAATTGATATCTGTTTTACCTTCATACAGCTACCCCCTAGTATAGTTTTCTGTTATCAACAACGTGCTTTGTCTTTCCTTCACTATGAACAAGTGTATTAGGCTCTACAAGTTTAATCTTAGCATTAAGACCAATTGCCGTTCTTAATGTCTGTTTAATCTTAGCTGATAAAGCTTCAAGAGCACTCATTTCATCTGAGAAGAATCTTTCTTCTACTTCTACCTGTACTTCAAGTGTATCCTCATTATCAACTCTGTCTACAACCATGAAGTAATGTGGAGTTGTACCATCAATAGTAAGTAAAGCTGCTTCAACCTGTGATGGGAATACGTTAACACCTCTAATAATAAGCATATCATCAGTACGACCTTTAAATCTCTGAATTCTTGCCATTGTTCTACCACATTCACAAGTATCTTTTTCAATTGTTGTAAGATCCTTAGTTCTATATCTAATAAGTGGCATACCTTCCTTTGTAAGAGTTGTAATTACTAACTCTCCACATTCACCACTATTTAACGGATTACCTGTTGCTGGATCAATAATTTCTGGTAAGAAATGATCCTCCCATATATGAAGGCCCTTATGATGTTCACAGTCAGCTGCAACACCAGGACCACATATTTCTGTAAGACCATAAATATCATGAGCTTTTATATTAAGCTTCTTTTCAATTTGATCTCTCATTTCATTTGTCCAAGGTTCTGCACCACAAATTGCATATTTAAGATTAATCTTATCAAGTAAGTTTTCTTTTTCTAATGTTTCACCAACATGTAATAAGTATGATGGTGTACAAGCAATAGCTGTAGCCTGTAAATCAATCATCATTGTTACAAGTTTCTGTGTATTACCTGTTGACATTGGTACAACTAAAGCCCCAAGTTTTTCAGCACCATAATGAGCACCTAATCCACCAGTAAATAATCCGTAACCATATCCTACTTGTAATACATCATCTCTTGTAATGCCAATCATTGATAAACATCTTGCAACGCATTCTGCCCAAATATCAATATCTCTTCTAGTATAAGCAGCAACCTTTGGTTTGCCTGTTGTACCAGATGATGCATGAACTCTTACTAGTTCTGACTTTGGAACCGCAGCTAGACCAAATGGATATGTTTTATTTAAATCTTCATAAGTTGTAAATGGTAACTTACTAATATCCTCTATGCCTTTAATATCGCCAGGTTCTATTCCAACTTCCTGCATTTTTTCTCTATAATAAGGCACATTATGATATACCCTACTAACCTGTTTAACTAATCTTGCGCTCTGAAGATTTTCAATTTCATCTCTAGACATGCACTCTTTTGGTTTGTTCCAAATCATTTCAACCACCAACATTATCCTTTTCTTTTTTTATTTAATTTGATTTACGTATCAAAAATTTTTGTGCTTTATTCAGCTTCCTCATATCCGCGTAAGAAAGCTTTCTGATTAATTTCAATTGTCTTAGGTGGAACTTTTTCCTCAATTGTCTTAAGCCATTCTTCCTTCTTAAAGTTCATGTGCTTAGCAGCCATACCAAGTACAACATTATTAAATACTCTTGAATTACCAAGTTCAAGTGCTACAGCACTTGCATCGATAGAATAAACTTTATAATCCTTCTTTAAATTCTCAATAATGTTATCAGGATATGTAGCTGCACCAATAACAACTGGCATTGGATCAATTCTTGTATCATTTACAATTAAAACGCCATCTTTCTTTAAGAAATGAGCATATCTTAATGCTTCCAATTTTTCAAAAGCGATTAAAACATCTGCCTGTCCTTCTTCAACAATTGGTTCATAAACCTTTTCACCATATCTAACAAAAGTAACAACGCTACCACCACGCTGTGCCATACCGTGTACTTCTGATAATTTTACTTCATATCCTGCAGATGTCATAATACCACCTAAAATTCTACTTGTAAGGAGAGTACCCTGACCACCTACGCCTACAATCATAATATTCTTTGTATCCATAATGTCCTCCTTACTTTTCAACTCTTTCAAGTGCATCGAACTTACATAAACTACTACATAAGCCACATCCGTTACACATTGATGCATCAATCTTAACTGTTCCATCTTCATTCTTTGTAATTGCAGGACAACCTGGTTTTAAGCACATACCACACTTCTTACACTTATCAGACTTAACCTCAATTCTATATGGGAATGTCTGACCCTTAAGTAAAGCACATGGAGCATATGCAATAATTACAGATAATTCATCTCTTGCTGTTTCTTCTTTAACTACTCTTTCAAGTTCAGCAATATCAAACGCATTTACTTCAACTATATTCTTTACATTCATAGCTTCTACTACTTTGTAAATTGAGATTGCTGGAACTTCCTCACCCATTAATGTCTTACCTGTAGCTGCATGATCCTGATGACCTGTCATACCTGTTGTAGAGTTATCCATAATGATAACCGTACCTGTTGAGCCATTATAAGCCATATTTTCAAGTGAGTTAATACCTGTATGTAAAAATGTTGAATCACCAATAACTGCTACCCAGTCCTTAATGAATTCACTACCCTTAGCTTTTTCCATACCATGAAGCATTGCAAGTGAAGCACCCATACATACTGTTGTATCAATAACACTAAGTGGTGCAACAGCTCCAAGTGTATAACATCCAATATCACCTGTAGCATGCTTCTTTAACTTGTTAAGTACGAAGAATGTTGATCTATGTGGACAACCTGGACATAAAATAGGTGGTCTACCTACAACCTGAGCAGCATCCTTAACATCTAATTCATTCTTAACTGCTTTTCTTAAAAGATTTGCACTGTATTCGCCCTGTATTGTAAAGATTTCTTTACCAATACATTCGATACCCATTGCACGTACCTGTTCTTCAATTACAGGCTCTAATTCTTCAAAGATATATAATTTATCAACCTTGCTTGCAAAATCCTTAATTAAATCCTTTGGAAGTGGATTTACAAGACCAAGTTTTAATACGCTTGCATTAGGGAATACTTCCTTAACATACTGATATTCAATACCCTGAGTAATGAAACCAATGCTTGTATCTCCCATTTCAACCTTGTTAAGTTTTGATGTACTACCAAACTTAGCAATGTCTTTATTTCTCTGTTCTACAACTAAGTGTCTAGCCTTTGCATTACCAGGCATCATAACATTCTTAGGTGCATTTCTAGTATATTCTTTATCTTCAACTTCCACTCTGTCATTAAGTACAACTTCTGTCTGTGAGTGTGCAAGTCTTGTAGTAGTTCTATAAATAACTGGTGTATCAAATTCTTCACTAAGTTCATAAGCAAGCTTAATGAAATCCTTAGCTTCCTGTGAATCTGATGGAATAACAACAGGTACATTAGCAGCACGTGCAATCATTCTTGTATCCTGTTCGTTCTGTGAACTATAAAGTCCTGGATCGTCAGCAACAACAATAACAAGACCACCGTTAACTCCTATATATGAAATTGAGTATAATGGATCTGATGCAACATTAAGACCAACATGCTTCATTGAAGCAAGAGCTCTAACACCACTGATTGATGCACCAATTGCTGTTTCAAGTGCAACTGCTTCATTAGGTGCCCATTCAGAATAAATCTCCTTATACTTTACAATATTTTCACTAATCTCTGTACTTGGTGTACCAGGGTAAGCAGAACTTACCTTAACGCCTGCCTCATACGCTCCTCTTGCAATGGCAGCATTACCAAGCATAATTTCCTTATCGCTCATCTTCTGTTCCTTCCTTTATTAAATTTTGGGCATACTTTCCCAATATCCGTAACTATTATAATACCATATTTTACCACTTAAAAACAACCCTTAATCTATGTCGTAAATAAACGCAAAAGGAATCTCATTAATAATATGAGATTCCACAAAACGTATTTTATAAATCATTTATTAAACATATATATACCCATCTTTTATTAATAAGATTTATTTATAACTACAGTTTAAATCCAACGCCTATAAACTGTAAAACATCTCTTCCTGTATCATCAACCACATCCACATTAACAATTGTCGATGTTCTTCCATTCTTTTTCAATTTCGCTGTTGCTATTAATTTTTTCCCTTTAGGCGCACTTAGATAATTAACACTTACCTGCTGAGCAACTGTTGGTTTATGTATGTTGTTAACAAGTGCAGCAAATGCAAAGTCAGCTAAAGTAAAAAGTGCACCACCCATAACACCTCCATTGGCATTTGCTAATTTATCTGTAATATCAACACTACATACACTATATTCTTCCGTTAAATCATCGATAACCATTCCACTTCCAGTAGCGAATTTATCACCTTTAAAATATTCTCTTGCTTCATCTAAACTATTAAATACTGCCATACGTCCTCCTAAAAAATGTAATTCAAATATTATTATATACAAAAATAAAAGAGATGCAACCACCGAAGTGATTACATCTCTTAAATATTTATTTAATTGAATTATTTATATAATTCAACAAGTTTTTCTAAGTGTTCGTAACGAGCCTTAGCAGCTTCTTCTGAAGCCTTGAAGAGTTTTTCAGCTCTTTCTGGGAATGGCTTAATAAGTCTTGTATAACGAGCTTCGTTATTTAAGAAGTCCTGATATGAACCATCACCAGCTTTTGAAGTAAGAGTAAATGGATTCTTACCTTCAGCCTTAAGCTGTGGATTGAAGCTGTAAAGGTTCCAGTAACCAGCCTTAACAGCAGCTTTCATTTCATCCTGACAGTGGTTCATGCCACCCTTAGCAATACCGTGAAGTTCACATGGAGCGTAACCGATGATAAGTGATGGTCCGTTGTATGCTTCAGCTTCAGCGATAGCTTTAACAGCCTGTGCTGGGTTTGCACCAAGTGCGATCTGAGCAACATATACATAACCATAGCTCATAGCGATTTCAGCAAGTGACTTCTTGCCAACTTCCTTACCAGCTGCAGCGAACTGACAAACTTCACCGATGTTTGAAGCCTTTGATGCCTGTCCACCTGTATTTGAATACATTTCTGTATCGAATACCATAACGTTTACGTTTTCACCTGATGCTAATACATGGTCAAGACCTCCGAATCCGATGTCGTATGCCCATCCATCACCACCTAAGATCCAAACTGACTTCTTAGCAAGGTAATCTTTCTTAGCTAATACTTCTTTTGACTTTTCACAACCAGCTGCAGCAGCTTTTTCAAGTTCAGCAACTAAAGCTTCTGTTGCAGGTGTGTTAGCCTTTGTATCATCCTTTGTTTCAAGGAATTTATCTGTAGCTGCCTTAAACTCAGCTGTAGCCTTGTCTGATGCAGCGATTTCTTTAACAAGTTCAATAGCCTGATCACGGAGATACTTCTGACCTAAGTACATACCTAAACCATGTTCAGCGTTATCTTCGAATAATGAGTTTGACCAAGCTGGACCCTTCTTAGAATCCTTGTTAACTGTGTATGGACTTGTTGCAGCTGGGTTACCCCAAATTGATGAACATCCTGTAGCATTTGAAATGTACATCTGTTCACCGAAGAGCTGTGTAATAAGTCTTGCATAAGATGTTTCAGCACATCCTGCACAGCTTCCTGAGAATTCGAGAAGTGGCTGATTATACTGTGAACCAATTGGTGTATTATCAGCAAATTTTGTTTCTTTCTTTGATACGTTAGCAACAACATAATCAAATACTGGCTGCTGAGCAGCTTCTTCTTCCTGTGGTACCATAACGAGAGCACCCTTAGCAGCTGCTGGACAAACAGTAACACATTCTCCACATCCCATACAATCAAGTGGTGAAAGTGACATTGTATACTTCATACCAGCTGCATGCTTAGAATCAGCAAGTCTGATTTCTGATGGAGCTGCACTAACTTCAGCATCATCTAAGATGAATGGACGAAGTGTAGCATGTGAACATACAAATGCACAGCTGTTACACTGTAAACAAGCTTCTGGATTCCACTTAGGAACCATAACTGCTGTACCACGTTTTTCGTATGCAGATGCACCTGTTTCAAACTGTCCATCTGGGTTATTAATGAAAGCAGAAACTGGAAGTGAATCACCATCCATTAATGAAACTGGCTCTAAGATGTCAGTAACAAGTTTAACAACTTCTGGACGTCCTTCTAAGTCTTTAGCTTTCTTTTCAACTACTGCGTTAGCCCAATCAGCAGGAACTTCTACTTTATGGATAGCATCAACGCCGGCATCAATTGCCTTGTAGTTCATTTCAACTACAGCATCACCCTTCTTGCTGTATGATTTCTTAGCAGCTTCTTTCATGAACTTAACAGCGTCATCGATTGGCATAACGTCTGCAAGTTTGAAGAATGCTGACTGAAGAATTGTATTTGTACGCTTACCCATACCAATTTCAATAGCTTTATCAATAGCATTGATTGTGTATAACTGGATATTGTTTTCAGCGATATATTTCTTTGATTCAGCAGGAATATGTGTATTTAATTCCTCATCTGACCACTGGCAGTTAATCATAAATACTCCGCCTGGCTTAACATCCTGAACCATCTTGAATCCCTTAATGATGTATGATGGATTATGACAAGCAACGAAGTCTGCCTGGTTGATGTAATATGGACTCTTGATTGGGTTATCACCAAATCTTAAGTGAGAAATAGTTACACCACCTGTTTTCTTTGAGTCATACTGGAAATAAGCCTGAACGAATTTGTCAGTATGATCACCGATAATCTTGATTGAGTTCTTGTTAGCACCTACAGTACCATCACCACCGAGGCCCCAGAACTTACATTCCTTAGTACCCTTAGCTGATGTGATAGGAGCTGGCTTAACCTCTGGTAATGAAAGGTTAGTAACGTCATCAACGATACCGATTGTAAATCTAGCCTTTGGAGCATCCTTTTCAAGTTCTTTATATACAGCAAATACTGATGAAGGTGGAGTATCCTTTGAACCTAAACCATATCTACCACCTGTAAGAACAATGTCGTTAAGTCCTGCTTCACGAAGTGTTGCAGCAACATCTAAGTATAATGGATCACCAAGTGAACCTGGCTCTTTTGTTCTATCAAGAACAGCGATCTTCTTAACTGTCTTAGGAATAACCTTAAGTAAAGCTTCTGAAGACCAAGGACGATATAAACGGACCTTGATAAGACCAACTTTTTCACCTGCAGCTGTTAAGTAATCTACTACTTCTTCAGCTACGTCATTGATTGAACCCATAGCAACGATA
>ODAJ011766349.1_pt1 | contig 13494 bp, 9 predicted proteins | sample 1539241 | NCBI WGS metagenome assembly ODAJ01 (sample SAMN02144231, study PRJEB22623) | gut metagenome | biome: sheep rumen | host: Ovis aries | place: New Zealand | reverse complement strand
AGAGCCTCGAAAATAGTTACTTCATAGCCCTTCTTTGCAAGATCGCCTGCACAGGTAAGGCCTGCTGGACCTGCACCGATAACAGCAACTTTCTTGCCGTTTGAAGGCTCTCTGTCGGATAAGTCGATACCTGCTTCGCGTGCGTTATCTGCCGTAAATCTCTCGAGCTTGCCGATCGATACAGGCTCACCCTTGATGCCGAGTACACACTGACCTTCGCACTGATTTTCCTGCGGACAAACACGACCACAGACAGCGGGAAGGGCACTGTATTTTGCAATAGTCTTTGCTGCGCCCTCAAAATCTTCTTCCTTAATATGCTTGATAAAGCCGGGGATGTCGATGCCTACAGGGCAGCCGCCAACGCATTTGGGCTTGGGGCAGTTAAGGCAGCGGCTTGCTTCCGCAACAGCTTCTTCCTTATTATAACCGAGGCAAACCTCGTCAAAATTTGTTGCTCTGACCTTCGGGTCCTGTTCCCTTACGGGTACTTTGTGCATTCTGTCTGCCATTATTTGTCACCTCCGCAGCCGCAGCCACCGTTTTTATGTGTGCTGCCTTCTTCAAATTTGAGTCTGGCTCTGCCTTCCTCTGTTTTATACATTGCGCTTCTGCGCATAGCTTCGTCATAGTTTACAAGATGACCGTCAAATTCGGGTCCGTCAACACAGGCAAATTTAACTTCACTGCCTACAGTAACACGGCAGGCGCCGCACATACCCGTGCCGTCAACCATTATCGGGTTAAGGCTTACGATAGTGGGGATATTGAGTGCCTTTGTTGTCATCGCCGTAAATTTCATCATTATCATGGGACCTATAACAACAGCATGGTTGTATTCCTTGCCCTGTTCATTAACAAGTTCTTCAAGAAGTTTGGAGCCGACACCATGGTAGCCGTAGGAACCGTCATCTGTTGAGATATAAAGATTATCGGCAACAGCTTTCATCTCGTCTTCGAGGATGATAAGGTCTTTCGATCTTGCACCGATGATAACATCAGCCTTGATGCCTTTTTCTTTAAGATACTTTACCTGGGGATAAACAGGTGCTGCGCCGACACCGCCGGCAACAAAAATTATTTTCTTTGCGGCAAGTTCTTCGTCGCTCATTTCACAAAGATCGCTCGGTCTGCCGAGAGGTCCTACAAAGTCTGAAACACAATCGCCTTCGTTGAACTGCATAAGTTCCATTGTGGATTTGCCCACAGCCTGGGCTACTATAGTGACCGTACCTGCCTCTCTGTCATAGTCACATACGGTAAGGGGTATTCTTTCGCCTTTGTCGGTAGTCTTTATAATAATAAACTGACCCGGCATAGCGGATTTTGCAACACGCGGTGCTTCGATATCCATAAGATATGTGACATCCGTAAGCATACGTTTTTTCACGATTTTGTACATATAAATACTTTCCTCCTTAAAGATTGCATAAATTACCGTTAAATATTATACTACAAAAAAGGTGTGCAATACAATTGTTTTTTTTATGAAAATAAAAAATTTTTTTAACAATCTATTGTATAATTTTTTAAAAGGTGGTATTATATATATTAGAAAAGTGTTGTCAAAGAAAACAATTTTTATTTATTACTTCAAACGAGGTGTACTATGGCAAAAAACGAACCAAAGAAAATAATGATACGCCGACGCTTTAAACGCGGACAAACCAGTCTGTTCCCGTTGTTTTTTATCTTTGTATGCGTAATATGTGTGGTTGCGGGTATAAAAAGCTATAATTTCGGTTATGCTTTTGCGCTTGACAATTTCATTGAAAAGGATGATTCCGACGGAGAGTCTACGTATTCTCCCAACGAGATCATAAGTCAGGCAAAGGAAAAAATGATAGGCGCGGATATTGACGGTGTTATTAAAAATATTGAGGGTGATACGGTAACTTTTGTTAATCTTAAAGCAAACGAGACAGTTATCCTTAAAGCAACAAAGGATACCAACTATCCGGGCACAAATTCACTTGACGATTATTTTATAGGTGATGTTGTGACCTTTGTTTATGATAAGGAAAACCATCTTACCGATATCAAAAAGTGCGAGAATGCGTGGTCGTTCTCCGATGTCGGTCTTGTAGTGAATACTTCTGCAAAGCTTGTTAAGTTCGGCGATAATGCGCTTACATACAAGGACAAGGCATTCAAGTATTCGGCAGATATAACGACGGTTCGTTATAAAAACGATTATTCTACGCTTGCAAGCATCGACCCGTCGGATTATGTAACATTAAAGGGTTATAAAAGCGATACAAGTAATAAGGTTTATTCCATAACCATAGACAAGAGCCATGGCGATCTCCAATTCCTTAATTACACTAATATAGAGAGTCCGCAGTTCATACTCAACGGACAGACTATTTCACTTGCAAATACCGATACATTCAAGGTAACGGAGGGTAAACATACGATCCAGGTAATAAGCCCTATCTGCGAAGAATTTACAAAAGATGTTCTTATCATGCCGGGTGAGGTATGCAAAGTTGACCTTTCAAATATGCAGATAAAGACAGGTCTTTTGACTGTCAGCCCGAATGTTGCGGGTATAAAATTCTTTGTTGAGGGAAAGGAATATCCTCTTTCGGAGCCTATCCTGCTCAATTACGGCAAGCATAGTGTTCAGGCTACAAAGGATGGATATGAGCCTTTTAACGGCACAGTGACCATAAATGCCGATACCAATACCCTTGATATAGATATGGAAAGACATATTCCAAAGGGCAAAATAAGTGTTGACTCCGATCCCGCGGGTGCGAGCATTTATGTTGACGGCAGCTTTATAGGCACAACTCCGCTGACTTATAACGCAACTCTCGGAAACCATACGATACTTGCAAAGAAAAACGAGTATATAGAGGCGTCAAAAAGTGTTTATATCGGCGCCGAAGGTGACCAGACATCGGCATATTTTGATATGATGCCCGTTGTCAGTAAGTTTGTTGATAATGATTAAAAAAGAATAAAAAAGAATAAAAAGGCAGGTTTGTTTCGGATACTGCCTGCGTAAAAAAGGATGTGGGAAACCGCATCCTTTTTTTTGATATAAGTTAAAACTATAACAAGGTATAATAATTAGGGATAACCATTTAACGATTTTCCTATTGACTTAATAGGAATAAGTGTTTATAATAATCTCATAACATAAAACAAACTATATCGCAAAAATAATCGCGATATAAAAAATGTTATTATTCCATAAAAAAGGAGAGAAAGACAATGAATTTAAAAAAGTGGCTGCCCGCCGCGGCTTCATTGGCTGCCGTGATATTGCAGCTTGCTGTTGTGTACAATGGCAAACATCCTCTGGCAGTTGAAAACTACTATTTATATTTCAGCATAATATTGGGAGTGGCAGCAGTCATGTGTGCTATTATCGGCACATTAAACAAAGGCTTCGGTAAAATATGGCTTTATAAAGCACCGTTCTGGACAGGTATAGTGACATTTTTGATAATATTGAATTTATTAACGGAAAAATTTTGTATCCTGCCTGCAATATATTTTCCATCGCCATCCAGAATTCTTGAGGCGATGATAACCGATAGGGCGCTGCTCTTGAAATGTCTCGGCTATTCGGCAAGGCTTCTTCTTACAGGCTTCTTCGGTGGCGCGATAGTGGGAGTGCTTACGGGTATAGCGATAGGTTTCAGCAAAACTGCCGATTATTGGATAAGTCCGATAATAAGAATTCTCGGTCCCATACCGTCAACAGCGTGGATCCCTCTTGTGCTTATCAGCTTTCCGAGTGCTGTATCGGCAAGTGCGTTTCTTATCGGTCTGGCAGTATGGTTCCCGACTACGGTCATGACATCGAGTGGTATTAAGAATATCAGCAACAGTCTGTTTGAAGTTTCTTCCACGTTGGGTGCGGGACATTGGTATCAGATATTCAAAGTTGGTGTACCGTCGGCAATGCCGAGTATGTTTATAGGCTTGTTCAACGGTATCTGTTCATCATTTATCACGCTGATGACGGCAGAGATGATCGGCGCCAAATACGGTATAGGCTGGTATGTCAACTGGCAGAAAGAAATGATGAGTTATTCAAATGTATATGCGGGTCTGTTGATAATAGCCGTACTGTGCTCCTGCCTTATAACGCTTTTGTTCAAGCTGCGTGACAGGGTGCTGGTATGGCAGAAGGGAGTAATAAAATGGTAGGTGAGATAGAAGTCAAGGATGTGGTGCAGACTTTCGTTCAGCCTGACGGCGAACTGCTGACAGCTCTTAACCATGTCGATCTTCATATAGAAGCAGGGAGTTTTGTTTCGTTCATAGGTCCTTCGGGCTGCGGCAAAACAACACTTTTAAGGCTTATTGCAGGTCTTGCAAAGCCTGTGTCGGGCGAACTGCTGCTTGACAACGAAAAAATCGAAAAACCAAGTCATGAAAGGGGGCTTGTATTCCAAAATCCAACGCTTTTTCCGTGGCTGAATATATATGACAATGTTGCTTTCGGTCTTAAAGCAAGAAAGATATTCAACGAGAATAAAGGGGATGTGACAGAGTATTTAAAATTGGTTGGTCTTGAAAACTTTGCAAAGGCTTATCCGCATCAGCTTTCGGGCGGCATGGCACAAAGAGCCTCGCTTGCAAGGGCACTTATCGGACATCCAAAAGTACTTTTGCTTGATGAACCTTTGGGTGCGCTTGATGCTTTTACCCGTATGAATATGCAGGATGAACTTCTGCGTATCAAAAGCGAAAAAAATATGACAATGGTAATGGTAACACATGATGTTGACGAGGCACTTTATCTTTCGGATAAAATAGTGGTGATGAGCCCCCGCCCCGCAAAGATAGAAGACATTATAGATGTGGATCTTTACAGACCCCGTGCAAGAAATAATCCCGAGTTCCTGCACCTGCGTTCAAAAATCCTTAAAACCTTGAACTATGCAGGCGCACAGCCCGAGCAGGATTACAACATTTGATTTTATTAAAAGGAGAAATAAGAAAATGAAAAGATTTTTAACAGCAATTTTATCCCTTGCATTGCTTACGGGCAGTCTTACTGCCTGCGGCAGCACACAGCAGACAGAACCTGCTTCAAATACGGGCAGTACAGAAGAAAATGCCGCACAGACAGCGGAGAACACTGCCGATGATTATGTGCTGAAAATAGGCTACGGCGGAGGCCTTTGTGAAGCACCTCTGCATATAGCGGTTGAAAAGGGCTATTTTGATAAAGTAGGTCTTAAATATGAGCTTGAACGAGTAGATGCTGCCGAAACGGCTTCGGCTGTCGGCTCGGGCAAAATCGATGCAGGCTTTGGTCTTTTGGGTAAATTTTTGCAGCCTATCGACAACGGACTTCCGATGAGAGTCACAGCAGGCATACATACGGGCTGTACAAAAGTACTTGTACCGGGCGATTCGGATGTTCATTCCGTAGCCGATCTCAAAGGCAAAAAAATAGGTGTGCCGGGTCTCGGTGCAGCGCCTGCTATTATTGTAAAGCGTTCGCTTGCAAAAGAGGGGATTGATATTTCCGCTGAAAACAGTGAAGTTGAGTTTTCGGTATTCAGTATGAGCGACCTGCCGTCTGCTCTTGCAAACGGCGCTGTCGATGTTGTTGCAATGAGCGATCCGCAGGGCAGTGTGGCAGAGGCCGAATATGGTCTGCGCTGCATTATAGATACCGCAAAGGATGATGATTACAAGGACGAATACTGCTGCATAAGCTTTGTTACCGATGATATAAAGACAAATCATCCCGAAGTGGCAAAAATATTCACAAAGGCAATAATGGAAGCGAGCCTCTGGGTTCAGGCTAATCCCGATGAAACTGCGAAAATACAGGTCGAGAAAAATTGGGTATCGGGAGATGCGGAATTCAATGCAAGTGTATTAAAGCAGTACAACTATAAGCCATCTTTGCAGGGCGGTCTCGAAGCGCTTAAGATCTCTGCACCCGCACTCAAAGATATAGGACTTATAAAAGAAACAACGGATATAGACGAATTTATCAATACAACTTTCTACGAACTTGAGGGTCTTACGGACGAAGAAATATTTGAAGATTCGGGTGTGACGGCAGAGGAGCTTGAGGCAAGCGCAAAGGCAAAGTCGGATTCGGCTTCTGTCTTATCCACACAGAAACTTGAAGAGCTTGAGGACTGCTGTGCGGAGGATGAACCTGAAAACAAGGAAGAACACGAAGAAAAAGACTGCTGCAAGCATAAGCAGGAAGAAAAGAAAGACTGCTGCGAGGAGGAATAAAAATGAGTGAAGAAAAGAAAGAAAAAGCATACAGACAATGTTTGACCTGTGCAGACTGCCGTGTTAAAAGCTGTATGCATAAGCAAGAAGATAAATATCCGCGCTTCTGCCTTACCGCAAAGGTAGACAAAGACCTTCTTGCAGAGGCTGTTGCCCTATATGATGATGAGGTCAACAAAAATCTTGCGCTTACTGCGGCAGAGATTGAAGGTCAGTTTTACGGCAAATATACAAGAGTACAGGAAACGGTTGAGTTTATCAAGCGCTATGGCGCAAAAAAGGTAGGTATAGCTACCTGTGTGGGTCTGCTCAATGAAGCGGGGATATTCTGTTCGATACTTAAAAATCACGGCATACAGTATTATGCGGTAGGCTGTAAAATAGGTGCGGTTGAGAAAAGCACTATCGGAATACCGCCCGAAAATACGCTTACAAAAGGCGAACAGTACGAATCTATGTGCAATCCCATAATGCAGGCAAAAATTCTTAACGAACAAAAGACCGACCTTAATATCCTTATAGGTCTTTGCGTGGGACATGATGCACTTTTTATCAGGCATGCCGAGGCACCTACTACTGTGCTTATCGTAAAAGACCGTGTAACGGGACACAACCCATGTGTACCTCTTTACACACACAACGGACTGTATAGCAAAATTTAAAAGTATACAAAAAAGGCACCCTTTGATTATTAATAAATTATTAATAATTTTAGAGGTGCCTTTTATTGACTTTTTAGCGTTTGTATAGTATTCTATAATTAGAATAATAATTTATATATTTTTGCGCTTTTTGTGTTTATATATTACTATCGGTGGGGGTGATAATATGACTGGACCTGATGAAAAATATATTCTTGATAATTTTGAAAATGCTATAGAAAACGGATATATTAAGCCGTTTTTTCAGCCTATAATAAGGACACTTACGGGCAGCGTATGTGCTGCCGAGACCCTTGCAAGGTGGGATGACCCGCAGTATGGACTGCTTTCACCAGCCCTTTTTGTTGAAGTGCTTGAAAAGCACGGTCTTATAAAAATACTTGATCTTGCTATGACCGAAATGGTCTGTTTCGCCTATGATTATCTTGAAAAGAATGGTATACCGCATATACCGTTTTCCATAAATCTTTCAAGAATTGATTTTGAGGACGGAGATATCTTTGAAGAGATAATGGAAATATTCAACAAGTATAATGTGCCTGCAAGTGCAGTCCATATTGAGATCACCGAAAGTGTTACGCTTGATAATACAGATAGTTTTCCTGCTATTTTCGATAAATTTCACAATGCGGGTTTTGAAATATGGATGGACGATTTCGGCAGCGGTTATACCTCGTTGAACGTGCTGAAAGACTATGATTTCGACCTTTTAAAGATAGATATGAAGTTTTTGAGCAGTATAAGCATACGTTCGCGCAGAATTATCGCCGCTATTGTGAATATGGCAAAATCTCTTGGCATACATACTCTTGCCGAAGGCATTGAAACAGCCGAGCAATTTGAGTTTTTAAAAAGTGTGGGCTGCGAGATGGTCCAGGGCTATTATTTTGCCAAACCTATGGACAGCACTTCGTTTACAACCCTTTTTTCCGATAAAATATTTGAGCTTGAACCAAGCGAAGAATATGCTTATTGGAATGCAACGGGTATGCTGAATGTTCTCAGCCCCGATCCGTTTGAATGCTATAACTTAAATTCTTTAGAAACGGAAAGTTATAAATCGCAGACAGAAAGCAGTTTTCCGATACAATTTCTGGAACTTCGCAATGGCAAATTTTACTTTCCGTATGTGAATGAAGCTTATATGAAAGAAGAACGGAAACTCGGCATTTATGACGGTCAAAAACGAGAAGAAATCGTAAACGACAGGACAAAAGGGTATTATCACGATACTATAAAACAGGTGGAAGCGGGAGCGGAAACAAAAGGTGTTTTAAAAAAGGACTATGTTTTGGGTGATGTTTTTTACTCGTTTATAACAAAGTTTATTGCGAAAACGCCTTCAACTATAATGACCGCCTGCACATTAAAGGTATTCGGTGACGAAGGTGTTGAAAAGCGTTACGAAGTATTGAACAAATACAGTCATGCACTTTTTTATAATTTTGAATTAATAACTATCCTCCGCCCCGAGATGGATTCGGCAAAGCAGATATATTCAAGTATTGGTTTCAATAAGATCTACGGTACGGTCTCATTAAGGCGCGGTATAAAAGAGTTTGCCGAAACGGAGATATATAAGGAAGATAAAGAGCGATATATCGAGTTTATGAATATGGATAATGTTAACGAGCGAATTATAAAGGACGGATGTGCGTTTGTTCAGCAGCCGTTCAGATTTAATGACGGAGCCGGCAGTTACTCGTGGCGTCTTGTTCGACTTACGCGCATACCAACGCTGAACGATTTCAACATTATGTACAGTATTCAGCGTATGCCGCCTGTTGATGTTGATGCCATAGAAAAACTTATAAAAGAAGATCCCGATATGTTCAAAAAATAATATCCTGCAAGTTAGTTTTGACTATAATTCAATACTTTAACGGGATATTCGTTAAAAATTAAAAAAAATTACAAAAAAATGAAGTTTTCTCTTGCATTGTATGCAAAAAATGTGTATACTATATTTATAGGAAAACAACACAACTTAAATTACATACAGGAGGAAATAAAATGAGCATTAAAATTGGTATCATGGGCTATGGCAACCTTGGCAGAGGCGTTGAATGTGCAGTCAAGCAAAATTCCGATATGGAACTTGCTGCTGTTTTTACACGCAGAGACCCCTCAACAGTCAGCATACTTACAGACAGTGCAAAGGTTTGCTCCGTTAACGATATTGATGCATGGAAAGACAAAATAGATGTTATGATAATCTGCGGCGGCAGTGCTACTGACCTTCCCAAGCAGACACCCGAGCTTGCAAAGAAGTTCAATGTTATCGACAGCTTCGATACACACGCAAGGATCCCCGAACATTTTGCAAATGTTGATGCAGCCGCAAAATCCGGAAATAAAACAGCTGTCATCTCTGTTGGCTGGGATCCCGGTATGTTCTCGCTTAACAGACTTTATGCAAATGCAATTCTTCCCGACGGCAAGGATTATACTTTCTGGGGCAAGGGCGTCAGCCAGGGTCACAGCGATGCTATCCGCCGTGTAGAGGGCGTTAAGAACGGCAAGCAGTATACCATCCCTGTTGAAGCTGCTCTTGAAGCTGTAAGAAACGGTGAAAATCCCGAACTTACAACACGTCAGAAACATACAAGAGAATGTTTTGTTGTGCTTGAAGAGGGTGCAGATGCGGCAAAGGTCGAGGCAGAGATCAAGAATATGCCTAACTATTTCTCCGATTATGATACAACAGTACATTTCATCAGTGAAGAGGAACTTGAACGCGATCACAGTGGCATACCTCACGGCGGCTTCGTTTTAAGAAGCGGCAAAACAGGTTGGAACGGTGAAAACAGCCATATTATCGAATACAGCTTAAAGCTTGATTCCAATCCCGAGTTTACTTCAAGTGTACTTTGTGCATACGCAAGAGCAGCTTACCGCCTTTCAAACGAAGGTCAGCATGGCTGCAAGACGGTTTTCGATATCGCTCCCGCATATTTAAGCGCACAGAGCGGTGAAGAAATAAGAGCACATCTTCTTTAATATTACTATAAGATAAAGAACAGTCGCAATATTGCGGCTGTTTTTTTGATTTGCATAAACATATAAATATAAACAAAAATTACTTGCGTATTTTGTATAATAATTATTGGGTTTCTAATTGCTTTTTAATTGACTTTGTAATAAAAATGAAATATAATTGAAATATATATTGGGCGATGTGCCTGTATATCGGATAACCGCAAATACCGTGAACCGTCGGGTCAAAAAACAATGAAACGGCGGAGGGCAGGGCGCTTGCATAATAATTTTATCCTACAATAAGAAAGGGGAAATGTTCGGATGAACAAAAAAATAAAAAGACTTGTCAGCTCTATTTTAGCAGCGACTGTAGCCTTTGCTTCCATTACGGTTAATGTGCCCGTATTGAGCAAAGCCGGAGGTTTGGTTGATGTTTATGCGGATTCATTAAGTGCTGCCGAAGTCGGCAAAAAATACACTGTTGATTTTAAGAGTATGGCAGCAGAGACGAATTCGTATGATGGCCGCTTGTTTGCCGATAATACAATAGAGGCTCATGGTACCGGTGTTGCATCAAATAACGGTCATGGTGCTAATGTTGCGCAGAATGATTATTTTTTGGTTTCGGTCACAAACAATGCTTTGATTACTTTGGGCTTTTGCGCATACGGAAGTTTAAGCAGTTGTGATATACTTAATTTAGATGATAATGTGTTGGCATCTGTGTCAAGAAGTAGCTCTCCGACTGACGGGGAACTGCACAGCTATTTGTATACAGGTGCTGCAGGAACGGTTAAAATTAAACCAAGCACAAATAATGCCGGTTGGCTGCACAGCATTTCGGTTACTAATTTAGCTGCGGCTGATGCAACTGCCGATTATTCTGTCAGTTTTGCATCGGATAGCACAAGTGCCGGTGATTTAGACGGAAAAACTTATGCCGCTAATAAAGTTATGGTCAATTCACCAAATGGATATGGACATAAGGATAGTCATGGTCTTGTACTTAAAAATAATGATAGTATCAGTATTTCCGTTGCGGGCAAATCTACGATCGGTGTGGATTTGTGTGCATATGGCAGTGGAACGAACTTTAATTTATATAGTTCGTCAGGCGATTTGATTGGAACTGTATCAGGCAAAGTTACTACAGACGGAACTACAGAAACTATTTCGTATGACGGCGGTGCCGACATACTTACACTTAAGCTTTCAAGTACCGGAGATGCATATCTTCACGGATTATCGGTAACTAATGAAGCTGCAGCTTTAAATGCTGTTGATTTTACGGTATGGTTAGAATCAGACTTATTTACTAAAGAATCGGGAAGTGTTTTAACAGGTGAATATGACCCTGATGGTGATGATGGTGACAGTTTGATTGCTCTTATTGCCAAAGAAGATGCTAAATATACAGAAAACGGCACATATGATACTCATAAAAAATATTCCGGAGGAGCAAGAATAAAACCTGTTCCATCTACTGTCCCTGCAGCTGGAGCAGGCGGATGCGTATTGATAAAACCGGCAGGCAATGGTGTGATAACTGTTTATGGTTCTGTAAACAGTGATAAGAGTATTGCCGCAGCTGATTATACAGCAAGCGGTGCTTTATCAAATGATAAGTATGCCACAAGTGCAAGCGGTGCTTCAACCTTTACCTTTACTGTACAGGCGGGTCATACATACGCTGTTTACGGCAATGGTACCGATAGTTTTAACATTGCCGGTATTGGATATATTGCCGATTCACCTATAGATGTAACTTTTTCTGTTGATGAGCCAACAAATCTCGGCACGGCAACTTTAAAATTGGTTGATACAATAACAAATGAAAAAATAACAGTAAATACTTCGGGCACAACAACTATCAAAGCAGGTCATACATATGAGCTTGAATCTTCCGACCCGAGTGTTTCGGCAAAGATAAACGACAGCACAACATTTACTGCATCTTCTTCAACAACGGGGTATACAATAAAAGTCGTAAAACTTGCTAATGTTACTTTAAGCGGTACAATTACAGGCACTGAAGCATCAAATGTAACTAAACTTGCTTTTGTAAACAAAACAAGCGGTGTTGAGTATGAAGCTACAGTAAATACAGCTAACGCTACATATACCGTAAGCCTTCCTGCAGGTGATTATACAACAACTTATACAACAACAAACGGTGCAACAACAAGCAACCGTGTTTATGTTCCCGCAGGAGGCAAGACAGATGAAGAAGTGTACTTTGTAAGCGGGGGTTTTGTTAAAACAACATATGATTTGACGGGACTTTATGATGCTGCAACAGCTGGTGGAGATTCATTTTTATCTTTTTCATCGGGCATTGCTCCTCATGGTGATGCTACCGCTAAAAACGGTATCAGAGGCGGAAACGGAGAGAGTGTTTCGGTTAAGCTTCCGGCTGCGGCAAAAGTTACTGTAACGGCAAATTATTCGGGCTATTTAACTATTGTCGGTGATAACGGCCATAGTGGAACAACGGATCTTTTAAAGGGTGCAGGAACGATATCCAGCGTGGATTATACGACGTCTTCTGCGGAAACGGTAAGTATAAATCTGTCTTGCACAGAAGATACAAACTATATCAAGTCTATTGTTATTGAACCTATTAATACAATTCCTTATGCTTCAAGTATTTCGGTTCCCGGAGATTATTCTACTCTTACTGAAGCTATTAAGGCAGTTAAGAATATGAGCAGAACATCCGGTCAGGTAGTTACTATCAACATTGAAAGCGACCTTCAGGAACAGGTAAACATTGATGCAAGTGATATTATTATCAAGGGTAATAATCACAAGCTTGAATGGTACTATGCTCTTGGTGCAAAGTATTATTCGGCAGATGCCAACGGCTATTACAACGAGGAACTTTTCAGAGATAAATACAGCAAGAATTCTGCAAATGTAACTTTCTGGGGCGGCGTAATGATAGTCAGAGGCAGCAATGTCAGAGTTGAAGACCTTACTATCAAGAATACTTTTAACTATACCGTAACAGAAAAAGAACTTGAAGACGGTGTTGTTTTTGACTCAACAAATAACGGTACGGGAAGTTCATATTCGGGTCATACAGGTTCTGATGAAAATCCTGCTTGGATAAGAACCTCCGGCACTAATGTTAAGGCAAAGGATTACAGAGAACGTGCAAACGCACTTGCGGTATTTGGTGATAAGGCAGAATTCTATAATTGTTCTATCCTTTCTTCACAGGATACATTAGGTACAAACAGCTCCGAAGCTTCAAGCCATTCTTATTTCAAAAACTGTACTATAGGCGGCAATGTTGACTACATCTGCGGCGGCGGTACAATGGTATTTGAAAATTGTACATTACAGTGGTTCAATGACGGAAACACCAGCGGTTATATTGCAGCACCGAGAAAGGCAACTGCACCTTACTACTTCTTCAATTGTAAGGTAACAGCCGAAAGTACGATATCTTCATTTACGGGATACTTTGGCAGACCTTGGGAAAAGCCCGCAACGGCATACTTTATCAATACGGATGTGACAAACGGTTTTATTTCGGCGGAAGGCTGGAAAGATTGGAACGGAGCAGGCGGAAATGCAAGTGACAATGCTTTCTATGAATACGGAAATTATAAAGGCAAAT
>ODAJ012139557.1_pt1 | contig 13495 bp, 12 predicted proteins | sample 1539241 | NCBI WGS metagenome assembly ODAJ01 (sample SAMN02144231, study PRJEB22623) | gut metagenome | biome: sheep rumen | host: Ovis aries | place: New Zealand | reverse complement strand
GGGCTTGAGAGAGCGCACCGGCGCCGGCATGATGGACTGCAAGAAGGCGCTCGTCGAAACGAACGGCGACGTCGAAAAGGCAATCGACTATCTGCGTGAGAAGGGCCTTGCCAAGGCTGCCAAGAAGGAAGGCCGCATCGCGGCTGAGGGCCTTGTGGACGAGTATCATACCGACAATTGCGCGGCGCTCGTCGAGGTCAACTGCGAGACCGACTTCGTTGCCAAGACCGATAAGTTCAAGTCCTTTGTCAAGATGATCGCAAAGCAGGTCGTCGAGACCAACCCCGCGGACCTCGATGCGCTGATGGCGTCCGAGATCGACGGTCAGACCGTGCAGGCGCTGCAGACCGCTGCGGTCGCCGAGATCGGCGAAAAGATCACGATTCGCCGCTTCGCCCGTATGGAAGGCGCGGTTGACACCTATATCCACCTCGGCGGCAGCCGTGGCGTGCTCGTTCAGTTCGAGTCCGCGTCCGACCCCGAAGCGATGCACGACGTTGCGCTGCAGATCGCAGCCGCCAGCCCCGTGTGCGTAGACGTTGCTTCCCTGCCGCAGGAGTTCATCGACCATGAGCGCGCCGTCCAGCTCGCGACCGCCAAGGAAGAGAACGCGCAGTCCGCGAAGCCGAAGCCCGATGCCATCGTCGAGAAGATGGTCGAAGGCCGTATGCAGAAGTACTACAAGGAAGTCTGCCTGATGGAGCAGCAGTTCGTTAAGAACCCCGACATCACCATCAAGGACATGCTCAAGTCCAAGGGCGCTTCCAAGGTCAAAGCGTTCGTCCGCTTCGAGAAGGGCGAGGGCATCGAAAAGCGTCAGGAAAACTTCGCCGATGAAATCGCGAAGATGACCAAATAATTAAAATCCGCAAAAATGAAAACTTCCCGGAAGGGAGCCGTTAAGAAACTCGAAAGAGGATCTTAACGGCTCCTTCTGTTTAGGGGATAGTTATGCGTTTACGGAGGCGCGATACATGGCGCAGACCTCTGCCGTATCGCCGATGGCCTTGACGTGACCGTGTTCAAGCCAAATCACACGATTGCAGACCTGCTCTATTTGGGCAATGCTGTGCGAAACGAACAGCACGGTTGTCCCGCCGCTCATCATTTCCTGCATTCGTGCAAAGCTCTTTTTCTGGAAGAACTCATCGCCGACTGACAGAATCTCATCGACAATGAGAATTTCTGGATCGACGATGGTGGCGACAGAGAACGCAAGGCGCATCATCATACCGGACGAATACGTTTTGATCGGCATATTGATGAAATCGCCGAGTTCGGAAAACGCAATGATCTCGTCCCGCTTGGACCGTAGATATTTTTCGGAATATCCAAGTATGGAGCCGTTCAAAAAGATGTTTTCGATGCCGTTCAATTCGGGATCAAAGCCGCTGCCAAGTTCGAGCATCGGTGCGATATTGCCGTTCAGTATGAGTGTTCCTTTGGTCGGGCGATAGATGCCGGAAATCACCTTCAACAGCGTGCTCTTGCCTGCACCGTTTCTGCCGATCACGCCGATGACCTCGCCGCGCTCCACGTCGAAGGTAACATCTGTCAGCGCATGAAATTCCTGGATCTTGCGGTTGCCGGTCATCGCATTGATAACCCAACCCTTGAGGCCGGTCGGCCGATTCAGATCCATCCGAAAGGTCATGGATACGTCCTTTAATTGAATGATCTTATCCATAGCATTATCCTCTTACAGATACAGCACAAACCGGTCCTGCGTCTTTTTGAAGATCAGGATGCCGATAGTCAGAGGAATCAAGGCGCACAGCGTACAGAACAGGAATGTCAACGGTCCTGGAGCCTGTCCATTGATGACGATTTCACGCAAGAAATAGATGAACTGATACATCGGGTTCATATGGTACAACCACAGGAACTGCTGCGGGATGATCGTATCCGGATAGAAGATCGGGGTCATGTACATCCACAGCGTGGACAGTACGCCCCACAGAAACTGTGTATCGCGGAAGAACACCATGGAGCTTGCGAAGATCAGGCTGATGCCGATAGCGAACAGGATGATGTACACAATCACAAGCGGCAGCAGCAGAATTGACTTGTGCAGCCGAATGCCGGACAACAGCACGATCAGCAGCAGCGGGATCATGGCGAACAACAAATTGATTGCGGACGACAGTACGCGGCTGACCGGGAAGACCGCCTTAGGCACATACACCTTGTTAATCAATGGTGCATTGTACACGATGGAGCCGAGGCCAAGCGTGACGGATTCAGAGAAGAAATTGAACATCACGCCGCCGCACATCAAATACGCAATAAAGTTTGGAATCGACGAGCTGAACAGCGACGAGAACACAAGATACTGCACAAGCATCGTCAGCAGCGGATTCAGGACACTCCACAATACGCCAAGCACGGAACGCTTATATCGTGTTTTAAAATCGCGCATGACAAGCTGTGTCAGCAGGAACTCATACTTGAGTGCATCGACGACCGATTTGAACAGGCACTTCTGCCCTTCCTGCCATTTCCGATAACCGATCCAATACGCAGCAGAGAACACCCCCGCCAGCAGCAATGCGCCGGGCCAATAAAACGCTTTCAACCGCAATAAATCGCGCCCGACCATCTCCATGCATAGCTTGCCGTCGGCAGGATGCCCGTTGATGGACAGGGGGCTTTCGATCTCGGTCTCAATATGACCGCGGACAAGCTCGACGGTATTGCCGTAATAAAATGTAATCGCTTGATCCTCCGGCACTTCGACGGTGTCAATCCTTAGTTGCAGGATCTTATTCTTCACATCCTCGATCTGCGGCCGGATAGGATATGCATTCATCTGATAATGAGAAATCGTAGCGGCATCGAAATCCTTTTGCCATAGGCAAGTCTCACCTTCCCAGATCGACAGTGTGAATGTACCCGTCTTTGGTGTCCCGAAGTTGCCGACGAACAGCCGAACCTCATCGAGAGTATCTGTTTCCGCCTTGAATTGCTGCTCAAGTGTATTGGTGCCCGCCAATGCGTTAACATTTGCCGTTGGAGAAACCGCCGCCGTAAATCGTGTGACAGCCTCCAACTGTACCTTCCCGACCCAGTAGATTATCCCGGCGGACAGGAAAAATACAAGCAATATCGCTGCAAATACAAGAACGCATTTCTTTTTCTGCGTCATTTTCGTTCTGCCTTCCTTTGTGATAAAATCATTGCTCATTGTTTATCAGTTCTTTCGGAAAGTGATTTATCCATTCCAGGAAACGATTCAGTGCATATACGATAAACATGCCACACCACAGTACAAATACGACCTGTACAATACCCACACACAAAGGATGCACGCTGTCAATGGAAACATTGAACGCTTTCGCAACCATCTCTGTCATAATCGGGCGCAGCAGAAAACCTGCCGCGCAGCATACAAAGACACGCTTTTGCCATTTGGCGATATACTTGCCAAGTTTGTCGAATACAAGCGTTGCAAAGTGTCCCGGATGTCGTAAAACAACCTTAATCATCCCTGCTTTACCCTTTTCAGATTGGGCCATCAACATGTCTATCCACAGCAGCTCAGCTTTCTTCTGTGCCGTCACCTTATGCCGCAGCGCGGGAGGAAGTTCTGCAATATTGCCTAACTGCAGTTCTTCCACCATTTTGCGGGTATCGTTATAATACATCACTTGCGACGCACGCAAAGCGCCTTTCTGTCCGTGGCTGATTCCACCATGACGATGCTTGATCGCAATAAACGTTTCGCAATGGATGATCCAATGTTCTTTCGCGAGCCTTACATGCATCGGATAATCTTCAACAAGCTTATAGTTTTCATCAAAGTCGCCGAAGAGCTCAAAAAAATGATATTTGAAGCAGGTACTTGTACTCGGAAGACAAGCGCCTTTTATAAGCAGTAGCTGCATCAGTTCAGAAGAATCCGTTTCTGTCTTTTCAAGGGCGTGCCGCACGTCCTCTGTCATATACAATTCCTGCAGTTTTTCAAGCTTCTCATCATACATGCCGGTTTGTGCCATTTCAATATAGCAGTTCTCCGGGGCACAGGAAAAGCCATTCGCATACAATGAGAGCACATGCTTGTCATATATGCGGTCGTCCCCTGCCAAAAAAACTACATATTCTCCGTGTACGCAGCGGCGCGCTAGATTCAGATGCCGTACAGTACCGACATTCTGCTCGTTTGTACGAACAAGGTATCGTTTCAGATTCTCCGACTTGTGCGTTTCGATATATTGCTCAATCTCTTCTTTCGGGAACGATGGGGAGCCGTCGTCGGAAACAATCATTTCAATCGATGGGTAATCCTGCATCAAAACAGCATCTATCGCTTCGTACAAATATTCAAAGTGCCGATAGCACAGAACAACTGCAGAAAACAAAGGCTTGTTTTGCATCAGCTCCGCCCCCTTATTGTCTTTATTGTGCCAATCATTAGTTGTATACCGAACAAAAAGGCATATTTTATCAATGTAATTCCTAAAGCCGTCACAAAGCAAATGGACCAAAACCTATCAAAAGATTGTCCTGGCACGATCTCTACATGGAACCAGTAAAAAAGCAGGGATGCTGCCGCCGCATACAGCGATGCCTTGTGTGAAACGTAGATACCGTTCTCATATACATTGTACAGCCATGCAATTCCAAATTGTTTTTGGTTGATCCATCGCCATGCCAACTTTTGCCATATGCTCATGTATGGCCATTCATAGTCCTTAACCAAGCGCGTCCGAATGCACCACATATTATACTGACAACGCATCACTCGGCTCTTCTCCCCGCGCCGATGAAACAGCGGTATAGCAATCTCCTCGATTGCTCGAATTTGCTCTTTGGCTAACGCCGTTACCGCTTCTTCATTGCCGCTATTATAAGTGCCTCCATAGCGATAGATCGTAGTAATATCCTTTGAAACGGTAAAACGATATCCTTTTTCCAACAAACGCAACGCGACTGGATAATACAGGTTCCGCACATATGAGCAATCGAACCCTCCGATCGCAACAAGCGCACTGCGTCGAAAAAACATGCCAGCACTCCAAATCAATGTCATTGGTTGATGTGTTGCCAATAAGGCAAGCTGCTCATCTGCATCGGTTTCAGAAAACCAGCTTACCAGCGAACTTGCTGGATAATATTGTTCGAGCTCTTCTCCTTCGTATGTGCTTGCTCGCGAACGAGACGAAACAGCTTGAGCTTCAGAAGTCGAAAACAGTGCTGCCATGCGCATCAGAACGCCGGGATCAGCAAGGCTGTCGTCAGCAGACAGAAACTTCAGGTATTCTCCTTCGGCAAGGTCAAGTCCTTGTTGTGCTGTCTGTACAACGCCGATATTATGCGATGCATGATACAGAACCAACCGATGCAGTTTTTTCTCATTCTTGCCAATCAGTCGCCGAATCGTTTGTTCATCATAATCCACGCTGCCGCCATCACAGACGATAAGTTCCATGTTCGGATAATTCTGCGTCAGCACAGATTCGATACAGGCGTTGATCACGTTTTGCTGCTGGTAAGCCAATACAATAACCGAAAACAGAGGCAGCTTCTCTGCAGAATAGTTCTCTGCTTCGGGAACGACAGCATGCTGCAGCGTCTCCACTGCAGCAGCGTCTTCCTTGTGATTGTTTTCCATGCCCCTACCCTGAGAATCGCTCATCGTTGTTCGTACATCTTCCGGTAATAATCCTGATATTCGCCAGAAATGATTTTCTTCCACCATGCTTCGTTGTCCAGATACCAATGAATCGTGCGTACGATACCGTCCGCGAACGCAGTCTCCGGCAGCCAACCGAGCTCCGCATGAATTTTGGCCGGATCGATTGCATAGCGCAGATCATGACCTTTACGATCCTTCACGTAGGTAATCAAACTCTCCGGTTTGCCGAGTTCCTTTAAGATCAGCCGCACGATGTCTATATTGCGCATTTCGTTGTGGCCGCCGATGTTATATACCTCGCCGACACGACCGTTGCGAATAATCAGATCGATTGCCTTGCAATGGTCCTCAACGTACAGCCAGTCGCGCACATTCAGACCCTCGCCATAAACGGGCAGCGGCTTGTCCGCCGTTGCGTTTGCAATCATCAACGGAATCAACTTCTCCGGGAACTGATACGGACCATAGTTGTTCGAACAGCGAGAAATCGTCAATGGCAGGCCGTAGGTGCGATAGTATGCGGCGCAGAGCAAATCCGAGGAAGCCTTTGAAGCAGAGTACGGGCTCGACGTATGGATCGGGGTTGTTTCGGTGAAGAACATATCCGGCCGGTCAAGCGGCAAATCGCCGTATACCTCGTCCGTGGATACCTGATGGTAACGGCCAATGCCGTATTTGTTGCATGCGTCGAGCAGCACCTGCGTACCCATAACGTTCGTCTGCAGGAAGATCGACGGATTTTCGATGGAACGATCTACATGACTTTCCGCTGCGAAATTCACGACAATATCGGGCTTATACGTCTCGAAAATCTGATAGATTGCTTCGCGATCCGCAATGTCGGCGCGAATGAATGTAAAGCGCGGATCATCCATGACCGGTGCAAGCGTCTCCAGATTGCCTGCATAGGTCAGCTTGTCCACACATACAACATGCTCGTCAGTGTGCTTTTCCAGAAGATAAAAGATAAAGTTCGCGCCAATGAAACCGGCGCCTCCGGTAACCAGAATCGTCATACGATACTCCTTTCTATTATTACAGATAAGCTGCGCAGAAGCACAACATAGAAATTATTGATAATAAATCTTTTCGGACGCTACATTTCGCAGATGCTGTCCGTAGGGCGACTTACCGTATACCGCAGCACTCTTTAAGAGCTCCTCTTCGGAAATCCAGCCCTTATTGTACGCGATCTCCTCCGGCGCAGAAATCTTAATGCCCTGTCGTTTTTCGATCAGTCGGACAAAGTCTGCCGCCTCGACAAGTGAATCCATCGTGCCGGTATCGAGCCAGGTATAGCCGCGTCCCATCAGTTCAACATCCAGCAGCTCGTCTGCAAGGTACATGGCGTTGAGCGTCGTAATCTCCAGTTCGCCGCGGTCACTCGGTTTGACCTCAGCTGCGCGATCGGAGACTCCTTTGGGATATACATACAGACCGGTCACGGCATAGTTGCTCTTGGGGTTTTGGGGCTTCTCTTCGAGGGAAATCGCCTTGCCATTCTTATCAAACGATACGACGCCGAAGCGTTCCGGATCGGGCACAAAATAACCAAATACTGTTGCGCGTCCATTCTCTGCGGTCTTGACTGCACGTCGCACCAGCGAACCGAGGCCGGCGCCATAAAAGATATTGTCACCGAGAATCATTGTGCAGCAATCATCTCCGATAAACTCACGTCCGAGCAGAAACGCCTGCGCAAGTCCGTCCGGAGAGGGCTGCACCTTATACGACAAATGCACACCGAACTGGCCGCCGTCGCCAAGCAGACGTTCAAAGTTCGGTAAATCGACAGGCGTGGAAATAATCAGTATATCCCGAATGCCCGCCAGCATCAATGTGGACAGAGGATAGTAGATCATCGGCTTGTCATAAATCGGCAACAGCTGCTTAGATGTCACCATGGTCAACGGGTACAGTCTGGTTCCTGCGCCGCCCGCCAAAATAATGCCCTTCATGTTCCGGTTTCCTCCCATACAATTTTATTTGTCGTGTGTTCGCCGGCCTGTTTGCGCTGTCCCTTTCCGGCCTATGCTGTTCGGTTACATTTACCGCTCGCCCTTTCCCCTCTCGGGCGCAAGGCTGTAGTCTGTTTTACGCTGTAAAAGCGTTCAATTTTTCGATCACATAGCTAACCTGCTCGTCGGTCATACCATAGAACATCGGCAAGCTGAGCTGCGTCGCACTGATTTCCTCCGCAATCGGCAGGCTGCCCTTCTCAATGCCGAGATCCGCATACGCACCCTGCAGGTGCATCGGGATCGGATAATGCCGATTTGTACCGATACCGGCTTCCTTAAGGTAGTCAGCGAGCGCGTCGCGCTCCTTGCAGCGCACCGCAAAGATGTGCCAAACCGGTTCCGCTTCAGGAATCACATACGGCAGCACAAGCGCAGGATTGTCGATCTCCGCAAGATAGCGTGCTGCAATCCGTTTGCGTTCCGCATTCATGCGTTCAAGATGCGGCAATTTAGCCGACAAAAATGCCGCCTGAAACTCGTCAAGGCGAGAATTGTAGCCCTGATAGATGTGATGATATTTGCGATCCGAGCCATAATTGCCGAGTGCTCGAATCTTGGCAGCCAATACCGCATCATTCGTGACGGAGGCGCCCGCATCGCCCAACGCGCCGAGGTTCTTGCCGGGATAGAAGCTGAACCCCGCAGCATTGCCAAACGTGCCGACCTTCTGTCCGCGATATGTTGCACCGTGCGCCTGCGCGCAGTCCTCGACAACAGCAAGACCGTACTTTCGGGCAAGTGTCATGATCGGGCCCATATCGCAACTCTGTCCATACAGATGAACCGGCATGATCGCCTTGGTCTTTGGGGTGATCGCCGATTCGATCAACGACGGGTTGATATTGTAGGTGCGGATATCCGGCTCGACGAATACCGGTTTCGCACCTGTATACGTCACAGCAAGCGCCGTTGCGATATAGGTATTCGACGGAACAATGACCTCGTCCCCCTCACCGATGCCAAGAGCCTTCAACGCCAGCATCAAGGCGTCCAGACCATTGCCGCAGCCGACACAGTATTTCGTACCGACATAGTGTGCGAACGCCTTTTCAAAGGCCGCATCTTCTTCTCCCTCAATATACCAGCTGCGCGTATAGACGCGTTCAAACGCCGCGCGGAGCTCGGCATCCAACTCGTGCTCCATCGGCAAAAAGCTCACAAACGGTACGTTCATTTTATTTCTCCTTTTCTTTGTTCTCTATAAAGTAAAGAAATTCGTCGTAATTACGGATATAGTCCTTCTCGTCGTAACGCATGGAGGCCAATACGGTTAATACTGTCCCCGGCGTAAAATCATACATTTCTCGCCATGTGGATGGTCCAATATACAGTCCTACCGAGGGATCGTTCAGCTCGACGATCTTCTTCTCCCTGCCATCGTCCAGCAGGATCTTGCAGCTGCCGTTCATGCAGATCAGGTACTGCTGCAGTGCCTTGTGCGCGTGGAAACCGCGTCGCACACCGGGTAGCGTGTCGAAAATATAATACACCCGCTCAATCGGAAAACCGAGGTCCTTGTCGCCCTCAATGGCAATCAGCTGCCCACGAGGGTCACCGTGTTTGGAAAAATTTTTTGTGATGATTTCCACGCATTATCCTCCTTTTTTGCGAAACAGCCATCCAAAGACTGTTCGCACCAGTTTTGCGTTGCGCAGACGAAGCATCATCCACGCCCATAGGTACAGCCACAGACCAAGTTCTTTTCGATACGGTCGTATCTCCGTTTGAAAGGTGCGTTCCTTATCCTCCAGATACGGCATGACCACGCCTGTAGCAGAGCCGACATTGCTGCGATATCGTGCGCCCAAAAAATCACCGACATCGAAGCGGGTTCCCGTTCGCGTGGCGCGCAGCCAAGTCGGCCAGTCCTCCAACAGACGATACTGTTCGTCAAACAGACCGTTCTTTTCAAAATAGTCACGCCGAAAGTACACACCGCAAGCTGTAATCCGATTGCGTGTGCAAAGTCGTCGATACTGCTCCTTAGCATCCAACAACGGTATTTCATGCAGGAACGCGTCCCGGAACAGACCTGATTCCTTCATTTCCGGCGTGCAGCCCATGACATGACTAATCAGCAGTCCGTCGCGGCTTTGGTCCAAAGCATCTCTTGCGTTTTGCAGAGAGGACGCATCATACAACGCATCATCCGCTGCAAGCAGCTTGATATACTGTCCATGGGCGCGCTTAAGTGCCCGATTTACGCTTTTTACGGTGCCAAGGTTTCCCAAATTTGTATAAACATCAACTGCTTTCAGGTTTTCCCGACGCATCGAATCAACGAGCGCATATACCGCAGGCTCGTCAAAGTTCTCAGAACCGTCGTCAACCACGATCAGCTCGATTGCGGGATAGGTCTGCATTAATACCGAACCGATTGAATCGGTAAGGTATCTCTGGTTGCGATACGTTGCAATGATAACGGTAAACAATTCCTTATCAGCCATGCCGCACCTCATGCGCTTCCAAAATCGTACCGTTTGGAAGCGGCGAATAAACCAAGCTGCCGAATGCCTTCCGACCCTTTGTCGTGCAAGCCCGAAGCAGCGCAGGCACAAAATTCAACAGGCGTGTCCGATACAGATGTCGACCGCTTTTCTCGGCAATCTCGGCAATCATATCGCACGTGCACCCGTAGGAATCGTCCTGGGGCAACAATACGCCGCCGCGCCCCGTATCCACAACCTCCTGCAGTACGCTGCACAACCGTTCAATCGAAATATGACTGCGCCGATTTTGATATGTTGGACAGGCGGGCAGTATCCTTGCCAGCTTCACAAGCATTTGATAATTGCCTTTACAGCCCTCTCCATACACCATCGGCGGTCGCAGAACGGTCACACAAAAGCACTCGTCCGCAAGTGCCAACAGCGCCAACTCCGCTGATCGTTTGGATTGACCGTATACCGTATTCGGCGCAGGCTGCGTCTTATCGGTCACTACGCCCTCCATTAGACCGTATACATTCATCGAACTGAGATAAACAAATTGCCGCACGCCCGCCGCCTTGGCTTTTTGCGCAACCGCAACAGGAAGCACATGGTTGACCGCATCGTACAATGCAGCGTTATCCCTTGTTTCCTTCACATGCGCCATGCCGGAAGCAAACACAATCACATCCCATCGGGAAAAATCGTTTTTTTGCCAAGCCTTATCACGCAAATCCAACATATCCACGACGTAGGCCGAAGGATATTGTACAAGCTTTGCGCGAAATGCAGTCGCAATATATCCCGTTCTCCCTGTAACGGCCACACGCTTCATGCTTGGTCACCTTTCCACACCCGTCAAGGACGTTTTTTTTCCTCTTCCTTTTTGTCTGTGACGCGAACCACGTGTACACCCTCGTGCCGCAACACCTTGCCAACCGTGTAGTAAATGCACTTCATATCGAGCATAAAGCTCAATTTTTGTGCGTACTCGCCGTCAAACGCCGCTTTCACGTCATCTGGTAGCTCATCGCGACCATTGATTTGTGCCAGTCCTGTCAAGCCTGGCTTGATCGCATTGGCGCCGTATTTATCACGTTCCGCGATCAATTCTTCCTGATTCCACAGTGCGGGACGCGGTCCGACAAAGGACATCTGCCCCACAAAAATGTTGAACAGCTGCGGCAGCTCATCAATGGAACTCTGCCGTAGGAACGCTTCTAACTTTGTCAAATGCACGTCGTCATCCTTGAGCTGACTGGTCGGCACATTGTGCGGCGCTTCAATCGGCATAGTGCGGAACTTGATCATCGTAAAGAATCGCTTGTTCGCGCCGAATCGCTTCTGCAAAAAAAGTGCCGGACCTTTTGTGTCGAGTTTAATTGCAATCCCCACAATCAGCATCGGGATCAGCAGCACCAAAATCGCAAAGAACGATATGACGAGGTCAATCAGCCTTTTTCCAAATGCTTTGTACACGATATTCTCCCCGTGTGCCGGCAATGCCGACAATAGTTATCTATGATTATATTGAAAATCACTTTGCGTTTTTACAGCCGCATGCCGCCGTTTGCGCTGATGACTGTCCCCGTAACATACGACGCTGCATCGGACGCAAGGAAGGCCACGACCTCTGCGATCTCCTCCGGTCTACCGAGGCGCTTGAGCATAGTCTGCCCCGCAAAGCGATCCAGCAGTTCCTTCGGTACGGTGTCCATCATCTTGGTCATAATGTACCCCGGCGCAACCGCATTAACGCGGACATTGGCGCCTTTGCGCGAAAACTCCTTAGCCCATGTCTTGGTCATCGAAATGATCGCACCTTTGGACGCCGAATAGTTGATTTGACCGATATTGCCCTGTTCACCGACAACGCTGCTGATATTGACGATGGAGCCGAAGCCCTGTTTTTCCATAAACGGGCCGACAAAACGAACGATATTAAAGTTGCCTTTCAAATTCACGTCAATTACACGATCAAACTGTTCGTCCGTCATTTTGACCGTCAGTGCATCTGCAGTTATGCCCGCGTCCGCGATCAGAATGTCAATACGGCCTTGCTCAGCAACAACATCCTCAAAAAGCTGTCGACACGCTGTCACATCTGTTACGTCCACATAATGGAAGCGGATATTCGGATTCCCGAACGATTTTTCTTTGCGGGCAGCTGCATAGACAATCGCGCCCTTTTCTGCAAGTTTGTTGGCTGTCGCGAGGCCTATGCCTTCAGTTCCGCCGGTAATGATTGCAACTTTATTATTCAGCATGACTTACTTCTCCGTAGGTTATTCTCGTTCCAACAGTACAGCCGTGCCCTGTCCGCCGCCGATGCACAGTGACGCCACGCCGCGCTTTAAATTCTTCTTCTCCATAATGTACGCCAGTGTCGTGATAATGCGCGCGCCGGTTGCACCGAGGGGATGACCAAGGCCGAGGCCGGAACCGTATAGGTTTGTCTTGGCAATGATATCGTCCACCGGGTTGCCGAATTCTTCAGACAGCAGTTTCATGCTGCCGAGCACTTGTGCCGCAAATGCTTCGTTTACCTCGAAAACATCGATATCATTAATGGTCAGTCCGTTATCATGCAGCAGTTTTCTGATTGCATGATACGGTCCGAGTCCCATGACCTGCGGATCGAGGCCAACCGCCGCATACGCGCTGATCTTTGCCATAGGCTTCAGATCGTGGATCTTGAGATACTGCTCCGATGCAACGGTGACAAACGCCGCACCGTCGTTGATGCCGGATGAACTTGCTGCAGTTACTGTGCCGGTACCGTCTTTAATGAACGTCGGTTTTAGGGACGCTATTTTTTCCGGTGTCGAATTCCGGTTCGGGAACTCGTCGGTATCAAAGACAAATGCTCTTCCGCGATAATCCTTGACTGTCACAGGAACGATTTCATCTTTGAAGGCGCCGCTGTCCACACCCATAATTGCACGTTGCTGTGCAAGGTAGGAATAGGCATCTTGCTCCTCGCGTGTGACATGACAGGCTTTGGCGATATTCTCCGCGGTCACGCCCATGTGCACGCCGCTGAATGCATCAGTCAAGCCGTCGCTGACCATCAAGTCCGTCATCTCAAAGTTACCGAATTTCTTGCCAAGGCGCAGATACGTATTGGTTGCGTATGGAATATTCGACATGAATTCGACGCCGCCCGCCACAACGAGATCTGCACCGCAGCGAATTTCCTTTGCCGCATTGATCACAGCCATCATACCGGAGCCGCAAACCATATTCACGGCATACGCAGGCTTTTCTATGGGAATTCCAGCCTCTATTGCAATCTTACGGAAAAAGGCCTGTCCCATATTGGCAGAAATCACATTACCGACAATCGTCATGTCGACATCAGCGGGATTAACGTTTTTCAAGAGCTCACGAATCACCTGTGCTGAAACGTC
>ODAJ011900094.1_pt1 | contig 13495 bp, 20 predicted proteins | sample 1539241 | NCBI WGS metagenome assembly ODAJ01 (sample SAMN02144231, study PRJEB22623) | gut metagenome | biome: sheep rumen | host: Ovis aries | place: New Zealand | reverse complement strand
ATCAGGATCCTGTCGGCTACTCCCAGCAGATCCATGCACTGGCCAGTATCACCCGCTTCCTATTCTATGCAATCAAAAACACCTGCCGGAGTTGCCAGCAGGTGCTTGAATGATCGCTTTAAATGGCCATCACTTCTTAAAATCTTCAGGATCCTCAACAGTCTTTACAACAGGCTCATCATCTATGATATTCTTGGTGTCATTCTTCGGAGCTCTGTTTGCTGTGCTCTTAGTGTATCTGATGGTAACATAACTTTCTGTGTATTCTGCTCTTGTAACAGATGTAACTATTCTTACATATGTTGCATTCGCATATACTGCAACAATCGGATTATCGCCGGGAGGGATGATGCTTCCTATCTGCAGGCTCCAGTTGTTACTGATTGCAATACCTTCAATCTTAAGTATCTTGCCTAAGTTTGTGATACCATGCTCTACACTATTCTGCACACCAGCTACAGGCAATGCGCCGCAGCTCAAGGTTTTTTCATATACGGTGCTTCCGTCAATCCACTTACCTACAACATGTTCATCGGTGCTGTAATTTGTCTGTTCATCAGCTGCATCACCGATCTCATCGAAACCCCTGATAAGAGTATCAACGACCGCAGGAACATTCTGCAGAGTGGTTCTGAGTGCCTTATTCAAATTGATAAAACTATCTTTTAATGCCATTTTTAAATCCTCCTTTTAAACATATACGCCTTCCTTACACATCTGGCGTATTCTATTAATTTCATTATCTGTAGCACCTGTAATACCTTTAAGATCTATATCATCACATACACAGAGATCTTCACATTCTCCCAGCGTAGTGTTGACATACGAAGGATATCCCATCACTTCCTGATAGCTGTCAGGCTCTGCCGTGATAGGTCTTGTAAGCCTTACATAAGGATATAATACACTGCAGAAACCACTGTTTGCAACGATGTTCCCCTTGCTGGATATATTAGGCCTCATACCTCCTGCAATCGCATCAGATGCTATCCCTGCAAAGCCTGCTGCAGGATTAGAGATGCCCTGAGTGCATGCATTTATGAGAGATCCTACCATAGATCCATAATCTGCAGCGGAGAGAGGGATCTGTATTGCACAGTTGCCCTGATAAGCATGCTGAGCTCTGTTGGGAATGAATTTGCCGGAAGGCAGCGGAAAGCTTCTTTCACAAAGGACATTAGCAACGCACATCCCGGTGAAAAAGTCTATTGTATACTGCACATTGATAGATCCGCCCATGCATTCCGATACATCAATATTCACTGAACCGATAAAAGGCAGATAAAGCTCAATGCTGGTCTGTGAATAATCAAGGAAATTACCCCAATTTTCAGGGATCTGAAGCGTGCCGAAGTCAATGGTCTTGAATTCATATGTAAGCCTTGAGCCTGTGATATCAACTCCGAGTGCATCGACAACTCCGGCTGCAGCTGCAGCGATCCACTTACCAAATCTTAAATTTTCAGTAGACCCGACATCTGGATCAGTCGGGAAGACCATGAGCGATACAATGAAGTCCAGCGGATTCACAAAGGATGATTTGATCACATCCAGCAATGTGTCTGAATATAATGCACTGCAGATCTTGTCAAGCTGTGCCTGAGTCATGAGATAAGCCTTTAAAAATCCACTCTTAACAGCTGATGCCTGTGACTCATTAGGCCTGCCGGGCTGTGTGACATTATCTGATGCATAATCAGGATCCTTTTTTCTTGTGGTACCACGGCCACCAATACCGGGCCTGTCAGGCCTTGTCCTTGCTGCAGTCGGTCTGAATCCCTTCTGCCCGGGATCAGCATCAGGAACTCCCCAAAGCTCATCTGTAATGCCTTTCACAAATACAATCACAAACTTGGAAGAATTATACCCTCCTCCTGCATAACCGAAAGCAAAGTTTCCATATCTCCAATCTTCATCATCAACAGTGACACCTAAAGGGCAGTTGATAAGGCATGGGCCACCATCAAAGGTCACATAATTATGTGATGTATTATTAAAGTAAAATGAAATATAACCATCATCCAGGGAAGCTGCTGAGTACAAGGTCATATAAGGCTGCAGATTTGATGATGTTCCTTTTCCATAGCTTTCAGCCGGTGTGATTGTTTTTGAGATAATATCACTATCAATGATACCGCTCATGTCATCAACCAAGGAAGGAAGCACATCGAGAAAATCAAGGATTGAATATCTGTGTTCAGAGCAGAAAAAGGTTGCCCTGTATTTTTCACTATCATTCTCAACAGTTAAGGACCAATCCCTTCCTTCACTGTCAGTCACTGTGCCACTTTCAAGCTGCTCAAAATGCCATGTTGCGATACTTATGCTGGTCTCGGCATAATTATCATCATAATTATTTAAAATAATACTTGCCATCAGGTGCCTCCTATAGTGGTCAGTACATAAGTGTTATTGTTCCCATCAAATGCTGTCCGATTAGGAAACTTGAGGATTGCTGATGCCGTCCTTGCTTCAACCGGAAGTTTCGGATCCGGAACATACAGATCAAAGTGCCACGGGTTCCTTGCAATCACTGCAGGGCTGGCAAGTATGCCCGCCTTGAAACTCATCAAGGGATCGCTTTCAAGTCGCAGTCTGGTTCTGATACCATGTTCACCTGTCGGATAAACCCAGTAATATCTTCCGTATTCTGCAATATATGCATAGTTTACGCCTATCAGATTACCCTGAACATATATTTCCGGGTTTACTTTATCAACAGGCTCTTTTATATCACAATCAACAGAAGCGATCTCTGACAGCGATTTATTCATCTTGTTAGGATTATCACCAGTGATATAAAATTTTACATTTACGCTCATTTTAGTCACCTACCATCAAAAGCTGTTTAGCGATATCATCGAATATCAGATTGAAAAACTTATAAGTTTCTGTCCAGTACCGGCTATGCAGGTTCAAGATATCTGCAGCGGTCTGCGTTCCGATATTCCCGCGCCTTTTAAGTGTCCACTCATCACTATCGTAGGTATCTGTGCGCTCGCCGTCAGTATCTTCCCTTTTGCCGAAGTTATCAGTACGGGCACCGGATGCATCCGAGCTTTCCGCTGTAAGCGTGCCGGAATTATAAGGTGCTACATTGTGCGTATCTGTCTGCGCTCCTGTGGTGTTCTCCTGTGCTCCTGTGGTATTAGTCTGTTCACCCTTTACGCTTTCTGTATGCTGTGCTCCGGTTGTTTCTGTCATATCATAATTATAAGTGATAGGATCATCTTCATCAGAAACGAGAAAAACACGGTACATTTCTTCATAGCGCTTCTTATTGAATGTCAGGATGGACAGAACATCCGCATGGAAGTTTTCACGCGCTTCCGCAATGGTATCTGCTTCCATAAAATCAAAATATTCGAAAGAAGTATACCGGCGCGCAAACTCACGATCATATACCGCAGTATTTGCTTCATAGGTTTCTTCCCAGAAATCAAAACCGGTACCTGTGGGAAGTAAGCTTTCACCTATACCGATAGCCTTATAAAGATCAATTACTTTAAACGGTTTCTTCATCTTCCTTCTCCCTTTCCATCTGAGGATCTGTAAACAGGTTTACATAGTCGATATCTTTATTAAGTTCACAGCTCCAGCTTGTACCATAATGCTTATTGACGCGGTCAAAGCCTTCCTTGCGCTCGTTAAGCATATCATTCAGATTGATAAGAAGTGCAGGTGTATCTGCATTTGCTTCATCCTCAACAGTATTACTGCGCTTAGCAAGCCCGGATTTAACACCTATATCCTGCATGAAATCTGCAAGAACCTTCTGCCTTGCATCCCAGAGATCCACAACATGCTCTGCAGTATTCAGATGCGCTCCGGCATATTCAACACCCATATCACCCAGATCTTCAAAAGGTTCATACTGGCCATTGAATATCCTGCCTATAAAACGCTTAAAGCTACGCTTCTGAATTTCGTTCTTAACAACCGGCGCGCCATTTGCATATCTGGCATTGACTGCGGTATGGATGAAGGTTACTTCTACATGTGCAAGAAGTATCGCATAGTGGTGTATAAGATCATAAAGCGGGTTCATAAGCGTATTATTTCTTATCATCTCACAATCCTTACCTATCTTCAGGTTCTCCGAGTAGATAGGGCTGTGTACACAATAAAAAGGCTTATCATCATAATATTTGCTTATCCCGTTCGGTTCTCCGAAAAATGCAGTAAGTTCACCTTTAAGCGGAGCGATTGCACAATGCCCCTGAAGCATCAAACGCACTTCGATCTCACGCTGCGGAACAGGATCCGTATTTTCTTCAAACAGTCGCATCACCCTTCCGAACAGCTCATCACGCCAGTAATAATAAAATGTAGAATAAGTGCTGTTTTCCAGTGCGTACTTGCTGATATCTATTGTAGACCAGTCAAGCCATGTCTGTAAGTATCCCATTATCTCACCTCAAAAACCGTTATAATGATTAGTTACTATATATTGAGCATAGTCTATATTGCAGTAGTCAATATCAACATGCCCATAAATACCATCAATGTTACCCTTGCTGGATGCCTGCCACATCTGATAAGGCTTGCAATACTTGGGCTCAGATCCGTATCTTGCTACCCATTTCTGTTTATCCCAGAGCTCAGATAAATGAAGCTTATCCCTGAAGCCTGATATATCTGAAGCATAGACACCGCACAGATATCCCTTTTCTGTCATATAGTTTATGAAGGCCTTTACCGCTTCAGTGTTCCCTGCCTTATTCATGCTATCAGGCGCTTCAAAGTCAATATAAACAGGGAATAACAGCCTTACACTTCTTATGATCCGTTCAAAACGTTCTGCATCATTTCTTCCCGCTTCCGCGGATGTGCAGCCTTTTCCTACGAAGTAATAAGCACCGCATGGAATGCCCGCCTTTGTCGCTCTGGCAACGTTTTCATAAAACCTTTTATCTATGTAAAAGCCGGCATCGCTGCCACCTGCTTTACAAACGCAGAAGCAAATACCATCCTGACGTACTTTTTCAAAGTCAATTATTCCCTGCCAGCTGGAAACATCAATTCCCTTTATCATTCTTTTTCTCCATATCATCAATGGCATCAGCCATCTTTTGCATGGTAACAGAAATATCTTTCAAGGTATCCTGAAGCTTATTATTCTGCATGAACATAACACAGCATGCAGCTATAGGAAAACCAACAGTGCTTATTATAGTAACTAATGCATTCACATCCATCTTCTTCACCTCATAGGCCACTTCAGTATAGTGCCCGGCCTTACATCCTGATATTTAACGCCTGAATATTCACAAACCTTAAAAGCCATATAACTATGCCCGGTAAGCTTCTTTGCGACCATATCAATATTATCACCTTCAGCAAATACAATGCATATATCTAAAGGCTTAACATTCTTTAAAAGCTCTTTTACCGCTTCCTTTGCTTCTTCCTGTGCTTTCCTGCGACTTGCCTGCGACTTGCCTGCGACTTGCCTGCGACTTGCCTGCGACTTGCCTGCATCTTCCTTATTCTTTGCCATAACTTACCTTTCCTTTTAAAAAAGGGCTGAACCGTGAAGCTCAGCCCTTCATTAAATTAATACTTATCAGGATCCTGCTGCAGCATCTGCAATGTAGAACACCCAGATATTAGCGTGAGGATCCACGCCATAACCCAGATCTGCCTTTTCACCATGGATGACAGTTTCATCCTCAGGGTTTACAAGCTCCCAGCTCCTGCGATCTCCGAAGTATGCCTTGACTGCATCCTCGTCACGCATAACGCAGATGATGCCTGCCTGTGATACCTCAACAGCTGCGCCGGTGACTGCGTCAACCTTTACATCGCTGTTCTTGATATCAACCTTTGAGATATCAGCGAATGCGGGCATTCCGGAAGTTCCGGGTGACTGCCAGTAAGGCACCTCATTATATCCCTGCATAGCAACAAGATTTGCATTGAAGCTGTTTGCTTCAAGATAAAACTTGGAAGCTGATGCAAACTCAGTAAGGCATTCAACAACCATCTTATCCTCAGGGGTAAAGGTGGTATATCCTGCGGGATTGTACTTGGTAGAAGGCTTCTTCATGTATCCGCGCATATTGTCGATGGTCTTATTTGCGAATGCAAGGAAGTCAGCGCTTTCAAGTGCAGTGGATACAGTAAGAGCAACAGGTGCACCGGAGTTATAAACCTGAAGCAGGTTAGTTGCCTTGCCGTTTTCGATAGCATTTGCAATAGCAGTTGAAACTGCAAGGTTTTCAAGAGCTTCAAGCCGCACATTCAGGTCGGTTGAGATGGTCACATAAATGCCATCAATGAATGCCTGCATGGAAGCTTCATCAAGAAATGCCATCTTGATCTGTCTGGTAGGCCTGTTTATCTTAACTGACCATGTGCCAAACTTACCGAATATCATGGATGATACTGCGATGGTCTGGGATACGTTGTAAGGATTTGAAGGCGTGATGGTGGGCGGGTTCTCGCCATTTGAAACGCTCCATGTTCCATTGCCGGAAGCACTGGGAAGGCTCGTATAGATCTTCTGAATGAATGCTCCGAATTCATGATAATCAGTAAGAACCTTTCTGTTTGCCTTCTCGTACAGTCTTACAAAAACCTCGGTCTTTGCAATTCTGGAAACCAGCGCACCGAACCATGCATCATACCCATGGTAAGGATCATCTGCAGTTGAAAGATCTGCAAGGCTTCTTCCGAAGTCTACAAATGAAGTAGTATCCTTTACGCGCACTCCGGTGCTTCCTATAAAATCAGAAGCTGCATCATTTACGAGTGCATAGATCTGTGTTACATTAGCCATTTTCTTCTCCTTTCGGCGGTTCTCCCGCCGGTGCCGGCTGAGGATCTGGAGTGGGTTCTTCAGGTGGGATCTCTACAGCTTTCTCAGCTGCATCACCCGGCTTATCATCCTTAGCCATTTCTTCTTCAGTGGGTTTGAAGGTTTCCACTACAGTTTCAACTGTGGGAGCAGCTGCAGCAGGTGGAAATACCTTACTGTACGCATCAAAATCAAAATGCATATATTTTTCCTTTCTGTGGAATGTTAAAAGGTAGATACCATATATAGTATCTACCTTTAAGTTATCCACAATTTTCTATAATGTCAATAGGTTTATAAATTCATTTGTGAATAAATGTTCTTAAAATCTGATGCAGTCAGGTTGTCTGAATATACAACCTTTTCATTTGCTATAAGTTCCCTGATCCTGTTTTCCGGTCTGTTATCTTTGAAATATCTTGTGATATCAGCACTATCTGAGAAGGCATCAGTGATAAGTCTTTGGATCTTCCTTTTTGTAGTGCGCGGATAGATATACACAAGGCATACACCGGTATATATATCAACAAGAAGCTGAACGACAAAAGAAAACTGCTTATAAGTGATAACAAGTTCATATATCTTTTCATAGTCCATTTTATCCTTTGGAAGCTTAGGGCTGTTCACTACATCCCACTCACCCGCCATGATAGCCTTGCTGGCCTGCCCGAAGAACATGGAACCGGATCCTTTCACATGCCCGGTATATTCACATGCAATCTTTATCTCAATACCTTCACCGGCTTCATCGTGCATGTTGTAAATTTCGATGGTTCCGGGCTGTTGCTTTATTACATTAGGGCACCATTCAAGAAAATAAGGGCACGTTCTTGAAATGGTATTGCCCAGCATCAGTACCTTGCCTTTATGATCTCTGAACAGTGCCGTCACTGTTCTCTGCAGTTTGGTAGGTTCATCATCAAGATAATAATCAGCTGCTATAAATTCCTCAAAAAGAATATATGTGAAATTCACCCATGCAACAGATTTTATCTTCTGCCAGTCATAAAGGCTGCCATATGCACCTATATATTCACTTCTTTCCTTCTTGCCGTTCTCATTCATGCGCCAGAAGTAAAACATCCCCTGCAGAGCTTCAACACCATCCCATTCACCGTCTGTCAGCTTGTGAACATCCATATCTTCAAAATACATGGTTGCTTTGTTCTGGTTGATCTCTGTTACCATCCTGCGCAGGTAGAAAAACCTTTCACCGCGCATAGCTCTTTCGATGGCTTCCTCTTTTGCCTGATAAGATTTGCCGGAGCAGTTCTGACCGAATACAAGCATATAATCGGCACCGGTTTCAAATATGGCCTTACGGTACCAGTAATCACGCTTTCTTGCCATTATATTCCTCTCTTTCTATCCCAAAAACATTTTCTAATGTTGTAAAGTTCAGCACTTTTATTGATGAAGGATCAACGCACATATACCAGTCTGAATACCACAGCCAGCACTCATGATACCAAGGATATTTAGGATCATGTGTGCAGTGATATCCTGGATCAAATTGAAGTATCTCATTTGATATGGTTACTTTATCTTCATAAACAAATTTATATTTTAATCTCACAATATATAATTCAGGTATATATTCATTTTCATCTATGAATTTAAAAAAATCATTTAATGTCATTTCATTCATGTTAATCACCGCCCTTCATACATGCAAATAATGCAGTTAATACAACCAAAAACAAAATAAATGCGATCGATATCTGTTGCTGTTCAGGTGTCATATTATCCTTCCTTTCCGAATATGCTTTCCATAATCTCATCGATATCATCATACCAGACTGATTTTAAATGGTTCTCATAGGCTTCTGTCATAGCTCCGCAACTGATCTTACCAAGTAATACATCATAAGAAGGATCCACGGTTAACCGGTATCCGTTCGGTCTTAAGTTTACTCCCCTGCGCTGGTGGGATACATAACCATCCGGAAATGTGATATCAGGCATGTTTTCAACATAAGTATGAAGAAGCTTTGATACATCCTTTTCATCCTTATCGAAAACAACGCCGTCTTTAAAGTTCCTGATATCATCATGTAAACAGCTCACAGCTTCCTTATTGATACCTGCCACAGTCATATGAAGCTTTCCATCTGATGCCCAGCGCTCACAATATCTTTTCGCACCCAGTGTCTTAAACTCGGTAAATTTTTCTTCTATTGTAAATCTTCCAAGGAAGCTCTGCTTACCATTCTTATTTTTAGGGCATGTTTTCTGATAATCGATGCCGCGCAGCTTGCATACCTTTTCAAGTCTTTCCGACTGCTTCAGGTTATAATCTTCAAGATCAAAGGATGTATTTAAAAAGGCACTGTCAGTGTCGCAATACATCACGTTCTTATCATGTTCATATACAAAATCAAGAAGCATCTTTCTTGCATATGCACATACCCAAACACCCCAGTCAAAATTGAGGAAATATCTTTTATCTCCCCAGCGCTTCAGCTCCTTAAGTCTATCTTCTATATCCTGCACTGTGATGCGCTTTATATGCCATTCATTATCATCTGTGTTCCATTCTATCTCCGACTGAAGAAGTGCAGTGCAGCACATCCCGAACAGGCCATTGAGATATGTTTTCTTAAGTGCGCATTCTGCATCATCCACGCCCTTTAATGCTGTCTTATCATGAAAAAGTTCAAGGATATATTCTACAAACTTCTTAGGAAGATAATCCTTGTAGGCTTCCCACACTTCCAGCACATCCAGCTTCTCCCACTTATAAAACTTACTTATGATAAGATAATCCTGTTCTGTCACCCAGATATCTACTTCTTTTGCTGAAATGATCCTTCCGTTGTCAAGCTCTGCGCCGATGCATTCTGATTTAGAATAAGGGATATATGTGTTCTGCTTCAGGCATTCTATATTATGGAAAACAAGATGCATCTTGTAGGCCTTATCTTCAAACCCTGCAGGATTCGGAAGCTCTTTAGGGCACCATGCCCATGTAGTGCATGGAAACTTATTAACTACCATCTGATAAGGATAATCTGATGTATAATCAACATGCATCCCATCTTCACCGCGATATAGATAATTAAAAAATGTCCTGTTCGCGTGCGTGTATCCGCCGGCAAATACCTTGAGGCTTGTTTTGTACTGGTATGCATTCTCGGGAACAAGCTTCTTGATATATCTGATATAATCCTCATCCGCCATCAGCATATCTTTGACAATGCGCCTGATCTTGCCGGTACTTGTTAAAGGAAGCTTCCATACAGATTTATATATCTTCAGCTCATCCTTGATACCAACATACATCACCTTCAAGTCACGCTCACAATATCCCAGTTCTTTATTATCAAGTGGTGTAAGCGGAGTGCGCATCTGGTTATAGTCAAGATCGCCAACAAGCTTAGGCATTCCCAGATATTTACCCCATGAAGCAAGGCTTCTGCCGGTAAGAGATAAAGTGCAATAAAATTCTATGTTAGGAAACTCTGCGCATCTTGCTTTGATAGGTTTGTGGGAATTCTTTGCAAATACAGTAGTCCATGTTAATTTATCGCAGAAATGCCATTCCCATGACAGGTTATGCACTGCGATGCGAACCTGCATATCTTTCGGAAAATCATTAAGAAGCTTATAGAAATCATCAAAATCCCTTCCATAATAGTAAGTATCATTAATACCAAATTGCCATATATAGGGCAGGCCACCAGCATAAGTTCCTGCCCAGTATTCAGGATCATATCCGGGCTTATAAAGAAAAGGCTTAAGATCTGTATCATAAAAGAAGCTGGTAGTTTCAATATCAAAAGTAAAAATATCTTCGCAGAGAATGCGCACATTTTTATACTGACCTTTTTTGTGTGATCTCTGCACTGTGCATGTGTAAGGATAATTAAGAAGTACCCTGCTTTTCTCGTACTGTTTCACCCTTCATCTTCTTTCCGGTCTTAGCCTTAATCTTGTTGCCTGATCTCTTAGTTTTCTTTCTTGTAGTCGGTGCCTTTGGTGCTTTAGGCTTATCAATCTTAGCTTTCGAGCTGTCAAAATGCGTTTCATCATACTCTTTGAGAGCCTTGAAAAATGCATCATTAAGCTGTTCAGGTGTCATACCTTTTCCGGTATCTTCATTCCTGTTCTTGATATAGGTTTCAACAAGAAGCCTTTCGATGGTCTTAATGCGCTGAGGATCACGCATATTTTCTTTTCCTACGGCATAATATTTCTTTATGGTTTCATATCCATATGTAGAAATATAAGGCATTACATTCTTTATCATATCAATATACTGCTTATAGTCCTGATACCCGCCCTTAAGTACGCGTCCGTTCTTGCCTATGTACTTACTCCAGTATTCAGCACCGCGCCCACCGCCGGCTATCTGATTTTTGATGAAGGTTTCATATCGTGATTTGTTTTCTGAATATTCAACATCCCGCGCATATTTGCTCTTTGTATCCATGAAATTAAAATCGCGCAGCTGTTTTGCATAATCCTGCATTTCCTTCTTATTCATGTTGGAAGTACCTGCAAGAAAATCGCCCGAAGTGGAAATATGCCCCTTCAGGCGCTCATCTTCCTGAATATCTGCAAGATATGCAGGGATATCTTTCATTGTTTTTAATCTTTCGTTTGCCTGTTTTGCACCTCTGGAAATATATAAACGCAGCTGCCTTGCGTTCATTTCCTCAATGCTCTGTGTAAGATCATATTCTTTGAATGCCATAATAAATACCCCTCTGATAAATTGTGCCCGGTAGAGCATACCGGGCACGGCCACATGAATGGAAGGATACCATAAAACCTTAAACGGTCTTATAATCGAAAGTGACTGTCTTTCCGTTCTTGCTGTCCAGCTCACGGATGTTAGTCAGTGCAAGCTTTCCATCGATAACCTGCTGAAGCGCATCTGCATCATCGCGAATCTTCTTGAAATCCTCAGTGAAGCGCTTAGGAATGTTCACCTTTGCACCTTCAGCAACGATAACAACCTGCTCACCATATTTGCCATTGGTGAAGAAAAAGCCATCAACCTTCAGCTCTTTCCCGATGAAGTCCTTGAGGGGAACAAATGCCATGCCATCAAGGGTGATGCCGTCACGAATGGTTTTCTTGCTGCTGGTGTTAAGATCTTCAAAACTAAACATAATAACCTTCTTTCTGCCGATCATATCAGCTTAAACATTTTCAGACACTATGCCTGAAATATAATTTATAATACTACATTTTCCCTTGTGGAAAAATATGTATTATCTATGGAACAGTAGGGCTTGCCAAAAGTATGATAGTGGTCTGCCCGGAAGTAGAGCACTTGATGCGGGATACACATGCAGTATGTATTATAGTAGATAAGTGCATTCTTTACCGCTAAGTGCGTAGCAATAGATATTTCACCTTCATAAGGATCTGCAAACTGACCATCAGCTGTTATGACTGCAGTTAAGGTATCACCGAATTCACCATCCTGCCATCTGTTAAGCATCACTGTTGCGATAGCTTCCTGACAGTCAACACCTTCACCGCGCCCTTCTGCAGCAACAACGCGCTCAAGAAGTTCAATATCTAAATCTGATACAGGATCCCTGTCACCTTCCAGAGTAAGTATGCTGCTTGGATGGTCAAGATCATCATAGGCCAGCTGATACTCTTTGCAAAACTCATCAACCTTAGTATTATATTCCATCTGTACCGCCTTTCCGGGTGTCTTATTCAGCATCATCGATAGTAGGATTATTGCAATCATCTGATATACTCCATTCTATAAAATCTAACACTGTATTCATAAGTATATGACCATATGTTGCGCCGGCCAGCCTGAGAGAAACATGATCGTGTATATCTATGTCATGTTTTTCCAGATATACGCGGAAACCGTTTAATATTATCTTGTCTAAGTCGTTCATAATTTGCTTCCATCCTTTCAGCTTCTTCCTGCAGAGCAGATATCATATCTTCACATTCGCTGGTTTGATAATGGATACATCCCCTGCAGGATAATTCATTTTCGCGCCTGACTTTACATATTGATAATGCCCGATAAATGTAACTCATTCAATATATCCTGTTTCTGTATTTGATGTAGAAATCATGTTCCTGCTTCCTGTCCACTTCATGCCTTACGAAAGATGCAACCTGATTAGTACATATATGCTTACGGCCATCAGCCTTAAAATAATAATCTGCATCCTTCTGATATATCCGCTTGAAGTACCCTGATACATTCCCGGTATAGTCGTTCTGGATCCGGGCATAAGCGAACAGCTTACCATCGCAGCGGAGAACATCGAAACCGTATAAGCTCATCAGTATACCTCCACTTTGTCCAGCCAAACATAACTTACTTTTGGATCATTTGCCAACATCTTACGCGCTTTTTCCATTTCCTTTTTTGCTCTTTCTTCTTTGGTATGGGCAACGCCTGAATATTCTAAATTCATAAAACCGTCATGAGCATCATGACCGCATCTGACGCTTACCATCACCCTATATATGATGCGCATATGCACCTTCCTTTCTGGATGATTAACCATCCATGCAATACATTAAACTGTTGTCAATTTATAAACAGCCCATTTTTTGTTATGTTTTGACGGCTTTTTGTCATGGTGTAAATATACTTAAGTATATGCTGGTTAATCCGGCAGGTGTTTTTGATTGCATAGAATAGGAAGCGGGTGATACTGGCCAGTGCATGGATCTGCTGGGAGTAGCCGACAGGATCCTGAT
>ODAJ012143661.1_pt1 | contig 13496 bp, 11 predicted proteins | sample 1539241 | NCBI WGS metagenome assembly ODAJ01 (sample SAMN02144231, study PRJEB22623) | gut metagenome | biome: sheep rumen | host: Ovis aries | place: New Zealand | reverse complement strand
ATACTTGTAAGTGTATCATAGTTAGCATCTCCAGAGTCAGAAAAAGTAGCAGGAACTAGTTCTCTCATCTCTCTAGGCAAATTAATAACTATATCATCACTTGTACAAAGATTATCTTCAAGACATTGTTTGAATCCAACTACATATCCATTGTTATAGCATGTGTCAAGGAAATTCTCAGTCAAGACAGGATATAGAGAGAAGTCATCATACTCTGTCTGAATTGCTTGTTTGTATTCTCTCTTGATATTTCTTATTGCTTTTAAGATTGGTATAAGGTCAACTAAATCTACATTTGCCATATCATCATTTTTGTTGTATATATTTTAATATAGAATTTACATGTAAATCAGATATAGTTTCTTTACCCTGTTTAGAGAGCAAGAAGTCTACATCTTCATGATTGTCTTGGAACATGTTTTCTGATAGAATTGATGGCATGCAAGTCAGTCTTAATATTGCATAATTAGCTTCAAAGTATCTGTTCTCTGGTACCCAGCGATTTCCTTGCAGACCATATGTATCATAAGCAAAGTCTGCCATTATTCTAGCTAAATTTCTGCTTTTCTTACTAGCTTTATTGTAAACATATACACAGAATCCACTTGCGTTTGACCAAGTATTCTTATTTGAAGCATTTACATGAGGTGAAATAAGAACTATTTCATCATAATCATTCTTATATTGATTATAATACTTATTAGCTCTTTCTGCTTGAACAGAAAGCTTCACATCTTCTTCTACTTCAGGATTTATGATAATTGACTTTATATTATGTCTATATAACTTTTCAACTATCATTTTGCAGATTTCTCTACTATAAGCATATTCTCTTAATCTTCCGTCTGGACTTCTCTTTCCAGGAGTTGATTTAGAATGTGCTTGTGCAATTAAGACTAATATTGATTTCATTCATAGTTTAAGATATATTTTTAGCTTATGTTTGGAACTCCATATATAAATCCACTAAGTACATACCATACTCCATTCACTGCTATAAATTCTACAGTTCCAATTGATGGAGCATATAGAATTTTATCATAAGGCGCATTTCCACTTCCTGTTGACCAAGTAGGAGACTCTACCCATTCATTGAATGAAAGATTGATTGAAGGAACAAGAAGTGCTGAAGAGAATCTTATATACATCTGGCTTCTAGGAGAGAAGATAATAGTTGCTCCAATACAAGTTAGCTTTCTTCCATTTCCATAGTCTGCTGCATTTGGAAGATAGATACCACCACCTGAAGCGACAGCTACAGATATGGACTTGTCATTCAAGTCACCAACACTATCTCCAACTTTAGGACAGATTCTGAGTCCATAATCATCATCAAGAGTAATGTTTGTATTATCCCACTTTATTTCAATTCCATCATCTGCTGCATAGAAGTACTTAGAGTTGCTTTGATTGAACACCATACCATTAGTTCCAATCACCATCTGAGAGAGATTTGAGTTCATGCTCTCTCCTTCACTGTCTTGTCTATCTACTGTAAGTGAGAAGTCACCAGTAGTGACTGCAGTTCCATTGAATGTTCTAGTATCACTTCTGGTCAGTCCTTGAGCTTGTGCAAAGATTCTTACATCAAATGTGACTTCAAGAACATATTCTTGGCTGTGAAGAGGACTAATCTGTGGAAATTCTATTTCTATGTCATTGAAGACGATTCCTGGAAGAGTTATGTTGTATGTAGTCTCATTGTTTGAAAGAGTATAACTTGGATTTGTCACTGTCTTAGTAGCAATCACATTTCTTGTACTAGAAGTGACAGCTACAATATTGAGAGTCATATTTCTGATTCTCTTCTCAGGGTCAATAATTGAGAGCTGCCTTGCAAGATTTCTCTCTATAGTTCCACCATAGACTAGGTATGTGTTTGATGTGTCACATTTAATAGATATGTCATTGATATCAATTATGCACTTGTCAGTAGCATTGTCTTTAATGAATTGTCCAAGACTTGAAGTACATAAGACTGAGAAATCAAATCTAGGAGTGTCACTTCCATCCCAAGGCTCTGGCATGTTGAGTGTATAGTTTGCTTTTCTAGAGTTGCCCCAAAGTCCACCAAGCCAGCTGCCAGTCTTTTCATAGTAGATATATCTTGTAGGTGCAGTCCATGTAGTGTACTCAGACTTGAAGTATCTGTGCTCTTTGAGACTGAGAAGTGATTCTTCACTGCTTCTTTCAGGTATTTCTCTTGGAATCATCTCAAGTCTCTTTCTTTCTTGACTGTCCCAAATTGAAAGAGTGTCGTCATCTCCATCATCATGTTGGTGAAGCTCAATGTTTCCTATCATCTTGATTGTAGAATTTGGGCCATCAAGATGGATTCCTACTGTCTCAAGTCCAGTCACAATATCTGTGATATATAGATTGATTGTATCATCAATGTCAACATAGCTTCCTTTTCCAGTGTCAATATTGAACTGACCAAAGAAATTGTTTCCATTCTTTGCAATTGTAGTGTATCTGAACTTAGATATAGAAGCGCCAAAGACATCAATCATATGATATTGAGCTATGCTTGGAGGAAGAAGCTCTGGGTCAATTGGAGTTACGCTTGAGATGACTATAGCATTCATTCTAGACTTGTCATACAAGTTACCAAGACAAGCAAACTGGTCACCGGTTCTTACATTCCATTTTCCATATCCAAACTTGAATGAAGAGTAGTATTCTTTAGTAGTGTAGTTATGCTGAGTCTCTCTGAGCTTAGCTTGTCTTCCTTTAGTAAGCTCTTCTTGCTTTGGAGATACAATGTCTGGCTTTTCTGAGTTGTCAGTCTCTGCAATATCATCTCCATCCATACCACCTTTGAGAATGTAAAAGCCAAGAGCATTTGCATCATCTATTTCTGAATCACTATAATTAGTGTCTTCTTCATCATTGAATTGTTCATTAACAATAAGTTGAGACAAGTCACTTGGATTGTCTGGAAGAGCTCCAGTAGCTACCTTTGCATATACAGCCTTTGCTTTTGACATTTTTCCAAAAGTACTCAGTCCATCTTGTGTGTATACAATATCTGGTTCTGGATTTGCTTCTTCTTCTGTCTGAGTGTCACCTATGGTCTGAGTAGTTCCATTCAAGAACTGAACAAACAAGTCTTGTCCTCTGATTTCACTGATTAAGTCTACTGCTTGCTCAAACTCTTCATCTGTAGGGAATTCTTCAACAGCAACAGTAAGTCCACAAAGCATGTTTCTGCTTATTTTCTTAAGATTGAGAACACTTACCATATTCTGCTCCCATCCTTGTGGATAATCTATGTTCTCATCTACTCCGTGCTCTGTATCAAGAGGATTACAATAGTATGGATATTGAACTTGAGACTCATACTGCATTGTGTCCCAATTGAAGATAGTTTTGTTATATCCTGACTCACTCTTTACATTGTTGAAAAGAGTACCAATAGGATAATAGTTGTACTTGTCACCTTGAATGAGCTTGAGAGCATAGACTAAGTCTACATAGAATGCTTCAAACTCATTTCCATCATCATCACTGTAGCTTCCTTCACCTTTAGCAGCTACAAAAGTCCAGAAGTCTTTATTTGATACATTATGATATACTCCTTCTCTTATGTTGAAACTTCTGCATCTGAGCATGTCACCAACTTCACATTCATTGAATGTTCTTCTAGTTCCATCATCACATCTCATCCAGAGTCTCTTTGCGAAGAACTGTACCATATTTCCATTCTTGTACAGCTTTACAGTATCTGGATGATAGAAGCACTGATACTCAACTTGAACATCTGGAGTTCCATCTGGGTTATACATTATAGCTGAATAGTTATACCATACTTCTGCATCAATTGCTGGAGTTCCGCATCCAACAGCAACAAGTGAAGGTGTGTCAAACTCAGGGTATTGATTTGGATTGAATCCAGGCTCAAGAGTGTCTGCAAAGAATCTGTACCAGATATCTGGTCTTGCTTCATATATCTTCACCCAATCAGACAAAAGATTTGGAAATACAGTAGTGCTCAAGAACTCTGTCTTTGTCCAAGGATTCATGACTCTTCCCTTCCAATAGACATATCCTGTTGGTGTGTCTTGTGTTGAGTATGTGAAAGTAATCTCATCTTCCATGACAGAATTTAAGTCTTGAGTACAGTCAAGCTCAAGCCTGTAATAGTCCATCCAGTGAGCATCCCAGTCATATGGAAGTCCAAGAGTGAGTGGAAGAAGTTCTCCATTCTCATCTCTCATGTCTCTGTCAAAATATCCTGTAAGCTGCTTTCCCCAGCCTTTAGTCTCACTTCCAATATAGCTGTACCATACTCCAGTACCAAGGAACTTATTATGACCATAACAATAATTAGTGAACTGCTCTTTAGTGAAGTTTGTCTCAAGAGTGTTATAGAAGATGATGTCACCCCAGTCATTTCTTTCGTTTTCTCTTCCAGTCCATTGAGTTATATCTGTAGGAATACTTACATTACTAAGATTCCAACTTGTCCAATAGAATGGATTTCTGTTAAAGCCAAACTCGTAAATCTGAGTTCCACCAACCCAATCTACTTCAAACAAGCTAGGAGATACTATGACTTGTCCGCCATTTGCTTTCACTCTGTCAATCACTAATTCCCAGAAATGAGCAGTTCCTTGAACATTCAAGTCCATTGTATTGATAGTTCCTGTCACATTGAAGTCACCATCAAGCTCAAGTCCTCTTGGGTCACCAATGTCTGGCCATTCATGCAGCCACTTGTAAGCAGGAACATAAGTCCAGTTTCCATCTGCTTTCAAGAAGTAATAGTCTTGCATTCCAGCAAGTGGAGCTGGAACTAATCCTTTCTTTCCATCTTCATATTCAGTAGCTCCATGAAATGTATCTAGAGCATCAAGAATCTCATTGTAATTGTCATATATCTGGTCACCAATAGAAGAGCCAAAGCTTGAACTTCCATTGATGACTGTCTGAGTCTGGTTGATTAAGCCCCACTTATTTCTGGGTGATTTTGTTCTCGCAAATCTTTTATATTGCATTGATATTCAATAATTTATTTAATTAGTATATAACAAGGTCTAGTCTTACATTCTCTCTCTTCAAGTCAAGACTGTAGCTATCAAGCATAAATCCAATCTCTGGATGAAGTAAGTCTGTATTGATTGGGTCACCTTCATTGAAAGTATATCTTGCACAAGGAAGAAGATTCTTCAAATTCCTTTGATACTGCCATCTCATGTTGCATTGATATCTAATCTGGCTTTCTGAGAAATGGTAATACCATAAGTCAATGATATTCTGCTCTTGTATTGTTCCATCTAAATGGTCTGAATCATTATCATACTTATGATGAAGAGTGTCTACGAATCCACCTGTTGTAGTAGCATAACTTCTTGAGATTGGCTTCTCTGGAATTGAAGTGTTAATCTTCATCTCAATGTCATCAAACTCATTAGTGTATGTCTGATTGATTATGTTTGTATACACTACATCAGTGTTCTCTTTGTCTCTCTTCTGGCTGTACCACTTAGAAGTATCTGTATATACATAGTCAATGTCAAAGTCCTTGCAATAGATTACATTAGCTAAATTACTCCATTCTGCTACTGTATCTCCAAAGAGAGCACCCCATTGACTAAGAAGTTCATTTGCAACAAGCTTTGGTGTATAGACTGTAATCTTGAGTTTTCCTTTGTCTGGATCAGAGCTGTTTCCATGTCTGATTGGAATACAATAAGCATTCTCACCAACTTTATCTGTATAGTCAGTATTTGGAACAGGACTCATCCATGAGAATGCACTCATGAACTCTTCTTCTCTGTTTGATGGATTATTGTTGTAAGGAATATAGAATGTAGTTTCAGCGCTTTGCCAAGAAGTTCCATTCCAATACTTGTCACCAATCTGAACTTTGAATTTCCATAATTGAAATCCAGTGCCATAAGTAGCTGGAGTATGTTCATAAGTTCTACTCAAAGTACAGTATTTCTGTTCTTCAATGTCTGTCGCTTTCTCTACAGGTGCAGTCTGATACATACTGTCAGTTACTATGTTGAGAGTACTTTTTCCTTTCTCTCCATATTTAGCTCCATTATATTGGTAATACAAGTCACCTTTGATTGTAATCCAGCTTGTACCAGAAGAAGGCTTCCATTGTATCTCTTCATTGACAGAGTATTCAAGAACAGGCTTTTCAAACTTAGCTATATCACTTAATCTGAAACTTCCGCTTCTGTCATCAGTTACAAAGAATGTAAGGTAGTCTTCCCAGTCAAGAGATGTAGGAAGATTGTTCTTTCCTTCATTGCTTCTGTATGCATAGTGTTGAATCAAGCATCCATGAGTGTTGCACCATCTGTTGATTGGATTTGACTGAAACTTACTAGTTGGAGAAAGCGGGTCATAGTAAGAGTCACACTCAACTAGATTGTTGTGTCTGTAGAAATGATGTTTCCAGTGAGACTTAGCTTCATCTAGACGACACATAATCTGATATTGATATCCAGTTACATCTGTCTCTACAGTATCTGCTCTCAAGAAGTGTCTGTGTGTGATATTCTTGGTCCATTTGCTACCTCCACTGCCCATATTTCTCTCTTCAGTTATAGAGATATGATAGTTCTCATTAGTTATGTCTGGACTAATCTCATCAATCTGATATAGATTGTCACTTACTTCAATCTTGTTATATACTCCATCAAGAGAAACATTAGATGTACCACCTGCATAAGTGACTTCAAAAGATTTGTCTATAGTCTCATAAGTAGGTGAATTTGTTGGATTAGCAAGGTCAATCTTCATATAATTAACACTTGGAGTGATAGAATAGTTCAACCTATAATTGACTAACCAGATGTCTTCTCCATCAATTGTAAGAGTAAGTCCTAAGTATCTAAGAATCTCTTCAAGGATTTCATACTTAGTCCAAGGAGTTCTCTCTTCATCATCATCAATGAAGTTCGCTTCAGATACATAGATGTCTTCTATTGCTTTAGTATTTTCTTCTCCATTAAGCTTGTCATAGATTTCTGGTATGTAAAGAGTTCCAGTATAGCCACAATCAAGAACAAACTCTTTGATGATATCTATCATCTTTCTGTACTTAGGACCATCATTAGATATAGAGTATCTGAAGTCTTTAAGTGTTGAGATTGCATCTACACAGTTTATAGTGATATTGTCAAGATAAGTGTAAGTCTGGTCATATACATTTGGAACTACATATCCTCTGAACACTACATCTGATGCTATTTGACCTGGTCCTGACTCGCCTTGTAGTCTTCTAATCATGACTCTGATACCTCTTGACTGAGGTGTATACAAGTCAAAGATGTATTTGTTAGACACTATCTCTATAGAAGCACTTCTTGACTTGATTGGAGAAAAAAGTCCATCACTCTTCTGCTCTATGATACAAGGAGTCTCTCCAAGAAGAATCTCTTCTACATTAGTAGTGTTACCTACATGAAAATCAATTATATATGGTCTTTCGTATATATCAAATGGGCTTTTGAAGCCACCACGCAATATTGGCATTGTCTATAATTTATATTTTTGCTCTTCTATTTTGATAGTTTGAAAGTGTTCCAACTAAATCTTGACCTCTGATTACGAATTCAACTCTTCCACCAACACCACTAGATAAGCTCTCTTGTCCATTAAGAAGCTTGAAAAGTCTTGCTTGCTGTTGTGTGTTAAGTACCATTTCGTTGTCATTCAAACGAGCAAGATTTCTGTCTCCTGCAACTCCACCTCCACCACTGAAAATACCACCGCTTGAGAACTTCTTAGCTCTAGCAATAGCAGATATGATTGCTGCAAGGACTGAAGCTATTGCTGCAACTGCAAGGATAGGTCCTACATATGGAATTGATGCTACACTTTGTCCTGCACCTGCTGCTGCTTCAGCACCTTTTGCTCCAGCTGCTTCTATATGAGCTTTAGCATTCTCTTTTGTAGCTGCTGTCTCTGCTGCTGTAGTAGCAATTCCAGCTGCTTTCACTGTATTGACTAATTCTGTTACTGCAGCAACACTTTCAAGAACATTTGCTACACCATTCATTATTGTAATTCCTGTCTGGAATACTGCGAAGAAGCTTTCCCATCCATTCTTTGCTTCTTCAAGCTTGTCACTGAGAGAAGATACACTTTCATATATATCATTGAAACTTCCAATGATTCCATTTCCTATTCCACTGATAGAGTCAATTCCATCAATTGCTTTCTTAAGCTCTGCAGTGTCAACATCAATCTTCACTTTCGCTTTGATTCCATTCTTAGAAAGTGTTTCATTGATATTATTAACAAGAGCTTTAGCATCTTCTTTTCCAATGAGACCAAGTTCAAACCAAGACTGTACTTTAGCTGCTGTCTCTTCTGCTGCTCTGTATAAGTCAACTTGTGCTTCTCTGTCAATAATTGGTTTTACTTTGATAGTTGATTCATAAGTAGCTTTACCTGTAGGAGCATTCTTTGGAAGCTCAAGTTTCTCAAGAGGAGCAGAATTCAATCTCTTTATGAATGCTTTAGTGTCTTCTTCAAGCTGCTTAATTTTAGTGTCAATATCATTTATCTTCTTAAGTTGGTCATACCAAGCATCACTTCCATATTCAATATATTTCTTCTGCTCTTCAAGCTCTTGTTTCTGTTTCTTAAGTATATCTATTTGATTTACAAGTTCTTTTGCTACTTCTTTAGCTGCTTTTACACTAGGATTGTTCTTAGGATCTGAAGCACCAGAATTTCCTTTATCATCAAAATTGAATATCTCTCCAAGATTAAGTGCTTCTACTTTGTCTTCAAGACTTCTTTGTTCATCATCTATAGTCTTAGATACTCCAGCATAATGCTTTCTTATAGCTTCTTCTATATCTTTTGCTACATTATTTGAAGTTACTATGTAATTCTTTCCAAGTCTCTTCACTTCTCCTGTAGCACCATTCCATTCTCCATAAACATTATACTTCTTAAGCATATCAAAGAGAGGTGTCTTCTCATCAACTCTCATATTATTTGCTCCAGCAGCTAAGTTTTGTGCTGCCATAAGCTCAGACATCATCTCTTTATAACTCTCTGCTTGCATTGATTCAAGACCCATTGCTTGAGCTCTGAGAATACATGCTTTTCTGAAGTCTTCTGTTCTTCTGATGAATATATCTTCAAGACCATTGATGTCTTTTACACTGAGTCCAAGGTCATCTAATTTAGATTTATAGTCTTTCAAGAACTGCTGTTTCTCTGCTTCTGTCCTGCATGTTCTATACTTCTTCTCAAGAGTGTCAAAGCTGTATGCTGCTTCACCCATCTTAGATATAGAATCTTTCATAGATTCCATGTATCTGTCATGTGCTTCTTTAAGCTCTTCTTGTGCTTTCTTTGCTTTGTCACTATGAATTACAAAAGCAGCAAGAGCACTTCCTACTGCTATGATTGCACTTGCGAGAAGAACATATGGATTTGCTTTAGCTGCTGCATTAAAGAGTTTCTGTGCTACTGTAGCACCATTTGTAGCTGTAGCTTCAAGAGCTTTTGCTTTAGCAAGTGCTTTTGCTTGAACAGCTTGAACACCCATCATGAGCGCACTTTGTTTTTGAAGAGCATTTCCAACCTGAATGACTGAATTAGTAGCAGCTTCTATTGTCTTTAATCTAGCAATGACTGCCACAAGCTTTTCTGTACTGTCTGCACCAAGAATACCAGCAGAAGCAATGCCTTGAAGAGTACCAGAAACAACACCAATTCCTTGTTTCATTGCATCCCAGCTAGCTGTATCAGATGCAAGTGCATTGATACTAGCTTGTGCATCTAAAATAGCATCTTTATAACCAGCAGCTTCTTTGGTCATCTCCTGGATTTTGAGAATAGTTTCTCTGCCCAAGTCTGAATTCTGCATTTCCTTGGACATTGCATTGTAGTTTATAGTTAAGTCTTGGATATCTCTAGTAAGCTGAGAAAGTTGCTTACGATAATTACTTACAGAACGATTTCCTTTTTCAAGACTTGACATCTCTTTGATAAGGTCTCTAGCACTCTTTGAACCAGCTTTTCCAAGTTCATCTAAGTCTTTCTTCGCATCATCTGTAGCTTTTTGAAATTTCTTGGTGCTTTCAACAGCACTGTCCATTCCTTGATTGAAATTGCTTACATCACTGCTTACCTTTACTGAATAGTCTTGCATTAGTTAGTTTAGGTAGGTATATTTGTCTTTAATAAATCTTTGAAAGACTGCTCATTTCCTTTCTCTTCAAACAACTTTATCTTTCCACTGTTGAGCATGTCTTCCATATCTTTTGCTTCATCTCTCAAATTCTCAAGTTCTTTCTCTGTCGCTGTCTCTTCTTTCTTCATCTTGTCCCAAGGAAGTGGCCAAGTGCTTGAAATCTCTAACTTCTTCTTGTTATTCTGTTGCACAAGTACATAGAGAATTCCTCTAAGCAATTGTCTTTCATTTACATCAACAAAATCTAAGTTATATAGAAGCTCTTTTGCTTCCCATTCTCTAAGTTCATCTAAAAAGTACTCTACACTTACGATTCTATATTCAAAACAAAGCAGTCTGAACAAGTTATGGCACCAGTTCTTTACTGGTCTTGATTCACTTTTTTTTTAGAATCCTCTTCACTGTCTCTAGGACTCATCATGCTTTCTTTTTGAAACTCTCCTAACAACCAGTTATTGAATTCACTCAACAACCCTGGATTCTCATCTAGCATGTCAAGAAGTTCATCATATTTGAAATCGTATTCTTTAGTGCTTGTAAGAATGACACAATAGAAGAAAATAATTGTATCTGTCATGTTCTCAATGTTGAAACTCTCTCCTTTTATGTTTTCCATCAACATGTATGAACGCATAGAAAGCTTCAACTCATAATCTGTATCTTTAATCTTAATCTTCATACAATAAATCTTATCTATATACTATAATATAGGACTTGAAGACCAATTCCTACAAAGTAGGTATATGAAAAAAGGCACTCTAAGTTTTTGTTAGAGTGTCTTTCAATTAGAGTTTCACTTTCTTAAGCTGAAGGTGCTGTCTTTGAAATCTGGCCCTTACCCTGAAGTGTAGCTGAGAATGTAGCTTTAGAACCAGAATCTGCTTGCCAGTCAAGGCTTGAAACAGTTACTGTTCCATAGTATACATAACTAGTCTTAGGAGTCCAGTTACCATCACTATCTAAGTTAACTGCACCTGCATCATCTGCTTCATTCTTAAGACCAAAACAAACTTTAAGTTCATTGTTTGCAGGATTAGTGATTAAGTTGAAGAAAGTGTCATAACCTTCAGTTGTGTAGAAATGGTCAGCAGTGATTTCCCATGAGTACTTAGAAGCTGTAATCCAAGAAGCTGCACCAGAGTCCTTAGTATTGATTTCCTCAGTTTCAGTACTGATTGAAAGACTGTGACTTGATGCATGAGCTATTGATTTATAGCCATTTGAAGTATATGCAAAAAGCATTATATTCTGACCATCACGAAGAATTCTTCCGTCTGATACTGCCATAGTTTTATATCTAGATATATTTATTGTTTTCGTTTTTATTCTGCAGAGCAAGAGAAATTCAAGCTCTGAATATAAGTTTCTTCATTCCACATCTCTGATATGCCAGTCATGCGAATGTTCTTTATTGTAAGTTCATCATTTGAGATTACTTTGTTCTCAAATGCATTTCTGATTAAGTCTGCAATAGTACATGAACGCATATATTCACTGTCACAGACTTGTATATTGAACTGAACTTCATCTCCAAACCAACCATCTTTGCTTTGATTCTGAACCCAAACATTCTGTCTTGTGTAAGTAATGAATGGAAATGGAGTCTCGCTCTCAGCTATGATTGGAAATATTCTATTTCCAACAAGAGCTTCAAGGTCTGAGTCTTGATGAATAGTTCCATAAATTATCTTACCAATATTGATTGCTTTGCTCATACTTTTGTGTTGTTCAGTTTATTTATACATTTGTCAATCCTTTCCATAAATATTCTCTCCATCTGAGGAGCTACTTCATTCTGAGCATTGACAAACCATTTTCTTCCTTTAATTCTACCAAGATATCTTGGCTTTTGAAGAGGTTTTCCTTTATAAGTTCTCGCATATCTGTCTCTTGTTCCTACATCTAAGAATCTGTATCTATAAGTCTGAGAATCACTCTTTCTTGAGCCAAAAATATGTACTTTTACATACATCTCTTCTCCTGCTCTGTCATTCAACTTACCAAGTCTTGGTGCATCCCATACTTCATCTCCATGATAAGGGTCATTTGGATGATTGTTTGTAGTTTTTATACCAGCTCTAGCAGCAGATTTTGTCTTCTTTCTAATCTCTTGAGCACAAGCACGAACAGCATTTTTCATAGTTTGTGTCATCTCTTTCTTAGAAAGCTCTGCAAACTTTGAAAAAGTCTCATATATGTCGCACTCAAGGTTCTGTTTGCTCATCTTCTTCTAGTTCAGTTATATTGAATTCATCTAATGCTCTTATTATATCAACTCTCTTGTTCTGCAAGTCATCATTTAGCTCTATGCTAGTGATTCTATAATACTTTCCATCAAGTAGAACTATATCTTCTTCAAGTATGTCCGCATAAATTCTGACTATCAAAAACTTAGTATAAGGGTACTGAATCTCAGAGTTTATGACTGTTCTTGAAGTAGATTGATGACTTACTCCAGCTCTATAAGAGTGGACTTTAGTGTAAGTCTCTACTTCTTCACCAAAATCATTCTTAATGACACTCTTTCTATATACTTCTATTTTCTTTTTTAGAATTCCTGCAAACATTACTTTTCACTAGCTAATTTATAATCTCTATATAAATCCATAAGAAGCTCAAAACTATGAGGTGTGACACTAAGTCCTTGACTTACAGATTCACGTATCGCATAATTGGTGCTTACCCAAAGAGCAATGGCATGTACAAGTGCTTGTGGTAGATTTCCATTATCATCTTCATAGTTAGATAATGGATAATCACAATAAAGAGCAACTACATTCTCTGCAGCTCCTTCTAAAAGCATGATATATTCATCATCATCTGTGAAATCTTCTTCAATATTAAGCTGCTTCTTTAAGTATGTTAAATCTACGTATGCCATTATAGTTCAGTTTCTTGTTTTTGTAAAAGAGTTGGGTTGGTAAAATGATTGGAAAAAACCAACCCAACTCAGAGATAAGATTATGAGAGAAAGCTTTATAATTAAGCTTTGATATACTTGATAGCATCTTCTCTTACAAGTTTTGCATCTGCAAATGCATTTACGATAATCATGATTTGTCCATCAGAAAGGGTGGTACTGTCCGCTACGGTATCTACCCTTACTTCGTCCCAAAGGCCAAGAGCAAGATTTGAGAAATCTCCAACGAATGCATAGCTAGAAGCAACATTTGAAGTAACTTCTGTTGGATATTCATCAATTCTACCATCATTGTAAACCATGCCATGGTCATTGATTTCCATAGCCTTCATAGCACCTTTGAAGTGAGGTGAAGCAACGAAGTTGATATTTGAGAAGTTGTAGCTCTCAATGTCA
>ODAJ011383043.1_pt1 | contig 13498 bp, 8 predicted proteins | sample 1539241 | NCBI WGS metagenome assembly ODAJ01 (sample SAMN02144231, study PRJEB22623) | gut metagenome | biome: sheep rumen | host: Ovis aries | place: New Zealand | reverse complement strand
ACTTCAAATCTGGATTAGACATGTATTTTGAAGGTGCCCAATAGTTTGAAATGCCGTTAATCCATGAGGATGTCTTAATCTCATATACCTGAACTAACTGACCCGAAGGAATGTTGTTGTTTCCTGCAGTACCATAGCTGAAACGAATCTTTAAGTCGTCGAGCCAACTCTCAGCGAACTTCATGAAAGGCTCAGAAGAGATACGCCATGCAATAGCAGCGGAGGGGAAGTAACCCCAACGGTTGCTGGAATTGAACTTAGAGGAAGCATCTGCACGGAATGTAGCACTTACCAGGTATTTGTCCTTAAAGTTATAGTTGGCACGTCCGAAGTATGACAGTAGCTTATCATCAGGTGAGAAATAGTCGTCAATCTGATAAGGAGTGCCTTGGTTTGTCAGACTCCATGCGCGATCAGAATCATAGTTGACGGGGAAACCATGCGAAATGTCTGTATTGATACGTTGTTTGGTGATGACATATTCATGGCCTAACAGAACATTCAGTGAATGATCGCTTCCTTTTCCAAAGATCTCTTTGAAATCATAGCTTATCGTATTGGTGTTGCGGAAACGGTTGCGATCCGTTTCTTTTATCTGGATGGCTGGCATGCCTTGATTGGCACTGGAAGGAACATTCTTAATATAGTAGGTCGTCAGACCCCAATAGCGTTGGTCGAAATTACGATAATCGTCGTAGCCAAATTCGGTCTTCAGCTTCAGATTCTTGTAAACCTCCCAGCCGAAAGATCCAGCCAGATTAAGATTCTTGCGAGTCTGTTTCCTGTCATTGTCAGCAATAGCTGTTAAGGGATGATACAGGTTTCCTAAATCGTCATCTGTACCTGCATTTGGGTCAAGATTAGAGATGGGTATTGGTGTGTAAATGACAGAATACTTCAGACGCTTGTCAGAGTCGTACGATGATGAGACGTCGTTAGCACCGCCTCCATTGATGTCTGTGATTGCATAGCGAGCCTGCAGGTCCAAAGTCGTCGTCTTGGAGGGCTTTGTGTTTAACTTCAGCGAAAAGTTATCGCGCTTGAAACTTGAATTGCGCATGATTGCCTTGTCGTTCATGTGTGCATAGCTGAATGCATACTTGATTGCATCTGTACCACCATTAATGTTTAAGTTGTGGTTGAAAGTGTGACCTGTGCGTCCGAAAGTTATATCTTGCCAATCATTTTCGGCAATGCCATCGTACATGTCCAAATCTTCAAAGGAACCAAAATATTTCTCGTAGTTCTTGACTGATTCGGCATTTTTCAGTTGGGCAAGTTCGTACTGCCATAATGCATAATCTTTTGCATTCATGACATCAAGCTTCTTGGCAATCTTCTTCCAGCTGTAATAAGCGTTGTAGCTCACTTTGGTCTTACCTTCCTTACCGCTCTTAGTAGTAACCATAATTACACCATTAGCACCACGACTACCGTAGATGGCGGTAGAAGAGGCGTCCTTCAGCACGGTGATGTCCTCGATGTCGTTAGCGGGGATATCGCTGATACTTTCTACAGGGAAACCATCGACGATGAACAATGGAGTGTTGTCACCTGTGATAGAACCACCACCACGCACGCGAATCTTCATCTCTGCGTCAGGCGAACCCTCCGTTGTGGTAATTTGTACACCAGCCATCTTACCCGTCAGTGCCTCTGTAGCATTTGCCACGGGGACGGCTTGCAGCGCTTCGCTGTTGACGGTAGCTACCGAACCTGTTAAGTCCTTCTTCTTTACAGATCCGTAACCGATAACCACCAGTTCGTCGAGCTGTGTGTTGTCATCTTCCATCTTGATGTCGATATGGCTCTTGCCTTTCACATCGACAGTCTTGGTTTTCATACCAATGTACGAAATCACGATGGGTTTGTTGCCCGAAACCTTTAATGAGAAGTTACCGTCAAAGTCGGTCACTGTCGCATTTTGGGTACCTTGTTCCTGTACAGTGGCTCCAATGACGGACTCGCCGGTGGCATCTTTGACTGTACCAGTAACTGTCTGTGCACTAACGCTGCCTACAACAAAGATAAGGCATAGAAGTAGCACCATACGATAGATACTTTTCATTCTAATAGACATAAATTAGTAGTTTAAATTAATAATAATATTATGTAATATTTATGATTGTGCAAATGTACTAATAAATCTTAATATTGCAAAACAAAAAGGGAGGTTTTTTTCGTAAACGTTTACGCTTTTCTTCGCTTTTATCTCCTTCTATCTTCCTCTAACTTCTCTAACTTCTCTAACTTCTCTAACTTCTTTAACTTCCCTAACTTCTTTAACTTCTCTAACTTCCCTAACTTCTCTAACTTCTCTAACTTCTATTGCAGGGTGAGTCCCATCAGTCCAATAACAACCTGATTGGACTGGGGGCAGATGTCGAAAGCAATCACTTTCTTGTCGGGATCCAGTGGCATACAGAGCATCTGGGCTGCACCACCAGGCAGCTGTAGGTCGCTCGTTCCCTTGATGCCCAGGGCTTTACAGAGGTCGCGACTGACAACACCCGTACCTAAGCTGACACGGTAGGGACGAGGCTGCAGGGCACGGAAGGCGTAGTTGTCGGTGTAGTATTCCTGTTCTATGGGGCACCAGTTGTCGGGATTGACCAGTCGCAGGGTGTCGGCGGTGCCGTCTTCATAGCGTGCCACAATCAGTCCGTTCACCATGCGGCTCTCGCGTGTCGTTGTCGTTCCTGCCAGCAACAGCCAAGCACGCCACGCTCTCTCCTTGACGGGAACGGTGGCTTGGTTGGGGAAACGGTCTGATAGCGACGTGCAGATGGTGTTCTGTCCTGCTAATGGCGAATGGAAAGGCACGCCCATGATGACAACCTCGTCCTTGATAATTTGTTGACGGAAGACGCTGTCGGTAACGTCTGGGCTGATGTCTGTCACATTGGCGTTATAGTGCTCTGTCAGCTTTATCTTCGTGAACTTCAACTCGAAAGTCGGTTCGTCGGTACCTTCTGCCGTGGGCTCCGCTTCTTCGTAGGAGCTGTAGACGTAAACCTCAGGGAGCTTCAAGGGAGCCTCTATGCTGAATGTCTGGTGCTCCTCGGTGGTGCCCTCTATGTCCTTGTACTCACCTTTGCCCAAATTGATGCGCAGCACCAACTGCTGAGCCTGGCTGAAGTGCTGGGTGACGTCGTAGATGAGCAGATTGCCCTGGCGGCGGAAGCGGTAGCTCACATAGGGGGTGCTGATGGATGCGCTGTCCCACGTCTCGGGGAAATTGGGGTGGATGATGCAGCGCCGGCTGAAAGCATCGGGGCGAATGCCGAAGAGACCCTCGGTCAGCGTGCGCTTCGTGATGCTGAGAGCGTTAGCATTGTCGCGTCCCTGTTCACCATTCACCACGTCAAACTTGCTGTATTGTCCCATATTGCCAGGAGACTGACCATCGTACATCTGGTCGATGATGTTGGCTTTCATCAGGCGGAAGCCCTCCTCGTTGCGGGCTGCTTTGAAGCAAGACATGGCGGCATGCATGACGGCTGCGGGACTGACATTGTTCATGTCCCACGTATAAGGCATCCAGCTGCTGGTGGCCAGCGTGGAGAGCTGGGGCGTCACTGGGATGTGCGGTATGGCACGGTCCATGTATTTCGTAGCCTGGTAGGCTTGCTCCGGACTGCAGGCATCGTATTCTATCGGTGTGCAGACGGACCATAAGGCAGGAGTGTCGTGCAGCCGCTGCAGTCCTTCGCTGTCTTTGCATTCTGCCCAGCAGCCCTTGTCGGCCATCCAGAGATATCCCTGGAGGCGAGCCATGGCTTCGTCGGCCTTGACATAGAAGGAGGCGCCGTCGCGTTGTGCTACTGCTGCCATGCGTGCTGCTATGGTGTTTAGCCAGTAGCTCTTGGCCAGTTTGACGGTTGACAGTTCTGTGTTGTCTACCGACTCCAGGTAGCTGATGAGCGACGGCCATAGGCGCTGTATGTTGCCGGGATTGGCATCGTAGCGGAAGTCCCAGAGCTTTTCTTCGATAGACTCATTCTTGACTTTACCTTGTAACACCGACAGCACACTGCCCAAAGTATTGAAATAGGGGTCCGGTGTGCGGATGGTAATGGTTGAGGCTAACTCCTGCATGTCGCCCTCCATGCGGTCGAAGAGTGCTTCTCCCTGTCGGATGGGCAGGAACGAGAATGTCAGGTTGGCACAAGACAGGTAGATGTCTTCCGTGAAATTGACGGAGGCTTGCTGGTGGGGCAGGTCTAACTTGAGGGAACCGTCGAAGTTGGCGGCGCGCAGTCTCCAGATGACGCGGTTCGACTGCTGGTCCATGACGACCTTGATGCGCACTACTGCTTTCTTGCCCCAGGTAGCATGTTTTACTTCATAGCTGCGCATGCCGTCCTGGTAGCGCGAGAGGCAATAGTCAGCCTCCTCCAGTGCTACGCCATTGATGCGGAAGGACAGCTGGCGGTATTCCTTGTTCTGTAATACCAAGAAAGTGGGGCGGTCACTGGTCTGCAAGATGTAGTCGGCCGTAGCACCGTAAAGGGTGCGCGTCAGCCGATTGTCGCCGTTGACGCAGACAAAAGCGCGTCCGTTGGGGCGATATTTATAGCCGCTGGAGCTGGTCCAGCAGCAAGTCAGTAGCAATAGCAGTGCCAGTATTTTGTTCATACTTGTTGCAAAGTTACAAAGAAGCGCGGAAAACACCAAAGTTTTTCGCCGCTTTTTTCATCTTTCTGCTGTTTAAAAGGAAAAAAAAGACCGACTGTCCTCGCGACAATCGGTTTTTCAAAACAAACTACTTAAAAACTAATCTACTAAAACAAATCAAAAAATATCTCTTGTTTATCACAAACTTTTCCTATGTTATACCTAATTGTTTTTAGGCGCTTAACCTTTTATGCACTGCAAAGTTAGAAACTTTTTGGTTATGCTGCAAATATTTATGCATAAAAGATGATATATTCTTGACATAAATCAAGCGGTTGTCCGTCTTGTCCGACTGACAACCGCTAATTTGATATGTATAGTTTGCAAAATCAACTACTTACATCATACCTCCCATACCTGGGGCACCACCCATTGGCATAGCGGGCTCCTTCTCAGGTTTGTCGCAGATGAGGCACTCTGTTGTCAAGAACATTCCAGCGATAGACGCGGCGTTCTCCAGTGCTACGCGAGCCACCTTGGCAGGGTCGATGACGCCAGCCTCACGAAGGTCCTCAAACTTGTCAAGACGGGCATTGTAACCGAAGTCACCCTTGCCCTCGCGAACCTTCTGTACGACAACGGCACCTTCCTGACCGGCATTGCTGACAATCTGGCGGAGAGGCTCCTCAATGGCGCGGCAAATGATGTTGATACCGGTCTGCTCGTCGGCATTGACGCCCTTCAGGTCGGCCAGCGCCTGCTGAGCACGGATGTAGGTCGTACCACCACCGGCAACAACACCTTCCTCGATGGCTGCACGGGTAGCGCAGAGGGCGTCGTCGACACGGTCCTTCTTCTCCTTCATCTCTACCTCGCTGTTGGCACCGACATAGAGCACTGCTACGCCACCAGCCAACTTGGCCAGACGCTCCTGCAGCTTTTCCTTGTCGTAGGAAGAGGTGGTGAGCTCGATTTCCTTCTTAATCTGGGCGATACGGTCCTGGATGGCCTGCTTGTCGCCGGCACCATTGACGATGGTGGTGTTGTCCTTAGATACTGTCACCTTGTCACAGGTTCCGAGCATCTCCAGAGTAGCCTGCTCCAACTTCAGACCCTTCTCCTCGCTGATAACCACGCCACCAGTCAGGGTAGCGATGTCCTCGAGCATAGCCTTGCGACGGTCGCCGAAGCCAGGAGCCTTGACAGCACAGATCTTCAGACCGCCACGGAGACGGTTTACAACCAGCGTGGTCAGTGCCTCAGAGTCTACATCCTCAGCGATAACGAGCAGGGGACGACCGCTCTCAGCAGCAGGCTGCAGGATGGGCAGGAAATCCTTGATGTTAGAAATCTTCTTGTCGTAGATGAGGATGTATGGGTTCTCCATGACGCACTCCATCTTATCTGAATCAGTTACGAAGTAGCCAGAGAGGTAGCCGCGGTCGAACTGCATACCCTCGACAACGCCGATGTGGGTGTCGCGGCTCTTGCTCTCCTCAATGGTGATAACGCCATCTTTAGAAACCTTGCGCATAGCGTCGGCCAGCAGTTTACCAATCTCTTCGTCGTTGTTGGCACTGACGGTGGCAACCTGCTCAATCTTGTCGTAGTTGTCGTCAACCTTCTCGGCATTGGCCTGGATGTGTTCAACAACGGCCTTCACAGCCTTGTCGATACCACGCTTCAAATCCATGGGGTTGGCACCTGCGGTAACATTCTTCAGACCCTCGGTAACAATAGCCTGAGTCAGGATGGTAGCTGTTGTCGTACCATCGCCGGCATCGTCTCCAGTCTTTGATGCTACACTCTTAACAAGCTGAGCACCAGTGTTTTCGAACTTGTCCTCCAGCTCGATTTCCTTGGCGACGGTAACACCGTCCTTGGTAATCTGAGGAGCACCGAACTTCTTCTCGATAACAACGTTGCGACCCTTAGGACCGAGGGTGACTTTTACTGCATTTGCCAACTGGTCAACGCCCAGCTTCATAGCATCGCGGGCGTCAATATTGAATTTAATATCTTTTGCCATAATTAAACCCACCCCCACCCCCTCCCAAAGGGAGGGGCGCTTGGTTAGTTTTTGGGGGTTCCAAGCATCTATTATTAATACTGTTTATTTGTTTCCACCTCCATGTCTTTACAGACTCCCCTCCCCCTTTGGGAGGGGTTGGGGGTGGGTTTCTTACTTTTCGATAACTGCCAAAACGTCGCTCTGACGCATCATCAAATACTTCTCGCCTTCGAACTCCAGCTCGGTGCCGCTGTACTTGCCATACAGCACTTCGTCGCCAGCCTTCAGGACCATTTCTTCATCTTTACTACCCTGACCAACGGCCTTGATGGTGCCATGGAGGGGTTTCTCCTTTGCGGTGTCAGGAATAATGATTCCACCGATTTTCTCTTCTGCCGGTGCGGGAACTACCAGCACGCGGTCTCCTAATGGTTTGATGTTCATAATACTTTTATTTTTAAATTAGACTTTTTTGAGTTTTCTGCCGGCTGCTATGCCAAAACCGTGCCAAAACAAGACAGACTGACACATTGGCAGAGTAAAAAATATCGACGAATGTTATAATTATTAATAATGTATATTGTTGGTCGAAGAATTTGGTGGTTTCATTTTTTCTTTTTACCTTTGCAACACAGATGAGAATCGTAATAACCATTTTTTTTGAAATATGAAAGACTTTCTGAAGTATGTTTTGGCCACTGTTACGGGTATCTTGATGGTGGCAATTGTGATGGGTATCCTTGGTGCCATCTCGTTGGTAGGTCTGGCTGCGTCCAGCGCCAGCACAACAGAAGTAGAAGACAACTCAGTATTCGTGCTGTCTCTGTCGGGTACTCTTGAAGAGCGTGCTAAGGACGATCCTTTGGCGTTCCTGACGGGACAGGTTAGTGAGAACCTGGGACTTGACAAAATCTTGGCTTCCATCCAGAAAGCGAAGGATAATGAAAATATCAAAGGTATCTATATCGAGGCTGGCGCCTTTGCTGCCGGCTCTCCTGCTTCTATGCATGCCATCCGCGAAGCACTGCTTGACTTCAAGAAGTCGGGCAAGTGGATTGTTGCTTATGGAGACAGCTACACACAGGCTACCTACTATATCAGCTCGGTAGCCGACAAGGTGTTTATGAATCCGCAAGGAATGGTAGACTGGCACGGACTGGGTGGCGAGACATACTATCTGCGTGACCTGCTGGCTAAAGTGGGTGTGCGCTTCCAGGCTGTGAAGGTGGGTAAATACAAGAGCGCTGTGGAAATGCTGACCAGCGACCACATGAGCGAATATGACCGTGAACAGACCGAGTGCTATATCAATGGTATCTGGAAGGTGATGCTCGACGATGTCTCTAAGAGCCGTAAGATAAGTGTTGACTCGCTGAACGCCTATGCTGATAGAGGCATCACTTTCGCCGATGTCAACGAGTTTGTCAAGTTGAAGTTTGTCGACAAGCTGCTCTACACCGATGAGGTAAAGGGTGAGGTGAAGAAGCTGCTGAAGATGGACAGCGACGATGACATCAAACAGGTTTCGCTTGGCGATATGGACGGTGTCAAGGGCAAGAAAGAAAAGGGCGAGAAGATTGCTGTCTACTACGCCTATGGCGATATCGTCGATTCTGAGACCGGTGGTGTGGTGAACGATGACCATTCTATTGTCGCCACTACCGTCTGCAAGGACCTGGAAAAGTTGATGAACGACGACGACGTGAAGGCTGTCGTGCTGCGTGTCAACTCTCCTGGCGGTTCTGCCTATGCTTCTGAGCAGATATGGCGCTCTGTTGTGAACCTCAAAGCCAAGAAGCCGGTAGTCGTCTCTATGGGTGGCTATGCTGCTTCGGGTGGCTATTATATCAGCTGTGCAGCCAACTATATCTATTCAGAGCCTACCACTATCACGGGTTCTATCGGTATCTTCGGCATGTTCCCCGATGTGAGTAGTCTGCTGACAGATAAGCTGGCCATTAAGTTCGATATGGTGAAGACTAACAAGTTTGCTGACTTCGGTGCCGCATCGCGCCCGTTCAATGCTGACGAGATAGCACTGCTTGAGAATTATATCGGTCGCGGCTATGAACTGTTCCGCAAGCGTGTGGCTGATGGACGTAAGTTGCCGGTGGAAAAGGTTGAGGAGATTGCACAAGGACGCGTATGGCTGGGTAACGATGCCCTCGGCATCAAACTCGTTGACGGCATTGGTTCACTGGACGATGCAGTGAAGAAGGCTGCCCAGTTGGCGAAGGTCGACGAATACTATACTACTGACTATCCCGATGAACCCGGTTGGCTTGAGAGTCTGACCAGCTCGGTCAGCAAGGATAACTATCTCGATGAGAAACTGCAGGAGACACTGGGCGACTACTACACTCCTTTCACCTATATGAAGAAGGTTAGTCAGCAGTCGGCCGTCCAGGCTCGTCTGCCGTATATCGTGGTAATCAAATAGTTGTCGCTCCGGCATACTGAAATCAGAAGAGAAGCACACCATGGAAGGCGACTTCATCAAACTCAACAGATGGCTGCAGCCCTTAAGCTGGCTGTACGGTTTGGCGGTAAACTGCCGTAACATGCTTTTTAGTATGGGAATACTGAAAAGCCGCAGCTTTGATGTACCCGTCATCTCTGTTGGCAATATCACAGTTGGTGGCAGTGGAAAGACTCCTCATGTGGAGTACCTTATCCGTCTGCTGAAGGATAACTTCCGCACCGCCGTGCTGAGCAGAGGCTATAAGCGCAAGAGTAAGGGCTTCGTACAGGCATCCTCCGAAACCACCATGCCGCAGATAGGTGATGAACCTTTCCAGATGAAGCAGAAATTCCCTGATGTCACAGTGGCTGTGGACAAGGACCGCTGTCACGGAATAGACACACTGGTGGAAAACGACAAGGATATTGACGTCATCCTGCTGGACGATGCTTTTCAACATCGTTATGTCAAGCCTGGCATCAATATCCTGCTGGTCGACTACCATCGGTTGATTATCTACGACAGACTGCTGCCGGTGGGCAGACTGCGTGAGCCGCTGTCGGGAAAGGACCGTGCAGACATCGTCATTGTTACCAAGTGTCCGAAGGAGCTCAAACCCATGGGGTATCGTGTGATAACCAAGGCAATGGACCTTTTTCCCTATCAGCAGCTGTTCTTTACGTCCATAGAGTATGGCGCTCTGTACCCGCTGTTCGACAAGTCGAAAGAGTGTCTGGCATTGAAGAATCTCAAGGACCATCATGCTGTGCTGCTGACGGGTATCGCCTCGCCGCGCCAGATGACGCACGACCTGGAACCATTGATACCTCAGCTTACGCCGCTCACCTTTAGCGACCATCATAACTTCACAGCGAAGGATGTAGAGATGATCAACAGTACCTTTGCGGCATTGCCTTCTCCTAAATTGATTATCACGACAGAGAAGGATGCCACGCGGCTAAACATGGCTGCCGGACTGAGCGAGGAAGTGCGCAGCGCTCTGTATGTATTACCTATCATTGTCTGTTTCTTACAAGATCAGGCAACAGTGTTTAACCAACAAATTATAGACTATGTACACAAAAATTCAAGAAACAGCATCCTGGTTAAAAGAAAGGATGAGCACAAATCCCAAGACTGCCATCATTCTGGGGACAGGCCTCGGACAATTAGCTTCAGAAATTACTGATAGAACAGAGATACCTTATAAAGAAATACCTAACTTCCCCGTATCTACGGTGGAGGGACATGCTGGTGCTCTCATCTTCGGTAAGCTGGGCGGGGTGGATATAATGGCGATGCAGGGCCGCTTCCACTACTACGAAGGTTATAGTATGAAAGAAGTGACGTTCCCCGTCCGCGTGATGTATGAGTTGGGCATCAAGACGCTCTTCGTGTCCAATGCTGCCGGAGGCATGAATCCTGCCTTCAAGATTGGTGATTTGATGGTGATAACCGACCATATCAACTTTTTCCCCGAGCATCCGCTGCGCGGCAAGAACTTCCCTACGGGTCCCCGTTTCCCGGATATGCACGAGGCCTACGACCACGAGCTTATTAATCTGGCTACGCAGATTGCGAAGGAGAAGAATATCCGCCTGGTATACGGTGTCTATGTAGGCACCACGGGTCCAACGTTCGAGACACCTGCTGAATACCGTATGTATCGCACCCTGGGCGGCGATACGGTGGGTATGTCTACTGTTCCTGAAGTAATCGTGGCCCACCACTGCGGCATTCGCACCTTTGGTATCAGCGTAGTGACTGACTTGGGTGGCTTCGATAATCCTGTTGAAGTGAGCCACGAGGAGGTGCAGGAGGCTGCCGACAAGGCTCAGCCACTGATGACCGAAATTATGCGTGAAATGGTTAAGCGCACAGTGTAACAGCGCACGGCATACGTGCCACCCTTTAAGTTCAGTGTGTTGCTATGCATAGCAACAAGTAAAACAAAAAGAATGGAAATAGCTAAATTAGGAGAATTCGGGCTGATAGACCGTCTGACGAAAGACGTCAAGCCCAACAACCCATCAACAAAGTACGGCGTAGGAGACGACTGCGCCGTACTTCACTATCCCGACAGTGAGGTACTTGTCACTACCGATATGCTGATGGAGGGGGTCCACTTCGACCTGACCTACATCACCTTGCAGCATCTGGGATACAAGTCGGCGATGGTCAATATCAGCGATATCTTTGCCATGAATGGCACACCGAGACAGATGACTGTCTCGCTGGCCCTCAGCAAGCGCTTTAGTGTAGAAGATGTCGAGCTGTTCTACGAAGGACTGCGGGCTGCCTGCAATAAGTGGGGCGTCGACATCGTTGGGGGCGACACCACAAGCAGCTACACCGGTCTAGCCATCAGCATCACCTGCATCGGCGAGGCTCGTAAGGAGGATATCGTCTACCGCAATGGTGCCAAGGAAACTGACCTTGTCTGTGTCAGTGGCGACCTGGGTGCTGCCTATATGGGACTGCAACTGCTGGAGCGCGAGAAGTCTGTCTACTACCAAATGGTTGACGAGGCCAAACGCAAGCATGCCGCTGACGGCGCTCCCGTCAAGATTCCCGACTTCCAGCCCGACTTCGCCGGCAAGGAATACCTCTTGCAGCGCCAGCTGAAGGCGGAAGCCCGTGGTGACATCATCCAGAAACTGCGCGAGGCGGGTATCCGTCCGACAGCCATGATGGATATCAGCGACGGACTGAGCAGCGAACTGATGCATATCTGCAAGCAGAGCCAGGTAGGGTGCCGCATCTTTGAGAAGCAGCTGCCCATCGACTACCAGACAGCTGTGATGGCTGAGGAACTGAACATGAATGTCACTACCTGTGCGCTCAATGGCGGCGAAGACTACGAGCTGCTCTTTACCGTGCCCATTGGCGACCATGAAAAAATTCAGCAGATAGAGGATGTCAAACTCATTGGTCACATCACCAACAAGAGTCTGGGGCACGTCCTTGTAACCCGCGACGACCAAGAATTTGAACTAAAAGCCCAAGGGTGGAACCCCCTGAGCAACGGAAACGATGCCAAGTGAATGCTTGGCATCGTTTTTGTTATGGGAAGGGGTATATATAATAAGGTATATGTCCTATGTCCCTGCTGCCTCATATTGACTGGGAGTCTGACCGGTCAACTTGAAGAAGGCACGACGGAAGGTAGAGATAGAGGCAAAACCACTCTCTTGAGCCACGTAGTCAAGTTTGTATTCCGGATGTTCCCGTATCATGGGGATGCTGACACGCTCTATGCGTAGCTGGTTGATATAGTCGTAGAATGTCATACCCAACACCTGACTAAGGTACTTGCTGACATAAGTGCGGTTGCTGTTCATTGCCGTTGACAAGTCGGACAGCGTCAGGTCTTTCTTCAGATAGAGTTTCTGCTGCTCTACCAACTCTTCCAATGCTCCCTTGGCAAATGGTACTATATTCTTGTTGTTGGTGGCTGGATCAACAGTCTTGTCGACTAATACAGGATGGAAATCCCAGCTATAGTGTAGCACCATCAGCCATAGCACAAGGGTTGAGATATAATAAACAATGTCGGTCGTAATTGTTCCGGCGAGTGAGGTGAAAAGCCACATGAGCTGACTGATAATGGCAAAAAAGAAAACGGTCTTCAGCCACGAGGCATCAACATGGTCGATGTTGGAATAGTTCTCGCGAACATACTTGATATATTGACGCGCCTTCTTCCATCCTATGACAACAATAGTCCAGGCATAGAACCAAAGGAACACCGAATAGCAATAAATAACTTCCTGAGCAGGATATATAATATATAATAAGGTGAAAACAGCAAAAGGCAATGCTTGCAGTGACAGTCGGGAGGTGGTTGTCCATCCTGGCATCACTGCCTCAAAGATAAAAACAGTATAAGTCAATGCTCCCCACCCATCAATAATCATCATCCAGTTCAGAACCTCGGACGTGTACATCCCGGGGAATGTCAGAATGATATCCTTCAGATTTGACAGGGACCATATCGCCATAATCCACCCTAATACAGTTTGAAATCGCGTCTTGTACTTTCGGATGAACAGGAAATAGATGGCAAAGGTAGCAAAAAATATTGTCAAGTTGCCAATCAGAAATGCCGATATGTTTGTGTAGTCTTCCATGCCGTCAATTATTGTAATAGGAAATGCTTGCGGCTACAAAGATACAATTTTTTTACGAATAGCACCACACTTGTATATCTTTTTTTTAATTGAAACGACTTTTTTAGCCAATATCGAAAAATATTTGGAGAAAAGTTTGGCAGATTGTTTTTTTCTTCGTACCTTTGCACCCGCAAACGAAAGGAATGCAGTGATCTAAACTTGGTGCCTTAGCTCAGTTGGTAGAGCATCGGACTGAAAATCCGTGTGTCCCCGGTTCGATTCCTGGAGGTACCACTC
>ODAJ012173273.1_pt1 | contig 13500 bp, 9 predicted proteins | sample 1539241 | NCBI WGS metagenome assembly ODAJ01 (sample SAMN02144231, study PRJEB22623) | gut metagenome | biome: sheep rumen | host: Ovis aries | place: New Zealand | reverse complement strand
TCGTACACGACGCGGTTCACGCCCCGGACCTTGTTGATGATGTCGTTGGAGACCTCGGCGAGGAAGTCGTACGGGAGGGGGAACCAGTCGGCGGTCATCGCATCGGTGGAGACCACCGCGCGGAGCGCGACCGGGTGCTCGTAGGTGCGCTCGTCCCCCATGACGCCGACGCTGCGGATGGGCAGCAGGACCACGCCCGCCTGCCAGATGGCGTCGTATAGGTTCGTGGCCATGACGCGCGGGTCGGAGGCGCTGCGGAAGCCCATGCCGGTGCAGTCGTAGGCGCGGAGTGCCTTGATGTAGATGTCGTCCGCCTCGCGCAGGATGCGGAGCTTCTCCTCCGTCACGTCGCCCAGGATGCGGACGCCGAGGGACGGACCCGGGAACGGGTGCCGGTTCACGAGCTCCTCCTTGATGCCCAGGGCGCGTCCGACGCGGCGGACTTCATCCTTGAACAGCATCCGGAGGGGTTCCACGACCTGCAGGTTCATCTCCTTGGGCAGGCCGCCCACGTTATGATGGCTCTTGATCTTGGAGGCGATGCCGGGAATGCCGGCGGACTCGATGACGTCCGGATAGATGGTGCCCTGGGCGAGCCAGCGGGCGCCCTCGATCTGCCGGGCGTACTTGTCGAAAGTCTCCACGAACAGGCGGCCGATGACCTTCCGCTTGGCTTCCGGCTCGTTAACGCCGGCGAGGGCGTCGAGGAAAGCCTTGGAAGCATCGACCCCGATGACGTTCAGGCCCATGTCCTGGTACGAGGCGAGGACATCCTCGAACTCGTTCTTCCGGAGGAGGCCGTTATTGACAAAGATGCTGGTGAGGTTGCGGCCGATGGCCTTGTGCAGCAGCACGCCGGCGACGGTGGAATCCACCCCGCCGCTGAGGCCCAGGATGACCTTGTCGTCCCCGAGCTTCGCGCGGAGGTCCGCCACCGTGGTCTCGATGAAGGAGTCCGGCGTCCAGTCGCCCGCACAGCCGCAGATGCCGAGCGCGAAGTTCGACAGGATCTTCGTCCCCTCTTCCGTATGGAAGACCTCGGGGTGGAACTGGACCGCGAAGGTAGGTTCGCCCACGATCTGGTAGGCGGCGTACGGGATGTCGGCGGTCTGGGCGATGGCGACGCCCCCTTCCGGCAGGCGGGAGATGGTGTCGCCGTGGGACATCCACACCTGGGAATGGACCTTGACGCCGTCCATGAGCGGAGAATCCGGGCGGATGACGTCCAGCATCGCCCGACCGTATTCCCGGGCGAGGGAGCCTTCGACCTTGCCGCCGCAGCGGTGCGCGATATACTGTGCGCCGTAGCAGATGCCCAGGACCGGCAGCTTGCCCTTTACGCAGTCCAGGTCGAACTGCGGGGCGTTGGCGTCGCGGACGGAACAAGGGCTGCCGGACAGGATGATACCCTTGACGGTATCGTCCAGCGCCGGCATCTTGTCAAAGGGAAAGATCTCGCAATAGACATTCAGCTCCCGCAGACGGCGGCCGATCAGCTGGGTCACCTGGGAGCCGAAGTCTAGGATCAGGATCTTATTCACCGCGGGAATAGTTGGGGGTTTCCTTGGTGATGGTGATGTCGTGCGGATGGCTCTCCGTCATGCCGCTGGCGGTGACGCGGGTGAACTTCGCGCTCTTCAGCGCCTCCAGGTCCTTCGCGCCGCAGTAGCCCATGCCGGAGCGGAGGCCGCCCACCAGCTGGTACACCGTCTCGGCGAGGGTGCCCTTGTACGGAACCCGGCCCACGATGCCTTCCGGGACCAGTTTCTTGAGTTCCACCTTGTCGGACTGGAAGTAGCGGTCCTTGGAGCCGGCCGCCATCGCGTCGATGGAACCCATGCCGCGGTAGGCCTTGAACTTACGGCCGCTGTAGATGATCGTCTCGCCCGGGGATTCCTCGGTGCCGGCGAACATCGAGCCGCACATCACGCAGTCGCCGCCGGCCGCGAGGGCCTTGACGACGTCGCCGGAGTAGCGGAGACCGCCGTCGGCGATGAGCGTCGCGCCCGTGCCCTTGATGGCCTGGTACGCGTTGTAGATGGCGCTCAACTGGGGCACGCCCACGCCCGCCACGATGCGGGTGGTGCAGATGGAGCCCGGGCCGATGCCCACCTTCACGCCGTCTGCGCCGGCGTTCACAAGGTCGCGGGCGCCTTCCTCGGTGGCGACATTGCCCACCACGACGTCCAGCGACGGGAAGGAAGCCTTCACGCGCTTGAGAAGGTCGATCACGCCCTTGCTGTGGCCATGGGCGGAATCCAGCACGACCGCGTCCACGCCTTCGGCGTAGAGGGCGGCCACGCGGTCCAGGGCGTCCGGCGTGATGCCGATGCCCGCCGCCACGCGGAGACGGCCCTTGGCGTCCTTGCAGGCTTCCGGATGCAGGCGCTCCTTGATGAGGTCCTTGTAGGTGATGAGGCCCACGATGCAGCCCTTCGCATCCACCACAGGAAGCTTTTCCACCTTGTATTTCTGGAGGACCGACTTCACGTAGTCGCGGTCCGTCCGAGAGTCGGGAATGGTGACCAGGTTCTCGGCCGTCATGACGGCGCGGACCGGGACGTCCAGGTCGTCGAAGAAACGGACGTCGCGGTTCGTGACGATGCCCACGAGGTGCCGCTCGCCGTCGGTGACGGGGATGCCGCCGATGTGGTTCTCCTTCATCAGGCGCAGGGCGTCTCCCACAGTCTGGTCCTGGTTAATGGTGACCGGGTCGCTGATCATTCCGTTCTCGGAACGCTTGACCTTGCGGACCTCGGCCGCCTGGGCGGCGATGCTCATGTTCTTATGGATGACGCCGATGCCTCCTTCCCTTGCCAGGGCGATGGCCATCGGCGCCTCGGTGACCGTGTCCATCGCGGCGGACACGACCGGTATGTTCAAGCTGATGTTCCGGGAGAAGCGGGTATGCAGGCTGACCTCCCGCGGAAGGACTTCGGAGTACGCCGGAACAAGGAGTACATCGTCAAAAGTAAGGCCTTCCTGGGCAATTCTTTCATCGATAAAGGACATGGCTTACGCAGAATTTTTGCAAAGGTAGCAAAAATCGGCCAAAAATCGGCAAAAAAACGGCGGGTCAACGACTGTATTTCCGCGGGAACCGGAAGACGATGGACAGGGCGGCCATCAGGCCCAGTGCGAAGGGATAATAAAGGTATCCCGTGATGGAAGCGGCGGAAACGCCGGCAAGGCCGGAGGCCATCAGCATCTGCGCGCCGTAGGGGATGATTCCCTGCACGAGACAGGAGAATGTATCCAGGATGGAGGCCGTCTTGCGCGGGTCCAGCTTGTACCGGTCCGAGATGTCCTTCGCCAGCGGACCCACGGTGATGATGGCGATGGTGTTGTTCGCCGTGCAGAAGTTCACAAGGGAAACCAGGCCGGCGATGGAGAAATAGGCCCCGCGCGGTCCCCGGATGCGCCGGGTGAGGCCGCCGATGATGAAGTCCAGGCCCCCGTTGTACCGGATGAGTTCCAGCATGCCGCCCGCGAGCAGGGAGACGATGATGAGCTCGCCCATGGACCCGATCCCGGTGCCGATGGAGGTCATCCAGCCAATCCAGTCATAGGCGCCCGTGCTCCAGCCGATGATCCCGTTCACGCCGATGCCGATAGCGAGCACCGTCACCACGTTCACCCCGGCGAGGGCCAGGCCGATCACGAGCAGGTACGGCACCAGGCCCAGCCACTGCACGTCCTGCACGGCGGGCGCCGCCTCCACTTTCAGGCCCATCACCACATACAGCACAGTCACGAGGAGCGCGGCCGGCGCGGCAATCCACAGGTTCGCCCGGAACTTGTCCCGCATGGAACAGCCCTGGGTCTTGGTGGCTGCCACCGTCGTATCGGAAATGAAGGACAGGTTGTCGCCGAAGAAGGCCCCGCCGATGATGACCGCCGTCATCAGGGGCACGCCCACGCCCGTCTCGGCGGCAATGCCCGCCGCGATGGGCACCAGGGCCACGATCGTGCCCACGCTGGTGCCGATGGCCATCGAGATGAAGCAGGCCGCGAGGAAAATCCCCGCAAAGATGAGCTTCCCGGGCAGGATCCGGAGCGTGGCGTTCACCGTCGCGTCGATGGCGCCGATGTCCTTCGCCGTCGCCGCGAACGCCCCCGCCAGCACGAAGATCCAGATCATCAGGAGCACGTTCCTGTTCCCCGCCCCGGCCGAGAAGATGGAGATCTTGTCGTCGGTCTTCTTCACGCTTTGCGTGATGAGCATGGCGTACGCCGACGCAATGATGAACGCCGCCGCGACCGGGACCTTGTAGAAGTCCCGCGCCACGAGGGACGACACCAGGTACACGAGCAGGAACACCAGGAGCGGACTCAAAGCGAGCCAGCCGTTCATTTTCTTTCCGGTAGGGAGGTTTTCTTGGGGATTCTCGGTATGGATAGCCATGCTTCAGTTCGTTGGGGATGCACAAAGATACGAAAAGAATCCGTACCTTTGCCATGATGAAACCGAATGTCCATCTGGAAGTGCCCCTCGGGGCGAAACGCGTGCTCCTGCACGCTTGCTGCGCGCCGTGTTCGAGCGCGGTGGTGGAGTGCCTCGTGGACAACGGAATCGAACCGGTCATCTTCTATTCCAACTCGAACATCTTTCCGAAGGAGGAATACGACCACCGGCTGAACGAATGCGTCCGGTATGCCCGGAAATGGGGCATCCCCATCGTGGACGACGTGTACGACCACGGAGACTGGGGCGGCTGCGCGGAAGGGCTCGAGGACGAGCCCGAGCGCGGCGGGCGCTGCCTGCAATGCTTCAAGTACCGCCTCTTGCGGGCCGCCCGTTACGCCGCCGAAAAGGGCTTCCCCGTCCTCACGACCACCCTCGCCTCCTCCCGCTGGAAGAGCCTGGAACAGGTCAATGAAGCCGGAGAATGGGCCTGCAGCCAGGTGGAAGGGGTCGTCTGGTGGCCCCAGAACTGGCGCAAGGGCGGGCTGCAGGAACGCCGGAACGAGATTATCCGCAACGAGCAGTTCTACAACCAGCGTTACTGCGGATGCGAGTTTTCGGTCCTTCCGGACAAAACGCTGAACGACTGACTTCGTGGGGCCCATGGTTCATTCTTTTCCCAAGCGGATCTGCTTAACCTTCCTTAGTATCTTCCTGTCCTTGCTCGCCGGCGCGCAAGTCACGAAGGTGCGCGGACTGGTCACGGATGCGGCCGACGGGACGCCGGTTCCCTTCGTCAGCGTCTATTTCTCAGGCTCCACGACCGGCATCTCCACGGACCTGGAGGGGCGATATTACCTGGAGACGAGGGACGAATCCCTCGTCGAGCTCCAGGCCAGCCTGATCGGCTACCATCCCGTCACGAAACAGGTCACGCCCGGGGCCTTCCAGGAAGTGAACTTCGTGCTGGAGCAGAATCCGGCCGAATTGACGGGGGCGGTCGTCAAACCCGACAACGAGCGCATCCGGCGGTTCCTAAAGGAACTGGACGAGAAACGGGACCGGCACAATCCCCTCAGCTATCCGGCCTGGACCGTTCCGCTCTATGCCCGCACGGAACTGGACGCCACCCGCGCCGAAGGGCTTGTCAACTTCCCGCTGCTCAGGAAAGCCCTCGCCCCGATCCAGGCGTGCAAGGACACCTCGGCCGTCACCGGCGCCGAGTACTATCCCGTCCTGCTGTCCGAGACCCAGTCGACCCTCTACCACAGCAAATCCCCTTCGGTCGACAAAGAGGTCATCGAGGCCAACCGGATCACCGGCGTGGACCCGGACAACTTCCTGACCCAGTTCACCGGACAATACCTGTTCAAGGCCAACCTCTACGAGAACACCCTGTCCCTGTTCAACCTCAACCTCCCCTCCCCGGTCGCCTCCTACGGCCATCCGTTCTATGACTATTACCTGGTGGACAGCCTGATGGTCGAAGGCCGGAAGACCTATTGCCTGCGTTTCCATCCCAAGCCGCTGGTCACCTCGCCCGCCCTCGACGGGCAGATCGACATCGACGCGGAAGATTTCGCCATCCGGTCGGCCCGGGTCCGGGTTTCGGACAAGTCGAACATCAACTGGATCCGGCACATCGACTACAGCCTGGACTACACCCGCCTGCCCTCCAGCCAATGGTTCCCCCGGGAGGAATCCGTATTCATCGACTTTTCCATCTCCGTGAGCGACAGCTCCAAGGTGCTGTCTTTCCTGGGGAACCGCCGGATGCTGTACGACGTCCCGGTCTTTGAGGCGGATATTCCCGAGGCTTATCTGGAGAACGGCGATCCGGTCCTCGTCCTGCCGCCCGACCCCGGCTTTGACTGGGAGGGGAAGCGGCCGGTCCCGCTGACTCCCCGGGAGGAAAGGGTCGTGGATGCCGTCGGGCAGATCCAGCGTTCTTCCTCTTACAATGCGCTCTATGCGCTGGGCCGTTCCCTGGTCGTCGGCTATGTCGAATGGAAAGACTCCCCCATCGGCATCGGCCCCTGGACAAAGACCTTCCTGTACAATCCGACGGAAGGGTTCCATATCGGGACGGGTTTCCGGACCACCCAGGCCTTCCACCCGAGGGTGCGTTTCATCGGGTCCGTCGGCTATGGATTCAAGGACCGGAAAATGAAGGGGGGGCTTTCCGTCGAATACATGCTGCGCCGGGACAAGACGCGGAAACTGACCGCCGGCTTTTCCAAGGATTATGTCCAGCTGGGAGAGGGGTCGGGCACGCTGTCCAGCAACAACATGTTCAACTCCCTGATGAGCCACCGGAACGACCGGCAGTCGCTGCTGCTGCGCTACGGTGTCGATTATGAGCATGAATTCTCACGCGTCTTCTCCGGCTGGATCGGCGCGGAACGCCGGCGGATCTACGGGAACGAGCAGGTGCCGCTGCTGCTCCGCGACCAGACCCGCCTGGACCATGTCGATGCCACCCAGATGCACGTGATGGCCCGCTTCGCCTGGGATGAGCATATCCACCGGGGCCCTTTCAAGAAGACCCACATCTTCACCAAGTATCCGGTCCTGGCCATCGACCTGACCGGCGGGGCCACCTCCTCGGATGCCCAGGCGGCGGAACCATTCCTGCGGAGCGAGGTGTCCTTTACCTGGAATGCGCCGGGGACGCCGGTCGGTTTCAGCGTGATCAGCGTCCAGGCCGGAAGGATCTGGGGTAAGGTCCCCTATACATTCCTGAAACTGCATGAGGGAAACCAAGGCTGGTTCTCCGACAATTCGGCCTTCTCCTGCATGCGCTATTTCGAATTCGCGTCGGACCAGTGGACCAACGTCTTTATCGAGCACAACCTGGACGGGCTGGTCCTGGGCAAGCTGCCGCTGATCCGGAAACTGGACTGGCGGGAAATCATTTCGGTCAAGGCCGCCTTCGGCCGCATCCGGCCGGAGAACCTGGAAGACAGCGCGATCATCCCGATCTCGGGCATGCAAAGCCTGGAAGGGGTTCCCTACCTGGAAGCGGGCGTCGGGATCTCCAACATCTTCCGGTTATTCCGGATCGATTATGCCTGGCGGCTGACCCGCCGGTCGCCGGACGGCGGGAACGCCTGCCTGAAGATCGGCATGGACATGAAGTTCTGATACAAAAAAAAACATCCGCAGCGAGCGGCTGCGGATGCGATTTTTCGAAGCGATCGCTTCGTAATGGCCGGCCTGATCGGCCATCTCAAGATTCCCGGTCAAGCCGGGAATGACGATTAGAACACGAAACCGAGACCGAGCTTGAGGTTGGAACGGTGGGTCTTGGTGGCATTGTCCCCCTTGTACAGGTTCATCATGCCGTAGTCATAACCCACGGTGATCTGGATGGCGGACACCTGGAAACCGATACCGCCGCCGAGATACACGTTGAAGCGGTTGTAGTTCTCGTTGTCGTAGTTGTTGTACGTCTTGTCGGCGCTGAATTCGCCCACGCCGCCGGCGAGCTTCGTGGAGGAAGCAATCCCGTACTGGAGGGTCGGGCCGGCATAGACGAAGACATTGGTGTCACGGGCGAGATCCCGGCCGTAGTTGAAGTACACGGGAACGTTGATCGCGTGCTCCATGAAGGTGGAGGAAGCGGATGCGGGGATACCCAGGATGGTACCGGCGCCGCCGCTCTTGTTGGTGATCATGGAATAGTAGATACCGGGGGCGATACCGAAAGCGCCAGCGACGGGAACATTGAAGGATACACCGGCATAGGCGCCGTTGGAGTTGATCGATTTCGAGTTGGAATTCGCAATGCTCTGGGAAGAGCTGAGATAGCCCGCGTTCACGGACATCTGGGCGAAAGCCTGGGTTCCGAGCAGCATCAGGGACGCGGCCAGGAGGGTGGTAAAGATCTTTTTCATACTCATTTATCAAGGTTTAAAAAAGTTTCTGAAGAGGAACTGCTGCAAAAATCAAGCCGCCATCGAAAAGTGTCATCCGATTGCTTTTCCCCGCCAAAATGACTATCTTTGTGTGATATAAAACGAGAGAAGAATGAAAAGAATCCTGATTATCAGCGGCGTCATCGCCGCTTTCCTGAGCCTCGCACAGAACGCCAGCGCCCAATACCGTCCCGCCCGGATCCATCGCGACCGCGCTGATTTCGTGGATGAGCACCGCCGCATCCTCTCCGACAGCGAACTGATCGACGCCGTCGGCGTAGATATCTATGAAGAGACGGTCCTCGGCGCCCGCAAGCAGTACACCGTTGGCCGCAAGCTCGTGGTCAGCGGCGCCGCCGGCCTTGGTGTCGGTATCGCCGGCATCGCGGGCGGCGCAGCCATCGTCGCATCGGCCGGCCCCCACAAGAACGCCAATGACCAAGTCTATTTCGACGACGAAGACAAGGCCGCGACCGGTGCGCTCGTCATGGTGATCGGCTCTGTCGCCACGGCGTTGGGCGGGACCGCCCTGACGGTCGGCATTCCGCTCAAGATCATCGGCCAGAGCCGTCTCAACTGGGTGGAGAACGATTACAACGATCGCCAGCGCATCTCCCTCAACGTCGGCGCCACGCCCAGCGGCGTAGGCCTCGCCCTCCGCTTCTAAACGTTCCCGCATGGTCCATCCCGCTGAACGTCTCCTCCCGACCCCGTCGATGAAGATGGCGGAGCTGATCGCCGTCAGCCCCAGCCTGCCGGGGGTGCTCACCCGCATGGGCATCCCCTTCGGATTCGGCGACGAGACGGTGGAGGAGGCGTGCCGCCGGAACGGGACCGACCCGGAAACCTTCCTCCTCATCTGCAGCGTCTATTCCGGGGACGGAAGCCTGCCCGCGAAGGAACGGATCCGGAAAGCGGACCTGAAAGACGTCCTAAAGTACCTGCGGCGGTCGCACACCTATTACATGGAAGTGGCGATGCAGGAGATCACCGCCGCCCTGGTGGCTTTGACCGAACCCTGCGACGAACGGCACCGGAACATCATCCGGAAGTTCTTCAACGAGTACAAGGAGGAGCTTTTCAAGCACTTGGAGTACGAGGAGAATACGGTTTTCCCGCAGGCGGAGGCCGCCCTTCACAACGGACGTCCGACCCCGGACGACTACGAGGAGAACCACTCCCACGTGGAAGAGAAGCTGGAGGACCTGAAGAACCTGGTGATGAAATACATGCCGCCCGTGTGCGGGCAGCAGGACATCTTCCGGGCCCTGACCTGCATCTTCTCCCTGCAGGAGGACCTGTCCCGGCACATCCTCGTGGAGGACGGCATCCTCGTCCCCATCGTCAACCGCCGGATGCACACCGAGCTGGAAAGCCGGTTCGACACGCCCGGCGAAAAAGGGGAAGAACTCTCCGCCCGCGAGAAGGAAATCCTCGTCTGCGTGGCCAAGGGCATGCTGAACAAGGAGATCGCCGACGCGGAGAACATCTCCATCCACACGGTCATCACGCACCGCAAGAACATCACCCGCAAGACGGGCATCAAGACGGTCGCCGGCCTGACGGTCTACGCCCTGCTGAACACCCTCATCGACATCAACACCATCGAATAATGGAGTACAAGGAAGTCCTGAAGTTCTATCCGAACTTCCCCATCCACGGGGTCAATTTCGTGGACATCATCCCTTTCCTGCAGGACAAGGGCGTCTTCAAGGAACTGATCGACGACATCGGCAAGGCCTGCGCCTCCTCGAACATCGTCGCGCCCGAAGCCCGTGGCTTCCTGTTCACGGCGCCGCTGCTGTACAACGGCATGGCGGAGAACGTCATCCCCATCCGCAAGAAGGGGAAACTGCCCTTCTCGGAGGGGGACCTCGTCGCCGTGGACATCGTCAAGGAATACGGGAAGGACCAGGTGTTCTACCGCATCTCCGACCTCGCCGCCGGCAAGCCCGTGGACGGCGTGATTCCAATCACTTTCTTCGACGACATCCTCGCCACGGGCGGCACCGCCCGCGGCATCGTGGAAAGCCTCAACGCGCAGAAAGTCACCATCGACGGGAAGGAGTATCCGGTGAAAGTCACCGACTTCGTGTTCCTGGTGGAGATCGACGACCTCCCCGGCCGCAAGGTCATCGAAGACCTCGCGCCCGTGAAGTCGCTGATCCACGTGACGGAGGGTTAGAGCAGCAGGAAGAGCCGGTACGCGGCAAAGCCGAAGATCCAGGCGACCAGAATCGTGTACAGGCAGCAGAGGATGGCCCACCGCCATTTCCCCGTTTCGTTCTTGATCGCCACGAAGGTGGCGATGCAGGGGAAGTACAACAGGACGAACACCATATAGGCCACCGCGGCCGCCAGCGGAACATCGCCCTTCAGCGCGCTCTGGAGGGCGGTGCTGTTTTCATCGGCCTCCGCGCCCTCATCCCCGGCGTACATCACGCCCAGGGTGCTGACCACCAGTTCCTTGGCGCCCACGCCGGCGAGCAGGCCCACATCCATCTTCCAGTTGAAGCCGAGGGGCTCCAGGGCCGGTTCCACCGTCTTGCCCAGCATCCCGATGAAGGAGTGCTCCTGCTGATAGGCCATGCCCTTCTCTTCGTTCCGCGGGAAATAACCGAGGAACCAGATGGCGATGGAGAACAGGAGGATGGTCGTCGCCATCTTCTCCAGGTACTGTTTGCCCTTCTCCCAGGTGTGGCGCCAGATGGCCTTGCCCGTCGGGACCCGGTAAGGCGGGAGTTCCATCACGAACGGGAGGTCGTCGTCCTTCACGAAATGCTGCAGCGCCTTCGCGCTCAGGATGGCGAGGACCACGCCCAGCAGGTAGATGCAAAGGAGTGCCGTCGCCGCGCTGTGCGGGAAGAACGCCCCCGCGAAGAGGACGAAGATCGGCAGCCGGCCCGCGCAGGACATGAACGGGATGATGGCGATGGTGATGAGGCGGGACTTGCGGCTCTCGATCGAGCGGGTGGCCATGATGGCCGGGACGTTGCAGCCGAAGCCCATCACCATGGGAATGAACGACTTGCCGTGCAGGCCGATCCGGTGCATGAGCTTGTCCACGATGAAGGCGGCGCGGGCCATGTAGCCGCTGTCCTCCATCAGGGAGATGAACAGGTACAGGATCATGATGTTCGGCAGGAACACCAGGACGCTGCCCACGCCGGCGATGATGCCGTCCACGAGGAGGTCCTTCAGCCAGCCGTCCTTCATGAACGCGCCCACGAAGGCGCCGAACTTCCCGACCAGCCAGTCGATCCAGTCCATCGGGTACTGGCCGATGGTGAAGGTGGCCCAGAAGGTGAACCACAACAGGAGGAGGAAGATCGGGAACGCCAGCCACTTGTTCGTGACGATGGCGTCGATGCGGTCGGTGATGGTCCGCCGCGGCTTTTCCTCCTGGTATTTCTCATAAGTCTCCGCCAGGGCGCCCTGGATGAAAGCGTACTTGGCATCGACAATGGCCGCTTCCGGCGAGGTATGCAGGAGAGCCTCGATGCGCTCGGTCTCCTCCTTCCGGACGGCTTCCAGCGCCTCCCGGTTCGGGAACTTCGCGACGACCTGCTCGATGTCGCGGTCGCCCTCCAGGTACTTGATCGCCAGATAGCGCGTGGAGAACTTCGACCGGACCTCCTCGTTCTCGAAGATGAGGTCGCGGAGGCGGACGATGCTCTTCTCGATTTCCGCGCCGTGGTTGATGTGGATATGGCGGGCGAGCGTGGGGTCGGACTGCTCATAGACCTTGATGACGGTATCGAAGAGTTCCGGGATGCCCCGGCCATCCCGGCTTACCGTCGGGCACACGGGCATGCCCAGCAGGCGTCCCAGCTGGTCAGTGTCTAGCTTGTCCCCCTTGTGCTGCAGTTCGTCGTACATGTTCAGGGCCACCACGGTCCTGAGGTTCATGTCGATGACCTGCGTCGTCAGATACAGGTTCCGCTCGATGTTGGAGGCGTCCACGACGTTGACGACGACGTCCGGCATCGCATCGACCAGATTCTTCCGGACATACAGTTCCTCCGGGGAATAGGCCGACAGGGAGTAGGTTCCGGGCAGGTCCACCAGGGTGATGTCATACCCCTTGTGGTGGAAATGCCCCTCTTTCGCATCGACCGTCACGCCGGAATAGTTGCCCACGTGCTCGTGCGCGCCCGACGCGATATTGAAAAGGGAGGTCTTGCCGCAGTTGGGATTGCCCACCAGGGCGACGCGGATCACGTGGTTCCGCTCCTCGGCAAGGTGCGCGAGGGCCCGGTCCAGGCGTTCGCGCTCGGCGAGGTCCTCGGGGAGTCCCTGCAGGTGCTCGTCGCTGACGAGCGCCTCGCGGGCCTCCGCCTCGTTCACCACGTCGATGCGCTCCGCCTCTTCCCGGCGGAGGGATATCTTGTACCCGATGATCTCGTATTCGATCGGGTCCTTGAGCGGCGCGTTCAGGACCACCGTCACTTCCTTCCCCTGGATGAAGCCCATCTCGATGAGCCGCTTCCGGAAGGAACCGTGACCATGGACGCGGACGATGACCGCCTTCTCCCCGGTCTGGAGTTCGGAAAGCTTCATAGTTCTTTCTTTTGCGCTTTGATGGCGCAAAGATAAGGGGATTGAACCAAAGATTCAATCCCCATAAGTTGGTATTCTGATCGGATGGACTACTCGCCCACGACCCACACGAGGACGTGGCGGTCGAAGGTGATGTATTCGAGGTCGAACTCCTCTTCGTCGTCCTTCTTGCTGGTGAAGGTGGCCTCGAGCTCGCCTTCGCCGCGGGGGCGGAAGCGCTCGATCTCGATCTGCTCGGCGAAGTCCACGTTGTAGCGGCTCAGGAGCTTGAAGACGGCTTCCTTGGCGCACCAGTAGATGGCGAGCTGCTCGTTGCGCTTCTCGTCCTCCAGGTCGTCGATCTCGTCCTCGGAAAGGGCCTTCTTCTCCACGGCGGAGAAGTCGCGGTCCAGGGACTCGATGTCGATGCCCACGTTCTCTTCCTCGTGCAGGATCACGGCCACGTATTTCTCGGTATGGGTGATGGAGATGTTCACCGGGTTGTTCTCCAGGTACGGCTTGCCGTTGTCGTGGTGGCTCAGGTACACTTTCTCGTCGAACAGCGTATTGAGGAGGGCGCGCACGGCCAGGCGCTGCTTCCGCAGGGATTCGCTGCGGATGAACGAGATCTCCTCCATC
>ODAJ011957923.1_pt1 | contig 13508 bp, 6 predicted proteins | sample 1539241 | NCBI WGS metagenome assembly ODAJ01 (sample SAMN02144231, study PRJEB22623) | gut metagenome | biome: sheep rumen | host: Ovis aries | place: New Zealand | reverse complement strand
CCAGAAATCCGTGATCGGCCTGTGTTCCCAAAGCTGCCTCCTGTAGCTCATCTCATCGAGCTCAGCAATGCGGACTCCGTCCTTGTCAGCCGGCATATGTTTTGCAACTATATCCATCGCGATCTTGCTCAGATAGAGATTCGTCCCGATTCCCGCTGTCGCAGTGATCCCGGTCTCCTTAAGGACCTCCCGGATCATCGTCATAGCCAGCTCATGGGCGGTCATCTTGTAAGCTTTCAGATAGGATGTCGCGTCAATAAAAACTTCATCGATGGAATAAACATGCATATCTTCCGGCGCGACATACTTAAGATAGGTATTATAAATCTTAGTGCTACACTCTATATAGTGGGACATCCGCGGTCTGGCAATCACATAGTCAACAGCCAGAGACGGATCCATCCTCAGTTCATTATCGTTTACTGACTTTCCGGAAAATTTGTGGTCGGGTGCTTTGAGACGGCGGAGTTCATTGACCGCATCCACCTTGCGAATGACCTCAAAAAGGCGGGCACGCCCCGGAATCCCCAACGCTTTCAGTGACGGGGAGACAGCAAGACATATCGTTTTAGATGTTCTGCTCTCATCCGCGACAACAAGGTTGGTCGTCAGCGGATCCAGCCCCCGGTCGACGCACTCGACTGAGGCATAGAATGATTTTAAATCTATCGCGATATACTTTCGTTCCATAGCATTATCTTCCGATTCAAAATTCCTCAGTCAAATGTGCTCGTATCCTCATCTTCAGCCCCCAGATCAAGGAGCTTTTCAGCCTCCGAAGCGTCGAGCTCCGTGACATTCCGCATCCGGCGCTGGATGAGCTCCGTTCTGTGGCGCAGCCGGTCTGTAGATCTTGTGGCGTCGGACAGCTTCTTCTGTGTGCGCTCGACCTCATCATCCAGCTTGGCGAACTGCGTCTTCACCGCCTCAAGAAGCTTCATTACCTCAAAACTCTTTTTTGAGAGAGCAACATTGCGAAAGCCTGCCTGCAGGCTGTTCAGGATGGCAGTGATCGTTGTCGGACCCGCGACGATCACGCCGATCTGCTGGCATTTCTCCGTTAGTCCGTCGATGCGGAGAACCTCCGCGTACAGGCCTTCCGTCGGCAGGAACATGATGCCGTAATTAGTTGTGTTCGGCGGACTCAAATACTTGTCCCTGATTGTGCGAGCCTCGTCAAGGATCCGGACCTTAAGCTCCTGGGTCACCGCAGCCATGGCTTTCGCGTCGCCGCTCTCCCCGGCCTCAATGATCCGGTTGTAAATATCAGATGGAAACTTGGCGTCAATAGGCAGATAGACCTGCTCACCGCTTCCGTCCTGGGCAGGAAAGAGGACCGCATACTCCACGCGGTCATCCGAATTCGGCTTGGTGGCAACATTTGCAGCATACTGGGACTTCGTCATCGTCTGTTCCAGAATGCGTCCAAGCTGGACTTCGCCCCAGACTCCGCGTGTCTTGACATTTGCAAGTGTACGATTCAGATCGCTCACACCGCTGGAGAGAGACTGAAGCTCCCCGAGTGACTTGTAGAGGAGGCCGAGCTGGTCTCCGACCATCTTGAAGTTCGTGTCAAGGCGCTCGTTCAGAGTCTTATCCAGCTTCTCATCGACTACTCCCCGGATCTGGTCAAGCTTTTCTTCATTGGAAGACTGGAGGCGGTCCATCGATTCCGTCAGCGTTCGGGTGACACTGTCCTGCATCTTAAGCAGGGTATCGGTCTGACTCCTGGACGATGACAGCATCTGTTCGGAGACGATGATCGACATTTCCCTCTGTTGACGCGACTGTTCGGACAGGCCGTCGCGAAGGGCTGAGTTGACCTCGCTGCGCAGCTGCGCGTTGTACTCGGCGGTAGTGCGGGCGGTCGTCTGGACCTGCTCACCGATGCGGACAAGCTCGTCCTGAAGGTCCTCGATCCGCTCCGCGGACGCGCCGACAGACACAGTCTGCCCAAGACGCAGCAGGACAAGGACAAGCAGAACGACTGCTGCCAGAAGAAGAATGAAAAGTATAACGAATTGTTGTAAAGACATGATACCCCCCTTACTGTTCCCCATAGCAAGCATTATAGAACATTCGTTCTGTTTAGTCAATAAGGACTTGGCGAGGGGCGGATGTTCATAAGAAACTTTCATTCCGACTGGCAGGCAGTCTGTCTTGTTGATTCCACACGCTGATCATTTAAGCAATAGTGCGCCCTGAACGAGACAATGGGTCTCTCTGCATCCTCTCTCACGCCGCCGCATCAAGCGTATACTCCTCACAGATCTCATCATACTCGTCAATCGCCTGCGCAATTCTTGCCTCGACATCCTCCGCAGCGTAGAGTCCCTGTTCATTGGCCTCAAGGCCGTCAAGAGCCACCGTCTCACTCATCGGCGGGTTCTCAAGGTCAAGGAGCGACACGTTCTGCAGCTGCTCCGTGGTCTGATAGACCATATCAACCGAAATATACTCTTTGCCGTCCGCATCTGTCCAGCGGCCGAATACCAGCTTCCCGCCGATCGGCGTCTTGTGTTCGATTGTGGCGGACAGCTCGTAGTCAGCTGCTCCAAGTGATGCAAGAACGCTCGCGATGTTGGAATCGTGGCCGCAGAGGAAGGAGAACTTGCGATTCTCCTCACCCAGCTCGGACTGGATTTCCTTGAGGAGGGGGTTGGCAACATTTGCAGCGACAAGCGGAGCCGTAAACAGCACATCCCCATAGATATCTTTGATCTCGGAGATCGACGCCCACTGCTCCGTGGTGAGGGATTTCCCAAAGGCCGCCTGTTCCGCACCCGCCTCAAAATACTGAAGCACCAACGCATCGCTCACTGAGCACGCTATTTTAAGGGATCCCTTCATCGCCGGCTCTTTATTCTCTTCCAGAATGAATTCAATGTCGTCTACATTAAATCCAGTGAAAGTGCCGCTTTGGTAATCCTCCGATTTTTCCACGTCAATCACATCAGCCAGCAGCTCATAGTCCTGTGTGAGATCCGGAATCCTGCTTTCATAAATCTGCTGCATCTGTTCTTCGGCCGCTTCTATATACTCATCCGTGACAAATGTTATCTTCGGCTCAAACACAGGATCCATCGTATCATAGTCCGCATGATACTCCACTTCCGTATCCGCCACCGGCAGAAGTCCTGTCTTGAAGAAATTGGCGGTCGCGATCGTCCGCTGCTTGGAGTTGGCGTAGATCCACACTTCGTCAGCCTCCGGACGATAATCTTCCGGGAACAGTTCTTCCTTCTCGAGCCACTTTCTGAAATACTGTCCCATTTCCGTCTCCAAAGTGCCGCCCCTCAGGGACAGGGAACTCGGGCTCGAGGACCAGTTGAACCATGTGTACGGAGTCAGTGTGTCGAGCACCGAACCTTTGCCGCTGAGCGGGGATCGGATGTTGTGACGGCTTAAAATGACGACCTGCTGAAGATCATAACCGTCCCGCGACAGGGAACCGAATGCGTTCACGTCTGCATCGGCTGCCTCCTCTTCTGAAGGGATGGATTCGTCCGTTATTGCTGCAGCTTCTGACGATACAGCCGCCTCCTCTTTGTTATTCGCCGCAGAACCCTGAGCAGCACCGCCTGCTCCGCAGCCTGTCACCTCGAGCAGCATCAGAGCAACGATGCAGATGACAAGGATCTTTCTCATTTTCATCTTTCTTCTCCTTTCTTGTGCCGTTGTGTCCTGAAACGTTTTTCGGTCTCACTTGACACTCTTTTACCAGTATACAATGCTTATAGCCCATGTACAACGGAAGACAAAACCAGCCAAGACTCTTCTCCGGCAGCCACACAGCCACAAATCGCGGAAACCAGCCTGCGATGGCTACAGCCTCAGCATATCTATTATCCTCCTCGCAATCTGATCCATCCCCCGGTCATTCGGATGCGAGAGGCTCCCTCGAACAGCTACTGCATCGGAGCCGTCATTGTAAGTAATGACATAACCCTTAGAAGGGTAACTAGCCTGGCAGGCAAGATCCGAGATAGATACAAAATCGCATCCATTATCCTTACAGGCATCGATAATGGAACCCCTGATTGCCGTTCTTCTGTACCATATCCCCACATAAATGATCCTTGCTCTTGGACAATCGACCTTCAGGCGTTTCAGGAACACCCCGATATTCTTTTTGAATGCAGACTGCTTCTCCGCGGTATTAACATTGTCTCCCAGCTGAATGATGATGAGGTCAAGGTCCCGAGAAAAGTTTACCTTCTGTTTCTCATACCATTTCATTGCTGCTGCCCTGTCAACACACCCTTCAAATGCAGTACCCGACAACCTGGAAAATTGCGCACTCGGATTTTTCGCCAGTATCGCTTTCTGGACCTTATACGCATAGTCATGCTTACTGTCCGACGCACACATTCCGAAACGTCCTCCTTTTTCGTTCGAGCCGAGTCCGACAAGTAAACTGTTTCCGATGAACAGGGTCTTCTTTGGAATCGTCGGTATCGTTATGCAGCCTTTATCGGCCGTCAACACTTTTTCATAGTATCTGTCGCGATATCGCAAAATCGGAGAAGATACACTCATGACTTTTCTATTTGCAATTTTGATCTTATAGAACGAATTCAGGAAATACCGATACAGGAAAGTGACGATTTGTCCGCGGGTCACGGGTCTGTTCGTCCCAAAAGTTCCATCTGAGTAGCCCTTTGTAATGCCGGCATTCGCTCCCCAGGCGACCGCCTTATAATATGGATGAGCAGAAGTTATGTCTGCAAATGGCGACCTCGCCGTCACCCCCTCATAAGGCCTGCCTTTTAAATTCCAGAGAAATTTCATGACCTGCCCCCTCGTACAAGATTTATTTACACCGAAAGTGCCGTCGGAATAGCCTTTTGTGACTCCTTTCTGCCACCCCCACAGAACGGCAGAGTAGTATGCATGCGTACTGGCAATATCTCTGAAGGGGCTCTTAGAGACATATTTGGGTGCCGGCTTTCCCATCATTTTCCAGATGAACATCATGGCTTCACCGCGTGTACATGTCTTCCCGCTGCGAAATGTCCCGTCTGCAAAACCTTTGGACACACCATAGTTGCCGGCCCAGCATATACTGACATAATAGTTCTGAGACATGTTCCGGACATCGGAAAACGGACTGTGGGGAAAATTTTTGCTCTTATTCTGAGATTCATTTCCCGCTCCGCCTTCATAATAGGAAGCCTTTTCCGAATCCTCGACAGTCGGATCTGCTACCTCGCCCTGCGCTTTGGACGCATTTGCACCGGTCAGTTCGTCAGAGTCTGAAGCAGACGCAGAGATTCCGCTCTCCTCAGTGTTCTCTTCCAATATGTCGGATCGATAATCACCTATAGCGTTTTCATCATCTGAAATGCTGACGTCCTGCATAGATTCATCATCTGATTCTTCAGAGATAAGCGGCGCCTGCTCCTCAGACAGGTCAGATGTTCCCATTGCCCCATTCTCAGGTATCTCAGCGGTTCTATCAAAGCTCTCTTCGATAGTCTCAATGCTCTCTGCAGCTGTCTCAAAATAGAGGTCTGCCGCAGGTACCATTTGCACAGATGGAACAAAGATAGTGGATGCCAGACACAGTGTTGCGATTGATCTTAATACAGTTGATTTCTTCATAATAGTTTTTCTCCTTGTTCGTCAGAGGGCATTAGCCCCTCATTGTGAATTTTTGTTATACGTGTAGAAATGAGTTACGCTAGTTAAAGGGTATTGACGTTTTATTCTTTGCCGTAAACATGCGACGCTCTTCTCTCTGCTTCTTTTATAGTGTTCATATGGATGGTAACTTAAGTTCATTTCAAATTTTTTTAAGCCACCGAAAAAAATCGGACATAACTAAAGCCGCCATTCCAAGGGGGCGGCTTTCATATCAATACTTGATAATTCTTAATTCACCGTCTGCTCCGTCAACTCTCTGTCTTTTTATTTTTCAGCATATTTGTATGTCCCACCTGAGGAATTTGACTCATGTCAGTGGCTGTACTCCTGGAAATTGAAAACATGATATGATGTGCGCAGGTAAAAAGCATAGCTTACACCGATAGCCTGGTCACGCATACTCATGCACCAGGATTTCCTCTACCGGCTTCCCGCTATCAAGTGCCGCACAGAGAGCATTCCACCCGTACTTTTCCGCATGGGATTGCAGTCTTGCGGTCAACTGTGCGACGCCTTTCTCATCCCCGATCAATTTCCCGCAGATCGCCACTGTCTGATAGGCCATCAGCATATAAATATTCATAGGCTCTTCCATATCGAGTTCAGCTTCCTTCTGGCACTTCAGAGCCGCAGTCATATAATCCTGTACCCTTTCATTCACCTCACCGATAACCTCATATTCCAGCAAAGCAAGATAGCGGAAAATCGTCTGCACCGGATCATATACGTTCCTGCGGGGAAGCAGACTGTCACCGATTTCACTGAGTCTCTCCACCACATGACCGCTGACAATCATTCTCGAAGCATAGCAGCCTTCCGAATCACATCCACCTGCATACTGCTCGGGTACTGAAACCGCCTGAGAAACTCCTGATCTCGAAGAATCAAAGCCATCAAGAGACTTCTGTACGGTATCGTTTTCCGACCCGACGCTGCATACTTTCAGCTTCTGCAGATAAAATACATACAGAGCCTTCACCAAAACATACAGTCCATACCACTCCTCTTTCAGGACACAGCTTTCAATCAAATCCTCCATCATCAGCTTACCCGAATCACCGACATCAAAGTACGAAGCACATGTATTCTCGAAAGACTCCTGATCTTTAATCATCATCTCATAGTGCATCCGGCGAGACTGCGTGATCTTTACATTATATCCGCCGCCGAATTCACGCACAGCCTCGTCATAAAGGGCATAGATTTTCTCCTTCGGTGTCTCCGGATATGCAATTGCCTTGTAGGTAGCCAGCGAACTGAGAGCACGGGCCAGAAGAATGCTCCGGGTATTATCGTCGCTGTCCATCCCGAATTCACTTCCGGCAGCAACAAAGCCTTCCCGAATCTTCCGCAAAGCAGCCACATTCTTCTCCAGCATTTCCGTCGCTTTTGCGTACTCATACCCATCCGCGATAAAGACTGCAATCCTATTATTTAAGTCGAGATAATCCTCAATTCCGATTGATTTTCGTTTTTCAGAGAGCAGCGCGGCAAGCTTCTGCCCAAGAATCACATCTCCGGTATGATTGCAGGCCGCAACACCGCTGGATAAGAACTTTGTTAAATCGTTGCCCGGCATCTGCTGCAAATGCAGCTCAGCCATCTTCCAATAAAGATCAAAAAGATACTTTGTGAAGGCGGCATCGATTTGATTCGCTTTTAACATTTGCTCCAAAGACACTGCGGCTTCCCTGAACTTTCTCCCATCATATTCAAGTGTTTCCGGATGCACGTCATCAATGTCCGTCATATCCTCATATTCCATCCGGAAAATCGTCTCATATTCTTTTTCTTCACAGGCCTCTAGCAGCCGCTCAATCTTCTCTACCGCAGCAAGCATATCCACAGCACTCCGGTAACGGTAGGCAGGATTATCATTGAGGGCACACTGCATGACCGCGCAGACAGCCCTGCACACACTCTCGGAGATACCTTCCGACTCGCAGCGTTTTCTGATTTCCTGAGCAGCATTTCGTGCTGTATCGGCATTCGGACCGGCAGCCGGCTTTTCGTAAATCTTTGTCTCCCCCAAAGAGGCAGTTACGCCGGGAAGACTCCCACCGACAAACAGAGCATAGAAGATAGCCGCCACTGAATAAAGGTCGGTACTTACGGTACATACCACATTATATGGCATGTACAATTCCGGCGCCGAAAAAGGTGAAACTGCTGCAATTGCTCTCCCCTCTGATTTGCCATTGATCATCTTCACTGCGGTGGCAAAATCGATGAACTTTGCGGTTCCGGCGGTTTCATTTGCAGCATCCGCATTTTCCATAAATACATTGCCGGGGTGAAGGTCCAGATGCAGGTAACCTAAGCGCTTGGTATTTCCTGCAAATGCATGCAGCGTCGCAAGCGACCTCAGCACCTCCTCCGTACATTTCAGCGCGTAGGACAAGCTGATTGTTCCCTTTTCAATCAGCTCCGACAAAAAGACTCCCGCCTTTGCCTTCTTCTCCATCACAAGATAGGTGCTTCCCTCATCATCCACCTCCGTCCCGATCACAGGAACAACAACGCTGCGGGAAGCGTACTGCGCAATTGTCTGGGTGATAAATTTCTCGCGGCGAACCACCCTTTTACTAATATCAGAGTTCTTATATTTCTTTAGAATAAAGACCCTGTTCATCCCATCCTTATCGCAGGCGTCATAGATCTCCGCTGCATTTGTACTTGCGATAAGCTGCAGATTTTCATAATTTCCAACTTTTTTCATCTTTCATTGTCCTCCTTGAGCATACCGCTTTTTCTGCCCTTTCCATCCGGAACCAGCTTGCCGCTCTTGTACGTCGAATGCTCCCGGTTATAAGTGAGAAGATCACCGTTTGAGTCCAGCCACTGAACAGGGAAAATCATATTCTGTCTGAGGTCCTCGAACTCTGTATAGATCTCATCAATCGCAGCGGGATCTTTGATCTTAGTCCTATGAATGTGCTTGATTCCATACATATAAACAAATGAAATATCATAGCTGATCTCCAAAATCAGCTCCCGCATCGGAAACACATCGCGGATCTGGTCCCGTATAACGGTTTCATCTGCCTTTTTATGGCACCATTTTTCAATCAGCTTGTCACGGTAAAGCAGGGCGTAAATAACCAGCTTATCGATCGGATCCGGGTAGAATCCCTCTTTGCGGCATGCAGCCAGGCTCTTTCCTCCGGATATTTCCCTGTACCAGTTCCTCTTCCAATACCTGGCCAGCATCAGATAATCACCAATCTCTTCTTCCCGCCCAGCGGACAGGGCAAATCGAACAACGTCATGCTTTTTCTTCATCTCTAACACGTAGCCCGTGATAGTTGTCGGACTGGTCTCATATGTATCAAAATCCACTCTCTTAAACTTCTTCTTCTCTCCCTCGAGCATAATCCGCCCGTAAGTAAATTTATCCTTTTTATAAGAGTTGAGGCTTATCAAGTCACCGGACTGATTCAGAACATCAAATGACCGAACGTACTGCAAAAGCCGCAGGCAGTCCTCGTAGTATTGGTCTGAATCTGCTTCCGCATTTGCAAGATTCTTCAAAATTGTCTGAACACTGCTGTCATAGACTGCCTTCTCCGGCCTGAATCGTCTGTCGCGGATAAAATCATGATCGGCAAATGCAGCCGTCAGCTCCCATGTACAAGGCAGCAGATTTTTGCGATAGCGGCGCCAGTCATAAAGATATTCCTTCGTCTTCTTTAAAAAGCCGTAGTAGCGCTGGGTAAAAATTACATTTGCATCTATACCCGAATCATGAAAATACGCAGCGACATCGTGTGCATTTTTGATTCTTTTACTGTAAAACCTGGTCAGAAACTTTGTGAGTCCGCTTCCGGCAGACAGTTTGGAAACCTTCTTCTGCCTCTCAAAAACCTCTCTGAGTCCCTGCAGCTCTTGATCGATATATCTTCCGGCCGCAGATGTCAGTACGCCCTGCCAAGCTCCATCCGCAGTCCCTTTCTCGACAAATACTATTCCCGGACCTTCCAGATCCTGCAATATATGATTGATATCGTTCTTGACTTTCGCAAGTACCTCATATGGAGATATCTCCAGCTTGCCTGCATACTCATTCAGATTGATGATCGCACATGCGTCAATGGCATCCAGCGGGTACAATCCCGGGTAGCCCGCTCTCATAAGAAGATCGTCCGTTTCATCGGCATTGAGCCCCATGACAAGTGCATGCTGAACGAGGACATTTCTCTTGATGCGGGTACCGGTCTTCCATTTCTTCCGGCCTTCCTGAGAATAAAGGACTTTACTGCCCGTCTTCTGCCCCGGTTCTATGGCTGCCGCACCTTTCTTTCGAGATGAACCGACAAGAGGATAGGAACAGAAAGGTGACGTCCAAGCTGTATCTTTCATATAATACGGTGCCTGAAGTTTTCTGTGCATCTCCACAGTCTTTTTGCGTTCCCTGCTTAGACCACGCTTAAGCGGCGGTTTTTCCGCCGCTTTCCGGCTTAAATACTCCTCCACCTTACTTTTCGCTAAACTCATAAGCACGTCATAGGACAGACCATACTCACCGCACTGAATAAACGTGTCGATAAACTCCTGCGCAAATGCCAGATGATTTCCGCTGCTCATTGCCGCATCGACATAGTCGCTCATAGCGTCAGGTTTCAGTCTTTTGGTCTCGCGGTAAACACACAGATTGCTCTCGATTTCTTTAGCGTCAATATCGGACACATCAATTCTGTTCCATTTCGACATAAAGACCTCCCTCCGGCTTCGTTTAAAGCCCGCTTTTCGCTGTCCTGCGTTTCAATAAGTATTACAGTTACTGTGGAGCAAATCTCTCCTCACTTATCGGCACTGTACAGTTTCCTGTTGGCACAATCATCCTAGCATACATCCTGTCTCACGGTCACCAGCATAAAAAGTACCCGTTTTTTGCAAATTTGTGGCATGCACTCCCTGTCGAACATCGCCCCGGATCATGCGGTCAACGGTAAAGTTCTTGCAACGTAAGAAGACGCACCGATGGTGCGTCTTAATATTAGTGTCAATCCCCTTCACGTCGGGGAACTCATTTCTACTCGAGGAGACCGGGAGCAAGAAACTCAGAAAGCGCTGTGTCAATCCCCTTCACGTCGGGGAACTCATTTCTACTGCACGAATTGGGCTAGCTTTATCAGGTTAACCATGTGTCAATCCCCTTCACGTCGGGGAACTCATTTCTACGCTAAGAAGCAGACCCGAAAAATCGGAAAATAACCAGTGTGTCAATCCCCTTCACGTCGGGGAACTCATTTCTACGTTGACTGTTCTGAAAGGAGGAAATATGACACCAGAATGTGTCAATCCCCTTCACGTCGGGGAACTCATTTCTACAGTTACTGATACGAAGACGGTTGAGCCGGCGCCGGTGTGTCAATCCCCTTCACGTCGGGGAACTCATTTCTACATACAGTTGGTACTAATAACATTATTATACTAGGAGGGTGTCAATCCCCTTCACGTCGGGGAACTCATTTCTACTCAGCTTCGTGAAAACTATGAGGAGGTGTACGCTTTGTGTCAATCCCCTTCACGTCGGGGAACTCATTTCTACTGAATCGTGTCCCGGCCAAGGGTAGGGAATTGCTTGTGTCAATCCCCTTCACGTCGGGGAACTCATTTCTACTGCTAACGGAAATATTGTCCGTCAGGAACCATTCCTGTGTCAATCCCCTTCACGTCGGGGAACTCATTTCTACGATACGAGGATAAAACTGACGGTTCTATTAATGTCAATGTGTCAATCCCCTTCACGTCGGGGAACTCATTTCTACAACAAAACGGTATGCTCAAAAAGGGCAGTCTAGGGTGTGTCAATCCCCTTCACGTCGGGGAACTCATTTCTACTATGCGGTGTTTTGCTATAAAGGTAAAATGTTGTGACAATGTGTCAATCCCCTTCACGTCGGGGAACTCATTTCTACTAATTTTTAGGAGGAACTAAAAATGAATAAGATTTGTGTCAATCCCCTTCACGTCGGGGAACTCATTTCTACGTATCGGAGAGGATGTAATCGAAGTTTGGCACGACAGGTGTCAATCCCCTTCACGTCGGGGAACTCATTTCTACTCATTCCACCTCAGGATTAAAGTTCGGCATAATGGGTGTCAATCCCCTTCACGTCGGGGAACTCATTTCTACTTTTACGGAAAGATAAAGATTGATAGTTGTTTTTATCGTGTGTCAATCCCCTTCACGTCGGGGAACTCATTTCTACCGTAAAAAAGCTGCAGTCTGAACTCTATCAGCTGTGTGTCAATCCCCTTCACGTCGGGGAACTCATTTCTACACAGTTCCAATCAGTCCGTCCCGGCCACATTCCGTGTGTCAATCCCCTTCACGTCGGGGAACTCATTTCTACCATGACAGATATTAACAAATATACTTTTAATTACTTGTGTCAATCCCCTTCACGTCGGGGAACTCATTTCTACACGGCATCAATGTATCGGGGCGCGTTTTCTGCATGTGTCAATCCCCTTCACGTCGGGGAACTCATTTCTACACGCCCTGGGCGCCTAACGATTCGATCTTCATCGGGTGTCAATCCCCTTCACGTCGGGGAACTCATTTCTACAAGGGAGCAGCGTATGGAATTACAATGACATACAAAGGTGTCAATCCCCTTCACGTCGGGGAACTCATTTCTACCAACAGGTTACTACACATCAACGGCTGATAAATACTGTGTCAATCCCCTTCACGTCGGGGAACTCATTTCTACCCCTAGGGAGGAGCTCTCCTGGAAAAATTTTGAAAAACGGGTGTCAATCCCCTTCACGTCGGGGAACTCATTTCTACGGATATGTTGTCGTTGAAAAAAAACAGCTGGGAAGTGTGTCAATCCCCTTCACGTCGGGGAACTCATTTCTACGTTGCCGCTCCTCACAAATATTTACGAGAAAAGAACTTGTGTCAATCCCCTTCACGTCGGGGAACTCATTTCTACGATGGTTTCTCCGAAAAGAATCATATCTGGTATGGGTGTGTCAATCCCCTTCACGTCGGGGAACTCATTTCTACTAAAAGCAGGTAGCTTATTAAATCACCAACTCAAGCCGTGTGTCAATCCCCTTCACGTCGGGGAACTCATTTCTACCCAAGCCGCATCGAGGTGAAGGACGTTCCTGATGTGTGTCAATCCCCTTCACGTCGGGGAACTCATTTCTACGAAGATGGGGAAAGAACACAGAAGCTCTTTTTTCTGGGTGTCAATCCCCTTCACGTCGGGGAACTCATTTCTACTGGAAACAAACAATTATAGACAAAGCTACAATGTGTGTGTCAATCCCCTTCACGTCGGGGAACTCATTTCTACAGTAATTAACATATGCACCTCCCTAAAGCCAAGTAGCGTGTCAATCCCCTTCACGTCGGGGAACTCATTTCTACTTTACATCCTGTGCGGAAGCTTCACACAACACTTCTTGTGTCAATCCCCTTCACGTCGGGGAACTCATTTCTACATTAAAATGTTTTACGGCAGCGAGAAAACCAACAGCTTGTGTCAATCCCCTTCACGTCGGGGAACTCATTTCTACGATTATGTTAAAATGACACCAGTGCCTTTGGGAAGTGTGTCAATCCCCTTCACGTCGGGGAACTCATTTCTACGCACAAATTGCTCAGCGGTCTTCCCTATGAGCATGAAGTGTGTCAATCCCCTTCACGTCGGGGAACTCATTTCTACTCGATATTCCGCTCATTGATTCGACTCAAGCTCATATTGTGTCAATCCCCTTCACGTCGGGGAACTCATTTCTACCCTCACCACTATTTTTTGTTGAATTTATGCGGGTTTCCAGCCTCGATTTCCGGGGTATTTTCCAGACAATTCTGAAAACGGCTGTTTTTTCGGTCGCTT
>ODAJ011988197.1_pt1 | contig 13509 bp, 10 predicted proteins | sample 1539241 | NCBI WGS metagenome assembly ODAJ01 (sample SAMN02144231, study PRJEB22623) | gut metagenome | biome: sheep rumen | host: Ovis aries | place: New Zealand | reverse complement strand
TGTTCTTTCTGTTGCAAAGGTATTATTTTTCCGCTCACCACCAAAACAAAACCTTTTTGAATGAAAGAATATTCATAAAAGTTTTGTCTGTTAGCGTGTTTTTTCTACTTTTGCAATAGGCAAAGGTTGCCACAACAGACAAAAACACATAAACAACTACCACAATGGAAACAAACACGCAGACAGTTCAGCAGATTGAACGTTTCCTGAAGAAAGTTTCACAGAAGTTTCCGCACACTTCCGAGCCCACGCTCCTGACTGACATCCATGTAAGGGTTACTCAGGAGAGTGGCGATCTCATGGCTTTCGACGATGATGACAACGAGATTACGCGCTGCGTTGTGGAAGAATGGATTGGCAACAACGCCGACGACTTCTATGCCGACATTACGGCTGTGCTCCGTAAGGTTATTGCTGCCAACAAAGAGCTTGTAGAAAGCATGGGTATTCTGAAGCCCTACAGCTTTGTTTTGGAGGATGACGACAAGGAAAACATAGCCGAGCTTTATGTCGTTGACGACGAAACGATGATTATCAGCGGCGACCTGATGCAGGGACTCGACGACGATCTGAACGATTTTCTCAAGCAGCTGCTCCCTTGATAGGGGCTTCATATAAGCTGACGAGCAGTCAAGAGCTATTGCCTTGTCTGCTCGTCAGGTTGTTTTATACTTACTTTTCTGCTCCTTTACTTGCCTACTCGCAGGCTCTTCAGCGACTGGCTGGCCTTGAGGAGCGTGCCCGTGGGACATACGAAGCGGCAATATGGGCGCGCCACCACCGTTGATAGCAGCACGAAGACCACTGCCAGCACGATGACAACCCATGAGGCCGAGCTGAAAACGAATGTCGAGAACGGCTCATAGTCTATCCAGTCGAACCAGATGCCGGTCCACAGACAAAGCATCAGCACAGCCCACAGCAGTTTCCGGGCTGCGTCGAGCATCTTTACGGTACGCGGATGCATCTTGATTTTATACCTGACGCACCGCCCAGCCAGTTCTTGCAGCGAACCAAACGGGCATACGTGGTTGCAATAGTGCGATTTGCGGCCAAACAGCGGATAGACGAAAGCTGTCGTCATCATCACTATCGGCACCGCCATCAGTGCGATGTTCATGCCGTTCGACATTACCGATATTAACAACGTGTAGCTGATGAATTGTCCGCACCACAGTCCCAGCACGCCTACGTTGAGCAGCTGCTGGCAGATGCGGTAGCTGCGGTTCTTCACGAACAGCGGAACCACGGCTGCCATGAGTGCCACGATGAGTCCGGCAATGGCTTTTGCCGATATGTCAAAGCCCTGGCTGATGCTGTCTTCCGCGTTTTTCTTTGATGCGTAAGCCAGTCCGCGCTGCATATTGCCGATGATGGCGCGTGAAGAGAACGTAGCCCCCGTCACCACATCCACCTTCAGACTCTCAGCTTCGGCTATTGTCTTGCCGTTCCATCGGGTCAGCAGCTTGCCTGCCTGGCTGAAGAAGTCGGGTGTCTCGGTGTTTTTCAGGGCCTTCACGCCCACCACCTTGCCGTCGCGGAGCGTTATGTCGAGCGGCACCGTGCCTGCATATCCCTTGATGTCGCTTGCCAGCAGAGCGGTGTGGACCACCATCGAGCCGTCGGCAAGGTGGCTTATGGTGTCCTGCGGCAGGCTGGCACTGCTGTCGGCAGCCACTTCCTGTTTTTCGTTGCCCGTGAGTTCGTGTCCAAGCAGCTTGCCGTCGCGTCGCAGACTGACGGCTGCCACCATGAGCACACACGTGATGAGGCTTAGCAGTTGTTCTGTTTTTACGCTGTGTTTCATTTAGAATACTAAATAAATCGTGTGCAAAAGTACTAAAAACAGATGCAAAAGCCGCAACCGTCACACTTTTTTCATCGCGCCGTAGCCAAACAAAAAGGCCGCACCATCGCGGCGCGGCCCGAAAGATGAAATATAAATAATCTTATCTTTGCTTTCGTTTAGAAGTTATAGTACAGACCGAAGGTCAGGTTGTTCTGGTCCAGATCCACACCGAACTTGCTGCTCGACTTGCCGTCGCCCTTCGGGCTGAAGGTCTTGAAGCCTGCGAAACCGATGTGAGAAACAAACGAGAGCTTGTCGCTGAGGTTTACGGCAACACCCGGAGTTACGCCGAGGTCGAACTGTGTACCCATATCTGTGTAGCTGGCGAAGCCGAGACCCAGGTCGATGAATACGTTAACATACTTAGAGTGAACGAATGTGTAGCGTCCGTAGGGAGCAACAGTGAACACTTTGGTGTTTACATCCTGAGCGATAGCCTCGTCAACCAAGTTGCAGGCACCCTTCTGGTAGCCGATGGTCAGGCCGATAGCCCAGTTCTTGTTGAAGTTGTAGCCAACCTCGGGAACGATTTTGTAAGTTACCTCGCTGTCGCCACCGGCTACCTTAACGCTGCCGAAGCCTACCGAACCACCTACAAATACCTGTGCGTTAGCACTTACTGCGATTGCTACAGAAGCAACCAGAGTCATAAGAAGCTTTTTCATTACTTTAAATTTTTTAGTTGTTGTTATACTGAAAATACTTTAATGTTATCTTGAAAAACTTTTCGTGCTGCAAAGGTATGTCTTTTTTATAATACACTAACAAACTTTTACAACTTTTTTACACTCCGGCTGTGTTCAAACGATTACGAAACAGTGTTCTTAACACAGTCACCTTATTATATTACAAGGCTGCGGCGGAAACCCACCCCCAGCCCCTCCCCAAGGGAGGGGGGCCGTAAGGCTCTTCCATAAGGCATATAAGGCTTATAATTCCCATAAGACCTATAAGACCTATAAGCCATCCCCCCTTCGGGGGGACTGAGGGGGGCTGACCAATATGAGTCATATTACTCTAAGAAAACTTAATTCTTTGCTGCTGCTGGGTGTCGTTTCACAAGATTTGCTTACATTTGTAATGTTGGAAAGACCATACGTTGAAAACCTGTTAAGGCCGTGCCTCATGGCGATTGCGATTGCGGCATTGCTCGTCTTGTCAGCTTGTACTGCCCGTCCGGTGCATGAAGCCGACAAGTTCAACGCGCTGTCGTACCATTACCACTACCGAAACCTCGACTCCACGCGCATTTATGCTCAGCGAGCCATGGCCTTGTCTGGAGACTATCCGGCTGGCAAGGCCGAAGCTCTGAACAACCTTGCCTTCGTGAGCATGGCCAAGATGGACTATGCCCGCGCCCTGAGCCAGCTCGACAGCGTCGACATCACCACCGCAAACCACGTGGAGCAGCTCATAGCCGACATTGGGCGGATGCGCCTCTGCCAGCGGAAATCGCAGAACAAAGACTTCTACGAATACCGCGAACGCGCCTTGCGCCATCTGCACCGCATAGAGGAAGACCCTTCGCAGCTCAATGCCCATCAGCTGCGAAGGCTCAACTACGCGCGCTCCGAGCTTGCAATCGTCACTTCAACATATTACTATTACGTTGGGCTTGGCGAGCCTTCGGTGGCTGCCATGGCCTATTTCGACCAGCAGGGAGCACTTCACGGCGACACCGCGCAGCTGCTGGCCTACTATTACAACATCGGTGCCGGCGGACTGATAACGGCTTCCTCGCCCGAAGAAACGGCCCGACAGGAGTTCGACTACCTTATGAACTGCTACACCATGGCCGTGCGCACCGGTCAGCTGTTCTGGCAGGCCAACTCGTTGCAGGCTCTGAGCGAGCATCTCCAGGACCCGGCAATGAGGCGGATGCTCACTGCCTGCTATCGGCAGGACATAGAATACCTCAACTCTGACAATATGCCCGACAGCCTTCTGGCTGGCAATCTGGCGCAGCGATCGCTCAACCTGTTCGCCAAATATGGCGATGTGTATCAGATTGCGGGTGCCTATCGCACACTGGCAGAGTGCTATTTTGCCATCGGCGACTATCGCTCGGCCATGATTTGCCTCGAACAGGCGCTCAATGACAACAAAGCCATCGGTCAGGCACCCGACCTTGTGGCTTCGATACGCGAGCAGATGAGTGAGGTCTGTGCCGCGCTCTACGACAAGCAGGGCAGCGACTACAACCGGAATATCTATCTCGACTTGCAGGAGAAGACGCGCCAGGACCGCTATCTTGAGTCGAGAGCCGAGCAGCTGGAGCGTTCTTCCTCGCAGCTGAGCCTGATGATAGCTGCCGTGGTGGTGATGATTGTGGTGGTGGTGATGATGCTCTTCATCTTCGACAGGCTGCGGCGCAGCAACAACCGGGGCAATGCGCTTCAGCAGCTACAGGCTCCGCTGGAGCAATGGCAGCGCAACAACGCTCAGGAGATGGAGCGCCTGGCCGACGAACAGGAAGAGGTGGGCGAGGCTTACGCACGCAATGTGATGCGCATAGAGGCCGGAAAGAGGCGCTATCTGGAGCAGAGGGCAAGGATTTCAATGGCCAATCAGGTGATGCCCCTTATCGACAGGATGCTCCACGAGGTGCGCTCGCTGCTGCATAAAGAGGAGAACCGCGAGCTCAGGGCCGAGCGAATGGAGTATATTGCCGACCTCACCGACATGATAAATGTCTATAACGATGTCCTCACCCAGTGGATAGAGCTGCGGCAGGGGCGCTTGCAGCTCCACGTAGAGAGCTTTCCGCTGAGTCAGGTGTTCGACATCATCAAGCGCGGAAGCATGGCTTTCAGACTCAAGGGCATAGCGCTCGACATCGAACCGACCACGGCTGTGGTGAAAGCCGACCGCATACTGACGATATTCATGCTCAACACCATAGCCGACAACGCACGCAAGTACACTCTCGAAGGGGGCCGAGTGACCATCGGCTCTACCGAAAGCGAGGACTACGTGGAGGTTTCTGTTACCGACAATGGCAGCGGCATGACTGACGAGCAGTTGCAACAACTCTTCAGCCGTCTGCCTGCCGCCACACAGCAGGCTGCAAATGCCCAGTATATAACGAACCCACCACCAACTCCTCCCCAAGGGAGGGGAGCAGTGAGCACCACTCACCAATCCCAACAAGGGCATGGGTTCGGCCTGCTCAACTGTAAGGGCATCATCGAAAGCTACAAGAAGCTCAGTCCTATCTTCAATGTCTGCACGCTTTCAGCCGAAAGCAGTCCGGGCCGAGGCAGCCGTTTCTTCTTCCGTCTGCCCAAGGGAGTAGTGCGTTTGTTTGTGGCAGTGGCTCTGTCGGCAGCATCGTTGCTTGGCACAGGTGCGCAGGTGGTTGCTGCCAATGGTCCGTCGCTGACTAAGGCGGCAGTCACAGCCCTTCAGCAAGAGGCCGGTCGCTATGCCGACTCAGCCTACTACTGCAATATCAATGCCCAGTATGAGCGCACGCTGCTGTTTGCCGACAGCTGTATGCAGCGGCTCAACAAGCTCTATCTTGAGCTTCGCCCCGGCGGCAGCCCCTTGATGACACTCGACAGTAAGGGTACTGATGCGCCGGCTGAGCTGGCATGGCATCGCGACAGTGTGGCTCTGGACTACAGCATAGTGCTCGATATGCGCAACGAGGCAGCCGTAGCTGCGCTTGCCCTGCACCGCTGGCAGCTCTACGAGTACAACAACAATGCCTATACGCAGCTCTTCAAGGAGCACTCCTCAGACCACGGACTGGCTGAATACTGCCGTAATATGCAGAAGTCAGAGACCAACAAGAATGTAGCCATAGTGCTGCTGTCGCTGCTTTTCGTGTCGATTTTCCCGGCATATTACTTCCTTTACTATCGCCACAGGCTCTACTACGAGTTCTGTTTAGACCGCGTGAAGCGCATCAACGAGATACTTCTCGAGGACATAGACCCGCAGGAGAAGCTCAACAGGATAGACCAGCTGGCAACGAACCGCTTTCCCCACAGTCTGCAAACCATTGTAGCACAGGTGCGTCAGGCCCTTGGAGAGTCGTGCCAGCTGATGCAGACCAGCAAGATAAACATTGAGATGGCACGCGACGAGTTGCGTCGCACGGAGATGGAAGACGAGAAATATCATGTCATCAACAGCGTGCTCGACAACTGTCTGTCGGCTCTGAAGCATGAAACGATGTACTATCCTTCGCGTATTCGCCAGCTCCTCGACAACGGCAGCAGCGATACTATGCAGATGATAAGCGAGTTGTTGGCCTACTACAAGGAGCTTTATGCCATCCTGAGCCGCCAAGCCACCAACCAGCTCAACCGTGTGAGGATAGAGTGCAGGCTCGTAAGGCTTACGGAACTGCTGCCTGCCAAGGTGGAAGTGACAGGAGCCGAAGGTATCGAGCTGCGCGGCGACAGGGTGATGCTGGCCTATCTGTTCGTGCTGTTGCAGAAGCAGGTGGCTCCCGGGGCGCTGACCATCGCGGCAGAAGAAGTGGGCGGAGGCTATGTGGAGCTGCGCCTTTCGCTGCCGCAGGCTGCCACGGGCGGACAGCAGGACATCTTTGCACCTTCGCCGGCCAACATTCCATATATGCTTTGCCGACAGATAGTGCGTGATGTGGGCGAGAGCACCCACCTGCGACGTTGCGGAATAGTGGCAAAACCGTCGTCGGAGGGTGTCAATATGACGATAATACTTGCCGGAAAAGCCTTCCTGGAAAACGTTAAAGAATAAGAGTAAACGACTGAAATACAAGTAGCTATGGATAAGTTCAAAGTGATAATAGTTGAAGATGTGCCCTTAGAGCTGAAGGGTACTGAGGGAATAATCCGCAACGACATACCCGAAGCCGAGATTGTCGGTACGGCAGAGAACGAGACAGCCTACTGGAGGCTGATGAAGAACGCTGCCGTAGACCTTGTGTTGCTCGACCTCGGCCTCGGCGGATCGACCACCGTGGGTGTGGAAATATGCCGACAGACCAAGCAGACCTATCCCGCAGTGAAGGTGCTGATATTCACCGGCGAGATACTCAACGAGAAACTGTGGGTAGATGTGCTTGATGCCGGTGCCGACGGAATATGCCTGAAGAGTGGCGAACTGCTGACGCGAGGCGACGTGGCTGCCGTGATGAGCGGCAAGCGGATGGTGTTCAACCAGCCTATTCTGGAGAAGATAGTCGACCGTTTCAAGCAAGATGTGGGCGCGCGGCTGCTCCATCAGGAAGCTTTGGTGGACTATGAGATTGACGAATACGACGAGCGCTTTCTGCGCCATCTGGCTTTGGGCTACACCAAGGAACAGATAACCAATCTCAGGGGTATGCCTTTCGGTGTGAAAAGCCTTGAGAAGCGGCAGAACGAGCTTGTGCAGAAACTCTTTCCCGGTGGCAACCGTGGCATGGGAGTCAATGCCACGCGCCTCGTTGTGAGAGCTTTGGAACTGAGAATACTCGATATTGACAACCTTGAGGCCGATGAAGAATAAGCTGTTGGGGATAGTGGCCGTGGTGTTGCTGCTGTTGCAGGTGGCAGTAATCATCGTGTCGTGGCTTGTCAGTGCAGCTATGCCGGATGTTCCCATACACTCGCTGCTGAGCAGTGAGGGCATAAGATGGTTCTTCGGTACGTTTGTCGACAATCTGCTGACACCATTGCTCGTGTGGCTCTTGCTGCTGTCGATGGCTTGGAGCACCGTGAGCAAGAGCAGGCTGCTCAGTTCTTGGAACGACAGAACGGTGTCGACAGGGCGCAGGATGGCTTTGCGCACGTCGTTGGCTGTGGCTCTGATGCTTGTGGCGGTAGTCGCGTTGCTCACAGCAGTGCCCAATGCCATTCTGCTCAGTGCCACCGGCGAGCTGTTTCCGAGCAGTTTCTCGCGTAGCATAGTGCCCGTGGTATGCTTCATAGTGACAGTGACGGCAATGGTCTACGGCTTTCTGCTGGGTACCATCTCCAGCCTTTCAGACTTCTATGAGGCTCTCTCGGGAGGGGCGAAGTTCTTTGCAGGCTTGCTGCCAATCTACGTTTCCGGTTGCGAGTTGGTGGCTTCGTTGATGTTTGTAATGGGTTGAGATACAATAGAATAATATAAACCACTAAACAATTAGTAAGATGAAACATTTTAAACATTTAGCTTTAGCTATGGCAATGAGTGCTTTTCTGCCTTGTGGAGCTCAGACAAAGGGAACTCAGAGCAATGAGTTTGTCATCAATGATATGCGTTTCCGCATCATCGCACCTGCGAAAGTAGAGCTCAAAGCCTTTGAAGGCAAGGGCGAAATAGTTATCCACAACGGTCCAAGAGTAAAGCACATTGTCGACGGAAAGGAAGTTGAAATCCTTGAAGACCGTCCTTACCAGCTGCCCAAACCTATCGACGTAACGGTGCCGGCCACCGTTAATAACGGCGGAAAGACCTACACAGTGGTTGCCATAGGCAACATGGCTTTCGGTCAAAACGGCTTCGTAAAGACCTTGAAGCTGCCCAACACCGTCACCGAGATTGGCGATTCGGCCTTCTTGGGGAGTCAGATGTTGGAGAATATTACGCTTAGCAGTAAGCTGCGCACCATCGGCGCACGTGCCTTCTGTGGTACCAACATTTCCCAAATGACTATTCCGGCTGGCGTAACGAAGATAGGTAAGTGCGCGTTTGTAGGAGTCAAGAAACTGTCGGAGCTTTCCGTGGCTCCCGGCAACAAGGCTTTCAAGACTGTTGACGGCGTTCTTTTCACGGCCAACGGCAAGCGACTGATATTCTATCCGTCAACGAAAGCGGGCGACTATGTTGTGCCGGCAGGGGTGAAGCATATTGAGGACGAGGCTTTTCTGGATGCAAACAGTCTGTTTAACGTCGAAATGCCAGCCGGACTGCTCACCATCGGCGAGGATGCGTTCAGCGGTTGCAGCCAGATGAGCAATGTGGTGGTGCCCAAATCGGTGAAGAAGATCGGCCCGCAGGCGTTCACCATGATGTATGGACTGAGAAAGATAGAGGTGGAGCAGGGGAATACGGCTTACACCGTGGTAGACGGCTTGCTCTACAACTTTGCCAAGGACACGCTCATTCAGTGTCCAATGGATATGCGCGTCGGAAAAATTGATGTGCCGCAGGGCGTGAGGATTATCGACGACTGGGCTTTCTATAGTCAAAATCACCTGAAGGAGGTTTCGCTTCCGGCCTCGCTCAAGGAGCTGGGGGCCAGCGGCTTCAGCTATTGCAGTGAGTTGCAGACTGTCAACATATCGCCAGAGTCCACCTTGCGCGTCGTGCCCGTCCATGCGTTCATCTACTGCAAGAAGCTTCAGCACCTTTCGTTGCCTGCTACGGTCAGAAAGATTGGCGACAAGGCTTTCTACGAGTGCCGCTCGCTCACCAAGCTGCAGCTGACCGACGATGTTGACTACATCGGAAAAATGGCTTTCGGCTTCTGTCACGAATTGGAAATAGACAAGATACCAGCCTCGCTGACAGACATTGAGAGCGGTGCTTTCTTCTCATGCCGCAAGATAGTGAACCTCGTTATCCCCAACACGGTAAAGGCGATAGGCTCACAGGCTTTCTATGGATGCGATGGCATGGAGACTGTTGATTTAGGAACGGGTGTGACAAGTATAGGAAGTGAGGCGTTCAGCAGCTGTGAGAAGCTGCGCGAAGTGGCCATACCAGACCAGGTAACTACCTTGGGGCATGGAACGTTCAAGGGTAACAAGGCAATGACGAAGCTCACCTTTGGCAGCGGTCTGACTGCCCTGCCATCGTCGATGTGCTGGTATTGCCCGTCGCTGACCGACGTTGTGATACCTGCCAATATCCGCGAGATAGGTATGGATGCCTTCTATCAGTGTCCGCTGAAGACCGTGAAGTTCCTCTCGGCCACCCCGCTGGACAACGACCGCCGCATATCCGAGTTCGAGAATGTAACGATTCTGGTGCCCAAAGGCTCACTGGCTGATTACAAGGCAGCACCCTGGACTGTTGAAATAAAGACCATTAAGGAATACAAGAAGTAGCAGGTTGTAGTGCTTGCTTACACTTGCAACTGCTCTTTACAGATACAGACAGCTCTGCATAAAAGCTTGTCTTTCAGGCTTATGTGCAGAGCTGTTGTTTATTATAGATACTTAATAAATCTGCTTGTTATCCGAAGAGCAGGCGCAAGGCTTCTTCAACTTTCCTGACTGGGCACAGTTCTATCTTGAATTTCTTGGTGTTAAGGCCCTGCATATTGTAGCGTGGAAGGATGATATGGCTGAAACCGAGTTTTTCGGCCTCGGCAATGCGCTGCTCTATGCGTGCTATGGGGCGCACTTCGCCCGACAGTCCCACCTCTCCAGCCATGCACCAGCCGGGTTCTATGTGGGTGTCGACATTGGAAGAGAGTACTGCGGATATTACGCTGAGGTCGGTGGCAAGGTCGGTAACGCGCAGTCCGCCGGCAATGTTGATGAACACATCTTTCTGCATAAGCTTGAAGCCTACGCGCTTTTCGAGCACGGCAAGAAGCATATTGAGCTTGCGCTGGTCGAAGCCTGTGGCCGAACGCTGTGGTGTGCCGTATGGTTGGAAAAACAGGAAAAGGCAAGACTGGTGATGGCCGAGGCAGAACAGGTGAAGAAAAACCTTGCCCGTATCAAGTCTGCGATTAAGCGAGAGCAAAGACATGCTTGCATGGTCGTTGCCGAGTGTGAGCAGACTCGGCTGAAAGCCAAGGCGGAGGCAAAGACAGAGGAACTAAAGTCATCGACCTTGGTCGCTTGCCTAAGCAAGAACTCCGCTACGAAGACCGCCACCAGTGTACCCAACGGCATCAATTCTCTCCTTGGTGGCAATAAGGTGAGCAGACTGGAGAAAGAGAACACCCAACTGCATAAAGAAGTTGAAGATTTGAATGACCAGATTGAAAGGTTGCACACCGATATGCAGAAGATGAAGGACAACCACGCAAGGGAACTCAACCGTACTAATGAGCAACACCAGCAGGAGGTAAGCAACTTGAAGCGCACTTAGACAAGGCTTATAGATGGTTCCCAAGTTTCAAGCGTTTCCTCAACATAGAGTGTGAGTGTCTGCAATACGGTTTCAACATGGAACAGACCGACAAACTGCTACACGGCCAGACCGTCAATTATAGTGGGTGGCTTCACTCCAATGAGTATAGGCGCAATGCACTTGCCAAAAACGTTACCGCTGAGGTAATAAGGGATGACAAACGCAATTTGTTCCTGTTTGTTAACCAGACACCAATTGCACAGTGGTTTAGGGAGCAATTCGGCTTAGGACAAGAACAGCGGAGAGGGTTAAAAATATAATTGCAAATGCCCTATTGGCAGAGCCTCGCCTACCGACAGATTTTGTCGAGGGAGAGGTTCCGCTATGGGGTATAAAGTAATCCCGCATATAAAGCATCTTGCTTATTTACTCTTTCTTTACTGCTTCTGTGGGAATCCAGTAAAGTGTGCCGTCATCAAACCTTACTTGAACTTTAGTCCAACTGCCATGAATAACTTTTCCATGAGAACCTTGCCATATATGTTTGGCCTTTCCCGAACTTGTTTGCTCATAAATACCAATGGCATCCCTCGCAACCATAGCATCTCCCAACTCATCGTTATCTTTATCTAATGTCCCCCATGTGGTGTTAACAACGACTACTCTATCCCCTATTTGTGGTGTGCCTGTTGAATCAAATGCCCCACAATAGTAAAGCGCAATACAAACACAAAAAGCCAAGACCCATAGACCGAGTTTTTGCTGTTTGGTCCATCTCGTCTGTGTATCTTGCTTTGGTGCTGCTTTCGGCTTCTCCTCCGGGGCTTCCCACAGGAAGTTTTTGTCGTTGTCGAAGTTCTGATTACACTGACTGCAATGGAGGCGCTTGTCGTTTTTGTACTCGTCGGGCACAGAGAGTGTCGCTCCACAATGAGGGCAATTTACGTATGTCATAATAAAACCGCTTTTAATAGATTGGTTGTAATGTTGCAAAGAAATCATAGAGCCGGGGATTGATGTCATTGGTATACAGGTAGCCTATGCGACCATTGATGACAAGAATACCGTTGGCGTCGTTGTCGAAGTTCGGGATAAAGAATATTTCCGAACCGACTTTCAGTGTAAAGGTCTGCTCGTTGCGCACATCGTGGAACACATAATCCTGACTGCGTTTGATTTTCTTGCGAAAACATTTATTCTGTTCGGAGAACTGCCCTTGATAGAAATTCTTTAGTACATACTGACCGTTCGACAGGTCTTTCTCCAAAATCCATGTGTGGTTGTTATCGCCAGTATCAGTCTCCCGCCACTTACCGATAATTTCTGTCTTGGACTCTTCCTTTTTTGCATGCTCCTGTGTGGCTACAGGGTTGCTTCCGAGAACGGCATCCCGTTCTTCTGTTGACTGGGGTGTACTGTCCTCAACAGAGTCAACTGCCTCTTCAACTGCTGTTTCTGTGGCATACGGCTGCGTATCGCTTTGAAGGTTTTTCATGATGACAAACAGAAATAGTGCGACGGCAATGCCAATCAGCCACATTACTACCTTGTATGTTGTATTGCTTACACCTCCCTCGGCAGGATTGCTCTTAACAGGAGCTATATCTTTTTCCGTTTCTACTATCTGCATCATTGGCATCTGCTCGTCTGCAACAGGCAATACCGCAGGTTCATCTTCCACCACTCTTGTTGCCACGCCAACAACTTTCGGCATGGCAGTATTACTCTTGGGTGTTTTCGGTTTAAAGGGCTCGTTTTTAGGCGAATAGATGGTTTTCTTGGCATAAACCTCGCCACTTTCAATGTCGAGCGTAGTAACCTTGAAACTCTGCAACTTCTCTACCTCGTAGATGTCACGCAAAATATCTGCGCATTTCACGGCAGCTTTTTCAATGTTAGTGCCGAAGTCAATGGCATACATTCTTGATCCGAAATCCTTGACCTCTCTAAACTCGCCGAAATCGCTTCTGGTCTTGAAGTGCTCCAACTGCTGTTTCTGCTCCTTCATGCTGAACGAGAAACAGAGTGCAATCATCGGCTCAAATTCCTTGTCAATGTCATTCTGTGCTCGTTCGGGAAACACCTCAGTGCCTGTCCGCTCGTCAACGATGGCCGACGGATGCATCAAATGCATCACAGCCTCATTCTTCACTATAATCTCCGTGCAGATGCTTTTGTAGTAGTCCTGCTCGGACAGATTTTTCTGTAATTGTTCACGTAGAACATTTTTTGCCTTCTCCAACATATTATTCTTTTTTGAGCATTAATCCTAATCATTTGGCGGAAGCGGCACTGACCTTAGGACATAAAGAAAGCGCAAACGCCTCCATTTCCTCTGTCTGGCCTTGCACTGCCTCTATATCTTAATGGAGAGCCTACGCCGCTATGGCGTATCTCCTTCAAGATATATCGTTATTCTCCGTTCCGAGGTGCAAGTTCGTAGTGGGAAAGTGAGCAAATAAAGTCCGTGATTCAAGAATCACGGATGTAAAAATACAAAAAAGATAGCAAATTAAGTGTCATTTCTTCAAAAAACTAATTGAAATATTGTATAATTCGAGAAAAAACATTATATTGCACTGAAATGAAGAAGATTCTCGGATAAGACAGTCAGAATCAAACGATAACAGAACCCGTCGGCATCCCGTAGATCTGCTGGCGGGTCACTT
>ODAJ011916526.1_pt1 | contig 13509 bp, 3 predicted proteins | sample 1539241 | NCBI WGS metagenome assembly ODAJ01 (sample SAMN02144231, study PRJEB22623) | gut metagenome | biome: sheep rumen | host: Ovis aries | place: New Zealand | reverse complement strand
TTGGATGGTGAGTTACTCTATATCAATGAACTCTATAAAGTTGTTATTGTTGATTATCTCTGCCTTGTTCATAAACAAAAAATCATCATTCTTATACATCCGTATAAACATGAAGATTTACTACATACCCTTAATGAAAATGCAAAGTTTGTATCAAGTAATATAATGTGGACAGAAAAAGGCCCTTTTTCTCAGAACACTAACAGGTTTTTTATTGAAGGACACGGAGGCACTTCAGTCAAAACAGATATCGTAAACGCCGTAAAAGAATGGAAAGACGATAACCAAAATTACCAGTTAGTCATAAGCATCTCCTCAAAATCAAATCCTTATATATTAAAAAAATCAAATGAAATTGCTATTGAACTAAAAATGCTTTGGCAATCTATTAATATTGATGTCTTATCCATAGATAATACTCTGTCACTAATACAGAATAACCCTTCTAATAATTCTCAAGATTTAGTAGGGGCAATTGATTTCTTAAATCTCAGTTTTATTGAAAGAAATAATATCGTTCATAACGACTTAACATGCTATAGTTTAATCTATCATACTTGGATGAAAGGATCTGATTTACAAAAAAGCATCTTGATAGAATTAGTATCCCACTCATATTCCTTGTTAAGCGATGCTTTCCCCAAAATTGGTTGTTATGAGATACTAAAGATATTATCCTCTGATATTATTTCAGATTTTGACATCAATTGGGATAACATCGCCTTTTTTGTTTTTTGTTTTATAGAAGATAACGCTTGGACAACCGTTTTCGAAATTGCAAAAAACCGCTGCTCAGATAATCTACGATCTTTCTTTAACACTCCCTTATCACAAATATCGTGTAATACACTATGGGGAATTTCTTTTATATTACAAAGCAAAAAAAAATACCTTATGGCTGAGGACAAAATAGAAAGGGGCACAGCCCCATACTTTAAACTTCTATTCGGAACAGAATATGGAAAAACATTACGCGATAGAGAATACAGATTGAACGAAAACAAAATCCCGGAATATCAAAGTGTACTTCTCGAATTTGAAGATAATGAGCTTACAAACCTTTTATTTCCAAAATATGCGAGGTAACCAAAATGATTTTTATGGAATACTTATTTTATGGGCATAGTATATGCATGTCTAGGTCTGAAATGAAGGATTACTTAGAAACAGCTTATGACTTGGAGAGCTATGAAAGCCTTGACCGCCAACTACTTGCTGTTAGAAAGATAAAGAGTATGACTTCATTACAAAAGGTCTCATTTCTACCAATCTTGAATGAACTGTTATTACTAGACAAAAATCGAGAAGTATATAGAAATCAAAGTAGTCAAAACAAGGCACATATTTTTATTAGGGAATGTAAGAATATTATCAGATCATTATTTCCAGAAGATATTAAAGAAAATACAAGTAGATCTACGAGTTCAAATAATTCAATATTTAATGATCGAGGTTTACGTAAATGTCCCCTACCAAACATAGTAAACAACCTTGATAAGATTTCATTAGAAGATGTACCAATAAGTGTAGCATCATATTTAGAGACATATGTCCAACCAAAGTCTGGAATAAAAGACACCTATCTTGAATCAGATAGATATGCACCAGAAATACTCTTATTGTCCCTACTATATGTAGCCTTTAAACAAGAGAAGACTTTTTTGAATGAAATTGATATTGGAAAATTATTATCCCCGGCTTTAGGTGGGTGTTTTGGAATGCTTTCCTGGCAGTTAGCGCTTGAACTATATGCCAGCAGGGCAGAAAATCACCGTAGCCTGATGAAGTATTTCCCAAAATCTAATTGGAAATCTATACCTTGTTGTATCAAAACACTTTTACAACACATTATCGTCTATAAGGCTAAAAAAGAGTTGAAGGAATCTTCTTCCATATCATACGCCTTCATGCAAGAATCCTGGAATTGGACCATCTTCATGAACTACTATGATTCATGTCAATCTTCTTGGCTAATTGGTCGCGGGACACAAGAAGATCGAGAAATAATGAGTATGTATATTTGGCAAATGGTGTGCTGGGATCTTGCTTATGAATATGACAAGAATCAATGTATAGAATCTCTAGCCTCTTATTGGTATACGCCCACCTTCGCGAATAATGGAAGATATAGTCATTCTTTGCAAAGTAGCGGGCTATTAAACAAAGTCCAGCGCTTAATGATTTTAAGTTCTAATACATCCGCATCAAAACCAGATAGTATTGCAAATGCAGTCACTACTCCGTGGCTCTATTGCAATGATTATTCACATTATTCAAATTATAATCGTGATTCTTTTGATGATTTTCCTTATTTTATTAAACCATATGTTGCGCTAAGAAGCTTTTGTGCAGCATTATTGATTCGAAAAGCATTTATTAAAAACGCCTCTATAGACTTAGATCATACGATGATTATTAATCTGTGTAGGACCTTAATTAACATGGGGGATGCATACGATAGTGAAAGTGCTAAAGAACAATTAAAAGAAAGGGTATCTACAAATGTATGGTCTCCTACACTAAAGGGATTATTCAGCTTTGCATATGAGTGTGTTCAACTACTAGGGAAAGGAGTTATTAATCCTGAAGTACCTGAAAACCTCATAGAAATCCTTACAAGACAAAAGCAATACAAGAATATCGAATTGTTGAAGCTTCAGTCCGGAAGGAGCTTATTAGTAGGAGCCAAATGGGCATCGGAGTGTCTGGAGGCAACCAAAGATATTCATAAAATCGAAGAAAACGTGTGGTTCAAAAAAGATAACACTAATACATCGGGAGCAGAACAAATTTGTTCATTATTACTAAACCGTGATTATTATATGGCTACCAGCTCTAAACATATCCAATTATTAATGACGCAACTATTTAACGACTGGTTAATAAATGCTTATGATCTACGTGAAGAACACTGGATGGATTCCTTTAATAACGAGTCATTTCAATATGTCTCTGAGGAAAACCCTATCTCATTACCAGAAGTACTTTTTGCACCTGAGTTAAGTGTAGATGAATGGAATGTAGTCTGGGACTACATCTCAAAAGACGCATTTGATATAGTAACATGGATAGTCATTTTAACTAGGCACTTAAAGAGTGTAATTATTGCGTTTTGTGATGAAAGCAACAATCTTATTGATAAAAAGGTTGAACAATATGCAGAGCAATGGTGTGATGAAATATGTTCATTAAACCCAAAAACCATAGAAAATAATCATATTATTTTAGGAGAATTCTGTAATTTATTGCGTGCAGAAATGCCTACAAGCACATCGAAAAAAGCTTTTCCATGGATTGAAGATATATTTACAATTATTATTGATGTTATCTTCGATAATCTAAGTTATGACACTTATTATTATATGGGAATCCTTTTAGATGTTTTGTCTAGTATTACTGAAACTTACCCGTTTAATTCTTTAATCATACAAAAAATACTTAATTGTATAATTATTCATTTATATGAGCTTAATAGGAATACTATGTTTTCTTCTTCAACTATAGATTATTTCCTATTTTCAGTAAGTAATAGACTGAAGGATAATGCTTTTTATAATATCCGCGTATCACTTCAGAATCATATCATTAAAAACATATCTTATAAATATGATGGGGATGTTATTGAAATTACACCAAGCGAATGGAACCCCTTAACAGATCGTTTCCTTCAGAATAATCTAGATAAAATGACCATTGTCAGGCCACCTCAAAGCATGACCAAAGATAAAGGGAACAATGATGTAAACAATTCATACATTAATGATAATTACCAAAGTAATTCCAGACAGGTAGGAATTATATCTTCCGTCAAAGATATAAAAACAGCACGTAATGATTGGGGTAGACCGAAAGAAAAAGAGTACACTGTTCAAACGCCAAATAATATCTATAAAATCAGAAAGCGTTACTCAATAGTAGATAAGAAAACTGAGTTTGAACAAGGCGATATTGTCTCCGTTACATCATATGATTTAGGAAAGCATGATATTTACTCTTTGGCATGGTCTAGTGTAAATAATAATAAAACAATACTGCTTACGGATTTGTGTTATCATTCAGCTAATAGCCATTCTAATAAAAAAGCAAGAGTTGATTTCGAATTTAGAATGCCTAACGGGCAGAGAGTCATATGCCCAAATTGTTTTAATATAGATAACCATATTAATATCGAAAAGGCAGGTAATTATCTAAAATATTGGGTTCCAGATATCGTTGGTTCATTAACAGACGAAGTTATATTTAACGAGGCAAAATATGAAGCGGTATTTGATATGGCATTAAATGCCTATGTGCCAATTAAGAGAAGTTTTTTTAGGCTCCTAATAGAACACTTTTTTTTGAATGATTCTGAGAGCCGTATTATAAAGTTAGTATTTATTGAAACAGAAAAAGTTGACGATATGCTATATGATTTATTTAGCGCTTCTCCTGGTCAAAATTATCTAATAGAAAGAGAAAGATGGATTGAAAACTCTTTAGAGGAAAAACTCCAAACCTACTCCAATCCTCTCGGATTATGTGTATTAACAAAACTAATATTTACTAACGGCAAGTTGTATTTACAACCAGAATATCCTAACTCATATATTGAAGATAACATCAGTTTTTCAGAACAATTCAACTATGGAGACTCCCTTTACGCAGAATATAATAAAGAAGAACGTGATTATATTAAAAATATTATAATCGGAGAAAAAACTATACCTGTAAGAATCAACCTTAGCAATATAAAATACGCTCCATATAGAAATCCCACTTGCAATTGTGTTGTGAAAGAAAATGGATGGAACGGCTATCAGCAAAGATGTTGTGCATTATTATGCGAGGCAAAACGAGATTACTATCTGCAAAAAGATGCACATACTGCAGATTCTATTAAAGCGATTATATCATTAAAGACAGGGAGTGTAGTCCAATTAAGAAAATTACTGCTGCAAGAAACAAAAACAGGGTATTATGCGGGTATTTTAGATAACGGGCTTACTGTATTTTGTGCCGCAGACTCGGTTACGATGTCTACGAGAATACCTGCAGCATTAGGAGAAAATCGAACATGTATAATAGAAAACATACGATATCATGATTTCTCAACAAAAGAACAATATCATGAACCTGTGCCGATAAAAATTGATGAGATTAACCATTTAGACTATGTAAGCGGTGTAGTGGGAAAGTATGCGAGCCATTCCCATGACGAAGAAGTTATATGGACATTGTGGATTCTTAATGGAGAGGATGAAGTAATAGATATTTCCGTTCCGCCTAGTGCATTCTCGGTATATCCCAAAAATCAGGGAACATTTATTACGGGGAGGAAGTCCCCAGAAGGGAAATGGCAGTTTGAAGCAAGTAATAAAACTTATTATATAAGAGCACTTTGGCAAATAGAAGATCATATAAAAAATACAAATCAAAATGCCTCAGGTATATTACTTGCACAGAACATATTTGTTCCCGGGAAAGGAATGTGTATCATTACACAAGATGAAAATGCTCCGACTCTTCATTTATGGAATACTATGTCAACGATAGAAAATCCAAATATCTGTGGCTTGGAGTCAAAAGATGGGAAAGTCTGCAAAAAGGATTATCTTTATGTAGATCCGTTGGTTTTTGGTTATGCAAAAAAAAGAGATATAGTGTGCTTGAAGCAGAACGAATGCAGTCTATGGGGCATTTCCTACCAACATGATTTTGATAATGCTAGTGATGAGTGGGATATCGAAATCCAGATTAAGGTTCCATCAACTATTCAGGAATCGAATTATTATGATGTACGGCGAATTTTCTATTTATCACCAACTGTAAAAAAACATCTTAACAATGAAACCATCATTGACGATCAAAAAAGATACGATTTATGGTTGCAAGGCGACAGACATGTTTTTGGGAAAATCGAAGGACAGGGGATACGGCTAGAAGACTTAAAAGTTCCAGAACTGATATCTCATAGTTTAATTACTGATAAATACGTAGATTATATCCCATTTATTAATGAAGATGAAATTTCATTTGTAACACTGAATAAAAGATATCCTTATGCATCAGAAATAAGAGCTGTTCTTGAGATTGTTGACAACAAGTGGTATGCTTCCTGCATTAAAGTAACTCCATTTGAGCTTGATACAAACCTAATAATAGAATTCCATGCTATTGATCAGCAACTAATAAGTCAACATATTTATTTTGCTGGAGTAGATGATAAGCAAAGATTCTTGTTTGAGTGGGGTTATGGATTTATTTTTTCTGTTAGAGAAGAAGACCTCATAAATGAAAATCAAAAGCAAATAGGAAGTGATTTGTTTTTTGGAGATTTAATAAAAGAATTCTCTTTTGTTAAATCCGCAAATGGTCTTCACGGATGGAAGATACAGATTACTGAAGGCTCAATCGAAAGACATCTAGCATACTATTTATGGCACGATTCTTTTAAAAATGACGTTGTTCAAGTATTAAATATTACTATTGATCGAATAAACGAAAAGGTAGAAATACATGAAATATCCTTTGTTAATTATAATGCTAATATCGAAAGTGAGCTGAATGGCTGGACTTTTAGAAAAATGCGTCAAGTGAAACTTGATGACCAAAGTGTGCATCGATTATTACTAGAAGAAGGAGGCATTATTGAAGAGCGTATTATCCTTGCTTCATTGCACGAAGAACTAAAGGATAAGCATTTTGCAAGACCTGTGTTTAGATACATATCATTGGGTGATGCGGACTTAAATCCTGATATTTTAAAAGGAAAAACTCTTTGTATGGAGGCCCAGAGTATTCAAAGAACAGGTGGCGGCTATAATACCCCTTATCCCTCTAATGACTATAGCTTAAAATTAATACTACCGGGTAATGAAACTTTCGTATCTACAGTAATTAGGAGAAATTTCTCCTTCGATGAAAGCAAGCTTAGGACCCTAATGTCTAACAATGAGAACGACAAGTATTTCGGCAAAATGATGCTTGTTACCATTTTAAGTAAATCCAATTATAAAAACGGTCATTACTGGAATGGAAGCATTATTGGTCGAATCCGTCGTTCTGTTAGTGGACTCAAAGAATGGATTAGGAAGGAAAAATCTTGCCTTGTAGTAATTGGCAAAGTTAATGAAGAAAAGGTGCCTATAGAAATTGCTCCCGGTATTATTTGTCAAATTGACCGTTCTTCATTTCCTAGTAATCAACAGGATTCAATAGAGTATGGTGCGATAACGTCTTTGAGCTTCGATAAGAACGCTCCTGCCGAAGAAAGAATTGTCTCAAAAATAGTTTTCCCTAGCGATTATGATTATTTTAGCGAACAAGGGCGTGCTGTTGAGTTGTTGCCAATGGATGGCGCAATAAAAGATTATCTACAATGGCATAATCGTCAGCATGGTTCATTGGATAATCAAACCGAACTAATACAGGTTTTAGAAAAAAACAGTCGTCATTTTTCAGTTGCCGGATTTCCACAATTAACAGTGTTCAATCCTATTGAATTGAAAGAAATACTGATGGAATCTATTCCACGAGTTCGTTTTATCAGGAGGAATGTCAAAAGATTAATAATAGACAAAAACGCTCAATTTAATGTCGCAATAATAGATATTGACGAGACTACAAACCAACCAGTGATAAAATATTTATCTCCTTCGCAAAAACTAACTAATTCTGAATGGTCTCAGATATCATTCATGGATGACACTCCTTCAAACATTAGAGTATTTGCGGAAAACGGAAAGTGGCACTATCATGACAAAGAAACAGTCGTGTTTAATGACAAAAAAAAGACATTTTACAAAGCTGCTTTACCAGAAGGAAACTATCGAAATATTGTGACATTTCCTGATAATAATGGCCGATTACGCTACTTAAACCTCCAACAGATTTTTCTGAATGGATATTCCGCACGAGAAATAAGAGAATATGGTCTACCAGACAGCAAACAATATTACCCAGTTGTAGCCGTCAAGCCTACAAGTATATGGATAGAGATAATGCCTGGAAGGATCGTTGAGCTGCCTAAAGATTATTTATTTATAGGAGAAAGTCATATTTCATTAGCAAACTTTAATCCTTATTGCTTTAGTTGCGGTGATACAATTTGTTTCGATGATAGTGTTGAAAGCTTTTCTGGCGGACAAAGGGTTCTACTTATCAAAGATTTCAGGTTTGGTCTGCGTTGCTTTTTGGGGAACAAAGATAATTATATACCCATAGTTAAAACCTCTGAGGAGACAGGCCTCGTCTTGGGTACTGACTCTTTGCAATTAACATATCCCGTTAATAAACCGGTATTGTGGTATGGAGAAACACTTGCTCTATTGGATAATATGAATAAATTGCATCATATGAGAAAAAAACCAATCTATAAAAAAGGTGACACCATCTTTCTTACAAATAAAATCGGTAATAGGATTGGAATTTGTGGAGATGATTCAAATTATTTATTAAAAGTTTCTTCTTCTGAGAATTGGAGGAATGCGGAATGGATTTACAATATTATGAAATCACGCTTTCTCCAAAAATATCTTTTAAACATTATTAATCTACCTGTAGTAGTTGATTATGTCGAAAGCTCACAAACTGGGACACAAACAATCCACTATTCTTTTTCGCAAAGAAATATTGACAATCTACCCGTGAAAACAATCATTTGCGGAGTATGCATAGGAGTACTGAAAACAGAAAAAACTGACTGGAGAATTATTGTCAAATCTGGTAATGCAATAATACGTATAAAATATGAGAATTTTATACGCGGAATTAAAAACTATAAAACAATGACATTAATTGTTAATTCTTTTGTGGATTCTGGTTGCGGTATATGGCTTTACAAAAATAATAATGGCGATTGGTGTAGCGGTCTCCAACATTATGTAAACGAAGATACTCCAAAGGTAGAATTGCTATTTCCAGTAGAAAAAGCAAACGGATTTGTGTGCCAATCCGTAAATTCTAAACAAATTTTCTGGCTTCCTGCAGAAAAAGCTACGAGAGCTGGTAATTTGCGGATAAATGACATTTGGCAAGCACTTCAGAATCGTACTATTAGAAATACAAAACTTCTAGAAAATGGGAATGTTTCAATTATTGACACGACAGCAAGCATACAAAACTATTCTTCGCTCCATAAAGGAACTAACTATAAATATCACCTTATACCTTTATTATCTTTACAGAATGAAGATCAATCAAAAAAGAATACGCATCAATATCTCTCGGAGCTGTTTCCATTAGGTGATATCGTAATTCTTGAGTCGGAAATATGCATAGATATAGAAGATAGTAGAGAACCTATTGCTGTTGAATTAAGCAGGAAAAATTATCAATATGTAGTAATGGTTCCTTACGGTACCATAAGGATTAAACAGCATTTACCTACCTGGTTTAATATAACGCTTAATGATATTTGTATTTCTGACTCTTACAAATTAATAGAGTTCAAAAACAGAACAAACAAGCGTTATCTTCAGTATTGCAAACTTTATCGAAAAGGTCTTTGGGACGGTCGAAACAACACTATAGACAAAGACTATTTGAGAATAAAACAATCTGAACTGTATGATTCCTATAATAGCCGAACAGAATTAAGATTTAAAATATGCTATCTCTCCGGATTAATGAGCAATAATCTTATTCCCGAACTAACTATCGTTGTATATAAATTCGCTATAGAAATTGTTAGACAATGGTTGGCTGAAGAAGGTAAGTTTATTCTGCAAAACAGCATGAGCTCCATCGAGCAAACAGGTAATTTCATTGATTTATTACCTGTATTGTCTGTTATAAGGATATTTCACATGATAGGGTCATTAGAACCTGTCATATTCGATTCAGCTGGAATAACTGAAGACATTGTTATTTCAGCAAGAGCTCTTGCTGTTCATTTAACAAGGATAGTAGGTCTTCATGCAGATAGCAGTATGCATTTTGAAGTATTAATACGTGATTGGATTAGTAACAACAAAAATCTAACCAGATTTTGGAATTGCCTAAACTACTTATCTATGGGAGGGATACGAATTGATAAAACAGAAGACCGGTCATTTGCTGGGAACCTACTTCCATCACAAATTGAAACAATCAGAGCTGTATGCAATCATATCCAGAGACTCAGTTATCGTAACAACTTAGAGTCACTCCAATTAGTAGGCGATTGTTTGCTCTATAGTATTGGAGAATTAAAGGACTACCATAGATTCATGTCGATATTTCATTTGTCCCAAAAAGACTATCTTACTGTTAGATTAGCAAGAATAGGACATTTGCTTACACCCGCTGCTTATAGCAGAGATCCGGCGATAAAACACCTAACACCAGAAATACTCCAACAGATTTATGATATACAAAAAAATTTAGTTAGGGAAGAATGGCCTCTTGTTATTATGAATGAATTCAATCTACCGCTAAAAGATAATGAAATAGAAGCGATACAATACTCGATTTCACAGTTTCTAAGTGCATTTAATCATTGAATGATTCTTGCATTGTAAAGGCTTTGTATCGTATGACCTCCTGGCGATCATCGACGCCTGTTGTAAGAGATGTCCGATCATCTTCTGTAGTCAGTACGACACTGATGATTGGTATTACCGCATCGACAGTGATCTTGATGAGAATGAAGACAGCACAGTGACAGAAGCAATCCTGGACCGAATAGTCAACAACAAGTACAGCATCAATGTAGAAGGCAAAATATCCATGCGTAAGCGCCATAGGCTTATTGCCGGCTCAGAAGGCGGCAATGAAAACTAAATGCCCTTACAGTCATGATGGCAAATGCGACATCTGGATCGACTATGAATTCCTCAGATATGTTCTGGATGAATCAAACGAACAAATACATTCAAACTGGAGCGAGATAGTCTATCTGCTAGACAAAGTCCGTACACTGGAGAAACACATCGTGTCCATCGGGTGTGAGGTGCCTCCGGAAGAATAAGTTATACATCTATTTACCTCAAGGAAGGCTTTCTCCTTCCTTGAGTGTATATTCCGACCGAAAAGATCAGCCATCACGGTCAATTTGACCACCAGTTACGGTGAAATAGATCACCCTTAACGGAAGAATAGTGAATATACCGAACCGAAATACACCCTGAATCCGGTGTAATGGAAACCTTGAATCCGGCACTGTGGAAACCAATGTTCCGGTCTTAGGGAACTATTATTCCGGTCGTTTGGAAACCGAACTTCTATAATGAGCTTATGCACATAAATGTGTAAATCCATTATAGAAGGAGCTCACCAAATGACCAAATATCGTGAGATACTGCGGCTTCTCAGCAATGAGCTTAAGACGGACGAGGTCGTCGATGCCTGCAGTGTATCCAAGAAAACTGTCATCAAGGTCAAGAAACGCGCAGCAGAGCTGGGGATCAGCTGGCCGCTCAGTGACGATATGACAGATGAAAAGCTGGAAACGATCCTGTTCCCAAAAACCTCGAAGCCAATCAGTACCAAACGCATGCCTGATTTCGATTACATCCGGGAAGAACTTCTCCGCAACGGCGTGAATAAGAAGCTTCTTTGGACGGAGTATCTGGAGCAGTGCCGCCGAGAAGGCGCTGATGCCCTTATGTATTCATAATTCTGCTATTACATCCAACAGGATGAGCAGAAGCGCCGTGCCACGATGCATATCCCCAGAAAACCCGGCCAGCAGATCGAAGTTGACTGGGCCGGTGATACAGCCACGGTCATCGATCGTGATACTGGAGAGATCATCAAAGCATATGTGTTTGTTGCGGCAATGAGTTACAGTACATATGCCTATGCCGAAGCTTTCCGGGATATGAAACAGGCCAGCTGGATCAAGGCAAATGTCCATATGCTGGAGTACATCGGCGGTGTCCCGAAGATAATCGTCCCCGATAATACTTCAACTGCAGTGAACCATGACGGGATCCGGAAGGAACGAGAGATAAACCAATCTTACCAGGAATTCGCGGAGCACTATAATACTGCGATCATCCCTGCCAGGGTCCGCCGGCCCCGCGATAAGCCGGTAGCCGAGGGCTCAGCATCTACTGTCTCCACATGGATCATCGCAGCTCTCCGCAATGAGCAGTTCTTCAGCATTGAGACTCTCAATCGTGAGATCCACAGGAAACTGCAGGAATACAACAACCGCCCCTTTGCCGCAAAAGAAGGCAGCCGGTCAGAAACTCTTCCGCAACGAAGAGCTGCCACTCCTGGCTCCACTGCCGGCCACCCCATATGAACTCGCTTCCTGGAAAAAAGCCAAAGTCCAGTTCAATTATCACATAACTTTAGGATTTATGCATTATTCCTGTCCATATGACCTTATCGGGAAGGATGTTGATGTCCGGGTGACAGATTCAACGATAGAGATCTTCTATAAGCAGAATCGTGTTGCATCCCATAGACGCCTGCACGGTCGCAGGGGACAATACAGCACAGCCCAGGATCACATGCCCGAAAAGCATAAGCAATATCAGGAGTGGAACGGTGACAGGTTCCGGCAATGGGCGAGAAAGATTGGGACCAATACATACAAAGTAATCGAATCCATCCTTGCTTCCAAGGACATCGAGGAACAGTCTTATCTGACTTGCAGGTCGCTCCTTAAACTATCGGACATACTATTCCGCATCAATCTTCATAAGTAGACATTGATAAAGTGCGATAAATCTAACACAAATGATATTATCCATTAAAAGAGAGGCTTTGGAGATGGTGTTGATTGTCAAGCAAAATTAACCCACTTTTATATTGAAAATTGACCCACCTTAGTCACCACATTAGCTGGCTGCTAAGGTGGGTCAGTTTTATCTGTTGATCCTGTTTTTTACACTGAAAATTGACCCGCCCCTGTTAATGAGTTACGATACGGTATCCATCTGCCGAGAGTGACGATTGATCGATAATGACCGTTTTAGCAGATGTATCCAGCGTGATATACCGGCTGAGCAGGAGCAGGCGGTCGTTGATCAGCTCCCTGACAAGCATCTCCATGGAAGACCGCCTTATCACGGTCTCTTCCCCGGCACAGCGGCCCGTTTCAACGATCGACGTGCCGCATAGTTCATCAAGGTCCATAAAGACCGCATCCGGGGAAGATTTACCCATTCCTCCGACGAACTGGTCCGTATCGGGATCATACGTGTATATCCCGGACCGCTTGATCCTTGTCAACGTTGAATAAGGGTTCTTTACCCCGTATTTACTGCGGATCAGATCATATGCTGCGGTCCGCCCCTGTGAATTGTAAAGATCTATGATCTCGGAAAACATAGACTCCTTTATGACTGTTCTTCCCATTTTGGTTTCCCCCGTTTCTATCTGGTGCATACATTATTGTCTGTCAGGTCCTGCGGGGCTCCGGCACAACCATTTCAGCCGGAGCCGTCTTTTCTGCCCCCTGCTGTTCTTTATTCCTCAAAAGGGGACGGTTCATCCATGTTTTCCTTTAGAAATTCTCTTGCTTCCTCCTGTAATCCCTCGTTCGCTATAAAGATCCAGAGATGGAAGAGTTCCCGGTCCCGCCTGCGGCGTTCCATG
>ODAJ012179188.1_pt1 | contig 13513 bp, 13 predicted proteins | sample 1539241 | NCBI WGS metagenome assembly ODAJ01 (sample SAMN02144231, study PRJEB22623) | gut metagenome | biome: sheep rumen | host: Ovis aries | place: New Zealand | reverse complement strand
GGGCTGAAAGGAAGCGTGCTATTCCGAAATTCCTCCCGCCACCTAAGCAAAGCTTTGAGGCGGGGGAATCCTTTCTGCACGCTTGTTGAACAGGGCTCATTGCCCGGCGCCATCGTGTGCCGGGCATTTTTTGTTCCAAAAGAATTTCTTTTTCTGACATATCATGTATTGGCAGGATGGCATACCCATACTGACTTTTGGAAAGGAGGAAAATCCAATGAAAATTTCGGACGTTAAGATCAGACTGACTCAGAAGGCGGACAGCCCCGTCAGGGCGTTTGCTTCTTTCTTAATCGACGAGGCTTTTGCTATCCATGACGTGCGTGTTCTTGAGTCTGCCAACGGCCTCTTCATCGCTATGCCGGATAGAAAGAGAGCGGATGGTCAGTACATCGATATCGCGCACCCGATCAGCAAAGAGGTCAGAGAGCAGGTTACTGAAGCGATTCTTTCGGCCTACAAGGCAGAGTTAAGTGCTGCCGATGCTGAAGAGGACGCCGCAGAAGATCTTGCGCTGTGAACGCGGAGTAGTCTATCTGATTCTGAGAGGCTTGTGACAGGATGAGAAGCGGCATTCGGCTCGTTCCCGTGCCGAAAAACGGGAAACCGCAGACACAAGCGGTCAAAGGTGTTCGTCAAACAAAAGACGTTAAAATTTGTTTCCTCTTGCAGACAAACCTGCATAGAGGTGCCTTCGGGTCTCAACGAAAAATCAATTATTTCTGTTGCAATCATTCGTCTCTATACCTTTCAAAAATAAGAAATCCGGTCATTTGACCGGATTTTCTTTGTTGTGTAAAAGGTTATTTAAGGACCAGCAGGTAACGAATCGTCGACTGAGCATCATCGTAGACAATGATCTCATCATTTCTGAGCGACCGTCCTGCGTGGGCAAATACAGCATCGTATTTGCTGCCGTATTTGTTCTTCAGTACTCTGGCGTCCAGAGAACTGTTGGCATCCCATAGATCCATCTGGTTTGCGTAAGCGACCCCGAAAATACTGAGGATTCGCTCATCGGATGCCACGCCGCCTCGCCAATAGCCGCCGTTCACGTAGCCGAGGCTTTTTTCGGCTTTGTTGGCAAAATACGAGCCTTTCCCGAACATCCCGTACAGGGCGTACTTTTTGATGTTGAGGCCCAGGGACCAGATCGAGAAGAAGTTCTCGCGCCTGGATCCGTGGAAATACAGGTATTCTTTTGCCTTGTGGGCTGTTTTCCAGTCCTGGTAACGTCTCTCTGTCGCCTTATTGCTGACCCGGAACGCTTCTTTCAGCTGGTCTTTGTTACGGCCCAGCATGTTTTCGATCATTGTCAGTTCTTCAGCATCCGTGACCGGCTCCGCCGTCAGGCCGAGCTGTTCAAGGATCGTCTTGCTTCTGCTGCCGGCGGCAGGCAAGACTGTTTCCTGCACCCTGACCTTCGCGGCCATGTTGTTTAGGATGTTCTGCTCCCGCGTGATGATCTTCGGCATGTCCGAGATCGTCGAGGCCATGAAAGCCCTGACAGACGACATCCTTCTCGGGATCACCGTTGCCAGATCCTCCAGAAGCTCGTTGAAATCCCATACCGTATCGGCGCGCTGCATGCGGGCAATTACTGCTTGTGCCTGGTCAATCATCTGCTGCGTGACTTGTTCAGAACCGACCTGATACGACTCGCGGACGTTCTCGCTGCTCCAGCGGCGCAGCTTTTCCACAAAGCGGGCGACAGCCGGGATAGCGATCGCGGCTTCTTCCGGGCGGGCTGTTTCCGTCTTGGCTTCCGTATGCAGGCCTGTGACGTCGCGGTAGCCCTTCTTCAGCTTTTCCTGGTATTTTTTCTCCCAAGCGCTCATGGCATAGCGTGCAGTCTGTGCGGAGGCTCCGACGCGGCCGTAGGTGGCCGTGAACGTGCCGTCCTCGTTGTCCTGCATCTTGTAGTATTTGTTATTGTTGGTGGCGCCCTTCACGCACACCAGGTAAACATACTTCCCCATCATCGTCCTCCTTCTTTCCCGTCACCGCATTCCTTTTTCGCGAGCCGTTCCAGGGCTTCGACAGCCGCTTTCGACAGCCTGTGTCCGCGCAGCTTCTCAAGGGCGACCTCCTGCCGTACCGACAGGGCATTCTGGTATCTTTCCCGGTTAGTCAGCGACCTGACAAAACGGCCCCATTTGTCCGGCGTTCCCGGTGTGTACCAGTCCGACCCGATCTGGACCCGGCCGTCCCTTGCAACGCGGGAGACTTTTCGAACTGTTCCGCTTCCGTTCGTGTCTGCCAGGAATACATAATCGCCGGCTCGAAAACCGTCCGGCTTGTCACGTTTTGTTTCATTCATTTTTGCCATCATTTTCTCCTTATCTAAGCAGCTCTGTTTATCAGGTGTCTTTCCTGATATGTCAGAAACCAGCGGGGATAGATATCCACGCGATGGTGCGGTAGAGGGCGCTCCGGCAGACAAAGGGCGTGTGAAAAAACGATCGTTTTTCACACGCCTTTTTTTGTATCCTTGATATAGTGTAATTAAAGAAAAATCCTGCAAGGAAGCTCGTACCGTCCCGATGTGGGGCGTCAGCGGTTGATATCTTCGCTGATGTTTTGTGTGCCTGGCTTTGTTTTAATGTTTGCGGGGTTCTTTCTTTCTGTGTCGATTTTATTAGATCCGGGCAGACCGCCGCGTCCGATGACACGGTGTTCCTCAGGGCTGGTCATACGCTGTGCTGTTTCCGCAATTTCTTCTGCATCCGCCTGTCGGATCTTGCTGAAAGGTGTCTCGCAGACAACCTCGTCGCAAAGGAGCGTCCCTTTTTCGTTGTGTGTCCATGTGCGACCGTAGAGTTGTACCTTTTTCCCGATTGGAAGATTGAAAGCTTCCTGATTAAGCCGCAATGCGGGACGCACATCACGTTCCTCAGTGCTGATGTTGCTATCGGTATCACGGGTGTGGCCGTCTGAATCAACGCAAACCGCCTGGAAACGACCGTCTGAATCAATGTAAGCCTCATGAGAACTTCGGTGGTCTGGTGTGCGTAACCACCAGTGGTCTTTCATCGTCTCATTCGTTGTCTCATACTTTAACGCTCCGTGCAGGATATCGTGCTCCTCGGAGTTGAGGCGTGCGTATTCTGGCAGCGGAGCAATATTGACTCCCTGTTCGGTGCAGACCATATAATCAGCCGCACTGGATGTTCCGAGTGTCAAAATATTTCTGTCTCCGTTCGGGGATGTGACGAGATAACCTTCCTGGCCGACTTCAAGTGTCTGTTTTCCCCATTTTGTGTCGATTGAGAAAGGTGCCTCAATCTTTTCGGCTTTTCTGATCTCCGGTGCCGGATAAAAAACGCCGTCTTTTTCAACATAAGAGTGCTCTCCTAATGGCCACGCACCTTTTCCTGTTGCTGTTGGCGCATTTTTGTCATATCCGATAATAGAACCGATCGGTGATGTGTTGTAACCCTCTGCAGCAAGACAAATGATTTTGTCGCCTTCGATACGAATCGTATCCCGAAGAAATTCAGGGATATCGTTTTCGGACGCGATCCTTACCGCGTCCTTTGGCTTCTGGATTTTTTGAATATACATTGTTTTTTCCTTTCTTGTTTGATTGCCGGTTCGGATATGAGTTATTCCCTCGATACGAAGCGGGTGTAATTGTCTGTACTACAAGTATGATATGTCAGAATACAGATTGGATAGGAGAGAGCAGCAGAGGAGTGCGTTTTGGCAATAAAAAAGACCTTGAAAATGATTTCAAGATCTTTGTCCTTTGCTACGTCCATATATGTTTGTATCTTATAGAACAGATTGGCCGGTCAATCTAGGTCATTCCTGTGTTTGTCCTTTTCATCATCCCTGTCTTTTAAGTAAAAGGATGTTGTCGTGGGCGACTTGTGGTTCAGCTGCAGCTGGACCAGGCGCAGGTCTCTTGTCGCCTCGAGGCTTCGCGTGGCATAGCTTGACCGGAGAGAATGTACATGGAGGCCGGATACTTCCGGCACAGCGGCTTTTCCGTATTTTTTAACCAGATTTTGGACGCTGCGCACAGACAGCCGTGAGCCCTTGTATTTCCCAATCGTAACGAGGAACAGGGCTTTTTCCTCGTTGTCCGGGGCGAGGAGCGGACGGCAGATAAGATAGTTTCGCAGGGCGTCGGCGGCCTGATCGCTGAAGTATACAGTATCCTCGCGGCTTCCTTTCCGCATCACGTGGACGAAGCGTTTCTCCAGGTTCACGTCGTCTACGTTAAGCCCAACCAGCTCTGATACACGAAGACCCGTCCGCATAAACAGGAGATAGATAGCGGCGTCCCTTGCGGCGCTTACTTCATCCCTGTGTGTGAGCTGCATGCGTGTCAGATTCTCTCCGGTCTCGATTGTGCTCAGCATAGCCTGTTCCTGGTCCTTTGTTAACGCGATGGGAACGTGTGTTTCTCTGCGGGCGCGCTCGACATCAAGGAAGATGTTTTTGTCCACGGCCTTTATCTTTACCAGGTATTGCCATAAGGCTGAAAGCGCCGAGAGATAGTTGCTGACGGTCGTTTCCTTGACGGACGTTTTGCCTGAAGCGCCGCCGCGGCGCAGGAAATGTGTGAATCTTGTTACGTCATCAAGGGTCAGTTCGGCAAGATCCGCAGTTGTGATGTCGCATACGTGGAATCCCGCATAACGTATATCGTTTGTGACCAGATATTCCAGAAACGTCCGGATGCGCTGGAAATACGCCGTCAGCGTCAGGCTGTTGGTACGGCGTTCTTTATAGTAGAGGAAATCCTCGCAGAACGGGGGCAGATTATCAAGCATCTCGTTGATCATTTCCTGTTGTTTTTTCTCTTGTTCATCGCGGTAGGATAACGATTTCATAAAAACTCCTTTCACGAGCCGGCAGAAAAGTCGCCTTCATGAAAAGATTCTATTGTTTTTGAAAAATTTTGTCAATAGCCGAGTTGATTGACCTCCTTTTCGTTTTTCTCTATCTGATATGTCAGAAAGTTTTTGAAAAGTTCTGCTATAGACAGGCGTTTTTGTGGTTTTGGCGAGCCGCAGGAAAGCTCCGAAAACAAAAACAGGCAGAGACCCTACAGTCCTGCCTGTCGTCTGTCTTCTGTATCGCATCCTGCTTTCCGAATACCGGCCCGTCAGCGGATAAGGTCGTCGCTCAGCGTCTGCATCGTGCGGTCCGGTCCGGCTGCTTGCCGTCTCGGCCTTGTGTCGATCCTATTCGATCCCGGTCTTTCTGGTCCGCGTCCCGGGACAGCGTCTACCTGTACACCAGGCGCGGCTTTCTCTGTGCGGGATACGTCGGCGTCCGCCAGAATGGCGCCTGGGAAGGTGTTGGTACTGAGGTCTGTGCCGGACAGATCTGCCCCGGTAAGGTTCGCTCCCTTCGTGTCCAGGCCGGACGTGATGACGTGCTGCATCCGGGCGTTTTCCAGGTGTGCGTCTTTGAGCGACACATCCGTCAGTTCTGCCCCGCGCAGGTCGGAGCCCCTCAGGTCCGCACGGTCTGCCGATACCGCGATGAGGGTGCTTTCAGTCAGGTCGGCGCCGGTCAGACAGGCATCCTGCATACGTGTATGATCGATCTTGGCGTATGTCATCTTTGCGTTTTCCATCTGTACCGCATCCATGAGTGCGCTGGTAAAAAGCGCATGTTCCATGCCTGTGTTCCGGCAGTCAACACCAGTCAGATCAGCCCCGCTGAAATCGGCATACGGAGCTATGAGCCCGTTCAGACAGGCTGCTTCGCTGTCGACGATCCGATCCCGCTTTGCAAAGTCCGCCCCGACAAAACGAGCGCCGGCGGCCCGAGCGTCAGTTAAGTCTACGCCGTCCATATTGGCACAGGAGCAGTTTGCCTGATCAAGACAGGCGTTTTTCATGTTGGAATGGCTGAAGAGGGCGTTGCTGCAGTCCGCATTGTCCAGTATAGCGCCTTCGCAGTTGGCAGACAGAAGGATCGCTCTTTTCAGTTTCGCATTAGAAAAGGACGTATGGCGACAGATGGTATTCTGCATATGTGCGCCGTCCAGTGTTGCCATATCCATCTTGGCTTTCTCAAGGTTCGCATTGTCAAGATCAGCGCCGTGCAGGTCTGTCCCGCGCATAACGGTCTGGCTGAGATCCGCACCGGTTAGCCTGGCTTCCGACAGGCTTGCCGTCGAAAAGACAGAGCTGGGCAGGTAAGCACCAGACATCTGTGCCCTGGAAAAATCGGCATCCTCAAACGTTGAATCATTCATAAACGCCTGGTGCATATAGGCGCCGCTGAAATTAATACCGGATGCCTCGGCGTTGCGGAACTGGACTCTGGTCATGTCTGCCAATCTGAAGGACGTCATTCCGGACGCCTTGGTCCGAGAAAGACAGGCTTCCCGCAGACGGGCACTTGTGAAACATGTGTCGTGCAGCCGGCACCCGAACAGGTTCGCCTCAGTCAGGTCTGCATTCGAAAAATCAACATTGGAGAGCTCCCCGCAGCCCGACAGGTCCGCCTTCCGCAGGGACGCATCTGCAAAAGAGGTGTCCTGTAATCTGACATTCACCAGTTTCGCCCCAGACAGATCCACCCCGGACATGTCTGCCCCCGTCAGATCAACGGACTCCAGGACGGCATTTTTGAAATTGGCGTGCCGTAACGACACCCCGCGAAAACTGACGTCCTTGACATAGGTATCCGCAAAATCAGTGACGGAGACCTGCCTGGACGAATAATCAACATGTTCAATCGTACGCATAAGATTCCTCCTTTCTTTGCGTGTGACATATAAGGTCTGACAAAGCAAGCGGCGTCTGCCGGTCTGGCCGTTGCTTCTTTTCTTGATATGTCATATCTAGTTTTGTATGGGGAAAGAAGAAACATGACCGCCTGTCCGGGAGATGACGACCTGCCTGGTCTTGCCCTGCGCTACTTCCGATGAAAACGGACAGGTCATAAAATTTTGGGTCAGGAAGCTTGCGTCGCTTCAATGTGAAAGCTGTCCCGCAAAACGGATATCGTTTACGGACAGGTATTCCAGAAAGGTCCGTATGTGTTGCAGATAAGCTACCAGCGTCAGTCTGTTGGTGCGGCGTTCCTTATAACGTTCCTTATAATAAAGGAAGTCCCGGCAGAACGCGGGGAGGCCCGCCAGCATAAGTTCGATCGTTGCCTGTCTTTGTTTTTCCTGTTCTTCGCGGTATGAATAGTCTGGTATCGGTTTTATTTCCCTTCCCCGACGACATATAAAGCCGCCTTCGGGAAAAATGATATGATTTTTTGAAAAATTCGTCAAAAGTATTCGCTTAATTTGTATTATGCGAATAGACATGGCGACCGCACTCTTTCGGTGGCGGGGCTTGATCTGTGATGCGGAATACTTGCAATCTATGCGTATTTTTTGCATATTTTGACAGTATGCATTTTTTTGAGAATATATCTCGGAATGTATTTGTCGTGCGTCAAATACATTAATGATGGTGTCGCCTGCATATACCCGGGACTCCGAAACGTTTCTGTCTCTTTTGAACAACAAAAGACTCCGACACATAAGCGTCGGAGTCTTTTCGCCGTATATGATCAAGCTTAATCGCAAGCGTTATCGGTTGTATCCAAGAGTCCCAATCCCCCGCGGACAGTCTCTTCAATTTCCGCAAGAATGTCCGGATGTTCTTCCAGGAAGATACGGGCGGAATCCCGTCCCTGGGCGATCTTCTCTCCGTTCATAGAGTACCAGGAACCGCTCTTCTCGATGATCTCGAGCTGTACCGCCTGGTCCAGAACTTCGCCGGCATGGTTGACGCCTTTGCCGAACAGGATATCGAATTCCGCTTCTTTAAACGGCGGGGCAACCTTGTTTTTCACAACCTTGACGCGGGCACGGCTTCCGATGCTGTTCCCGTTCTGTTTGATCGTGTCTTTCCTGCGAATATCGAGGCGGACAGACGCATAAAATTTAAGCGCTCTCCCGCCGGTCGTTGTTTCCGGGTTCCCGAACATGACCCCGATCTTCTCGCGCAGCTGGTTGATGAAGATCACGATACACTGGGTGCGGTTGACGGCTGATGCAAGCTTCCGGAGGGCCTGGCTCATGAGACGTGCCTGAAGCCCCACGTGCGAATCGCCCATCTCCCCGTCGATCTCGGCCTGCGGGGTCAGCGCCGCGACAGAGTCCACGACAATGATGTCGACTGCTCCGGAACGGACCATTGTCTCTGTGATCTCAAGAGCCTGTTCGCCGGAATCCGGCTGCGAGATGTACATATTGTCGATGTCTACGCCGATGTTGCGGGCATAGACCGGATCCAGGGCATGTTCCGCATCGATGTAGCCGGCAATACCGCCGCGCTTCTGGACTTCTGCTACAGCATGCAGGGCGAGGGTCGTCTTACCGGACGCTTCCGGCCCATAGATCTCGATGATACGGCCGCGCGGGTATCCGCCGATACCGAGCGCGATGTCAAGCGAAAGCGAACCGCTCGGGACAGCTTCGATATCCATCGCATCAGGGGCGTCTCCGAAACGCATGATTGCGCCCTGCCCGTACTGTTTCTCGATCTGCCGCACTGCGGCTTCAAGTGCCTTGCTCCTGTTTTCTCTATCAACAGTCTCTTTCTGGTCTTTCTTTCCCATACTTTTCTCCTTTGTCAAATCGAAAGAATTGTCGCGTTCTATGCATGGTGTTTTTGGGGCTCTGTCTGTTTTGAGGCAGAGCTCCAATGTGCGATATTATTCCTCATCCGGGCCGATTTCAAAATCGAGATTCTCAATCCCGCCTTCGGAAGCAATGATTTCAGCAAAATCTGCGACCTCATCACAAAAATCGAGGCCGTCTTTGATCCATTTCCTGACATCGCCCGGGCAGCCGAGAGCCAGGGGATGATAAACATATTCCGGATCGTCCAGCAGATCAAAGGCGACACTGAACAGATCAATGATTGCCATGATACGGTCGTCATCATCCTCTGCGCATTCGATCTCCCAATAGCCGGCATCTCTGTACAACCTGCCAAGCGTGACACAGAGCGTGATAGATGCCAGCTCCTGCTTGTCTCTTGCGTCGAGGAATCCCTTCAACAGGCTGTCATAGATATCCCTCATGCCTCCTCTGAAATCCGGGTCAGTCGCTTTAATTGTTTTGCTGACACCCTTGAGCAGCATGTCAAGCTGTTCAATGACATCCCCCACATTTGAAGTGTCGATCGCTGCCGCAAAAGCTCTTTCCAGTCTTTCTTTGAACTCTGCTTCCTGCTTGTCAGCTGTGCCGGGATCCTTGAGATCTTTGGCACTGACCGTCGGCCTGCTTACAATGCTGATCTGAGACGGCGCGTTCTTGGGATTCTGGTTTGCCTGATTGTTCTGTGGGCTGTTTTTCTTCTTGTTTGCCATGTTTTCTCCTTTGGGTATAGATTTATGTTATGGGGTAGCATATCTGGATGCATATCTTCCGAGAATGCCCCGCTGTTCGACGTCCAACCGCGAATTGACAGCGTCGATCACGTCCGTTTTAATACCGTACAATGCGCCCAATACGCCGCCGGCAATGCATGCGTTCGTGTCAGTATCACGTCCAATCCGCATAGCTTTCAGGATGCCGTCTTCATATGAGACCGATTCATGAACAGCAATCATTGCGGCGGGGACAGAAAATTGACACTCGACCGGATGCACATAAACGGCCTGCGCTTCCCGCATGGTAAATTGTTCGAAAAGGTTCATCCCCGGTTGTGTGTAGATGCGTTTTACATACTGGAAGATATCTTCCTTGCTTGCGCCGGCGCAGGCAAGCCAAACAGCTACAGCGGTTACGACCGCACCTCTGATGCCTTCTATGTGATCATGTGTGCATGCTGCAGAAGCGATTGCGAGCGTTACGGTCTCGTCATAGGAGAGCCCCAGTGCGCCGACAGACGCTATACGCATTGCAGATCCGTTCCCTCTGCTCCCGTAGGGTTCTCCGTAGTCACTGTGTTCACTTTTCTCTGTCAGCCAGCGATAGAAAGACGAGCCGTATCCGGCGTACAGGTGATGCATGCCGTGGTACTGATATCGTTCCGCAAACGCATTTTTAAGGTCACCCGAAAGTGTCGTGTACGAAAATATATGGTCGGCATCGACATTGTTTTCCGCCTTCGCGGCTCGATACAGCGCATCTATTGTTGCGATGGTCAGCACCGAATCATCCGTTACCCGGTAATTCTTCGCATTATTGGCGTCGGGGAGCGCATATTCGTCCGGCGTGATTTCTGAGAATTCGTACCTTGACCCTGCGATATCACCGTAGATTGCGCCATATACAGCGTCTATTTTGTGCTTCGGCACGTATCGCTCAACATGATCCGGCTTGTATCGAGCAATCAATTCACGGACATCAATTGCCCGCATGAGGCTTTTTTCGATATCGTACGGGGAAAATCGAAGCAGTTCTTCCTGCGGCATGTTTCGCACCGCTTCGCAGGCAGAAATGCAGGCTCCGCTTTGTTCGGCCTTTTTAATTGCCTGCAATCGTTCACCGATATCGGTCTCTTCGTTCTGACCGGCGTTCGTATCGTCGCCGTATTGCCGAGTTGATTGACCCTTTCTTATGGGCGATTGACGCAGAACAATAAACCTTCCTGCCAGGCACAAAATGATATAGAAAATAATAAAAAGCAATATTATCATGAGCAGTTGGATCGTCCTGCGTGGACGCAGGTCTCCTTTCCTGTATGTTTCTTATGCAAAATTTCACTCGGCTTTGGTAGAGAACAGCGATCTGATCGTCTCTTCACTCTTTGCGAGGATTTCGAACCGGTCTTCGCCAACCGTCAGCAGGAAAAGACGATAACCGGTTTCTGCGTCAATGATATCGCTGGCGAAGACTTCTGCATTTTCCATATCGAGACGGGTATCGAATCCCGTTCCCTCGACAGGCTCTTTCATGCGGGAGATGTAGACAGTCTCCTCACCGTTTGAGAGAGATACGCTGTTTTCGGCAACCATGACGTCTTTAAGCCACTCTTCCGGAATCTCGAATCCGAGCAGCAGGAAATCTTTTTGTGATACTTCCACAGCACTCTCCAAGATCGATACAGCGGCTGCTTTTGCAGCAGCATCGTCTTCATCTTTCACATCTACCGTCACTACAGCGCTGATGGTGTCTGTCAGGTTTCTTCTTGCGGCGGCCTGTCTGGTCCCGTCGTTATCAAGTATGCATACGATATCGCCCTCATGGTCGGTTCCCGTCAGCAGTGCGCTGACAGCACCCGCCTTGGCGACGTCGGACCCGCTTTTAAAAAGCGCCTCATGCGTTCCATCCATATGAAAAGCGAATGTTTCGCCGTCTTTTTCAAGCCATATGTCGGAATCGGTGAGGACAAATCCATCATCGTATGTGACCCGCACTGAAGCTGTATTGTCAGAGGATGCTTTTGCTGTTTCCTGCTCTTCTGTATCATTTTGGCTGACGCTTAAGACAGGTTCCGGCGTGAAAAGTTCCCTCGTACCGGCGGCCTGATCGTCGACGTATTTGACGGTGAATGCGGAAACAGCGAGTGATGCGCACAGAGCCATGCCTATGGCGGCCCTGCGCAAGTTTGTTTTTATATCCATTGGTCTATACCTTTAAATTAAGATTACTCGGGCTGCCAGAGCGTGATGATAATGTTCTGCCATCCGCCGTTACAGGTGTACATGGCGAGCCCGCCGGGATTGTAGCTGCTGATTGAATTGTAAGCGTTATCGGTCAACGTCGGGCCGGTGTTGTGGCCCGGCATATTGGCGATACACACGTATGTCTGAATGCCGTCTGCGGTCTTGATGTACGCCCTGGCGCCGACTGCGGTCCCCTTCATTTTCCAGAAACCCTGATGGACGTGGTCAGCAATGACCATCATGTTTTCATAAGCGAAATAAGTCGCACAGTCTTCCATATCGGTCAAGGCCTGTATGTCATCATTAAAACGACTGGACGCCGCTAACGAAACGTCAAGGTCTACGGAAGGAATAAAAAGCCTGCCGGCAGAACCGAGCCCTTTCGGGTTGTTTTCGACATAAGCGAATTCTTGCCGTATCGCTTCAAGCCTGGCCTGTTCTGCCCTGTATGCCTCTGCGCGTTCAGAGATGACCGTATCAAAAAGAGAGGCGTTCACCGCATCATTGCCGGCTTGCTCGGCAAGGGACTCTACCCGTATATCGGTGCGTTCGGCGTCAACCATGCATCCGCCCATCTGCGCATATAAGTCCTGTCCTGCCAGCAGTGCGGCGGTTTTTTGCGGTATTATTTTCTCGGCCAGTTCCTTGATGGATGCAATCGCTTTTGTCTGTCCCGCAAGTATATCCGCTTTTACGGCAGCGGTACGGCACACAAAAATGTTGACTGTAAGAAGAATCATGCATAAAAGCCCCGTCAGCCGGAACGCCAGGCTGTGAGACCCGGTCCCGTCCGCACCGGCATCCCTGCTCTCCCGCCGGTCCACAGCTGTCTCTTCTTCGGTTTGGATGCAGGGATTGTCCTGCCAGTGCGCGTGCATATCCGTTATTCCTTATCTGTAGAAGACATATACTGATGCAGGATCTGGTATGCCACACGCCTTGTCGCGGTAAGGTCGAGCCATTCTTCCGGGATGCCGGCCTTGACAGCCTCTTCAACCGTCGCCGCATCGTTGACTTCGAGTACCGAATTCAGTTCATTGACGTACTCCTCAGACTCCCTGGTCAGACCCTCTGCGTTCATGATCGCTTCGGCGGTCAGGATATTCTGCAGGCACTCGTCTGTCTCAGCGGTCATGTCGATCTTGTATTCACGCACAAGATCCGCCAGGGACATGTCGTAATCGTTTCCTGCCGCGTCCCTGTAAAAGCGGTAGATATAATCGGAGAAGCGTTCGAACTCGTCGCGGGGATATGCCTTAAATGTGGATGCCTTGATTACGGATGAAAGCATCTGGTAGCCTTCATTTTTGATGTCAAGGATCGTGACAGTCCAGTGTCCCGTCTTGCCGGAAAGCTCTTCATTGGCTGTGTAAGGATCCGGGAAGGCAAGGTCAAATTCGACCACATCGCCCTCATGATAACCGATCAGGGCGTCCTCAAAGCCGGGGATGTAGGTATCGGACCCAAGGGTCAGTTCTGTGGATTCGGTCGACATGCCCTCGACCGCTTCGCCGTCGATCGTGCCTTCATAGGCGATCTCAAGGGAACTTCCCTCTTCCGTGACGGCCGGGGCAAGTCCCTTATAATCTCCAAGCTCGATGAACTCAGAGATGGGCGCTTCGCTAAAGGTTTTGTCGGACACGGGGTGCGTAAGACGTTCCTTCTGGATAGAATCCGTGTAGACGGACTCGCCGGCGGTATTGCCGCTCACCGCGGCAGCCTCGCCTCCCTCTGTCTTCTGCCCGGCGCCGCATCCGGTTACGAGGACGGCGGCCGTTAAAAGATATACCAGCTTTTTCTTCATCATTTTTTCTGACTCCTTACAAATTGATTGTTTTGTTTCAATCCACAGTCGGTAATTTCACGGAGTCTGACATGTCAGCGCATTGCCGACTTTGACTTACCTCTGGTCAGTGGGGGATAC
>ODAJ011786870.1_pt1 | contig 13513 bp, 15 predicted proteins | sample 1539241 | NCBI WGS metagenome assembly ODAJ01 (sample SAMN02144231, study PRJEB22623) | gut metagenome | biome: sheep rumen | host: Ovis aries | place: New Zealand | reverse complement strand
GTCTTACGACATTTAACTTAATACTTAATTCTTCTTGTGAAAGTCCTTTGTTTTTTCTTAATGTTTTTAGATTATCTTTTAACATATTACATTTTCTCCTTTCATCAAGTTCAGTTTATTACAAATATGCCGTTGCTACAAGCAATGTATTTTAACATTTAATTTTGCTATTAATTGCAAATAATAATTAACTTTTTTATACAAATATTATACCATACATTTTAATATTTAGTTACATCGTAAGATTACTATATTAAGTTCTTCTAATTAGGCTATTTATTCCTTTTTTTGAAAAATAAAAACGTATGTAAAACGTATGTAGAGGCACTTTTTTGAAAAAAATTACAACTTTTTTGAAAGAGAAAAAGCCTCGCAATCCTTTTATTTGCGGGGCTTTACGAGGCTATTTGCCATGACAGTTTTTATACTTCAATCCGCTGCCACATGGTGTAGAATCTGCAATTTTTCTGCAATTTCTACATTTTTTTTGCCGAAATTACAAAGAATTTGTAAAATCTACAACTTATTTTTGCTCTAGAATTGTCACAAAACGTATTTAAAAACGTATGCAAAAAGTAGCAATTATACTAATATAATGTAGACTTGTTTTTATTGTAATTCCATATATTGTGCAGAAAATTTTGGAATAGTAACACTAGCACCTAATACTGTTGTGTAAGTTTGTGTTCCTTCCATTGTACCCCACATTTTTACCATATCATCTTCTATAAAGCTTTGATCACCATAATATGTTACATAAATTGTATCATCACAATAATATCCATCTGAATATGAATACCTTTCACATGTTACATCAATTCTAAATGTTGATGAATAAGCTGATTTATCAACTACTTGTACAATTTCTCCAAACCAATATGCTTGTTTTCCTTTATAATCAGACGGATTCCTTAATACATCTTTATAACTATACGTAGCACAAGCTTTTTTATAATCGCTTACAACATTAGCTTTTAAAGTATCAATATTAGTATTTAATGAATTATGATTCGAATCAAAATACTTTGTATTAGCATTTATTGAATCAGCAGTTATTGACCCAACATTTTCTACTAACACATAATAAAACGTTTCACCATTTCGTGCACATTCAAATTCTATATTTCCTACTTTTTCTAGCCCAACTACTTGTTTTGCTAAATATTGAACATCTGAGGCACAGACATATGCACTTAACTGTTCCTTATTTTCCTTTATTTTAAAATCATAATTACCTGTTTCTGTGTTAATATCAGCGCTTGTGACCGTTTCATATGCCGGATACAATTTACCTTTAACAGTTCTTAACGCTTTTTCTTCAGGTGTTTCATTTTTAAAGATGGATGAATTGTTATTAGAACCACTATTACTTGAAGTATTAGTATCATCTGTAGGTATAGCCACCATCATTAAAACAAAAATTGCAATAGGCAATATTATTTGCAAAGATCTTAATAATTTACCGTTGTATATAAATCTACACAAAAGATTTCTATAAACAAAAGGAAAAAATGATAGTGCAAGTAAAAAGTTAAATATACAATACCAATTACCTTGAACTAAATTAGATATACCACCTAGAAAAAATAATCCACCAAATATATACCTTGCAATATCGCCCCCTGATGTTTTCCTCTTTTGTGCATACTCCTCTACAGGTTTATTATATTCTTCTTGTTTATCAATAACCTCTTCTATTTCATTTTTCTTTTCTTCTTTTTTAGTCTCTGAACTTCCTACTTTTTTACCACATTTTGGACAAAATGCTTGGCCTTTTTCTAATTCAGCACCACAGCCACTACAAAACTTATCTTCCATAAATACTCCTTCTTCTTCACCACAACACATAAGACTAATACTTTTATGATAAAATTATACCATGTATACTTTAATATGTAAATTTATAAAAAAAATTTGCTTAATTACGGACGAAAATTGGGATATGTGTTATCTAAAAAACGTATGTAAAACGTATGTAGAGACACTTTTTTGAAAAAAAATACAGCTTTTTAGGAAAAGAAAAAGCCTCACAATCCCTTTATTTATGGGGCTTTGTGAGACTATTTACCATGACATTGTTTATATTTCTTACCACTGCCACATGGACAATCCAAATCAGTATTTATAGTATTTATAGTATTTATGGTATTTATAGTATTTGCTTACTTTATTGGACAATGCAGATTTGGTATTTGTAGTATTTATGGTATTTATAGTACATATAGTATTTATCATCGGATGACAAAAGGATGACACTGTCAACATTTCATTTACCGATACAATTATATTATACTCCCATAATAACTACAAATCTACAAATGAGTTGTTTTGTATTAATTTATACATTTTTTTTACATATAAATTATATACTATTTTTCGCTTTTTCACAATAAGATTAAGCAATATCAAAATCATATTTAATTACTTTATCAATTACATCTGATTTAGTAATATTATCAAAAACTGTTGTAGCATTCTTTCTTGAATTCTGTGTACTTGAAATATAAAAGTTTTCAGTTGTTTCTATATTTTTATGTCCAAGTATATCTGCAACATCTCTAATTTCAATTCCATTATTTAATATCTTTGTTGCATAACTTCCTCTTAAATCATAAAACCTACATTTATCAATTCCTAATTCATTATGAATAATCGTAAATGGATATCTCGTTATGTCTGTTCCGACATATTGTCCATTTTCTTTTGTAAAAATCAAATCAATATTTCTTTGATATGATTTATCTTTTTCATTTTCCACTATTCTATATTCAACTGTTTTTCCATATTTGTTTTTTACTTCTTCAATGTGATAATTGTGATAACTTTTTCCATACATCTTTTTTAAATGTAATTTTTTCTCTTTATAATTTTTTAAGGCATTTAGTAAAGTATTACTTATATCAATTTGTCTAGTTCCTGTTTCTGTTTTCGTTGTTCCTATATACCATCTGCCTCTACCATCATCAACTTTATCATAAACATTGTGTTTTATATTTATAATTCCATTTTCAAAATCAATATCATTCCAAGTTAAGGCAAATACTTCGCCTGTTCTCATTCCTGTAAAACACGATGTTAGAAAAGCACAAGTAAATGTATCATTATCCTTAAATCTATCTAATATCTTATCAATTTCTTCTTGTGTGTATAAATGCTTTATATCCTCTTTTTGTTTTTCCATTTTTGGTAATCGTATTGTTAGTGCAGGGTTATATCTAATAAATCCATATATATCACAAGCATCCCTCATAGATCCTTTTAATACTTTTAATATATTTGCAAAATATGCTCTTGAAAAATCATGTTTCATACAAAATTCTGAAATAAAAGTATTTAAGGTAACATTTGTTATTGATGTTAATCTATAAATGCCTAAATTGGGCTTTAAATATTTTTCTATAATAGTTATATATGCCTTTACTGTATTGTATTTAAGATTAGCTTTGCAATAATTTTCTAACCAATAATCTAAATAATCATTATATGATATTTGATTTTCTTTAAACTCAATACCTGTATTAAGATATTCAGAGTATGCTTTTGTTCCTTCTTCTAATGCCTCGCCTTTTGTTCTAAATCCAGATTTAGTAATCTGTTTTCTCTTTCCATTTATTTTGGCTATTTCAAAAGAATATTGAAATACTTTTCCTCTTTTTCTTATATTTATACTACCCATTTAATTACTCTCCTTAATATTTGCAGGTTTAACTTTTCTAACACTATTAATATCTGATAAATCACACCCCTCATTCTCAATTAAGAATTGTTCTAATGTTGTTCTCAATATTTTAATACTTCCTAGCTTAATAGCAGGTAAATAACCTTTTTCAATTAATTCATATATATAATTAGGACTACAATGAATTATTTTTGCAGCTTCCTTTGCAGTATATATTAGTTTATTATCCATTATTAATTGCTCCCTTCATTAAGAAAAGAAGGACATAATATCCCCCTAATCATTTTTAACTCCTAATGCTATTTTCAAACTATTATCAACCTCTTTCATTTGTTCTGAATCTAACATATCAACAAAACCTTTAATTCTACTTTTATCAATAGTTCTTATTTGTTCTAATAAAATAATTGAATTAGGTCTTAATTTATCAAATTGTTTTACCTTAACATGAGTGGGTTGCTTTCTACCCTTATATTCTTTTGATGTTATAGGTGCAATCATAGTTGTAGGACTATATTTATTTCCAATATCATTTTGCAGAATTAATACAGGTCTAAATCCTCTTTGCTCGCTTCCAACTATCGGATCTAAATCTGCATAAAATATTGCTCCTCTAATTATCTTCTTACTCATCTAAATCTTTCCCCTTTCTAAATATTTCTTTTACTTTTACTTTCTTACTGCCTTTAACTCCTGGTAAGGTTAATATATGAGGTTTTGTTAGTATATAATCAACTTGCTCTCTTATATCCTCTTTTGAACTCCCATCTAAATCAAAACTGTATTTTAAAACTATTTTTACTTTATATCTTTTTAACTCTTTCATTTTTAATTCCCTTTCTATGTATAAATATCAGTTGTTTAATTAAAGTTTGCTAAAATATAAATAAAATTAATATTTCACTTAACCCCAACTGATATTAAATATTTATATATTTATTTTTAATGTGTTAATATTGTTCCTACCCCCTTAACACAGGGAATCATCAAACGACTAATTGCTAATTAGTTCCATAGGAATTGCACCTCAACTGTGGTTCTCACAGAGTCGCCCCCATTGATTGAGTCTGTGGCTAGACGAAAGTATCATTATGCCTATTACTTGTTATCGCATTATCAGGAGCAACCTAATATTTATAGTCAAGTTTTAATCGCAAGCGAACTTACTAATGTGCTTAATCGTTTCCAATCAGTAATAGGAATGTATTTGATGACTAGATTAATAAATTGTCAAAGAACTTTGTTCTTAATAAACAGAACAAGTGAGAAAGAATAATTTTTATCCCTCTCACTTGTTTGGCAGTTCAAAAGCAATTTTACGAAGTCAATTTTTTAAATTTTTTAAAATTTCTTTTAATTTAGTTAAAGCATCATTCAAAGTGTATTGCACAGCTCGTAATGATGCCTTTTCTTTATCAGCAATTTGTTGTTGCGTTAATCCATCAAAATAATACATTTTAATTCGTCTTTTTTGTGTTTCTGATAGTTTATTTATTGCTTCTCTTATTTCTTCTGCAATAATTTGTTCTTCAACAATACTATCAACACCTGGATTATGATTAATCATTCTTTTATTTAGTGTTTCATCACATAGTTCAGAATGCTCAATATGACTTCTGACCTTATGTATTTGTGAAATATCTTCAAGTTCAAACTTATCAAATGCTTTATAAACTTTCTCAGATATTTCTACCTTATGTAATATATTTTTATTATCTTTAAACTCAACTGTATAAATATTCTTTTCTTCATCAAATCCTAATGTATAAGGATTATCTTTACTTTTATTTCTTATAGGCATTTTTGCCATTTTATTTCCTCCTATCAATTTCAAATTTTTTTAATTCAAAATTGATAAAAGGTGGCGACCTACACCTACATAGTTTTTTTCTTAAACGAAAAAAAGGGCAGAAAGTCGTATTACTAGGAATACAATTTTCCACCCTATATGTTTTATTTATTAATTTATCTAATAATTCAAATTGGTTACTGCAGTATTTTACCTCACTCATAAACATTACCTCTTTATGAGCATGACGATATAGACAAATACTGCACATCTATACAAAAAAATAGCTAAATAATATAATTACTAAAAATAGAAATAAATACTACTTAACTACACAAAATTCTATTTTTATTACTTCACTACTCCTTTAATTATATTAATTAGCTTTGTCAATGCTATTATAGTTCCATTATACACCATTTTGCCAAAAATTGCCAAAATTAGACCAAAAAAAAGATAGGATTTTTAAATTCCTACCTTGATCTACCTTTTGTTTCGCTTTCAATTTCATAAGAATATAACCTATCTAATTGTTCAGGTGTAATATGAATTACTCTACCACCTTTTGGATTAATTCTTTCACCACCAAATACTATCCATATTGCATCAAGTGGCATATCTGGCATTGAAGCTTCACCATCAGTAAATATAATTTTATTTTCAACTCGTCTTGAAAAAGCACCTACTGCGACATCAAAGTCAGTACCTCCACCACCTTCAAATCGCATATTCTCTATATCTTCTTCTGTCCTAATTTCGTGAAATCCATAAAACTCTGTATCAAAGCATCCAACTTTTAATTTTGTGTGTTGTAGTATATTCTTACACTCTCTTAAAAAGTTCTTTAACAATACTTCATTTATAGAGCCACTTGTATCAAGTACAATTTCAGTTTCAGGCATTGGTTGTTCCTCTAAATTAGCAACTACTACACCATCTTCTAATGTAGCATTTTTATATGACCAATCAACATCATATTTAATTGCCTCTCTTAAAACATATCGCCAATCAACTATTGGTTTTGCAGTTCCTATATCATTAACTGTTCTTACATCTCTATTTGTTGAAGTTCCTGCTTGTGATGCTTGTTTAGAAATTGCTTCCTTTAATTCTTCAAGTTGCTTTTTCTTATCTTCAAGATTTTTCTTGAAAGCATCTTTTTCTCCCATACCTTCAAGTTCTTCTTGTTTCTTTTCAAGTTCAGTTTTTTCTTTTTCTTTCTTATCTTTTCCTAAAAGTTTATCTAATAAACTTTCTTTTTTACCAGATTTTTCTTGTTCCTCTTTATGTTTTTTTACTGCTTGTTCCCACATACTGTGAGTATCATGTCCAACATCTTGTTGTTTTTCTTCTTCCTGTGAATCTTCGCCAGATCCACCACCACTTTGTTCTTGTGATTGTTTATCTTGTTCTTGTGAACTTCCACCACCAGAACTACTTTGTTGTTGAGATTGTGATTGTTGTTGGTTATCTCCACTCTGTCCACCACCACCATTTTGTTGCTGATTTTCTTGATTTTGTTGTTGGTCTTGGCTTTGAGAATCACCACTCTGTTGTTGTGGTTGGGATTGTTGACTATTTCCACTTTGCCCACTGCTACCACTTTGTTGCTGATTTTGTTGTTGATTACCTTGTTGATTTTGACCATTGCCCTGTCCATTTTGTTGTTGCTGTTGTCTTTGTTGCTTTTCTTGTAATAGTTTTTCATATAATTGTTCAGCATCATAGTTTATAGCTTCTGCCATATCTACTCCACCTTTTGCCATTTTTAATCCGTCTCTTTTAAGAAATTGATTAATAACACCATCAGTGGCAATATTCCATAATTCAGGGTCTTTTCCTTCACTTCTCAATATGTGATTAAAAGCAATATGACATACTTCGTGGGCGAATACAAATGTCTGTTCCTCAACACTTAAACTTTCTAAATATTCAGGATTATAATAAATTGTTTCCCCATCTGTACCTGCCGTTGGTATATCTTTATTTTCTTTATAACCTACACTTGCTACTACACTCCCAAAAAAGGGATATTTAACAAGCATTTTTCTTTTTAATGCCGCAATATCATATTTCATAATTTACACCTCAAATTCGTGCAACTAATGAGAATACTTCTTCGCTTATCTTATCTTTATTTATTTCATTTGCAGTAACAATTATTACACAATTTTTTGGTAATTCAAATGTAGATATTTTTCTATATTCTAATAATTCACAAAATTTTAATTGTTCTTCTTTTGATATTGTATCAATCTTATCAATTACTAATAATTTAATTTCATTTGTATTAGTAATATCATTAAACCATTTAGGAGATACATATTCTGCCTCCTCGTAATGACCATTTAATTCTTTAACATCAATGTTAGCAGGTAATACAACTGCTCCATTTAAGTCTTTACCAGATATAAAATCAACTAATACAGGTGCAACATTTGCTTTGATATATGATAATAACATTTCTTTCTTATCTTCCATTATTTTCTTATACCTCCTCCTGGCATTTCGGCAAGTTTTGCCTCTGCTAATCTTTCTAATTTACTTTCATCGCCATGTGTCCATAAAGCATCAAAAATTGCTCCAAACTCTGCACCTAGTCCTGTAACGAAACCTCTTACTTTTTCTAGGTTAGCATCATCTACTTGGGATAATCCCATAGTTGTTGCATATCTTTCAGCAGTATTTAATGCTTGTATATCTCTATCGGTATAATTTCCATTAATTACATCATCTAATGTTATTACTTGTTGATTACAGAATTGTACAAATTCTCTTGTTATATCTTCCCCAACTAATGCTCGAAGCATTTCAGGGCTACCTGTTGCATATAGCATTTTAGATGCCATTTCCCACTTTCTAGGGTCTGCATTAGGTTTTTCGCCATCATATTTACTTCTTAAAGTTTCGCCTTTCTTATAAGCAATATAAGAGTAAATTGCAGGGTGTATATTGTGTTCACTTGCCCACTTTAACCAACTTTCAGTAGTTGTTTTAATATATACATGAGCAAATCTATTGAATAATGGCTCTGCTAATTGATTTGCAGCTAATGAATCTTTCATATCATTTCCTGCTGCAACAATTCTTGCATTTTCTGGTAATTTCCAAATACCATTAACTTCTCTATCTAATACAATGTTAAATGCTATACCTTGAATACTAGGTAATGCATTAGTTATTTCATCTAAAAACACAATATGAAATCTATCTGGCTCATTTGCACATTTTTCTTCTAATTTTCTCAACCAACTTGGCTTAACATCCATCATTTCGCCTGTTGCTTGATTATAAACACTTTTACCATTTAAACTTTCTGGTGTAGCATTACGAAGATATATAATTTCACAAGTTGGATCAATTTGCTTAACTCTTGCAGATTTACCTTCTGATGAAGGTCCATGCAAGAATACTGCAACTCCACTTTCTATTGCTCCTCTTATAATTTCTTCTTCACTTACTTGTCCAAATTTCAAACCATAAGGATTTCTTCTTTTTTCAGCTCGTTTTCTATCTTCCTCATATTGTGCTTTTTCTTCTGGTGTCATTTCATGAACAACAGTCGGTGTTATGTCTTTTGCAAAATATGTATTTAAGAACATATACATCTCGCTTCTCTCAAAATCACCTCTATATTGTCCATCATTACAAAATCTTATTCCAGAAGCAAGACAAGTCTTACTTAACATTAATCTTGATTTTTCATCAACTAGCCATTTTATTGGTGCAACTTCAACCCAAACTTCATCACCATTTTGATAACTTTCGCCATTTGATAATTTGCAAGAGTCGGTATCAACATATTTTACCTTGACATATTTCTTACCATTATATTCATATTCATGATGTTCTCTCGCTTTAAAACTCTCTGAATTAGCATTCCATAGTCTTGAATCTGTTGTATATGTCTTACCTGTTTTTTTCAATCTACCTGCTGAATATTCGCTATCAAGTGTTCTAGCTAATCTTGTGTCAACTGCATATTGTGGATATTCTCCATATTCAACTTCCAAAAATCCACTTCTTCCCCTCACTCCGTTCGGGGAGATGTCAGAGATTCTAGAGAACGGTAAAGCTGGGCGAACGGCACCGCAACGCTTACCTGCCTCAGCCCAGCTACGACTACCATCCCCAGAGACATCACGAACATTACCATCGCCATCAGAAGATCTAGTCCACCACCAAGTTGTTCTGCCTTTTAATGAACTATCATCTTCTATAAAATAATCATTAGATACATAAGCCCCTAAAAGGATTGCAAAATCAGATATTGCACACCTACCACCCATTTTACTAATAATATCTATTTCTTGACTTCCAAAAATTTCTTCTTCTGAAAGTAATGTAAACTTATTATTTAAACCAAAGTTCATTTATTACACCTCACTCATTATAATTTTACCATAAAATCGTGAAAGTTCCTATAAATTCGTGCAAAATTACACTTTTTTTATTATTCTGACATTATTTTGTTCAAAAAAGCCCTACTTTCATCTGTTCTCTTTATACGGGAGGCAAAACTATTTCTTCTTATATTTACATATTCTGTGTCTATTATTCCTTTTTTTTCTAATTTTTTTAGATTTTTTAGATACCTTTTAAACCTTATTTTAGAAGAACCTCTTAACTTTTTTACAACTTTTCCTGTTTCGGTTAGTATTAATCTAAAACCTAAAAAGTCTATACCATTTTTTACTTTACCTATTTGAGTTTTTGCATTAAGTTCTACTTTTAAATTTTCTTTACAAAAATTATCTATTTCTTTTAAGCAATATCTCAAATAATCTTTATTACTATGAATAAGTATAAAATCATCCATATACCTAACATATCCTTTAATGTGAAGTTTTTCTTTTATAAACCTATCTAAATCATCTAAATATATCAAGGCATACCACTGACTTGATAAATTACCTAACGGAATACCAACCGAAGTATCATAATTTGCCATAAATATTTTCGCCATATATAATTCATCATTACTTAAACCAATTCTTTTTAGTTTGCTTATAAGAACTTCATGATTAATACTTGGAAAATATTTGTGAATATCGCATTTCAAATAATAGAAATTATTGTTCTTTCTATTAATATATTCTCTTTTTAAAAACTTCGTTAATCTATTTACTCCAAAATCTGGACCTTTATTTTTTTGACAAGCAACATTATCAAAAACAATATGATTACTAATTATAGGTTTTAATACATTAGTTACAAAACACATTAATATTACTCTGTCCTTATACGGCAATGCTTCTATTAGTCTTTCTTTTGGTTCAAATAGTTTAAACTTTCTATATTGTCCTAATTTGTATTTTCTATTTACAATTTCTTTAATAATTGAAGTAATATTCTTACTTAAATCTATTTCAAACCTAATAACCTCGCCTTTGTGTTGTTTTGTCTTTCTGCACCATTTATGGGCATCATATATATTTTCAAAAGTGAATATTTCTTCTAATGTCATCATATCCTCCTTTCATTTTTATAAAAAAGGAACACCTCAATAATTTTGTAAAAATCTTGTTTATCGTTACAAAATGTAGGTGTTCTAATTTATCTTCTACATTTTACAGTAGTAAGAAAAGAATAAGATCCCTTCACCTTATGGAATTGATATACTTTACCTAAAATATACTTCACTATCCTGTTTTTTAAATTCATAAAAGAATTTCTTCAAAAGTGAATCTGGGCGAACGGCACCGCAACGCTTACCTGCCTTATCCCAGTTACGACTACCATCCTTATTGACATTACGAACATTACCATCGCCATCAGAAGATGAATAGTAGTTAATCCTATCCTTAATTAAAAACCTTTCGGTTTAAAATCCATAATTTAATTTCTTTTTCGCCATCTATCATCATCACTTTTTTTCCAAGCAGCAATAAGATTTACTGCTTCGCCTATCTGTAATGATATTTGCTTATATTGTCTTGAAAGAATACATTTTGAATTTTCAGCTATCATTGAAATATAACCTAACATCTTTAATTTAATAATTGCTTCTTTTTGGTATTCTTCTCTTTCTTTCTTTTTTTCTTCACTTTCTAATCTAACAAAGTTAGCTCTTAACAATAATTCTAATGTTTCTAAACATATATTTTGCATTCTATTAACAAATACACCTCTAAACTTTGCAGGGGATTTTTCTGTAATTGCAATAATATATGCCCCTAATTTTTTTACAACGGTTATAACCATTAAATCATTTGAGTTATAAGGTATCTTACTAACTTGTTCTAATTCCTTATCTTTCTCAACTTCTTCTTTAATTTTTTCTTTATTATATTTTTCGTTATTAGCAGTAGCTATAGCTTGCTTTACTGCAACTTTATCTTCTACACTATTTAGTTCATCACCAACATTTTTAATAGTTTTGGGAATTCTCAAATTATTTGCTCTACTAACTTCTAACATAATGCCACCTCCATAAACTAATAATTATGGTATTATATTATACACTAAATGTTATTGTTTTTATTTGTAGTTCTTCAAATAACTCGTATATTCCCTTAACATTCTGCCAACTATCCTATCTTTGGGTCTTTCTTCTTTCAAAAGTTCTAACCCCAAGCATATTCTTTTTATTTCATTTTTAGTTAAATTATATAAATCTAACTTTTGTGTGTTGTTATGAAAACAACCTGACATTTGTTCCATTGGTATCTCTAAATAGTCTTTTTTAGTTTCATTATTCATTTCTTTTTTCCTCCTCTATTTTGTTAATTGATTTAAAATGAAATTTTTTAAATCTTCACTTATTTTATTGTTTGTTATTACTAAAATACTACCGACATTAAATGAATTTTCATTAATTGAAAAGTAATAACAATGTTCTTTTAATTCATTTCCGTTTGAAATAGATATATTATCAAACTCCTTGCATTGAATTGCTCTACTAGAAATTAACTTTTCTAATTCCATAGATATTGTTTTATTCTCTACTGCTTTTAATTTATTACTACCACTATAAACATTAATTACTTTGCTGTTGTCTGTAATGATTACTTCACATTTAATAGTCTTGTATAGAATATCAATAACATTTTCTACTACAAAGTTAATAAAACTACTATTATTGTCCTTACACAAAGATATAATCTTTTCTTCTGAATTCCATACTATCTTGATTAGATCATCACTTTTAATATCTGCAACTCTACATATTTCTTTTGGTATTACTATTCTACCTAAATTATCAATTCTTTTTATATGGCATAATTTGTCATTCATAGTTTTAAAAGCTCCTTCCAATACTAATTATACCGCAAATGGTCGTCCTATTGTGCGAATTTTAAAAATAAACTCTTTAAATGAGAAAATTATATTGGTGATTTACTATGAGTGAGCATTTAAAAGAATTAAGAGAAAATTATGAATTAACACAAGATGATATTGCAAATAAGTTAAATATAACTAGACAAAACTATTCAAGATGGGAAACAGGCGAGCAACTTATTCCACTATATCATCTAAATTCTCTTGCGAATATATTTAATTCTAGTATGGACTTTATTATTGGTTTAACTAATATAAATAAACCTACTGACAACACAAAAAATCTTAATCTAATAAAAATTGGTAAACGAATTGAAGAAATAAGAACTGATGAAAATCTTTCAATGAGAAAACTAGCAGAAATACTTAATACATCACATTCAACAATTTCTGCTTATGAAAATGGTAAAAACTTAATTATCATCAGTTTCGCTATTGAGCTATCTAAAAAATATAATATTTCATTAGATTGGCTATGTGGTAGAAGTAGTAATAAATACATAAAATAGTTTTGCCAAAAACTACCATTTGACAACTTTTTTATCTTCTGTTATGATTATTTTGTCAGGTGGAAAGATATTATGAAGTTTATAATATCTTGCAGTTCCAACTGATGTAGTAGGACAATTCCGAGCAGTATTAGGAATTGTTTTTTTATGTATTAAAGGGCTAAATTGAAGTGAACCCCAAATAGTTCACAAAAATAAAAAGAGTGTTAGATAAAAATCTAACGCTTTTTTGACTTTAGTCTAGTTGTATTGTAA
>ODAJ012073699.1_pt1 | contig 13521 bp, 12 predicted proteins | sample 1539241 | NCBI WGS metagenome assembly ODAJ01 (sample SAMN02144231, study PRJEB22623) | gut metagenome | biome: sheep rumen | host: Ovis aries | place: New Zealand | reverse complement strand
CTTAGGTTGCTGAGCTTGCTGAGGTTGAGCCTTCTGCTTAGGCTGCTGGGCTTGCTGTTGGGCTTGCGGCTTAGGTTCAGGCTCGACGGGTTTGCGCCTTCCGAAGTTAGCCTTAACCATCTGATAAGCGTCCTCCTCGACGCCCGTGAAACGATTCTTAACTTTAATCTTGCGCTTGTTCAGAAAGTCGATGATAATTTGAGCGTCTTGATTGAATTCGTTCGCCATGTCATAAATTCTATACTTAATCGGTTTTGACATATATCCACCCCCGTAAATTTACATATGAACTTGCTCCTTTATCATGTCATAGAGTTCATTCGGCAATTTAGTTTTGAAGACCTTATCAAGGTTGCGACGTTTCATGAGCGAGGCAACGCAATCTTGCGACTTACAAACATAAGCTCCGCGCCCGTCTTGTTTTCCCGTGAGGTCGAGTGAGAAATTATCCGCCGTCTTGACCACGCGCAGGAGTTCCGATTTGTGCTTAACCTGCCTGCACACAATGCACCGCCGCTGATTAATTGGCTTGCTCATGAGTGCTTGTCCTTCTTCGGACGCGGTTTGAATAAGGATTGCGCCGTCGAGATGTCTACTTCCTGCATATTTTCATCGAGCGGAATAGCCTTTGCCCGCTTGAGGTTTTTAATATCAATCTTCCAACCCGTGAGGCGTGCGGCAAGTCTAGCGTTCTGTCCTTCCTTGCCGATAGCCAAGCTCAGCTGATTATCGGGAACGACCACGCGGCAAGTCTTGTCGGAGTAATTCAAAGCGACGCTGATAATTTTGGAGGGGCTTAGGGCATTGGCAATGAAAACGCCTTCATTGGGGCTCCACTCGATAACGTCAAGTTTTTCCTCGCCGAGTTCGTCAAGGACATTTTTAATCCGGGTGCCGCGTTGACCTAGGCAAGCTCCCACCGCCGCAATGTTTGGCTCTTTGGAGTAGACAGCGATTTTAGCACGTGAACCAGCCTCGCGAGCCACCGACTTTATCTCGATAAGCCCTTCTTGAATCTCCGGTATTTCGATTTCCACGAGCCGCCGCAAAAAGTTTGGATGCGTCCTCGACAGATAAACTTGAGGACCTTTGCCGCCTTTTTTAACTTCGATGATATAAGCCCTGACCATGTCGCCGATTTTGTAATTGTCATAGGGCGTTAGCTCCGTTGGCATCAAGACAGCTTCAGTCTTGCCCGCCTCGACAATAAGATTGTTATCCTCAATGCGAATAACTCTTCCCTTGACAATATCGCTTTCGCGCTTAGTGAATTCGTCATAGATAACGCCGCGTTCAGCCTCGCGCAATTTCTGCACGACGAGTTGTTTGGCAGCTTGGGCGGCGATTCGCCCGAAATCTTTTGGCGTAACTTCTATCCTAGCCAAGCCGTCGTCATTTATCTCGTAATCATTTTCCTCTATCTCGTCTTCGGAAATCTCGGTCTTCGGGTCACTTACAACATCAACGGGGATTTTCAATGCGTAAACATGGAAGCTCCCGTTCTTGCGATTGAGTTCAACCTCAAAACTGTCGTCGTCTTGATTGAAATTTTTCTTGTAAGCGACCTTGAGAGCCTCCTCCACAGCTTTAAACAGGACTTCAGGTTCAATTTCTTTTTCGGCGCACAAGTCCTGCAGTGCACTAATTAAGGTGAGTGATTCAGTTTTATTCCTTCTGGCAGCCAAGTAAATTCTTCCTCCCATTAAAAATCTATGTGCAACCTCACGAGCGCGACTTTTTCACGCGGCAAGGGCGCAATGTCTTTGATATGCAAAAATTCTTCGTCACGGCTGATTAACTCCCCGACGAAACTTTTTTTGCCGTCGAGCGGCGCATAAAGTGTCACGTCTACGACCTTGCCCGCCTCGCGAATGAAATCTTTATCCTTCTTCAAAATGCGGTCAATGCCTGGCGAAGAAACTTCAAGGATATACGCGCCGCTGATTATGTCCAAAGCGTCAAGTCGTGCGCTTAGCCGTTCGCTGATAGTTTGGCAGTCGTCCAAATCAATGCCGCCCGTCTTGTCAATGAATATCCGCAAATACCAATCGCGACCTTCCTTAACGTATTCCACGTCGACAAGCTCATAATCCGTGCCCGATAAAATTTCCGCCATAAGGCTTTCCACTTGCGTTTCAACTTTGCTCAATATATCACTCCCTTAACAACAGAAGAGTGGACAAATGCCCACTCTCCATCTAAAGCTATGTCCGTTTAATTCAGTCTCCGCCCTCAGCGAAGTATCGAAATTTCTACAATCAATGTCCTCCTAAGTGTTTAATCGCGCTGTATTCTACACAATGATTTTAATTTTGGCAAGCGTTTTATTTCCCGAATGCCGCCGCCACTTTGACGAGCTCGCCGCGAATCTTAATATGTTGCGGGCAGACAGTTTCGCACTTGCCGCACTTTATGCACTCGCTAGCAAACTTTTTCTCATGCCTAGCCACCAGCCATTCATATTGCCCTTTAGCGAACGCCTTATCCTTGTAAAGCGTCAGGATATTCATCGCCGTGAATGCGCCACTGATACCGACGCCGACAGGGCAAACCTTAGCGCAGTAGTTGCAGACAGTGCAAGGGATAACGGGAATGCCAGCCAGTACCTTGCGTGCCTCTTCGACTGTCGCCCGTTCGTTATCGTCAAGCCGTTTGAAGTCTTCCATATAGCTTACGTTGTCTTGCATTTGTTCAAGGGTACTCATGCCAGACAGGACAGCTATCACGCCGTCGAGGCTAGCGGCAAACCTTATCGCCCAAGAAGCAACCGACGCATCGGGATTTGCCTTTTGGAAGACGGCTTTGACTTCATCGGGCGGATTTGCTAACATGCCGCCCTTAATCGGCTCCATGATGACAAGGGGCTTGCCGTGCTTACGGGCGACTTCATAACAGCCGCGGGATTGAATTGCGGGATTCTCCCAGTCCGCCCAGTTGATTTGCAGTTGGACGAATTCGGCTTCGGGGTGCTTAGTCAAAATCTCGTCAAGCTCTTGGGGCGTCGAATGGAAGGAAAAGCCCACGTGTTTAATCTTTCCCTCGCGCTTCTTCTCGAAGACGAAATCCCACATCTTGAACCGCTCGAAAAATTCAGTGCGCGTGTTGCCGAGATTGTGCAGGAGATAAAAATCAAAGTAACCCGCGCCCGTCCGCCTAAGTGAAGTCTCGAATTGTGCAATGGCATCCTCGCGGGTCTTACAATTAATCCAAGCGGCGTTCTTAGTCGCAAGCTGAAACTTTTCACGCGGATACCGTTCGACCAAAGCCTGACGGATTGCCTCTTCGGAACCAGGATAAGCCCACGCCGTATCAAAGTACGTAAAGCCCTTCGATAGGAACAAATCGACCATCTGTTTGACTTGCTCAAGGTCAATGGTCTCGTCGCTGAGCCGAGGCAGTCGCATTAGCCCGAAGCCCAGCTTTTTAATTTCCTCTCCAAGATAAGTCATGTTAAAACCTCCTTAAAATACATACGCCGATTATATCGGTTAAAGTTCAGTCACGGTCAAGGTCGGTACGAAGATTTCTCGCCGCGCCCAAATATACGTGATGAATTTTATTTTGCGCCTTGTCGGTGTCAGCCAAGATTAGAACTCGAATGCAAAGCGGCAAGGAATTATCAACGGCAGGTTCCCGCGTGTCGAACAGCGGCACTAATCTGAGCGCGGGCAGTTGTCTTATCGCTGAACTTGGGAAAGCCGCTGTTAGGTCTTCGGTCGTGGAAAAGATTATCGCGCCGAGGTCGTCCGCTCTTAAATCGTTGAGCGATAAAATTTTCGTGACGAGTTGCCGCGCCGCCAATCCGATTTGCTCCTTGGAATTTTCTTCAACTGTAATCGCGCCGCGTATTCCACGCATTGTCATTGCCGTTGCCCCCTTAGAGTTTATACTTCTCTTTAATCTGTAGCTTGACCGTCTCATTGGCGAGGAAGTCATCATAGGTCGCAATCCTGTCGACGGTTCCTTGCGGGGTGATGTCCATGATTCGATTGGCAATCGCCCGAATGAATTCGCGGTCTTCGTCAACGAAAATAATCGTGCCAGGGAAGTTAATTAAGCTTTGCTCCAGAGCCTCAATCGTCGGCAGGTCAAGACAAGCCGTCGGGTTATCAAGCAACAAGAAATTCGCCGTGCCGAACGCCAGCTTATCGAACTCGACCCTAGCCGCCGTCCCCGTGAAAACTCGCGGCATATAGAAGACTTTCACGCCGCTTGGGAAGTTTATCACTCCGCGTTGACAACCGCCGGTCTCGTCCTTGTTCTGATAAGCCAGAGCCAATGCTTTTAGCAGTTTCGACTTGCCACGCTCATTGCGCCCGACGAACGCGACCTTTTGCCCTTGCCGGATTGCAAAGCTCACGTCCTTAAAGAGTGGTTCGCCGTCGCGGTTCTTCAGTAAGCCGTTAGCCTCTAGGACGATTGGCACGGCTCCCGAAGGCGTTGAAGGCAGAAGCGGCGCACAATCAATCCTGACCGGCTCAACTTCAAAGTCGCCAAGCTCAATGATTCTTCCGCACGTCTCCTTTAGAAAATATCTATCGCTACTCACGACGACGCTCGTCAAAGTTTTGCTGTCGCGCAGGAAGTTTATCAGCCACTCGATGCCATCTGCCTCAAGATTTTTCGTCGGCTCGTCTAGGAGCAAAATAATTTCGTCGACGTTGATTCCGCGCAATGCCCGTTTGAGTTTTTCAATCGCGGACATTTCAGCCTTGCGCAAATCAGAGAAGTCATAGACGCTACCATTGACGGTTTGGACTTCGCCAGCAATCTCCACGTCGCCCGCCGTAGGCAAGACACGCCCCGCCATTATGTCAAGTAACGTCGATTTACCAGAGCCTTCACCGCCGATTATCCCGATCTTCTCGCCGCGCCCGACTTCTAAGTTAAAGCTCGAAAAGATTTCTTGCTTGCCGAGCTTTAGCTCCAAATTCTTTATCCGTATCAAAATAATCTACTCTCCTTGCATTAAGAAAATAATTGCGTTCGTTTCTTTAAAGCTCAGAGAGGATATTCTTCGCGGCATTGAACATATCGGGGATACCGTCGGGATTTTTGCCGCCGGCTTGCGCCATATCTGGTCTACCGCCGCCGCCGCCGCCCACGAGCTTTGCAATCTCCTTGACAATCTTGCCCGCGTGCACGCCAGACGATACTGCCTTCTTGTCCGCCTTGACGACCAACGATACTTTTCCGTCATTGACAGCCGCCAGAACGATTACGCCGCCGTCGAGCTTGTCAATCAGGAAGTCAGCCATTTGACGTAAATCATCGGGGGTCTTAGCTTGCACCACGCCTTTAACATATTTCAACGCGCCGACTTCTTCCACGCCAACCAATAACTCTTGAGCTTCGGCACGTTCGCGGAGCTTGTGAGCCTCTTCAAGTTCTTTGCGCATGGATTTATCTTCGGCAAGGAGCTTTTCGACCTGCGCGGGTAAATCGTCGGCTTTGACCTTCAAAAGCGCGGAGACTTTGCTTAGCAACTCTGCTTGATGAGTGGCGTCTTTAATCGCCGCCCGACCCGTGACAGCCTCGATACGACGAACGCCCGCCGCTATGCCGCCTTCGCTGACGATTTTAAATCTGCCAATCTGCCCGACGTTTTTGACGTGCGAGCCGCCGCAAAGTTCACAGCTGAAATCCTCGACATTGACCACGCGAACAATATCGCCGTACTTCTCTCCGAACAGTGCCATTGCTCCGAGCCGCTTAGCCTCGTCAATCGGCATTTGCCTAATCGTCACGTCGACGCCTTTTAAAATCTCCTCGTTGACGAGTTCTTCAACGTCAGCAAGTTGTTGCGGCGTCACTGGTTCAAAGTTCGAGAAGTCAAAGCGCAGACGTTCGGGCGTGACGAGCGAGCCAGCTTGATTGACTTGGTTGCCGACGACCTTCTTTAAAGCCGCCTGCAATAGGTGCGTCGCTGTGTGGTTGCGAGCGGAGGAAAGTTTCTTGTCCGCGTTGATTTTAATCTCGACTGCGTCGCCGACTTTGATTTGTCCTTCCTCGACGTAAGCCTCGTGATAAATCGTGCCGTCGGGGAGCTTCTTAGCGTTGGTGACCTGAACTTTGCCGAGTTCGCTGATAAGATAGCCCACGTCGCCGACTTGCCCGCCGCCCTCCGCATAAAACGACGTGCAATCCAAAATGATTCCTGCCGAGTCGCCGTCGTGGAGTTCGTCGACAAGTTTGCCGTCCTTCCACATGGCGAAGACCTTCGACGCCGTGCAAGTTTCATCGCGGGTAAGGTGTTCGGTGTCGACGTTCAACAGGTCGGGAACGTCAAGGCGTTCATTGGCGGCGCGTGCGGCTCTTGCCCTCTGACGTTGCGCCTCCATTGCCGAATCGAAGCCCGCCTTGTCGGGGGCAAGGTTATTCTCCGCTAAAATTTCTTCCGTGAGTTCAAAGGGGAATCCGAACGTGTCATAGAGCTTAAAGCAAACTTCGCCGCCGAGTTCCCACTTGCCCGCCGCCTTGACGTTATCAATCTCGTGCGTCAAAACTTCCATACCTTGTGCCAACGTCGCGGCGAATCTGTCTTCCTCAAGCCGCACGACTTTTTTAATGTAAGCCTCATTGCGGGCAAGCTCCTCGAAGTCGGGCATGTCGCCGTAAATCTTAGACACGACACCGATTGCGCCCTCAAGGAACGCGCCTTTAATGCCGAGCATCCGCCCATGCCGAATCGCCCGCCGCAAAATCCGCCGCAAGACGTAACCGCGTCCCTCGTTTGACGGCAGAATTTTATCCATAATCATGAACGCCATAGACCGCGCATGATCGGCGATAACCTTCATGGAAATATCGCGCTTAGCGTCGTCGCCATACTTCAAGCCGCTAATGTCCTCGACGTATTCGATTATCGGGAAGAGCAAATCCGTCTCGAAGTTGGAATTCTTCTGCTGAAGGACGCTTGCCAATCTCTCAAGCCCGCAACCCGTGTCAATGTTCTTGTGCTCCAGAGGTTTATACTCGCCGTCCTCAGTCCTATCAAACTGCGTGAACACCAAATTCCAAATCTCAAGGAACCTGTCGCAATCACAGCCCGGCGAACATGTTTCCTTGCCGCAACCGCGTTCCTCGCCCAAGTCAATATAAATCTCACTGTCGGGACCACACGGACCCGGACCAATCTCCCAGAAGTTGTCTTCAAGCCTGACGATGTGTTTAGGGTTCAAGCCTGGTTGCTTAAGCCAGATTTGCTCCGCCTCGTCGTCGTTGGGATAGATTGACACCCATAACTTTTCACGCGGCAACCCGCAGACCTCCGTTAAGAATTCCCACGCCCAAGGGATTGCCTCCGCCTTGAAGTAGTCGCCGAACGAGAAATTGCCCAACATCATGAACGCCGTATGATGTCTTGCCGTCCGCCCAACGTTTTCTATGTCGCCCGTGCGCACGCAGCGTTGATTCGTCGTTACTCGCGTGCAAGGCGGCTTGAGCTTGCCCGTAAAGAACGGCTTAAGCGGTGCCATTCCTGCGCCTATCATTAATAGCGTTGGGTCGTTTTCGGGTATCAAGGAAAAGCTCGGCATGATTAAATGCCCTTTGCCCTCGAAGAACTTCAAAAACGCCTCCGCGACTTCTTTACCTGTCATGTACTTCAAATCTGTTACCTCGTTTCGTCAATTAGTTTTTGAATCTCGACATACTCATTATAATTAAGAGCGTTAAATATTTCCTCGCACTCTTCGTCCGTGAAAGTATCCGAAATGCCTTCTAGCTCGTCCGCCATCTTCAACATGGCTTTTTCCATGCAATAGGCTTGAACAGGATTTTTTTCGTCATCGAGTGCGACAAACTTATCGCCGATCGCGTCGAGTTCTTCCGCCTTCTTTACTAGCGCGTCGAGTTTATCGTACAAATCCATGACATCATCTCCCATAAGTTTTTAAATCAGCCTCAACCATAATTTTAACCAGCTCGCGGAAGGAGACTTTGCGTTGCCAGCCGAGCACGCGTTGAGCCTTCGACGGGTCGCCCAATAGCAAATCGACTTCGGCGGGGCGGAAATATTTCGGATTAACGTCGACAAGGAGTTTACCAGTCTTAGCGCAGTAGCCTTTTTCCTCGACGCCCGAACCTTTCCAAACAATCTTAACGCCGACTTCACTAAACGCCGCCTCCACAAACTCGCGGACAGTGTGAGTCTCGCCCGTCGCCAAGACAAAATCATCGGGCTTTTCCTGCTGAAGGATAAGCCATTGCCCTTCGACGTAATCCTTAGCAAAGCCCCAATCGCGTTTGGCATCCATGTTGCCTAAGGACAATTTGTCTTGCTTGCCCGCCATAATCTTTGCAATGGCGATTGTAATTTTCCTCGTGACGAAATCCACGCCACGCCTCGGAGACTCGTGATTGAACAGAATCCCATTGCAAGCAAACATTCCATAAGCCTCGCGGTAGTTGACGGTTATCCAGTAGGAATAAAGCTTGGCGGCGGCGTAGGGGCTACGCGGGTGAAAAGGCGTTGTCTCGGATTGGGGAGCCGTGCCAGGAAGTCCGCCAAAAAGTTCGGACGTGGACGCTTGATAAAATTTCGTGTCGATTTTGTTCTGCCGAATCGCTTCCAACAATTTAATCGTGCCGACGCCAGTCGCCTCTGCTGTGTATTCGGGCACCTTGAAGGAAATTCCCACGTGCGATTGAGCCGCCAAGTTATAAACCTCGTCGGGCTGAATCGTGCGAATCAAATTGCTTAGTAAAGAGGAGTCAGTCAAGTCGCCGTAGTGCAGAAAAAATTTCGCGTCGTCGATGTGGGCAATGCGGTCGTTGCAGGGCGTGGAGTGTCTACGAATCAGTCCATGAACTTCGTAGCCCTTCGACAGCAAAAGCTCTGCAAGATAGGAGCCGTCTTGCCCCGTCACGCCTGTGATAATTGCGCTCTTCATGAATCAGCCTCCGTGATTTTTCCGCTTAATATACTCGATTCTATTTTCTAAGTCAAACTTCACGGCTTGCAAAAAGGTTGTGCGCCGATTATGATTTTTGCGGCAAAACAAAAAGTCCCGCGAATTTGCGAGGCTAAGGTTGCTTGAAGGCGGTTTTACTTCCATTGTATTAAAAAAATAGTTAGATGGTTACTGCAGACAGTCGCTTAGCTTGGCGGAGCTTAGGCGGCTGTTTTGCTGAGCAGGAGCAGAATCGTCCCGGTGAACACTGTCGCAAAGCGGCGTTTTTTCTTGCAAAGTTTAGGCACGCTGATTATACTTCGCGCGGGAGGTTTTGAATGTGGAAACGAAAAAATTACTTCGCGGTTTCTGGTCGCTGTTCAAAGGTTATTGGTCTAGTGAGGACAAGTGGAAGGCACGCGGGCTGTTGGCAGTCGTCATAGCTATGAACTTCGCGATGGTTTATCTGCTCGTCAAGCTCAATGAATGGTATCAAATTTTTTGGGACGCGCTACAAAATTACGAACAGGAAAGATTTTTCCCGTTGCTAGGGCAATTCACGGCGATTGCGTTCATTTACATAATCATTGCAGTTTACGCGGTGTACTTGCGGCAAATGCTCCAAATAAAATGGCGAACGTGGATGACGAACAATTACCTACGCGATTGGATGGGCGGGCAAACTTATTATCGACTGCAAGACGCAACTGACAACCCCGACCAGCGTATCTCGGAGGACATTGGGCAATTCGTCAACTTGTCGCTCACCTTGCTTATCAACTTTCTAAAGCAACTGACGACGCTTGCGGCGTTCGGTGTGGTGCTGTGGAATTTGTCTGGCTCAATCACAATCGCCGGGCTAGTGATTCCTGGCTACATGTTCTGGTTCTCGCTCGTTTATTCTGGAATTGGAACTGTTTTCGCGCACAAGGTCGGACGCAAATTAATCGGTTTGAACTTCGACCAACAGAAATATGAGGCGGACTTCCGTTTCAGCATGATGCGTGTACGCGAAAATTCGGAGAGCATTGCATTTTATCGCGGCGAACAGGCGGAAATGGAAGGCTTCAACCTGAAATTCTCCAACGTCATAAAAAATTATTGGCAGCTCATGAAGAAGACTAAGCACCTAAATTTCTACGTAAATGGCTACGCGCAACTGGCAGTTATCGTGCCGTATCTCATGGCATATCCCAGATACTTTGCTAAGGAAATTCAGCTCGGCGGGCTAATGCAAATCTCATCGGCTTTCGGGCGTGTGCAGGACGCGTTGAGTTTCTTTGTTGACTCCTACGACACGTTAGCAAGCCTAGCCGCCGTCATCAATCGTCTTGCAGGCTTTACCGAACACATGAACGAGGCTAAGACTGTTCAAAGCAAAGTCACGACTGCGACGGCTCCCGAATTAAAAATCTCTGCGTTAAGCGTCTCACTGCCGACGGGACGTGCGCTGTTGAATAAACTTTCCTTGCAGTTGCAGAACGCCAAAGCCTTGCTCGTGACTGGTTCCTCTGGTTGCGGCAAGTCGACTTTGCTAAGGACGCTGGCGGGGATATGGGCTTATGCGTCCGGGGAAATCTCTTTGCCGACGGGGGCACGCGTTATGTTCTTGCCTCAGAAACCTTATCTGCCGTTGGGGACGCTCCGCCGTGCATTAATTTATCCCGCCGCCGAGAAGGACTCGCCACCCGACGACAAACTCAAGCAGACGTTGCGACTAGTAGACTTGCCCGCATTGGTTGATAAGCTCGACGACGCGGACGATTGGAGCCGAATACTTTCCCTCGGCGAACAGCAACGCTTAGCCTTTGCACGTGTCCTATTGACTGCGCCCGATTATATCTTCCTCGACGAGGCAACGAGCGCACTTGACGAGCCACGCGAACTGGAGATGTATGAACTCCTCCGCGAACAGCTACCAAAGGCGACTATCGTTAGCGTGGGTCATCGGTCTACGCTGTTTAAGTTGCATGACGTGGAATTGAACTTAGACGGCGCGGGCAATTACTCATTAAGGACTATTGGAGGTTAATAGCATGTGGAGGAAAGTTTTGCTAACAATCGTAGCGGTACTCGTGGCTGGCGGTGCGCTCATGATTTACGGCACTTACAAGGCGGTTGATAGCAGGCTAAAAGAAAAAGAGCCGCAACTGCGGCAGTATATGCAACTCGACGAGGCGGCGCAAAATAAATTCATCGTGGATAACGCAACGGAGCTATTAGCGGGCATCGACCTTAACAAAGATGGCAAACCCGAAGACAAAGAGCAGTTAGAACTATTCAAGCAAGTGAACACCAATCCCGAAATTCAGCAGGCACTTGCAGACGTGGGGCGTTCGTTCATGGCGGCGACGATTTTGTTTTCCGACCTAAGCAAAGACATGAGCGCGGACGTTAAAGCCAAGTATGAACAGGAGGAAGCCGCATTTGAAGCACGCCTCGACAAGTACACCAAACTGCTTGAGGCGGCGGGCGTAAAGGTTAAGCAGGATTAGACGCTTGCCAACGTGTCAAAAAAGTTTGGATAGGAGATATTCACGCAGTCGGCGTCGTCAAGGGTCACACCTTCAGCCGCCGCCCCGAAGATTGACAAAGACATTGCCATACGGTGGTCGGCGCGTGTCTTGCATTCGGCAGGAAACTTTTCTCCGTTGCCGTGAATAATCAAAGTGTCGTCCGTTGCCTCGAAGGTGGCGGGCGATATTTTATTGAACTCCTCGACAATCGCCGCGAGCCTGTCCGTTTCCTTGACGCGCAGTTCGCCGACGTCGCGGATAATCGTCGTGCCCTCAGCAAAGGCGGCGGCTACTGCCAAGGCGGGTATCTCGTCAATCAGGCGCGGGATAATTTCTCCGCCGAACTCGACTCCCCTAAGCTTAGACGAGACAACTTTTAAATCAGCCGCAAGCTCGCCGCCCGAAGTCCGTTCGTTTACAAGTTCAATCCGTGCGCCCATATCCCTTAGCACGTCGATAATCCCAGTGCGCGTCTCGTTCACGCCGACATTTTTTATCGTCACGTCGGAGCCGCCCTTAATCGTCGCCAAAACAATCCAATACGCCGCAGAGGATATATCGCCCGGCACGAAAATTTTATCGGGAGCCGCGAGCTTGTCGGTCGGGAAGATTGTTATTGAGTTGCCTGAACGTTCAAGCCTTGCCTCGAAAGCCGACAACATTTTTTCCGTATGGTCGCGGCTCGGATAAGGTTCGATGATTGTCGTTGAAGAGTCCGCGTAAAGCCCCGCCAACAGGATAGCCGATTTGACTTGCGCGGAGGCAACTGGCATGGCGTAGGTTATGCCGTGAAGTTTCTTCGACGCAGGCAGGATTGTTATCGGCAAGTTGCGGTTGAGGTTGCGCCCGACGATTGACGCGCCCATTAACGACAGCGGTTTAATCACTCGCGCCATAGGTCGTCGCCTTAGTGAGCCGTCGCCCGTGAATGTCGTTAGAAACTTCTGCGGCGCGAGCAATCCCATTAGCAATCGTAGCGTCGTGCCGGAGTTGCCCGCGTCTAAAATATTTTCTGGCTCGTGCAGTCCTTGCCCCGCGATTAAAATCCGTCCGTCAGCCCGTTCAATCTTCGTGCCAAGGGCTTTCATGCAAGCAACGGTCGAGAGACAATCCGCGCCCGCTAAAAAGTTCGTGACTTCAACGGGGCTATTCCCTAGGCTCGATAAGATGATTGCACGATGTGAGATTGACTTATCGCCAGGAACTTCAATGGCTCCGCGCAAGCCGTGCGTCAGCGGTAAAATCTTTTTCATGAAACGTTCTCCTATCTAGATTGACAATTTTTATTGCCTGTGATAAATTTCCGGGCGGTTAAACAAGCTTAAAGGCAGTGGTAGGTAGCCGATGCTAGACCGTCGACTCCTTCCCTCGTTAATAGACTTAAGAGTTTTCAGAGCCGTAGCGACGGCTTATTTTTTTCCGTTGAAGTGGTCGATGACGGCGAGGATGAAGCTACCGACCGAGCAGATAAGCTCAAGCCATTCGTGGAATTCCATGCTCGTCACCTCCTTCCTTCGAGGAAAGAAGCCGACTCATCAGACTACCTACCGCGCCGAATACTATCACGCGCCCAAAGACTTTTCAAGAAAAGAGCGACCCGCTCCAAGTGAACGAGCCGCCTTTTTTATAGCTGTCCTTCCAATTCCAAGTTGATTAGGTTGTTCATCTCCACGGCGTATTCAAGCGGCAACTCTTTGGCAATCGGCTCGACGAACCCGCGAACAATCATTGCGCGAGCCTCCTCCTCGGATATGCCGCGTGCCATTAGATAGAAAACCGCCTCCTCCGATATGCGACCAATTTTAGCTTCGTGTCCAATGTCCGCCTCGTCGCCTTCAATGTCCATAACGGGCAGAGTATCCGAGCGCGATTCGTCGTCTAGCATGAGCGATTCGCAGTTGACCGAGCACTTAGCAAAGGAAGCTTTCTTAGTGACTTTGACCGCTGAACGATAAGTAGCCGCGCCGCCCGACTTCGAGATTGTCCGCGTGTTGATATTGGCTGAAGTCTTCGGAGCCGCATGAATCACAATCGCGCCAGTGTCTAAGTTCTGCCCTTTGCCCGCGAACGTCACGCCCGTGAACTCAGCCCTTGCGCCTTCGCCGTGCAGG
>ODAJ012187868.1_pt1 | contig 13523 bp, 10 predicted proteins | sample 1539241 | NCBI WGS metagenome assembly ODAJ01 (sample SAMN02144231, study PRJEB22623) | gut metagenome | biome: sheep rumen | host: Ovis aries | place: New Zealand | reverse complement strand
GAGATCAAGAGCTTCGGCCACGCAGGTGACGGCAACCTCCACATCTACCAGTGCAGCAATGACCTGGAGGAGGAAGAGTTCAAGAGACGTGTCGACAAGTACTTCAACGTACTGTACAAACGCGCTACCGAGATCGGCGGACTTGTATCCGGCGAGCACGGCATTGGCCGCGGCAAGATGAAATATCTGCGTGAGTGCCTGGGCGAGACATCCATCAACCTGATGTTCGGAATCAAGAAGGTCTTCGATCCCAACCTGATTCTCAACCCCGGCAAGGTCTGCTATCCGATTGAAGGTGTGGACTGAGTACAACCTGCCTGAAAGGCGCATAAAGTTTCACTATGTGAATCGATCCGCATGAGGCGGCCGGGACAGCTTTCCTGTTCTGACCTCCCGGCGGGGCATATTGGGATGTATATTGTATATGGAGGACTGCGGGATAACCGCAGTCCTCTTTTGTGCAGCAGAACTCCTGCACGGGGATGCGGCAGAACCCCTGCACGGGGATGCAGTAAAACTCCTGCACGAGCGTGTAGGGATTTGATAAGCAGTTTACAGCAGTTTCAACAGCAAGTATGCCGCCTGCTATCATTCGGTCTACCATTTTGAGATGATTATTGCTATAATTGTATCTGTTCAGCGGCATCAGACCGCAGAAACTGACAGACCGGCTTTTACGGAATACCCACAGAAGCTGACAGACTGAGCTTACGGGCAGGGAGGCCTGGCTATGTACAGGGTGAAGAATAATCGTTGCAAATATCTGGCCGCATTATTGCTGGCCCTTGTTGTGTTGATGGCGGGATGCGGCAGAACAGCTTCCGCTCCGGCAGCCGAGCAGGCTTCCGAGGATATGACAGAAGCCGCACAGGCGGCAGATACGGCGGCTGAGGCAGCCGCTGAAGAGGAAGAGAAGATCACACCTGAGAATGCCCTGGTAGGACTCTGTTTCGCCAGGTCGGAGACGGGCGACAACGAGTATTTGTACCATGCTCTGCAGGATGAGCTCGTACTGCACGGTTTTACGGCCGCCAATATTGTTGCGAAAGATCTGACCGGCAGAGATGAGAGGCAGCAGGAGGAGATCGATGAATGCCTGGCGCAGGGATGCTCGCTGATGATCGTGGCCGCAGTGGATGACGGGGATATTCCGGAAATCACTGACAAGGTGGCGTCGGCAGAAGCAGGGGTGGTGTTTGTGAACTGCACTCCCGACAGCGAGGAAATTCTCCGCTGGAGCGAGCAGGATCTGAACGCTGTCTGGATCGGCTCCACGTATGACCAGCAGCTGGCCATTCAGATGAATCTTCTGTACGATTACAGCGGGACGGACCGCGGCCTGGACTTTAATGAAGACGGCCATGTCGGAGCGCTGCTGATCGGAGGCGGTGAAGAGGCGCGCAGGGCACTTGAGGAGACTGTGCGCGATCTGGGCTCAGAGCTTCAGATTCTGGGAGAGACGGAGTCCTCCGATCCGGAGGAGATATCCGCTTATACACAGGAAATCCTGAATACACACAAAAAAGAGGCGGAACTTGTCCTCTGCAGCAGCGAGAGCAATGCTCTTGCGGCCTCGGACGGTGTCCAGCTTCGGCACAGGCTTGTCGGCAGGGACATCCTGGTCATCGGGCTGGGAACCCACGAGGATACCTGTACTGCCATCATCAACAAGCTGATGAGCGGATCGACTTTTGTGGATTTTTATGAGCAGGCCAAGCTCACCGCAGTTGCCGCGAAAGATGTGGTTGAGGGAAATCAGGCACAGAAAACGATCGCCGATGTTATTTTCAAGGTGACAGAGGATAACGCGCAGGAAGTCCTTGATCAGCTCTGGAAGACCAGGAGCGAGACCGCCGGAGAGGAAAGCACCGGCGGGGAGGAAGCGGCTGAACCTGAAGAAGATGCCGATGATGGAGAAAATGCTGATACAGCAGAAGAGGCGGATTCGGAGGAAGACACTGATTCTGGGGAAGAGACTGACTCTGAGGAATAAAGGCTCCGGCAGTTTAACGCTTGCCGGGGATGCCCGTGTTTGCAGGGCACAGGATCCGCGGACGGGTCTTGAATAGGACGGTACGAGTTTCAGGAGTTCAGGAGTTCTTTAAAAGACGCCGCTTACAGGGCGGCATGGAGGAAAGTGAATGGATTTTCAGAAATTTTTTGATGGAGATCTTTTCGACGCATATAAATATATGGGAGCGCATGTGCAGGACGGCGGTGTAGTGTTCCGCACATATGCACCCCAGGCAAACAAAGTCTGCATTATCGGGGAGTTCAATAACTGGACAGAGGAAGAAATGAAAATGCCTGTCCACTTCCAGTTCTATGAGATCTTTGTGGAAAATGCAAAGCCCGGCCAGATGTACAAATATGTCATCTACGGAAAAAACGGACGCGTGGAGCACTGCGATCCCTACGGATTCGGCATGGAACTGCGCCCCAACTTTGCCTCGATCGTCCGTGATCTCGATACCTATACCTTCACCGATGAGGAGTGGATGAAGAGGAGGACGCGCTGCTACAACACGCCCCTCAATATCTATGAACTGCATCTGGGGTCCTTCAGGCGCAACGAGGCCGATCCCAACGGCTGGTATACCTATGAGGACATCGCGGATGAGCTCATCGACTATGTGAAATCCAACGGTTATACACATGTTGAGTTCCTGCCTCTGTCGGAGCATCCCTTCGATGGAAGCTGGGGTTATCAGAGCACAGGCTTTTTCAGCCCCACCTCCCGCTATGGCACGGCGCAGCAGCTTCAGAAGCTGATCGACCGCCTGCACAATGCGGGGATCGGTGCCATCATAGACTTTGTGCCCGCGCATTTTGCCCTGGATTACTATGGACTGCGCCAGTACGACGGCTCAGAACTGTACGAGTATCCGCCCAGCGATGTCTCCGACAGCGAGTGGGGCAGCTGCAACTTTATCTTTGCCCGCCGCGAGGTGGCCTGCTTCATGCAGTCTGCCGCCAATTACTGGCTCACGGAGTATCACTTTGACGGCCTTCGCATGGATGCCATCAGCCGTGTCATCTACTGGATGGGCAATGAGCTCCGCGGCGTCAATGAGACTGCAGTGGCTTTCCTGAAAAAAATGAATGCCGGCATTCACAGACTGCATCCGACCGCCATGCTGATTGCGGAAGACAGTACCTCTTTCCCGGGATGCACAAAGCCTGCCGAAGAGGGAGGCCTGGGCTTCGATTACAAATGGGATCTGGGCTGGATGAATGACACCCTGGATTATTTCATGAAGACCTCAGACGAGCGCTCCAAGCGCCCCGAGCTTCTGACATTCTCCATGTACTATTTTTACAATGAGCGCCATCTGCTCCCTCTGTCCCACGATGAGGTCGTGCACGGGAAGCGGACGATCATCGACAAGATTTTCGGCTCCTATGAGGAAAAGTTCCCTCAGCTGCGCTCGATGTACCTGTATATGTATGTCCACCCCGGCAAGAAACTCAACTTCATGGGCAATGAGATCGCCATGTTCCGGGAGTGGGACGAGACCAGGGAGCCCGACAATTTCCTGCTCAAGTATCCCATGCATGACTCCTTCCACCAGTACATGATCGGTCTGAACAGGATCTACCGCGAATATGGCGCCCTGTCTTCTGCAGACTATGATCCTGCAGGCTTTGCCTGGCTTGCCATGAACGACCAGGGGCACGATGTGTTCGGCATCCGCAGAAACTCTGCGGCAGGGATTGCGGCATCGGGCACCGGCAGGGTCGGCGGAACCGGTGCTTCTGACAGGGGTACCTGTGACGTCGCGGCAATTTTCAACTTCTCTAACCGCGTACGCAAACTGACCCTCAAGCCTGAACAATCGGAGGAGTGGACCCTTATTTTCCATACGGAGTGGGAGCGCTGGAGCGGGCAGAAAAAAGAAGAGCCCGAGAAGATCAAAGTGACGGCGCAAGTGCCTGTCACACTGGAACTTCTCCCCTTCAGCGGCGCCCTGTACAGCATCCGTCCCTGATCAGCGGGGAGCTTATATGCGCAGAGCGGCTGCAGACATCCTGTGATCGCATTGGCGACGCTCTTTCGAGCGGTATGTTCCATGATCGAAAAGGACGAGAAAATACGGCAAAAAGCTGCTTTTGTCAGACAGGAAGAAAATGAAGAAAGCAATCATCAACATATTACTGATCGTTTTTCTGGGAGTACTGCTCTACAGCGGTTACCGTCTCTTCAGCATCTATTCGGAATACCGCAAGGGACGCGTTCTGTATGAAAAGACTTCGGACCAGTTTATGACAGAAAAGGAAGAGAGCGGGGAGGAGATCGAGACCGCACCGATCGAGATCGATTTTGAAAGCCTGCTCAAGGAAAACCCGGATGTGGCGGGATGGATCTACTGCCCTGATACCGTCGTCAACTACCCTGTCATGCACGGCGAGGACAATGATTTGTATCTGCACCACATGGTGAACAGGGAATACAATTTTGCCGGCTGTATCTTCGAGGACTGCGACAATGCCCGCGGACAGACAGACCCGGCGACGATCCTGTACGGACACAGTATGAACGATGGATCCATGTTTGCCATGATCCACGAATACACCAAACAGGAGTATTACGATGAACATCCGACCATGTGGTATCTGACCCCTACGCAGAATTACCGCCTCAACCTGGTGGCGGGATTTGTGGCAGAGGAGGACGATCCGGTCTACAATCTGTTTCAGACACCTCAGGAGATGCAGGCATACCTCAAGGAGGCATTGGACAAGTCCACCTTTCAATCGGATAAACAGTATTATCTGGAAACAGTCGACAGGATCATTGTCCTCTCGACCTGTGCCTATGAGTTCAATAACGCGCGCTATATCCTGATCGCCGTACCTATTCCGATCGGATAAAAAAACCACGTGGCGGAAAATAACTCTTTTTGCCCGCAGGTCCTTTTTCGGCGCGCCGGCAGCAGTACTGCATACAGAAAAACCATATAACTGCACTGAAAAAGCCAGAGGAAGAGCGCCTCTGGCTTTTATCAATATGGTTATATCTTGATGTGGGGAAGACCGCGATTTTTTTGTACAAAACCCGCGGCCTGAGCCGCAGAATACGCGCGTAAAGAAGGAAACCTGATTCATTTATGAAAAAAACTCAGCCCGGGGCAAAGGATTAACGCGCAAAAAGGGTATCCGCCCCATCAAACATCTTCATGACCTGGCGGGCAGCTTGTACCCGTTTGTAGAGACTTCGGCGATCTTTGTGCCCAGCTCATCTGTGATGCGCACTTTATAGAAGGAGGTCGCCCTGCCATCCTTGAGGACCTCGGCTTCGCCGATCAGTATCTTTCCCTTTGCGGCCCCCAGAAAGTTGATCTGACTGGAAAGCGTGACTGTGGCACTCTTGTCATACTCGTAATTTGTCGCGACTGCGAAAGCAAAATCAGCCATGGTATAGTAGACGGCGCCCATGACCCTGTTGACAGCATTTATATGCCTTTCATCTATTTTCAGCGTAACTTTTGCATATCCGGGCCGGGCGTCCGCGATCTCGATGCCGGTCGTCCCGGTCGCGTATGCGTCGTTTTGAAAAAAATTCCTGACTTCATCAAGTGTCTGCATCTGATAACTCCTGTAAATGATAGATAACGGGATCCTATTCTCCGCAGAGAACATCAAACGCTATCCTATCACAATAACAGAAACTATTCCATGAAAAGATGTTGAAATCTTTGAGGGCAGGAATCCTTCAAAAAATATCCGGATATGCATTTCCGCAATCTGCAGCCTGTATTTTTAACGTCTTGCAAAAATGCATGGGAAATAGGATAATGAGATTCGTGCCGGAAAACGGACGACGGCGGCGGGACTGCCTGTGAAACAAGGGGAGTCCGCAGAGGCCGCGGGAAGGGAGAAGCATATGCCGCAGATAGACCTGATCACAGGATTTCTGGGATCCGGAAAGACAACTTTTATCAAGAAATACGCGAGGTTTCTGATCGATCAGGGACTGACAGTGGGAATTCTGGAAAATGATTACGGTGCGATCAATATCGATATGGTGCTCCTGGAGGATCTGATGGGAGACAACTGCGATGTGGAGATGATCGTGGGCGGAGACGGAATCATCTCTCACAGGCGCCGGTTTGCCACCAAGCTGATCTCCATGGCAATGATGGGATTTGACCGCATCATCGTGGAACCTTCCGGCATATACGATACAGATGAATTTTTTGACGCCATGTCGGAAGAGCCTCTGTGCAAATGGTATACACCGGGCAGCCTTGTGGCTATCGTCGATGCGGGAATGGAGGATGAACTCTCTGAGGAGTCGGAGTACCTGCTGGTCTCACAGACAGCCAATGCAGGTAAGATCGTGCTCAGCCATTGTCAGGATCTGGAGGGGACAGAAACTCCGGCGGAGACAAGAGACCGCATTCTGAAACACCTCAACCGTGCCCTGGAAAAGTTCCAGTGCGACAGGCGCCTGGATGCGCAGGACATACTGGTCAGGGACTGGGAGGCACTGACCAAAGAGGACTTTGCCTCGATCGTCATGGGCGGTATGATCCCGGCGGATCATGTCAAGATCCCTGTGGAGCATGAGAACGGCTACGGTACCCTGTTTTATTTCGGAACACACATGGACGGGGAAAAACTGCGCAGGTGCATCGCAGAGACCCTGGAAAATCCTGCCTGCGGAAATGTCATGCGCATCAAGGGATTCGTCCGGACAGGTGAGGACAGCCGTGTGCAGATCAACGCGACCCGCAGAGAGACCAGGATTGAGCCGACTGTCTTTGCGAGGGAAGTACTGATCGTGACAGGAGAGGACTTGCACCGGGACTGCATCGATGCGATCTGGGCAGAGGATTCGGAGATCATCACTCCCGGCGCATAAAAAACGAGAGCGAAAAATAAGGCAGCGGCCTTATTTTTCGCTCTTTTCCGTTCATTTAAAATATTGAAAAATGTAATCAGAGGACTTCCGTGTCACTCGAAATCATCGATCAATTCTCCCTCTAAATATTCGTATTCTTCCTCCTCTTCATAGTATTCTTCCTCCTCTTCATAGTATTCTTCGTCCTCGTCCTCGTATTCTTCCTCCTCATACTCATACTCCTCCTCATAGTATTCCTCATCCTCATATTCTTCTTCGGATTCCTCTTCCGCCTCCCGGGCAGTTTCTGCTGTTTGGGAGGTGGAACCGTCAGTTTTTTCCACCGCAGCATTTTCGCTCATGGTGACGGCTTTCTGCCTGTCCGCTTCGGTTTCTGCAGCAGGAGCTTTTACTGTGTTTGCGGATGAAGGGGATTCTTCCGGTGCCGGGCTGTAGGTTTCGGCACTTTTTCCGCGCAGAGAGGAGAGGATTCCCGCGCCCGGGTAGGAGCCTGCCATGCGGGCATTAAAATACATAATGACGAGCAGGCATACGGCGGCGCCGGCTATGGTGAGGGCGGGGCGGATCAGTCTGCCGGGGGAGAAATCGGATTTGGATTTAGGAATAAAGGGAGCAGCTTGTGGCGCGGCCCACTTTTCAGCGGCCTGCTTTTCGGGAGCCCGTTTTTCGACGGCCTGTTTTTCGAAAGCCCGTTTTTCGGCAGCCTGTTTTTCGAAAGCCCGTTTTTCAGCGGCCTGCTTTTCGGGAGCCCCTTCTTCAAGACCGGTATCCGGGGAAAGGGGAGCAGATGCTGTGTCAGACAGAGTGTCCGGGGATTGTTCGATCACATGGGTTGTTTTCGGCGGATTGGTTTTGCGCCTTTTTCTTCTATGTTTTTTTTGACTCATGAGAGATTCCTCTGACTTTGAACGGCACAGGCCGCTTTCTTACAGAAATGTTGCTTGGTCATCCGTAAATCGGTCCCTCTTATTATATACAGTTTGTGAAGAGGGTTCTACTGAAAAATGTCTTCGGCGGCATTTTGGCACCCCTTCAGCCTGGGCGGATCCCGGGTCCGGTGAGTCCTGAAAGACCAGCCGGCGCATTCCTGTGACTGCAGATAACAGTCGTAACAGTCGTGTGAGGCTTCACCAAAATGACTATTTACCGGTTCCATGTTATAATGTCGGTGCGAATAAGAGACCGGGGACCGGTTTTCAGTAATGAGCGGAGGGTCTGACGGATCATCGGGGACTTATGATTCGTCACGCGGCTGTTTGTGCCGGAGCGCCGCAGACAGCATGGGTAAACCTCCGGCCGGGGTGCTCAGGAACGGAGTTTGAAATGAAACAGAATCATGGAAAATCGGGATTAACTGCTGACAGAGACAAGAAGATCTGGAAGATTTTCGGCACGGACTATAAGGAAATGACAAAGAAGATCCTTGCCGCTGCCGACCTTGCGGCAAGGATCGGAGACAAAAAGGCCAGGATCGGCATCAAGCCCAATCTTGTCGTGGCATCTCCGGCGCAGTTCGGGGGCACAACGCACCCGGAAGTTGTTGCCGGGATCATTGAATATCTGCAGGAGAGAGACTTCTCGAATATTATTATTGCAGAGGGCTCCTGGGTGGGAGACCGCACTGCACTGGCCTTCGACTATTGCGGCTATAACACACTGTCAGAGCAGTACGGCGTGCCGCTTGTCGATACACAGAAGGAGAAATGGCATGAAGTCGACTGCGCGGGCATGAAGCTCCAGATCACAAATGTGGTCGACAGGATTGATTTTCTGATCAACGTGCCGGTCATGAAGGGGCACTGCCAGACCAAGATGACCTGCGCCCTCAAGAACATGAAGGGCCTGCTGCCCAACAAAGAGAAGAGCCGCTTTCACCGCATGGGCCTGCACAAACCGATCGCGCACCTGCAGTGCGGTATCCATCAGGATTTCATTGTCGTCGATCATATCTGCGGGGATCTGGACTTCGAGGAGGGCGGAAACCCTGTCGTCCGCAACTGTGTCATGGCGGCCTCAGATCCTGTCCTTGTGGACAGTTATGCCTGCCATCTGATGCAGTATGATGTCGACGAGGTGCCCTATGTGCGCCTTGCGGAAAGACTGGGCGCGGGCACGACAGATCTTTCTCAGGCGGAGATCATCCGGCTCAACGTCGGCAGCGAGGAGGAGGAACTTCCCCGCCAGGACCGCATCCTGGAGGTCTCCTATGCTGTCGAGGAGGTCGATTCCTGCAGTGCCTGTTACGGAAACCTTGTCCATGCCCTGAATCTTCTCAGGGAGGAAGGGCTTCTTGACAGACTTCACGACCGCATTGCCATTGGACAGGGCATGCAGGGGAAAACCGGCACTCTCGGGATCGGACGCTGTACAAAGGATTTTGATACCTGTATCATGGGATGTCCCCCTGAACCGGAAAAAATCTATGACGAACTGAAGGCATACATCCTGGCACATGCATGACAGGAAACTCCATGTATGGATCCTCATCTGATCAGGGAACGGCAGGAATTTATTTTGGAAACATACATTTTTGACAATGAGAAGAAAACAAAGGAAACCAAAAAGCGTGCAGGCAGGGTGCCCGCACGCCTTTTCGGTGTATTGCTGCTGCTTCTGATATTCGTTTTTGCGGCAGGCTGCGCAAAAACCGAGACGGTACACGCGGATCCGTCAGTGATCCGGGATGAGAAGGCCGGGGCAGCGGAAGCCGGCCCTGCCGACAGAGGCGGGCGGCAGGGAGGGAAAACGGGCATGGAGGCGCTGGGGACAGCGCTGAAAGAGGAAGCCCCGGAAGACTCCCCGGATGAATCATCAGAAAAAGCCGCGGATGCCTCATCAGAAAACGCAGCTCTTGTCTCATCAGACAGTTCTCCGGATGAAGAGAGCGGACAGAATAGACCGGAAGCGCAGACAGCAGAGACGCCTGCAGAAGAAATGCAGGACAGGGGAGAGGAGAGCACAGAAGTCACCTTCACCGCTGTCGGAGACAACCTGATCAACGAAGTCTTGTATGAGCAGGCTGCGCAGAGGGCGGAAAACTCGGGAGAGGACAGGGAGTATGATTTTGCCCCCTGCTATGCGGAGATCTCACCCTTTATCAGGGAGCATGATGTCAACTGGATCGACATCGAGACGCTGATGACAGATACCCTTGAGCCTTCCGGCTATCCGGGCTTTTCCACACCCGGAGACAGCGGACGGGCCCTGATCGATGCGGGCTGGAACGTGTTCAGTCTCTGCAGCAATCACACCTATGATCAGGGCACAGAAGGAATCCGGCAGTCCCTTGCCTTCTGGAAGACCATGCAGGAAGAGGCAGGACCGGCAGGCGGGATCTGCTGCACGGGCCTGTGGGAAAACGGAAGTGAGGAGGATATTCCCGTCCTGACCTGCAAGGGCAGAAAACTGGCCTTTCTCACATATACCTACGGCACAAACGACATCGAAACCCCTCCGGATTCACCGGCCCATGTGATCTATCTGGAGGAAGAGGAACTGATGGCGCGCCAGATCGAACTGGCCCGGGAACAGGCGGACGCCGTGATCGTGAGTCTCCACTGGGGAGAGGAATACAATCACGAGGAGACAGAGGACCAGCGGGCGCTTGCACAGCGCGTGGCGGATATGGGCGCGGATCTGATCATAGGAGGCCATCCGCATGTAGTGGAGGGGGCAGAGATGCTGACGGCGGCCGACGGCCGCAAAGTGTTCTGCGCCTATTCCCTGGGAAATTTTCTCTGTGCGCAGAATGCCATGCCCAACCCCGATGCCATGATCGGTCTGCTGCTGTCCTGCACCTTCCGCTTTACGGAGGAGGGCATGACGGTGGAAGACCACGCTCTGATCCCCATCCTTTCCGATTACGGAGAGGAGTATGCGGACGACCATGTTGTCCTGTATTCGGACTATTCGCAGGAAGAAGCTCTGGCACACGGCATGCGGACCATGTACGGCTTCACAGAGTTTGACTATGACTATGTCCGGGATATGCTGACGGCTGTGGTGGGCGAAGAGTACCTGAAGCTGCCCTGACCAGCCCGCAGACAGGCAGATACTGCCCTACAGGGGAGTCCCGGGCATAAGAAGGAGAAACCGGCAGCAACCATGAGCGGGAGAAATCGGCAGCAACCATAAGCAGAAGAAACCGGCAGCGCTCATGAGCAGGAGAAGCCGGCATCGATCATGTGCGCAGAAGCGGGAGAGAATGAGATGACTCAGCAGGATCATACCTATATTGCGATCGATCTGAAGTCCTTTTATGCCTCCGTGGAGTGCATGGACAGGGGGCTTGATCCGCTGACGACAAATCTGGTCGTGGCGGATGCTTCCCGCACGGAGAAGACGATCTGTCTTGCCGTTTCCCCCTCCATGAAGGCATACGGTATCCCCGGCCGGCCGCGCCTCTTTGAAGTCGTGCAGCGGATGAATGAAGTGAACAGGGAGAGAAGCCGGAAGATCAGTGCTTTTTCAGAAAAGGCCTCCCGGAGCAGTGAGGCGGCCGGCGAAGCTGCTTCCGACAGCCCCTTTTCCGCCAGTTCCTGCTCTGCGCCGGAGCTTGCGGCGGATCCGACCCTGAAGGCGGACTATATCACCGCTGTCCCCCGCATGGCGCATTATATCGAATACAGCACCAGGATCTATGAAATCTATCTCCGCTATATCGCGCCGGAGGATATCCATGTCTATTCCATCGACGAGGTCATGATGGATGTGACAAGGTACCTGGTCCTCTACAAAAAGACCGCCCACGAGCTTGCCATGGAGATGATCCGGGCGGTTTTGAAGGAGACCGGGATCACAGCCACTGCGGGCATCGGCCCCAACCTCTATCTCTGCAAGATCGCCATGGATATAGAGGCCAAACATACGGCCCCGGACGCCGACGGCGTGCGGATCGCCGAATTAGATGAGATGAGCTACCGCCGGAAACTCTGGAGCCATCGCCCCATCACCGATTTCTGGCGTGTGGGCAAAGGGACGGCAAAAAAACTGGCTCGCTACGGCATGTTTACCATGGGGGATGTCGCAAGGTATTCCCTGAAGGATGAGGATCTGCTCTACAAACTGTTCGGGGTCAACGCGGAGCTTCTCATAGACCATGCCTGGGGCTGGGAGCCCTGCACGATTGATTATATCAAGGCCTACAGACCGGAGAACCGGTCCTTCAGCGCCGGACAGGTCCTGCAGTGTCCCTATGAATTTGAAAAAGCCCGGATCGTGGTGCTGGAGATGGCGGACGCCGCGGCCCTGGACCTGGTCGAAAAGCGTCTTGTGGCGGACCAGATGGTACTGACCGTGGTCTACGACAAGGGGAACCTGACCGACCCCGCAATCCGCGAGAAATACAGGGGACCTGTGAAAAAGGACTGGTACGGAAGGATGGCCCCCAAACCTGCCCATGGAACGGTCAATCTCGGCCGCCATACCTCTTCCTCCAGGATCATCACCGACGCGGTGCTCGATCTCTATGACAGAATCGTCGATCGGGATCTCCTGGTCCGCAGAATATTTCTAGTGACCAACCATGTCATTGAGGAGGCAGAGCCGAAAAAGGTCCCGGGAAAAGATCATCCCCTATACGCACATGCGGACAGGGGAAAGAATCGGGAGAATCACGGAGAGAAGGATGCGGAAGTAGAAGGGCGGGAAAACCGGAAAACAGACAGCGGAATAATGCCGGACAGCGGAGAAGATGTGCAGGCCGGCAGCTGGCAGCAGCTGGATCTGTTTACAGATTATGAAGCCCTGGAAGAGAAGAAGGAGCGCGAAAAAGCTGCTCTGGAAAAGGAGCGCAGGCTGCAGGAGGCCATGCTGCAGATCCGCAGAAAATTCGGCAAAAATGCGATCTTAAAGGGCACCAGCCTGCAGGAAGGCGCCACCATGCGGGACCGCAATCAGAGTATCGGAGGACACAAGGCCTGACGCAGAGAAAAGAAGTAAGAAGGACAGGATCAAAATGACTGACCAGTATGAAGATATCATCAACCTTCCCCATCCGGTTTCCAAAAAGCACCCGCAGATGTCCATGGAAGAGCGGGCCGCCCAGTTTGCGCCTTTTGCAGCGCTGACGGGGCACGGGGAAGCAATACGGAAAACGGCGGAGCATGTTGCCGAGAGTTTTGAGAAAGAGGAGTTTATTCCAGAGGCTCCTCACCGTATTTGAAGAGCAGAAGATTTGCCTCATCCACACCTGCCTTCTGGTTGATCGCAACGGTGAGGATGATATCCCTGCGCTTTCTTGGATAGAGCACGGCATTGCCGCTCAGTTCCAGTGCCCGGGTCGTCTCTTTGAGACTCAGACCGGCACCCAGGCATAGACGAAGGACTTTGTCCTGACCGGGATTTCGGGTTCCCTTCATGACCTGATAGAAATAGGACCGTTCCAGGCCGCTCCTCTGGATCAGCTCGGCACTGTCCATGCTGTGTACAGCGGGCAGAGAGCGGAAATATTCTGCAAAATTTCTGAAGTTCCCCTTTACTCTGGGAATTTCCATATACTGCTCCATTTCCCGCGGGGAATCTATTTTGGCAAGTATTTCAGCCAGCTGTTTTGTTGTGGATTTATTCATGGCGCCTGTCTCCCTGAGATGACAATAATACCCGGAAATATGATAGATCATTTCGATTTTATCATATTTCCGGGTGTTTTTTATCCACA
>ODAJ012076343.1_pt1 | contig 13525 bp, 30 predicted proteins | sample 1539241 | NCBI WGS metagenome assembly ODAJ01 (sample SAMN02144231, study PRJEB22623) | gut metagenome | biome: sheep rumen | host: Ovis aries | place: New Zealand | reverse complement strand
CAAGTTAAGATTTTGTTAATCCCAAAAATCCTTACTTAGTTTAATTATTACACATATAAAGAACACTATGAGAAGTACAAGAAAAGTTAACGACATAAATAATTCCATTTTCTTTTCCTCACTTTCTATAATTATTATAGCACAAAATCCAGGAAAAGTCAAGTAAAAAGTTTGTTAAATCTCGGGCCGGGCGGAGTTAACACGGATTTAACAATCCGTGTTAATCGTCTAAAATCATTCGTTGGATTTCAACTGTAAAATCCTCATAGAAATACTGCCAATTCCCTGCCATATCATTCAAATCCCAATCAATATATTCGGTTTTACCATAATCTGCGTTCATAATGCCTTCCATTGCTTCACCCGCGAGTGCAAGAGTGGAATATGCTCCCAGAATATAATGTTCATTGTTAGGCCAATCGTGAAGCAAAATAACGTAAATTTCCATTAATCCTTTTCTCCTTCCTGCGGAGTAAGTCCACCAGACGGGTTAATAATTTCATCTCTATAACCTGCACGCCACGCAAGTGATTGATTATAGTCAAAAGGTTCATCAAGTTGGGCGGCAATGCGTCCGCGTTGATATTCTTTAGAGTCTATTATAAAATTATTCATTAATCTTCTTCGCTTTCTTGAATAATATCATAATACCATTCGTCATTTTTTTTATGCTTAGTTATTTGTTTTATGCCCCATTTTCTTGCCTGCCATTTTTTAAAAAAAGATTGCTTCATAATTATATTACCTAATGCATCTTCAATAAAGCAAGTAAAAATCCAATGCCTCATTGGTCTTTATCTCCCTTCACAGCATTGCGGCAAATCTGCTTGCCCTCTTTGCGGTCGTGCTTCTTGTTTTTCTTCTTTGCGGGCATTACGGAATGGCGATAGCCGACCCAAGTTTCACGATTCTGATTTTTCTTTTCCATTTGTGTTTCCTCACTTTCTGGAATTATTATAACAGATAGGGAAATAGAAGTCAAGTTAAGAAATCGTTAATAATTTCTTTTATTGTAACCTCTTCGGAATCGCATTCAGTGTAATCTATATATATTTCCTCGTTCTCATCGGAGGCACAAAAGGTCATATCATCGGTGTCAATAGTTACAGTAATAATCATTTATCGGTTCTCCTCTCGCTTTCTGTATATAGTATATACGATTTGCGCGCGGAAGTCAAGTTAAGATTCTGTTAAATGGCGGGCCGGCCCAATGTTAAGGATGGGTTAAATAAATTGCCAATGGAAACCACCTGTAGTTTGACGTTTGTGATTACAGACGGCACTAATATTTTGTTGACTAAGCCCAGTTTGTCGTGCGGCTTCGCTAGTAGATTCATAAATTATATTAGTTTCAATACATTTTACTTTTTTCTTTTTCGTGTCAAATGCTGTGCCATAATTATTATTATATTTACTATCACACCATTCTAGATTAGATAATTCGTTGTTTTGTTTATTCTCGTCTTTATGATTTATCATTGGCAGATTTAACGGATTTGGTAAATAAGTTTCGGCTACTAGACGATGAATTGTTTTAGTAGTTCCTTTGGGATTTTCTTCATTGTATAAATTAACAATTAAATATCCATGACTGTTAATAGACGGTTTTAAGAATAAATTATTCTTTTTGCTCCATATTTGGCCCTCTTTGGTTACAAAATAATTAGGGAAATCTTGTATGGGCTTCATATTATCACCTCACAATAATTAATAATCATTAAAAAAATCAGTTGTTTCATATTCATCACAACCTAAATAAGGATTGTAAAAACTTTCGTCTACGTCATCGGGGATGTCGGGTTCTTCAAAAGTATCTTCGCCATAGAACGAGATGGTGTTCGTCGCGTCATCATATTCAACTGTATCAATAATACAATACTGATTAAGATACATATCGCCGAGCACAACAGCATCTTCGGGCATTTTCTGGAGTTCCTTAATCAATTCCTTAACAGTCATAGTTGAAATCTCCTTTCTTTTTGTATATATAGTATAGCAGAATCTAGGAAAGAAGTCAAGTTAATTCTATGTAAACTATCTGGCCGGCCCGAAATTAACATAAAATTAACGGAGAGCGATTGCTCCCCGTTTAACCTTCATCCAACAATTTCGCTTAATTCCCTTAAAACTCTTGTCATATTCCAGACACTTTTCCATAATTTCCTTTTCAATCTTAACATCATCATAACCTTTATGTTCTTCGTGAAAGTTGGGGTCATTTGTTAAGAAAGAGTAAACAGTTTCTGCGGTGGCTCGGTAGTTCTTGCCGTGATTGGAATAGTGGCGGTTAGTTTCGGCAAACGTTTTGTATTCGCTGGTTTGGCAAATGCTGTCGCAAGCCATATTCCAAATACATACAAAGTTAGTAGAGTAAGGGAAGAAATAACGATATTTAGATTTCGTTAAGAAGCGGAGCGTGGTGTTAAGCGCGTTGCGGTCAAAATTACAGTTATACGCCGCAACCGTATGACAATCATACTTTTCCATTATGTTAAGAATATGACGCCGCGCCGCCATAAAATCAATCATTTGACGCTTGCCCCGCTGGATGTCTGCGATGTATTCGGGAATCTTATCGGCGTAGTAGGCAACCTTTACAAGTTCGCGTTCGTAGACAAAAGTATCACGAATCACGAAAGAACCCTGTTCACAGACTGTACCTGTGCAAAGGTCAATCAGCATAAAGCCGATGTCATAAACGATGGCATCAGTCGTATCATTTGCGGTTTCAACGTCAAGAATGAGAATGTAGCGGTCAGTGATGTTAAGAATCATTTTCGGTTAGTTCCTTTCCTAATTTCTGTATATAGTATACACCCGCAATAGCTGAAAGTCAAGTTAAGATTGTGTTAACTCGCGGGCCGGGAGAAGTTAACATAAAATTAAAGAAAGACTGTTGTCTTTCTTTAATGAATCATTCCATAAATAGAAAGCCAATTATTAATTTTTTCATCAATAATGTCAGGGTCGATTACAATGTTAAAACGGTCATTAGGGACATGAGTATTAGGATAACATTCGGCTAAATAATCAATCATATCAAGTTCAACATGCTTTGGATTGATTTTGCCGCAATCCCACCCTTTAATAATTTTTACTGTCCATACATCTTTATAAGAGCCCGTGTAATTTTTTTCATGTTCATCGGCTCTTTTATAAAGAGTGCGTTCAGTTGTGCCTACTTTTGAAAAAAGAAAACGTCCATTGAAATCATAATAATACATAAGATAGAACCATTTCGCCGCGCGATGAATATCGTAGAACGCATTGCCTTCGCTGATACGACGAATACGATTTTTTACCTTTTGAGTTTTATCAATAATAAAATCTTTAATCCATTTATAGCCGATGATAATTCCTTTTTCAATATACTTAACCAATTTGGTATAAGCAGAATAAACTTTATGATAATCACAATAGGGGTTAGAATAAATATTCCACTGGGTTTCTACGGCGATTTTATACTGCTGTTCATTTTGCTTCATTATTGTTATCTCCTCTCAACTTTCTATATATAGTATACACTATAAAAGCCAGGAGGTCAAGTTAAATGATTGTTAACTCCGTGCCCGGCCCGAAAATTAACGAAACCTTAACAAAACGAAATGTAAAGAAAAACCGCCCCGAAGGGCGGTTAGTCTCACTTCACCATGTAGGTGAAGGGAGCCTTGCCGTTGTCAATCTTGACAACCTCGTCGCACCAGTAGTTCAGCAGAGCATACTGAATCTTGTGCGCGGTGAAATCGTCAGGCAGGTCGTTCTCGCACTTGGCGAAAATCTCCTTGACCGTCATCGGCTCGGTCATCACGCCGAACACGATGGGCTTCGCGGCATCGTAGGCGTTCGCCTTCGCCTGCGACTTGGCAACGGTACGTTCATACTCGGTGCGGATGTCCTCGACCACAGCGGACAGGTCAACGGTGTCGTCAGAGTTCACGAAGTAGTTGTACAGAGCAGTCAGAGTGTTCTTCTTCATAGTGTTTTCCCTTTCTGGTGTTGGCGATTTTCCTTTCGCTTTCTGTATTTATTATAGCACTTATTTGCTATAATATCAAGTTAAGAGTTGGTAAAATCGTAAGTGGAATATCCGCCATCAGAAGCAGAGTAATTAAAAACAGAACCATCATCAAAAACTAATGTTATGCCAAAACCGTCAACTTCGGCGGCGAGAATTGTTTTTCCAATGAGTTCTTCCATTTATTCGTTTCTCCTTTCATCTGATGTATTTATTATAGCACCAATCGGCTATAATGTCAAGTTAAGAGTTCGTTGAGAGATTTTGTTTTGGGAGACAATAGCAGTGCCTTAACCAAAGGTGTACGCTCATAAATCCCATTCTCTACTTGGCAGTCTGCTTGTGGCTATTTTTATTCAAGTTAGCTCTTGTCCTCTCAACATCCTCATTATACCACGATTTCCCAACCTTGTCAAGTTAAGATTTCGTGAAGTTCCGTTTCTTGCCTATCTTTTACTTCCAGTTAGCCACGGAAAAACCTATCGGAAGGGTAACGCGCGGAGGGGATTTTCCTTTCCTCTCTCAACTGTATATAGTATAGCAGAATTTGAACTAAAAGTCAATAGTTTATAATGTAAAGATTTTGTTAAATCGCGGGCCGGGCCTGATTTTAACATAAACTTAACTTGACATTGCGGGATATGTCTTGTATAATATATATAGAAAGAACGAAAGGGGTATTCAAAATGAAATCTGATTATCGTGTGCGTGCTATGAATTTCCTGCGGTCTATCTTCCCTTATATCGATGGGTATATGTGGGATGTGAGTGAAGTCGAATATCAGGTAGAGAAATATAATTATGACAAGAATCGTCATGTTTCGGTCTGTTGTGGTTCGGCACGGATTGCCCTTATTACCTCTGATTACGTTATCAAATGGGATTATGATAACGATTGTGTTGACGACATCGGTGGGTGTGATGATGAATACCGCGCCTATCAGGAAGCCAAGCGGGCGGGTTATGAGTATTTGCTCGCGGAAGTTACGCCTATTGAATATCAGGGGTTGCCGTTTGTAATTATGCCGCGCATTAAACACGTTGGGGGAGAAAATAATGGCGGTGAAATTCGGGATTACTTAACGGAGCAGGAATATAAGTGGGTGATTGAATTTGATAAAGATATTCATTCTTATAATTGGGGCATCCGTAATGGAAAAGCGTGCCTTATTGATTACGCTTTTACGCAGGAAGTAATGGATAGGTGTAACTAACAAGTGCGAAAGCACTTGTTATTTTTATGTTAAATAACTGGCCGGCCCGCGAATATTAAGTTTTTGTAAAGTGCTTGACTCCTGATGGAATTTCTGCTATAATATAATTGTTCCAAGGGTAGGGAGGTAAGGACGGATAAGCGAGAGAGTTCACAGAAACTTAACTTGACAATCCGCTGAATCTCTGCTATAATATTCACAGAAGCCAAGGAAAAGGCTCAAAAACCAGAAAGGGAAACGATATGTCTATGAACGCTAATGAGATTAAGTCCACTGCCCGTCAGATGACCATTGCTGCCCTGATGCCTGTCCTTCAGGAGAACGAAGCTGTTAAGTTCGCGGATGCGTCTTTCGCTATCCTCCAGACCGTTGACGGTCAGGAAGTTTGGACGGAAGTCACCGTCAAGTCCAAGATGTATAAGCCCACGAAGAACTCCGTGGCGTTTGACCCCTACGAGGTTGCCAAGGAGTGGGAAGAGGAGAAGAAAATTAAGGCGGGCGTTAAGGCTGCCAAGGAAGCCGAGAAAGCTGCCAAGGTAGCCAAGGCCAAGGCTAAGAAGGAAGAGGCGTAAGCCTCTTTTCTTTTTCTTAACAGTTAGTTATGACTAACCGGCCGGGACTTGTCTAAATTTTGTCATAATATAGATTTAACTTTGTCTTTGCCTTCCTTATAATCTTGTGCTATACTATATATAGAAAACAGGGAGGGCAAAACAATGAATGAGAATTTCGCAAAGGTTTGGGTGTTGGGTGTTTCGGTTATGATGTTCTTTGCTTGCTTCTTTGGACGCGGTTGGCTGTTTGGCGTTGCGGCTATGCTGATATTGGGATTTGTTAAGATGATGTAAAGCCGCGGCCCGGCCCGAAATTTAACAAAGAAATAACAAAAGAAGGAAGGGTTACTCCCCTTCCTTCTCCTTGCGCTTGGCTTCCTTTTCGGCGGCCTTGCGTGCCTTCTCCGCGGCCTTCTCCGCGCGCTCTGCCAGTTCGGCATTGAACGCGGCAACCTTGGCGTCTACGTCAAACGCTTCGGTCTTGGCGGTCGCATACCAGTTCGGGCAGGAAATCTCAACCTTGGCGAACAGCGGATGCCCGTTGTCCTCTGCGGTGCCCATCGGGATGGCGTAGGTGAAATCGTCAATCTGGATGGCATTACCGAAAAACTCGGTGAACTGCTCGGCGACGGTGGTCTTAACGTTGGTGCGAATCTCCATCTTAGTCATGTTGTTTCCCTTTCTGGTTTGGAAGAGTTTTCCTTCTCTTATGTACTTATTATAGCAGAAGTTGGAAAGATTGTCAAGTTAATTCTTTGTTATCTGGTAACAATCCAACCGATAATCAAAGGAATTATGATGATAACCACGGCGAGTACCCAACTCATCCAAATGGGAGCAAGCACCCAAACCCATGCCCAATCAATGACCTTGCACAGTTTAAGGATGATAAAGGCGATACCGAGAAAAGTACAGAAGCCAGGGAAGTGAATGTTAATGTTCTTGTTATCCATATTGTTTTCCTTTCTGGTTTTATAAGTGTTTCCCTTCACTTGATGTATTTATTATATCATAGCGTAATTGATTTGTCAAGTTAAGGGTTTGTTAAATCCCGAACCATCTGATAAATCTTTTCGTAATCTTCCTGATAACGATAGATGTCGAAAAGGTTCACACGCATCCGCTTGATTTTGGGTGAAGCGGGCTGGCACTTAATCCAATCCCTAAGTTCGTCAAGATTCCAATTCATCTCGCATCCCCTCTTTCTGTAATTATTATAGCAAAGATTTGGGAGGAAGTCAAGTAAAGGTTGTGTTAAAAATCGGGCCGGCCAGTTATGTTAAGGTTCTGTTAAGCGAGGCTTAACAGAACCTTCATCATTTCATCGGGGTGGTAGGCGTTGCCGCCCCACGCTTCACGGTTCGGGGCTTCATCATCGAACAGGATGCCCTCGCCGCACACGTCCCACTTATTGCGACCATAGGCTACAATGTTAACCGCGTCCCACTTGACGGAGCCGAGATGCTTGCGGAGCCACCACAGCTTGGCGGCGGTCACAGCTTTGTCATATTCGGGAGTGCTGGACTTGCTCAACCAGCTGATGATACCGAGCTTGTAACCAGCTCGCTGGAGCTTGTTCAGCGTCCGTGCCAGCTTGTTCATGTTGACCAGCGGAGCCGCCAGCTTGTAGGGAGCGGGGTCAGCGGCAATCAGCATTGGGAGCCAATTTTCAACGCCGTAGAGGTTCGCAATCGTGCCATCCATGTCAAACCAAATCGTCTGCTTCATTTTGTTTACTTCCTTTCCTCTTTCTGTATATATTATATACCGAGCGGCGGTAAAAGTCAAGGGGTTAAAGGATGATTTAACATAGACTTAACACGGCGGGCCGGGTTATTTCTTAAAATGAAATTAACAGTTAGTTAGAGGAAACTAACTTTCTGGCCGGTCAATTACTTAACATTAAATTTACAAAATGAAATTCGGGATTCATTCGAAAATGAATCCCGTCATCATTTCATTGAACTCAGAAAATGAAATCTCATTATCGGGATTAGCCGCATTGTAATCCCACCACATGTAAACCTGTTCCTGGTCAGTCAAATCTTCCCAAGTCTGAAAAGTGTTATGCTTTGTCATTTTAGGATTTCCCCTCTCGTTTGTTTCTGTAATTATTATATCACTAATAAAATCAAATGTCAAGTAGTTTTAGGATGTTTAACATAGAATTAACATTCCTGGCCGGCCAGAAAATTAACATTGAAATAACAAACCGCGAGGGTTAGCTACTCCCTCGCGGTGGGTGCAAACATCATTGACTTACCCAAGGTCAATGGGGAACGGTTCACGTATAATGGTGGGGTCAGTTCTCCACCGCCAAGTGGTCTGTTGCCCCTTACTCTAACCCAATGGAATCACTCCCTCTTTCCTTTCGACATATATATAATAACATAATTTCAGTAGGAAGTCAAGTTAATTGTTTGTTAAGTCGCGGGCCGGCCGCAAATTTTACATAAAATTAAAGAAGGCTTAACGCCTTCTTTACTTATCGAAGTATTCAGACAGAATGGTGATGACGGTAATCAAACCAAGGGGAATCGCCCAAAACAGAAAACTGTGTGGGACTTTACCCATAGTCCAAAGCACGTAGTCCACGAGAGAAGCAATCGTAATCATGCTGCCAAGGTTCATTTTCATAATACTTTCCCTTCTGGTTTTATAGTGTTTCCTTCACTTGTTGTATATAGTATATCATATTGTAGGTGAGTTGTCAAGTTAAGATTTTATTAAACCAAACCAAAAAGTTTCGCCGCGATAGGCGACAACATCATCATACTAAGGAAAATAATCATGCGCCAATTTACTTTGAAGTAATCATTTTCATCAACGTCATTGGCATGAACAATACCAAAGAAACCAAACAGGCAAGCAACCAATACATACGGAATCATCAAAAACTTCATTTTAATTCCCTCACTTTCTCTTTCTGTATATATTATATACAATAAAAGCCAGGAAGTCAAGTTAATTTTATGTTAACTCGGCCGGCCAGAAAGTTAACGCAGACTTAACGTCTGCGTCCTCTCTGCCGTTTGGCGCTCTGCTGGTCAAAACGCTCATAGGCGCTGACTTTGCGATACTCGTTATACTCGGCTTCGGTGATTTCCTTGCCATAGATTGCCATGCGCGTGTGCTTAACGCTCGGCATCCTGCGCGCTTTGTCGCAAGCATCCAAAAGATTGTTCGCTGCGATTGCGAACTTGATTTCAGTGCTGTGGCCTACGCCGCAATGACCCCGATGACACATTACCATATAGAACTTCATTTGAATTACTCCCTTCGTTCTTTCTGTATTTATTATAGCAGATTGGTTAGTGGTTGTCAAGTTAAATATTCTTTAACTTGATAAGAGAATCTTCGATTTCGGCCAAAAGTTCTTCAAGAACCACATTACCAAAATTAAGCCATTCTTCTTGCGTGATTTCGCCGCGCTGAAAAGCGAACCACATTTCATTGTAAAGTTCCTGCATTTCGTTTCCCTCACTTTCTGATACTAGTATACACCATTGCGCCAGGAAAGTCAATACTTTTTATGTTAATAGTGTGTTAAATAACGGGCCGGCCAGTAAATTAACAGGGATTTTACAATCCCTGTTTTATATTAGACTTTATTTGTTTTCTTTGCCTCTTTTGCTCGCTTGCTATCTTTGGGAATCCAAAGATTGTGTCTACCTTCACGCAAGTCAAGCACTTGGCGTCCCATTGTGTTTGTCCACAAATCAACAGTGCCCGCACCCGCATAGCCAGTCCAGTCAGTCAAAATTCTGTTGCCCTGCCTGTCAGTTACGCACAGAATGAAGGAAGCGCGGCGGTCAGTTCTCGCCCAATATTCCGCATCCCGCAGGCTTTCAAAGTACATATAGGAAGGGGTGTTAGCAAAATACTCGTGATATTCAACCTTGAAATACCACTCGCCACCGCAATCCCAATATTCTTCCTGCTCACGCTCAAACATCTTCTTTTTACGTCCAAACAACATTTTGATTTCCCCTTTCCTTGTTTCTGTATCTATTATAGCAGATTGTAGCTTGTTTATCAAGTTAAGATTTAGTTTGGTTGGACGTCAGCCGTTAGGCGTTGGCGTCCAACCAAGCCAGCATCTTAGAGCTGGTGGCCGCGATCCGGATGACCCCACGCTCGTTGAGCTTAGAGAACTTCCGCAGGAACTTCTCGAACTTCGTGGCGTTCATCTTGTAGATGGTAGCCAGCTCGTCGGTGATGGTCACATACCAGAACTCGGAGCTTGCCACCTGCTCGAAGTAGGCCGTCAGGCTTGCCTCGAAGCTGTCAGCCAGCTTCATGTTGGTCAGGCTTGCCTTGGAGCTCTTGACGCTCGCGTTGAACTCGGGCACGTCGGAGCCTTCGTCGAACCGGGTATTGGCGTCCTTGTGGGGGTCTAGCCCGTGGAGCGCCTTGGCGACAGCCTCCAGGAACTCGCCGCCGTTGAGCCAGCTTTTTCCGCCGTTGATGCTATACTTGGCGCCCTTGCGCGCGGCGTCGTAGGTGTAGGTCAGGTTAATTTCGCGGGTCATCTTCATTTCAAGCACCTCTCTTTCAACTGTATACATTATAACAGATTAATGTTAACTGGTAAGCATTTTTTGATTAAATCCATGTAAAGTTGTGAGATTCAACCTATGGTAGAATTTGCTACTCCAGTTTGATTCTGCTCCAAATTGCGCAACCAGCGGTCGATTAGTTAGTCTAAACTAACCGGCGGGCCGGATCATTTCTTAACTTGATCTTAACAGAAAAACTTCATATACTTTTAACATGGAGATAATACGCAGTTAACATTGATATGGTATAATATCGGGGGACCCTCTAGTTAGTTATAGCTAACTTTTGTTAGTTAGTTTAAACTAACTGGCCTGGCCCGTTATTACTATATTACCACTTTATCATAGTAAAGTAGTGCTACTTTACTATGCTACTATACTATCATATTACTATGCTACTATGATGTTGCTTTACTATGCTACTATGATGAAAGTCAAAAGTCAAAGAAAGTCAAACTAACTGGCCTGTAATTATTACAGAAGTATTTCATATTTGATTTTGCCGCAAATGCATGGTGGCCTGCGGAAGAAAAAAAGTTGCACAAAAAGTTAAGGAGAAATGTTATGGTTGTGTTAATTTGGCTTATTGAAAACGTTTTCGTAGTGGGTTTCTTTACATGGAATTAACATTTTTCTTGTGCTGTTTGTGCACTTTTTTCGTATCGCCTCGTAGAGCCGTTTTTAAGCGATATAATCAACCGGCCAGTTGTTCTAACCGCGAAAAACGCCCTCACAGAGGAAAGCCGCACAGAGTTGTAATACTTCTGTAATAGTTAGTTAGCCAAAACTAACTACTGGCCGGCCAGCAAGTTTACATATACTTAACACAAAAAGGGGTTGACAATCCAGTATTTTCATGGTATAATATAATCACAAAAGAGAGAGAAGCAAGGAGGAAATAAAAATGATGCACTTTGATGTTATGGCTTTCTACTGTGACGATGACCCCGTGGTGGTTGATTCCTTTGATGCGGTTGATTTCGCTGATGCTTATCGTATCGCGGCGGATGTACTGGATTATGACATGGGTCTGGCACATGAGACCTTTGGCGAGGAAGGTTATTATATCCGCTTTGATGGCGGTGAGATTTGGCAGAATGACGACATGTATGCTGGTGTTGGTGATGTGCCGCGGTTTAACGTCTATATGGATAACGAGGATTGAGTCTACTCAATCCTTTTTTGATAGGAAGTTAGTCATGACTAACTGACTGGCCGGCCAGCAATCACATAAAATTTACATAAAAAGATATTGACAAATCCGATTTGATGCGTTATAATGTATTCAAGAAGAGAGGAAAGGACGGGCTGAGCGAGGAACGCGGGCACAAAAGCCGCGGAGTTAACAAACTCTTAACTTGACAGTTCGCTGAATCTCTGATATAATGAATACAACAAATGAGAGAGAGGTAAGAAACCATGATGAACATCCGCGAATACTTCGAAAACCTGCGTAACCTGACCACTAACGAGGAAGAATTTGATAACGTTCTGGAATTGGAAAATACCGTGTATGAGATGGACGACGAAGATTTTGAGACCTATTGCCACGAAAACAACATCGACCTGACCGTGCGAGATGAAAAGACTGGCGAACTGATTGTTACCCTGTGGGGCTGGGACATGTGCGGCGAATAAGCCGCATTTTTTTTGGATCAAGTTAGTTTTGACTAACCATCTGGCCGGCCAGCAATTTAACATAGACTTTACATAAAAAAGTATTGACATTCGTCTGGCTGCATGGTATAATGTATACAGAAATTGAGAGAGGAAAGAGGTAACTACAATGACTTACGAAGCTATGATTGCAAGGATGGATAATCTGAATTATCGCGGCAAGGCTAATCGCCCGATGAAGCGTGTTAACTACACCGCTGAGATTAAGATCGTTACGACTGAACAGACCAAAGATATTAAGGTCTTTGGCGCGAATAAACTGACGCTTATGCGGCGGACAGACGTGGCAATTTTGAACTTTGCGAATTATCGTCTTAATCGTTATGCGTATGATGAAGAGGACGAAACCGAAGAAATCATTTCTATCACGATAAAGGAAACTGACCGCGATGGCAATGTTACCATCATTGAACAATAAGCGCGAAAGCGCTTATTTTTTTATTGCTATAAAGTTAGTTAGTCATAACTAACTTTTCTGGTCGGCTTGTAACTTAACATAAAGTTTACAAAGAAAATTTAAAAAAAGGTATTGACAATCATTCCGGTCTATGCTATAATAGTATCATCAAAGAGAGGGAGGAAACAAACAATGACTATCAACGAAATGAAGAACAACGTAATCCGTGCCTTCGGCTTCGAGCATCCCGCCACCATCTACTTCTTCGAAGAGTGCGAACGCACTAACAATCTTGACCTTATCGAGGTTGCTTACTGGTTCGCAATCGGCTGGAAAGACGAGGACGAGGACGAGGACGAGGAATAATCCTCGTCCTTTTCTATTACCAGTGAGTTAGTTAGTCTAAACTAACTCAACAGGCCGGCCAGTTACTTAACATACACTTTACAGAAGAAATTTTCAAAAACCTCTTGACATTTATGCTTCTATGATGTATAATATAGTCACAAGGTTGAGAGAGAAAGGAAGTAAACACAATGAAGAAGATTTTTGCTAAGGCCCTGGCTATCAATGAGACCCGCGCCTTGATTACCGAAGGTTACAAGTTCCGCGTTGACTGCGACTTCACCACCACCAACACCACCGACCCCTGGAGCGGAATGCCGAACATCGACAACAACGTGGCGGTGTTCACCGACAAGGCCGAAGCCGAAGCCTTCGCCGCTGAACAGGTTTGGCCCTTCAACCACAACGTGCACAGCAAGGTTGAAGAACTCCGTTGGGGCGAGACTTGGGCCGAGATGGAAGCCCGTATGGAGCGTGAAAAGGCCGAGCGCAAAGCAAAGCGCGAAGCCAAGGAAGCCGAGAAGGCCACGGCCGCTGGTATGACTGTTACTGAATACAAGGCCGCGAAGGCGAAGGTCGCTAAGCGTGCAAAGCTGGAAAAGGAACTCGCTGAACTGGAAAACCTGCTCGCTGCTAAGCGTGCGGAACTCGCCAAGATGTAAGAAGGGCGCAAGCCCTTCTTACTTTTATGTTTATAGTTAGTTAGTATAAACTAACCATTCTGGCCGGCCTGCAACTTAACATACACTTTACAGAAAAAGGTG
>ODAJ014778167.1_pt1 | contig 13527 bp, 9 predicted proteins | sample 1539241 | NCBI WGS metagenome assembly ODAJ01 (sample SAMN02144231, study PRJEB22623) | gut metagenome | biome: sheep rumen | host: Ovis aries | place: New Zealand | reverse complement strand
GATCTCGATGATACGGTAGTCGTTGGTCTGGGCGTTGAAAGCGAACTGGATGTTGCACTCGCCGACGATGCCGAGGTGCTTCACGCACTTAATAGTGATCTCCTGCAGCATCTTCACCTGTTCCTCCTTCAGCGAGCAAGTCGGTGCCACCACAATCGACTCTCCGGTGTGGATACCCAGCGGGTCAAAGTTCTCCATCGAGGCCACTGTGAAGCAGTGGTCATTGGCATCGCGGATGCACTCGAACTCGATTTCCTTCCATCCCTTCAGCGACTCCTCCACGAGAATCTGCGGGGCGAAGGTAAAGGCCGACTCTGCGAGTTCCTTGAAGGTCTTCTCGTCGGGGCAGATGCCAGAGCCGAGACCGCCGAGGGCATAGGCTGAGCGGATCATGATGGGGAAGCCGATCTCGTGGGCGGCCTTCAGCGCATCTTCCATCGACTCCACGGCGTGGCTGACGGGCACTTTCAGATCCACCTCGCCGAGCTTCTTGACGAAGAGGTCACGGTCTTCCGTGTTCATGATGGCCTCCACGCTCGTACCTAATACCTCCACGCCATACTCCGCCAGCGTACCGTTCTGGTAGAGCTCCGTACCGCAATTCAGCGCCGTCTGGCCACCGAATGCCAGCAGAATGCCGTCAGGGCGCTCCTTCTTGATGATCTCGGTTACGAAATGCGTGTTCACCGGCTGGAAATACACCTTGTCGGCAATACCCTCCGAAGTCTGGATAGTAGCGATGTTTGGGTTCACGAGCACGCTCTTGATACCTTCCTCGCGGAGGGCCTTCAAGGCCTGCGATCCAGAGTAGTCAAACTCACCGGCTTGTCCGATTTTCAAGGCACCCGATCCGAGTACCAGCACCTTCTTCAGTTCTTTCTTCATTGTCTTTTATGGGTTGATGTTTTTATCCTTGTTTCTTATTCGTGTGCAAAGATACGAAGATTTTCGGAAACTTCCAAAACTCTTTCCTCCGATTTGAGCGATTTTCTGCATATAATTGACTGAGTGCCGCCAATCGCGTATCATTGCTGCATATTCATGCGGATTTCGGCATCTGCAATAGTGAATTGTAACAATGTAACTTTGTAACATTGTAACATTAAGGTTTTCCCATATTTTCAGGAGAAGATATAAGATGGTATTATTAAATTATTATATATTGTAATATATAATAATTCTTATTATCTCTCTGCACGCTTACAGTGTGTGTGGAATTGCTTAATGTTACAAAGTTACATTGTTACAAAGTCCTCGTCCGATCCAGCCGATCCGTAATCTCCGTGCCCTCGATCCGTAATCTCCGTGCCCACGATATTACGGCTCGCTGGAAATCGGCTGAAACTGCGGTCAAAAATTTGGCCGTTTCAGAGAAAAGTCGTACCTTTGCATCGTACACTTTCGAATTAGGGTTGATGAACACAGAGATATTGAGCGAACTGAATGAGAACCAGCGTCTTGCAGTGGAATACTGCGACGGGGCGAGCCTCGTGATTGCGGGAGCAGGATCGGGCAAGACGCGCGTGCTGACCTATAAGATAGCCTGGCTGCTGGAGCAGGGCATGAAGCCCTGGCAGATACTGGCGCTCACCTTCACCAACAAGGCGGCGCGGGAGATGAAGGAACGCATAGGCCGGCTGGTGGGGCAGGAGCGGGCACGCTACCTGCAAATGGGTACCTTCCACAGCGTCTTCGCACGCATACTCAGGGCAGAGGCCGACAAGATCGGCTACAATTCGAACTTCACCATCTACGACCAGACGGACGCCCGCTCGCTGGTGAAGGCCATCATCAAGGAGTTGGGGCTCGATGACAAAGCATACAAGCCGTCGTCCGTGGCCGACCGCATCTCGATGGCGAAGAACCATCTGCTACTGCCCGGGCAGTATCAGCAGAGCTCATGGGCCTCTGACGATGCCACGCGGAAGCTGCCGCAGATATCTAATATATATATAAGGTACGCGAAGAGGTGCCGTCAGGCCAATGCGATGGACTTCGACGACCTGCTGGTTCAGACGTGGGTGCTCTTCCAGCAGCACGAGGATGTCAGGCAGAAGTACGTAGAGAAGTTCCAGTTCGTGCTCGTGGATGAGTATCAGGACACAAACTTTGCCCAGCAAGCCATCGTGTATCAGCTCTCTCGCGAGCATCAGCGGGTGTGCGTCGTGGGTGACGATGCCCAGAGCATCTACTCCTTCCGAGGCGCCAACATCGACAACATCCTCGACTTCCAAAAGCAATATCCGGGCTCGAAACTCTTCAAGCTCGAACAGAACTACCGCTCCACGCAGCTTATCGTGCAGGCCGCCAACTCACTGATCCGCCGCAACGAGCGCCAGATACCGAAGAACGTTTTCTCGGAGAACGAGCACGGTGAACGGTTGCAATTGAAACCTGCCTATTCGGACAAAGAGGAGGCGATGATTGTCACGCAGGACATCAAGCGGCTGCGGAAGCAGGATCACTGCAACTGGAGCGACTTTGCCATCCTCTACCGCACCAACTCGCAGAGCCGCTCGTTTGAGGAGCAGATGCGCAAGGACAACATACCGTACCGCATCTACGGCGGCCTGTCGTTCTATCAGCGCAAGGAGATCAAGGACGTGATAGCCTACTTCCGGCTTGTAGCCAACCCCGACGATGAGGAGGCCTTCAAGCGCATCGTGAACTATCCCGCCCGAGGCATCGGCGATACGACGGTGGGCAAGGTCATCCAGACGGCACAGGCCTACGGCGTCAGTCTCTGGCAGGTCATCAAGGAGCCGGTGCTCTTCCCGACGGGTGTCTCGAAGGGCACACAGACGAAGCTCAACGCCTTCCGTGAACTCATCGAGGGCTGGATAGCGCGGCTCAACACCGAGGACGCCTATACGCTCGGCCACGACATCATCATGACCTCGGGCATCAGCAAGGATATTTACAGCAGCCACAACCCCGAGGACATCTCCCGCCAGGAGAACCTCGAGGAATTCCTCGGCGGCATGCAGGACTTCGTGGAGTCGCGCCGTGAGGAGGATATGGGCGACCAGGTGTATCTGCCCGACTTCCTGCAGGAGGTGGCGCTGCTGACCGACCTCGATAGTGATACGGGCGACGAAAACGATAAGGTGACGCTGATGACCATCCACTCAGCAAAAGGCCTTGAGTTTCCAACGGTCTTCGTGGTAGGCTTGGAGGAGAATATCTTCCCCTCGCCGATGTGTACCAACTCGATGCGGGAGCTCGAAGAGGAGCGGCGACTGCTCTACGTGGCCATCACCCGCGCCGAGAAACACTGCATACTGACCTGCGCGCAGAATCGCTGGCGCTACGGACGGATGGAGTATGACACACCGTCAAGATTCATCCGCGACATCGATTCCGAACTGATTGAGATACATTCTGAGGCTGGCGATTCGGACTTTGGAGGCGGTCAGAGCCGCAAGACCTACAACCGCTATGACGGCGGGGCTTACGGCACGGGCAACACCTATGGCGGCGGCCGCCGGGGATTTGAGAGCGAGGGTCCGGAATGGATGCAGAACCCGAGACCCGTAGCCTCGCAGTTCAAGGCTGATCCGAAGCCTCGCATGGTGGCGCCCCGCCAACCAGAGAAGCCCGTCGATCCCTTCGGCAAGAATTTCAAACGGGTCTACAATGCCGTGGCTCCGCGGCCGATGGCCTCAGATCCGAGTGCGGACGATCTGCACGAGGGTGCCCGTATCGAGCATCAGCGCTTTGGCATCGGGACGGTGATCAAGATCGAAGGCACTGGTGAGAACACGAAGGCCACGGTGGAGTTCACCAACACCGGCACGAAGCAGCTGCTGCTGAAGTTTGCCAAGTACAAGATTATCGGCTGAGAACCACGGCTCATGAAAAGCTGAAAAAAAATTAGAGCGACTCGTCATCGGGTCGCTCTATCTGTCTCTGTCCAGCCTTCGGCAGATGTCTTTTCTTTCGCAGCCACGCAGCCTTGCGGGCCTCGTAGTCCTCGTGGTGCTTCTCCAGGAATCCGTCTGCCATAGCCGTTATTGCTTGTCGTTGAACTTGGCGTAGATCACGTTCACCTTGATCGGCGTATTGCCGCCAACGAGCTTGGTACTCGTCGGTGCCAGGTTGTTGCATATCTGATTGACGGTGGCGGTAGCTGATGTAGCGGTTGCCGTGGTAGTGGTTCTGGCTCGTTTCGATTCTATCGTTGTGACGGGCACGATTACTACTTTGTTCCAGTCAGGATGCTTCTTGAGCCACTCAGGGTCTGTCAGCATTCCAAACGACTTTTCCCGATACATGAGCATCACGATATTGCCCATATTGGTGAAGCTGTACGTGTTTTTGCTGAGTGAGGATACATACGAAGCTCTGTAGTCGTATGTCCTTTCATTTTCGAAGAAGGAGTAGAGGCTGTCCTTCTGCACCATCAGTACCATCGAAGGCGCCTTGAGCAGATATTCGTTCTCATAGAGCTCGGTATTCATGCGCTGGATGGTCATATTGACACTGAGCAGCGAGTCGTTGGCGTGCCCATTCATAATTTCATCGACAGGCAGCTCTATTTCCGTGAAGATGCCAGAAGGCGACTTGAGGTATGTGCAGCTGTTGTCTGCTGCCAGCCTTTCCAAACCTTCCTTCACATTGGTGACGTGGCAGGTCTGGAGCACCTCCGGCGTAGCCGAGAAATTCATCGTTGCATGTGCAATCGTTTCACTAGTCTTCTTGTAGCTATAGAACACCTTCAAGTCCATCTGACTGATATTTGCCATCACGCCCAAGCCGTCGTCTATCGTGAAATAGAAGCCTGGGCAGAGCTTGTTGACGAAGGAATACGAGTTCTTGAAATACTCCGGATGCTCATAATAGTTCTGAAGCAGGTAGGACCCGTAGTTTGAATAAGCCTTCCCATCGGCTGCCTTATACTCGTCGCTGAGCGATATGCGGATGATGTCGCCATAGCCGGTCTTTGCCCTGGCGGAGTCGGAATAGGTATGGTTGGCAATCGAGAACATTTGTTTTTTCTTGATGCCGTCCTCCCTGATGAATCCTTCTTCTACGGGGTCGTAGTTGCTGTAGTACACCATGTTCTCATCCATAGCCTTGGACAGTTCCTGCATACGCATCTTCATCGGTATGAGACTGTCGCCATAGCATCTTGTCTTGTCAAAAAAGAGCCATATCTCGCAAGAGTCGGCAACGACTTGGCCATCCTCCTGTGTCATTTGCTCTTTGGAAGGGAACTTGATGCCTTCCAGCAGGTTGAACTGTGTCATGAACTCCGTCTTCACGTATGCACCGGTTTCCGGGTCTTTGATCCGACCGAAGAAACAATCGAAGTTTTCTGCATAGATGGAGTCTATGACCAGCGATTTGCTGTGGGCATCGAAAATGCCCGTGTTCACCTGGAGTTTGTCATCCTCGTCTGTCAGCGACTTGCCTATTCCTGCTGTCTCTTCGCTGCAAGAAAGTATCGCCATTGCAGATACTGCAATCGCTGTAAACAATCTGAATTTCATGTGTTTGATATTATTCTAAAATTATTCAGCTTCTTCCGGAAAGAGCTGTTCGTAAAATGTTTCGTATGCATCGGCGAAATCCTGCTGATAGTCCAGCACTGGCATGTTCTTGCCCTTGGCATATCCAAGCAGGGTCTCGTTCACCTGGCTGTCAGCCTGCACGACGCCATCGCTGTAGTCGATGGCCAGCTTACCGAGCTCGATGAAATCGAAGTTGTCGTTGTAGTCCTTCAGCAGTTCTGCCTGTGCCTCGCGGAACTCAAGGCACTTCTTGAAGTTGGTGCCCAGATCCTTCTCCAGGCTCTGTGTGAACAAGGAGGTCACCACCTTGGTGTTTGCAAAAGAAGGCTCGTCGTGGTAGGCCGTCTTGACGTACAGGGGCACTACGGCACCCATCCAGCCCTGACAGTGGATGATGTCTGGCACCCAGCGTAGTTTCTTCACCGTCTCCAGCACGCCACGGGCAAAGAATATCGCACGCTCGCCGTTGTCGGGATAGTCTTCGCCTTGCTCGTCTTTCTCCATCAGCCGCTTGCCGAAATAGTCGTCATTATCTATAAAATATACCTGGACTCTGGCCGACTGTATCGAGGCCACTTTGATAATCAGCGGGTGATCGGTATCATCAATGATGAGATTCATGCCCGACAGGCGTATCACTTCGTGTAGCTGTCCGCGCCGCTCGTTAATGGTTCCCCATTTAGGCATAAAAGTGCGAATCTCGTGATTACGCTCCTGCATTGCCTGCGGAAGATCTTTTCCCATGAGTGACAGGTTGTTGTCGGGAACATAAGGAGATATCTCCTGATTGATGAAAAGTATTTTTTTCTTTGCCATTTTGATAGATTTACCCCGCAAAGATACGAAAAAAAACGCACAAAACTTTCATTCTGTGCCAGATTTTAGGAAAAAGTGACATTTGTGTACCTTTTTTTTAGTTTATTTTTCCCTTTTCCTTGCGTTTTTAACCGAAAAAAATATTTTAGACGTATTTTTGTATCAGTGCCAGGAAACGTGCGCCATACTTCTCCTTCTTGTGCTCACCGATGCCGGAGATGGCCCCAAACTGAGCAATGGTTGTCGGCTTAATGGTAGCGAGGGAATGAAGCACTTTGTCGCTGAAGACGATATAAGGCGGGAAACCTTCCTCATCGGCACAGATAGTGCGCAGGTTGCGCAGTGCCTCGAAAAGTTTGGGGTCTTCGACGCCTGTCGTCGGAGGGAGTCCCGGTATGGTGATTGCCGGTATTTCCAGCCTTAGCCTCGGCTTGTGCTTCGGCGTCTCTTTCGCACTGCGGTCTATGACGCAGAGCATAGCTTCGCTTCGTCCGTAGAGCACGTCTTCGCCAAGTGCCGTCACTTTCACTTTGTGGCCGTCATTATAGGCAATCTCGATGAAACCCATCTGCAGCATCTGGAGCAGATAATCCTGCCAGTCGTTGGTGCTGATGTCCTTTCCCACGCCAAAAGTCTTGATTTCATCGTAGTGCTGGCGTACGACAGCAGGGGATCGCATGCCTTTCAGGATTTCTATGACAGTGGAAACCCTGACGGTCTCATCGGTACGTTTGATGGCACTCAGGGCCATCTGTACATAGCGGCTGCCATCAAAGCGACGGGGCGGGTTCTCGCAGATGTCACAGTTGCCGCAGTCGTGAGCTGTCTGCTCACTGAAATAGTTCAGCAGGATCCTGCGACGGCAGACACCAGACTCGGCATATTCCTGCATACGGCGCAGTTTGTCCATGTTGATGTCCTGCTGTCCACTCTGGCGGGCAAACTCCGTCAGCTGCACGATGTCTGCCAGCGAGTAGAAGAGGATGGTGTCTGCGGGGGCACCGTCTCTGCCTGCCCGCCCTATTTCCTGATAGAAGCTCTCGATGCTCTTAGGCATATTATAATGTATGACCCACCTTACATTGCTCTTGTCGATACCCATTCCGAAGGCAATGGTTGCACAGACGACAAGGAGCCTGTCGTTCTTAAAGTTCTCCTGTGTAAAACTCCGTTCAACTGGCAACAAGCCAGCATGATATGCAGCAGCGTTGATGCCTTTTGATTGTAGGTCGGAGGCCAGTTTTTCCGTCGTCTTACGACTCAGGCAGTAGATGATGCCAGCCTCGAATGGACGGGCCTTGATGAAATTGAGGATGAAGTGCATTTTCTCAGCTGCCTTGAATCCTCTTTTCACCGTCAGACTTAGGTTAGGACGGTCAAAACTTGAGATAAACTCGCGGGCATCGCGCAGCCTCAGTTGTTCTATTATATCATGCCGGGTGATCTTGTCGGCAGTAGCTGTCAGGGCCATCACGGGGGTGTTCGGAAATTTTTCCCTCAAGACTCCCAACTGCGTATATTCTGGCCTGAAGTCGTGGCCCCACTGGCTGATGCAATGGGCTTCATCGATGGCAAACAGTGAGATTTTGATATGGCTGAAAAGATAGTCCAGTTCTGCCAGTAGTTTCTCTGGTGAGACATACAATAGTTTAATGCTACCTTCCACACATTTCCGGCGGATGACTAGGTCGGTTGTAGGGTCGTTGCCGCTATTGAGGGCTTCTGCCTCGATGCCGTTGGCGCGCAGTGTCTCCACCTGGTCTTTCATCAGGCTAATCAGGGGTGAAACCACAACGGTGGTTCCTGGCATCGTGACAGCTGGAATCTGATAGCAGATGCTCTTCCCGCCACCGGTGGGCATCAGTACCAATGCGTCCTTGCCGCCCATCACATGTCGGATGATTTCTTCCTGGTTGGGACGGAAATTATCATATCCAAAATATCGTTTTAAGGCCGTTTTGATGTCCATATAAATGAAATTTTCCACAAAGATAATGTTTTTTTTCAAAAAAACTTATAAAAATGTTGCAAAATCAAGAAAATATTCGTATATTTGCGCATTAATCAACTAACCGCTATATAAAATGGGAAAGTATAACATTTCAGAGAAGAAGGAAAAAGAGGCTGCCTACAGGAGCCTCGTTAGCCCTCACATGATGGACGAGATGCAGGAGAAGATCCTCAACATCATCGTCATGCAGAAGAAGTATCGGGATAAGGACTATTCCGCCAAGAAACTTGCTGAGGATCTTGGAACGAACACGCGCTACATATCGGCTGTAGTCAATGTACGTTTCCACATGAATTACACTTCTTTCGTGAACAAGTATCGTATCGACGAGGCAATGTCCATCCTTGTTGACAAGCGTTACCAGGATCTCCGCATGGAAGAAGTGAGCGATATGGTTGGTTTTGCTAACCGCCAGTCATTCTATGCTTCATTCTATCGTATCGTGGGTATCACTCCGCGTGAATACCGCATGCAGCATCTCAAACAGCATCCTGCCATGTTGGCTAAACGAGGCAGAAAGAAATCATCTTAAGGAGGACTGCTTCTCGTGGATTTTTGCTACCAAGATGAGCGATTCGCTGATTTGCAATTGCTCCGTTACAGATTACATGGCTTCGAGAAATTGACACTGCAGCAGAAAGAGCTGGTGTATTATTTGTCTGAAGCTACCTTGTGGGGGAGAGATATCACGTTTGATCAGTTTGGTAAATATAATCTCCGTATCAGAAAGATACTGGAGGTTATTTTCTGTGACCAGACGGTTCCTCATGACACTGATGATTTCAAGGCCTTCGAGACCTACCTGAAGCGCGTCTGGTTCTCGAGCGGAATCTATCACCACTACGGATGCGAGAAATTCAAGCCCGGCTTCTCTCAGGCTTGGCTTCGGGAGCAGCTCCATCAGGTGGATGCCTGCAAACTGCCGCTCAGGAGCGGAGAAACCGTAGAACAGCTGTGCAACGAGTTGTTTCCTGTGATCTTCGATGAGACAGTGCTGCCAAAGCGGGTAAACAAGGCCGACGGCGAGGATCTGTTGCTGACGTCAGCCTGCAACTTCTACGAGGGTGTGTCTCAGGCAGAGGCAGAACGTTTCTACGAGACGATGAAACAGGCAAATGCACAGGATGCCGAACCTGCATCATACGGTCTTAATTCAACGCTCGTCAAGGAGAATGGAGAACTAAAGGAACAGGTGTGGTCTGCAGATGGTAAGTATGCCAACGCCATCCGACATATTATATATTGGTTGGAGAAGGCGAAGGGTGTTGCTGAGAATGAACAGCAGAAGAAGGTTATCAGTATACTCATAACTTATTATAAAACAGGTGATTTAAAGGCTTTTAATCAATATTGTATTGAATGGCTAAAAGAGCATGATTCGAGCATCGACTTCATCAATGGCTTCATCGAAGTGTATGGTGATCCGCTTGGCCTCAAAGGCTCCTGGGAAGGATTGGTGGAGTACATCGACGAGGAGTCCACTCAGCGTACACGAACGATCAGTCAGAACGCCCAGTGGTTTGAAGATCATTCGCCAGTAGATCCGCGTTTCCGCAAACCCGTCGTCAAGGGTGTCTCTGCCAATGTCATCTGTGCGGCGATGCTCGGCGGTGACGAGTATCCCTCAACGGCCATTGGCATCAACCTGCCCAATGCAGACTGGATCAGGGCCGAATACGGCTCAAAGAGCATCACTATCAGCAATATCACCGATGCCTATAACAAGGCGGCTCACGGCAACGGTTTCAAGGAGGCATTCGTGATAGACCAGCCAACCCTCGGTCTCATCGAAAAGTACGGTGACGTCTGCGATGACCTGCATACTGATCTCCACGAATGTCTTGGTCATGGCAGCGGGCGCCTGCTTCCTGGTGTCGATCCCGATGCACTGAAGGCTTATGGCAACACAATAGAGGAGGCGAGGGCCGACCTTTTCGGACTCTATTACATCGCTGACCCCAAATTGGTCGAACTGGGTCTTGTACCTGATGGTGAAGCCTATAAGTCGCAGTACTATTCCTATATGATGAATGGTCTGATGACGCAGCTGATCAGAATTACCCCAGGCAATCAGATAGAAGAAGCCCACATGCGCAACCGTGCCCTGATAGCCCGCTGGTGTATGGCACAAGGTGATGTTGTCAGACTGGTGAAACATGACGGCAAAACTTTCGTTGAAATCTCTGATTACAAGGCGCTGCGCCAGCTCATAGCCACACTTCTGGCCGAGGTGCAGCGCATCAAGAGCGAAGGCGACTTTGCTGCTGCCCGCCAGCTGGTGGAGCAATATGCTGTCAAGGTTGACCCTATGCTTCATGAGGAGGTGCTAACCCGTTACAGACAACTGAACCTCGCACCCTATAAGGGATTCATCAACCCGCAGTTGCTGCCTGTCAGAGACCAGGAGGGGCGGATATGCGATATCCAGGTGAACTATGGCGAGAGCTATGCCCGTCAGATGCTGCGCTATAGCTCTGAATATGCCAGTCTTATATAATATATAGGTATATATGGACATACAGTCGCAAGTGAAAGAGATTAAGCAATCGTTTCGTCTGATGATGGACGGAGCGGTTGCTCAGTCCATGCGTAGCAAGGGTGTCGATTACAAGCTGAACTGGGGTGCCACCTTGCCGCGCCTACGGGAAAAAGCCGATGAAATCGGCAAGAACTACAATCTTGCCATAGCGCTCTGGAAGGAGAACGTGCGGGAGTGTAAAATCTTGGCAACGATGATCATGCCTGCCGATACGGTGCTGCCCGAAGTCATTGATATCTGGATGGCGCAGGTACCCACGCAGGAGATTGCCGAACAGGCCGCCTTCAACCTTTTCCAGTATTTGCCATATGCGCCTGAGAAAGCCTACACCTGGATGGCTTCCGACAAGGAGTTCTACCAGCTCTGTGGCTTTCATATCCTCAGCCGTCTGTTCATGAACAAGCAGGAGCCTAACGAGCGCGGTATCAACGAGTTCATCGATCAGGCCATTGCTGCCTTGCAGGGGAGTAGCATGTCTGTCAAGAAGGCGGCCATGACCTGCATGTTTCGCTTCTCAGAACTTGGACTTGTCTATGAACGGATTGCCAAAAGTGCACTAAAACAGGCTAATTTAGATTTTTTATAAATTAACTCTCTTTTGTATCCTCGAAAATTTGTACCTTTGTGCGGTTTTCTAAGAAAAAGGAATGAAAGACAGTGTTTTGACTGATGTAGAGCGCATCCTCGATAACTTTCTTGAGATGAACAATCATCGCAAGACACCAGAGCGCTATACAATACTTAGGGCCATCTATGGCATCGAAGGCCATTTCACCCTGGAGGAACTGAATGACAAACTTGCCAACGAACTTAATTTCCCCGTCAGCAGAGCCACACTTTACAACACGTTGAATCTTTTCCTTGAACTGCGGCTTGTAATACGCCACAGGTTTCAGGGTACCACTAAGTACGAGGCCTGCTACGACAACGACAGTCACTGCCACCAGATATGCACGATGTGCGGCAAGGTGACAGAGGTGAAATCCCCTGCAATCATTATGGCTGTTGATAACATGCAGTTGAAGCGTTTCCGCAAGGACGGCTTTACACTTTATGTCTATGGCGTCTGCAGCAACTGCCAGGCCAAGATCACAAAACGCAAGAACAGAGAACGGCAAAAAAACAAGAAAACAATATAAACAAAGCATTATGAACAAAGGAAAAGTTGATGTCCTGCTGGGATTGCAGTGGGGCGACGAAGGAAAAGGTAAGGTGGTCGATGTACTGACCCCAAAGTACGATGTGGTTGCCCGTTTCCAGGGAGGACCGAATGCTGGTCATACGCTGGAGTTTGAAGGACAGAAGTATGTGCTGCGTTCTATCCCCTCTGGCATCTTCCAGGGCGGCAAGGTGAACATTATCGGCAATGGCGTGGTGCTCGCCCCAGACCTCTTCATGGACGAGGCTAAGGCGCTCGAAGCCAGTGGCCACGACCTGCACTCTCGCCTGCACATCTCGAAGAAGGCACATCTCATCATGCCGACCCACCGTGTGCTTGATGCTGCCTACGAGGCCCAGAAGGGCAAGGACAAGGTGGGCACCACAGGCAAGGGTATTGGTCCGACCTATACTGACAAGGTTAGCCGTAACGGTCTGCGCGTAGGTGATATCCTCGATAACTTCGAGGAGAAATATGCCAAGGCCAAGGCTCGCCACGAAGCCATCCTGAAATCGCTCAACTTCGATTACGACATCACGGAAGTTGAGAAGAAATGGCTTGAGGGCGTTGAATACCTCCGCCAGTTCCCCATCGTCGACTCCGAGCATGAGATCAACAATATCCTTAAGAGCGGCAAGAGCGTGCTCTGCGAGGGTGCCCAGGGCACGATGCTCGACGTTGACTTCGGTTCCTATCCTTTCGTCACCTCTTCCAACACCATCTGTGCAGGTGCCTGCACAGGTCTCGGCATCGGTCCCAACAAGATCGGTGATGTCTATGGCATCATGAAAGCCTACTGCACCCGCGTCGGTGCCGGGCCATTCCCCACCGAGTTGTTCGATGAAACGGGCAAGAAGATCCGAGACCTTGGCCATGAGTACGGTGCCGTCACAGGACGTGAGCGCCGTTGTGGATGGATCGACCTCGTTGCCCTGAAGTATTCGATCATGGTCAACGGTGTCACGCAGCTGATTATGATGAAGAGCGACGTCCTCGATGGCTTCGATACCATCAAGGCCTGTGTTGCCTATAAGCAGAACGGCACGGAAATCGACTATTTCCCATACAACATCGAGGATGGCATTGAGCCTGTCTATCAGGAACTGCCGGGCTGGAAGACAGACATGACGAAGTTCACCAGCGAAGACCAGTTCCCTAAGGCCTTCAAGGACTATATCGCTTTCCTCGAAGCGCAGTTGGAGACACCGATCACTATTATCAGCATCGGTCCGGATCGCGACCAAACCATCGTAAGAAAGAAGTAATGGCACAGAAACCCAGTATTCCCAAAGGAACACGCGACTTCGGCCCCTCAGAGATGGCCCGTCGCAACTATATCTTCGACACCATCAAGCAGGTGTATCAACTCTATGGCTTCCAGCAGATAGAGACGCCCGCGATGGAAACGCTCGGCACACTGATGGGTAAGTACGGCGAGGAGGGCGACAAGCTGCTCTTCAAGGTACTCAACTCTGGCGACTTCCTCAGT